>Ga0207655_1000314_pt1 | contig 72243 bp, 66 predicted proteins | sample KBSM44metaG_FD_184398 | JGI IMG/M metagenome (GOLD analysis project Ga0207655, IMG submission 184398) | Miscanthus rhizosphere microbial communities from Kellogg Biological Station, Michigan, USA - KBS M4-4 metaG (SPAdes) (version 2) | ecosystem: Host-associated > Plants > Roots > Rhizosphere >... | reverse complement strand
GTCAGTTCGCGGAGCAGCACAGCCAGCAACTCCGGAGACGGGTTCTCCAGTGTCATTTTGCCGTGTCGGAACTCAATACAACAGGAGGTGGCATTCAGCGCTGAGAACTGACCCGGGTCTGTATTGTGTACGACCGGATACCCGTGATGGATCAGACGGTCGGCTGCTGCCACCGCCATCGTTTCATCCACGAAGATGCTGCCCCACGTGCTGAACGGATGATTGCTGGTGATGACCAGACTGCCGCGCTCATAACGATGTGCGATCAGCTCGAACAACACACCCGTTTCCGCGTTGTCGCGTTTGACATACCCGAGGTCGTCTATCACTATCACCCGGTAGCGATCCAGTTTCAGCAGAAGCTCGTTCAGTTTCAGTTGTGTCCGCGATTTACGCAGTTCCTGCAGCAGCTCTCCGGCACTGTAGAACCGGGCCCGGTAGCCCAGCCCTACAACGCCATCCACGATCGCCGCCGCCAGATGGCTTTTTCCCAGGCCGCTGGCACCGAACAGCAGGACATTTTCTCCCGCATCAACCCAGTCTGTCGTTTCGCAGAGCTGCCGGAACTGAGCATTATTCAGTTCCGGTACCTGGCTGAAGTCATACTCACCCAGCGTTTTAGCCACCGGCAACCGGGCTTCCTTTTTATAGCGGCGCAACTTTTCGCTCTCGCGCCACAGCAGTTCTTCATTGCACAACGTCAGCAGATAGCGTGACGGGGTCCAGCCTTCCGCCAGGGCGCGTTTCTCCAGCGCATGCCATTCAGCACTAACGCGAGTCAGACGCAGTTTGCGCAGACTACGCTCAAGGAGGTGGATATTGCTCACTGCAGACCTCCTTTGCCGCGCAACAGCTGCTCATAACTGCTTAGGTTGTGCTGAACCACACTGACGGCCGGCAGTTCCTTTTCCTTTATCCCCAGGAACCGCATCAGGCGGTGCAGATCCAGCTCACCCGGGGTATTCAGCATCTGCTCCATCCCCCGCGCCACGATCGAGATATCGTCATAGCCTGCAGCCAGTTTCAGGGCGTGCACCATCAGGCGACCGGCCATCTCTGGCTCCAGATGATTACACAGGCGACGCCACAGCTTTCGCCATTCATCGTCCGGCAGGATGTCATTTCTCAGCGTTGCATGGCAGAACGCACCGGGCTTTTTCGCCAGGCTGTCGATCACATGCCGGAAGTCGATGCGCCTGGCCCGGGTTTTCCCTTTTTCTGGTCTGACGCGGGCGCAGCTCATCACTTCACTGCTACCGATGTAACAACTCAGACGATCATCCCATAAGCGGACGCGTAACAGCTGGCCAACAAGCCGGGAAGGCACACTGTAGACAACGTGCCTGACATTGATGGTACTGCTGCTACTGACCCTCACCGTCAGTTCGTCATAGTCGGCACTGCGACGCAACGGCAGCGGTTTCAGATGGGGGCGCTCTTCTTTCACCAGATCCTGATTGTTGCGGTTGTGCCGCATGACCTGCTGAGTGATGAAGGCCTGGTATTCTTCCACGGTGCTGAAGTCGTTACTGCCCCGCAGCATCAGCGCCTGGCGGATCCGTCTTTTCAGGTGTCCGTGGGCGCTTTCAACCGAACCATTTTCGTGGCCACGACCGGCATTATTGTGCACGCCCTGCATGCCATAATGCTGGCAGAGGGCTGCATAGCGTTCAGTCAGCTCGCGGCGCCCGTCTTCACCCTGTTGTTTCCATGCTGCCCGCAGGCTGTCAGTTTTATGCTCTGTTGGCACACCGCCCAGTTGCCCGAGGGCTTCCTGCAGGCCTTCAGCCAGAGCTGAGAAGCTCTCACCACCCAGCACGACCCGCATCCAGCTCCAGTGGCTCCACTCAAGGCGGAAGTGATACAGTTTATGCGCCAACAACTTGCCACTGATAGTGACAACTACACCTTTCAGTTCGGTAAAGTCCGACAAGCCGCGCAGGCCAGGCTGATGAAGTTGCCGGAACATCACCTCTTGCTCGGCACCATACTGCAGCTTCCACTCGCGGACCCGCCGCTGCATTGTCCTGCGGAGGCTGTCGGGGTACTGACCGGGATATTTATCCTGCAGCATTTCGAGCAGGGTCGTGGGCATCAGAGCAGGTCTTTCTTTGAGAAGGGGAACAAGCTCGTTGTGTCAGACAGCCTCAAGCGGATCTTTGCGTGTCCGCCAGTGACGATTACCGGTTTTTGACCACTGATCTTTTTCGATCCTGCGGCCGGAGCGAACAGAGATACCGGCCTTCATGGCCGAGATATGCTGGGTTACACCTTTTTTACGCTGAGTCATGTAATAACTGACCTGTTGAGTATTGAGCGTCACGCCATTTTCCTGTGGGACCATGTACATGATGCTCAGATTACAAAATCGGCCAGAATAATCAGCGCCAACCGGACTGAGTTATTGTCGTCTCATAAATGTGTAAAAAAAGCGCCGTGGGGCGCTTTTTTGTTTGAAATCAACTTGCGTTGCTTAGTTTCTTTGATTTCCGTATTTCAACAGCACGGGCAATTCTTGAATCTAGTAAACGTGCCACTGCGGCAAAAACGGGCACAATGACTGAATTTCCAAACTGTCGGTACGCTTGGGTATCAGATACAGGAATCCGAAAAGTTACTTTTCCGGGCTGTTCAAACCCCATTAGTCGAGCACATTCTCTAGGGGTTAACCTACGTGGACGACGAGCCATATTTTCGGGATCATTAAATTCCTTTTCTCCAATACTCATATCCCACCCACGGTCAATTAGAATTTCAGATCCGTCCTTGTGATACCGGGCACTGAGAGTCCTGCAATTTATTGATTTATCTAGAGTATCAACAAGTCCAAATCCAAATCCGTTCCCCTTTTCTTTATGCTTTTTGGCATACTTATAAAGGTAATCCCAAAGTTTTGGCGTCAAGATATACTTGTCATTAACTTCGGTATCGAGCAAATCTTTAACTGCCGGTCGCCGTTGCGGAAACTCTTTGACTATGTCCCTAAGAGTGAAACCTTCAGCGAGATTTAAATCACGCCTAAATCCTACTAATACAATACGTTCGCGATGTTGAGGAAGGAAATTTTTGCCATCAATAACTTTGGGATCATCTGCCCCCATAGAATCAGCATCTGCGACGTCATAACCTAGTTCATTTAGGGTATCCATGATGACACGGAAGGTTTTACCTTTATCGTGACTCTTCAGGTTCTTCACATTCTCCAGGACAAATACAGCAGGCTGTTTTGCCATGATAATTCGTGCAACATCAAAAAAGAGTGTTCCCTGCGTATCGCACTCAAACCCGTGTTTACGTCCTAATGAATTCTTTTTACTCACACCTGCAAGGCTGAAGGGCTGGCAAGGAAAGCCGGCCAATAGGACATCATGATCGGGAATACTGCTATCAATATGGGTGTAAGCTTGTTCTTCAGTAATATCATCCTGATTACTCAGAGTGACATCCCTAATATCTGAGTTGAAAATATGATCATCTTCATCACAGTACCAGTTAGCTTTATAAGTTCTGACGGCAAACTCATTCCACTCGCTGGTGAATACGCATTTTCCACCAATGGCCTCAAAACCACTACGGATCCCACCAATACCAGCAAAGAGATCAACAAAACGAAAACGACTTTGAGCATAATGTGCAGGTGGTGAAGGTAACAGGCTCTTAAGCATCTTGATTTCAACCTCAACCAATCGCTTGTTAGTTAGCTTGCCATTCACCCAGCGATTGATTGTTTCACGAGTCCAGTCACTGCCACTCACCGCTCGTAACACTTCCGCCACAACCTTTTGGTCATAGATCTCCAGAACTTTTTTCAAAAGACACAATTCTTCTTCTTGTTTATGTTTATCTGCGTCCCGTGATTGTTCAATAAGTTCATTAATAACCGGTTGTAACTCTTTCATGCTAACTCCATCTGGGTTGAATGCGTGATAATTAATCACTGACATAACCCTATCACAGTAAGCTGTTCATGTATACAGTATGAGGAAAGCTTGGTATTAGGGAGGGTAGCAACTTATAGATGTTGTTTAGTGCGACGTTCTGGCCAAAACCAAATGATTACTTAAGTTGCATTGGTCGCAATATTTCGAGAGTCATAGAACGAAAGTATGAAAGTAAGCGCAAAAACACATTAAACCAGACCGTTTACACCCTTTCAGGAATATCTTTGCGCTTACAAATTTTATCGTTAATTAAAGAACTGCTTTAGCCTGTCTCACTACGTTTGCAACGGTGAAGCCAAACTCTTCAAACAGAAGCTCAACAGGTGCTGACTCACCAAAGGTGGTCATGCCTACAACCGCGCCATTAAGGCCAACGTATTTGTACCAGTAGTCAGCGATGCTCGCTTCTGATCTTACCCACGTAATGTGGACACGGCCCTAAGCGAGGTTCTGGTTTTCAAACTGTTCCGGGCTGAGTCCGCCACAGGCGCTGTGACGTCGCCACCGATTGTAATCACACTCGATATAATTAAACACCGTCGTACGCATTATTTCCCGGCTGATAAATCGTTCCCCGTGGATACATTCCACTTTTAGCGAGTGAAAGAAGCTTTCCGCGCAGGCATTATCATAACAGCAGCCTTTCGCACTCATGCTACCGCGCAGATTATGGCGCTTCAGCAGGCCCTGATAGTCCGCCGAACAGTACTGCCCGCCTCTGTCCGTATGTTCGGAAGAGCAGCGGGCATTGTTAATCTTACTGCGCCATGCATAGAGCAGGGATTCATACAGGCTGAGTTGACGGGCAGCGGCCGCGACACCGATACGTTCAGCAAGCTTCAGGGCTTAGTTGCGGAATTCAGGCGTGTGCTGTTTGCGTGGCTTCTTACTGGTTGATGTTGGTTTTGTCATGAGTCACCTCTGATTGAGAGTTTACTCACTTAGTCGCGTGTCCACTATTCGCGGGTAGGATCAAACTGGGACAAAACTCCCCTGGAAGACAAGAGCTACGTCCTCTCATGTGACCCAGTTAGTCGATAACACCCAGACATTAAAACAAAGCCAACCCGCACAAGATAGTGTCCGTAATCTCAGGATAAAATTGGCGTCCCCGAATCCGCAGACAAATCGGCCCTGTCGCTTTTTACTCCCTATGAATTAAATTACACCTCAGGAATTTGTCGACACTGACTTAACGTACGGTGTCACTATTAATACAACGCCTCAGCTCCTGTACCGAACTGGCGCTCAGAAGGCGCGCCAGGGTTTTTTCATCGCTGATAAGTACATTGAGGAACTCAAGCAGTGACAGGTGAGTAAGATTTTCTGTCGGTACCAGAATCACAATCAAACTGGGCTTCAGTTCCACGCCGGGTGTATCAAACTGTAGAGGATGTTTCAGTTTGAGTAGAGAAAGTGCGCCTCTGGTTACCCCCTCCGGCGGCACGTCGTGCAACAATAGTATTTCCGGAGTAAGGTAAGTGGTAATACCCTGACGCTCAATCTGCCGCACGATGTTGCGTGGGTACTGTGCGTCAACAATGCCAGCCTCCACCAGAGGTTGTGCTGCTTTACGAATCACCTGCCGCCAACTGGCATGGCTGGCGGTAAAATTGACATATGTCAGATGAGAAATGGTTTGCTGTAACAGTGGCCGCTGTGAATCACGCTGTTGCTTCTGAAGGAACTGATGAATAATTGCGCAAAATTCAAGACGTAGCGGCTCCATTGCCTGTGGTGCAAGCCGGGAGGCCGACGCCACCAGCGCACTGACCAGACCAGAAATCCCGGCAGCATCCATATTGTGTTCAAGCAGCAACCGTAGCTGCTGCTTTTCACTGCCGGTCAATATGTGCTGCGTTTGAACAAATCCCACATGAGAAGGGACCGGGCAACAAAGCCTAACGGTGCTAACCACCAGCCTGATGTGCGGGCCAATACCCTGCTGTTGTAGCTGACTCGCGGAGACCTGCTCAATGAACAAAGGCAATACCGTGAGATTTCGAAGCTGATTTTCGAGAATAGCCGTGGACGATACCCCCCCCTCTGTCACCAGCAAGACATGCTGTTCAGCTGTTTCTGGCCGTCTGTCCAGCCAGGTCGCAAAGTTCATCACGATATAGCTCAATTCATCGTCACAAAACGCTATCTGAAACTCCTGCTCCAGACTGGCAATGATCTCCCGGCAAAAGCGAAAGATGAGCGGATAATGTATCTGGATCTCTTCCTTCAGCACGTTTTCACTGCTCAGATCAAACAGGCATCGGAAAATAGCAGGACCAAGATGCGAAAAGAGGCGGGCTTCCAGTTGCTCCACATCCGACAGGTAAATTCCCGATAACATCTGAAATTGCACAATAAGCTGCTTGATTGCCGCGCTCAGACGGCTATCTTCGCACTCCCCCCATTGGCATGAAGCGACTTTTTTACTTGCAGAAAGCAGCAAAGAGAAAAACAACGTGTTGCCGGAGATATCAGGAAAGCCCAGTTCGCGTGACAGCGATGTATTCAGGAGAGCGGCTATTTCACACCAGGCCGTCTGTTTACGCAAAAAACGAGCTTGTGCGGATGTAAACTGCGGGTAGTGTCCTTTATACGTATCCAGAAGGCTAAACAACACCATGTAATACAGCACTCGCCGGTCTTTATCACTAAAGGTACAGTTCAGCTGCAACTCTGTTTGTTGGAAGAGTTCCCCGAGCTTCTGTTGTATCCGCACAGGATCCAAACCCGCAGCGACTTGTTGCTGATAAAAAAGCTGCGCTATCCGGCTTTCCGCCTGTCTGTCGGAATATTTAAGCGTGTGTTGAAGCAGTCTCTGCACCACCAGACGGCGCGCAACACAACTTCCTTCAATGCGGTACCCCCTCTTCTTCTCTACCACCAGGGTAAGCTGCTGACACTGTAAATACTGCTTCAACAGGCTGATATCTTTGAGAGATGTATTGCGACTCACACGATTGAGTTCACTGAAATGGTGGATAAAGGTGGATTCGGGACAGAAGCAGAGATGTAGCAGGAGATTGTCTCGTCGTTCTTCTGCACTGAGTTTGTAGTCCTGAGCCTTAATCACACCAAGTTGTTGCAATATTCCGGTAGCTTCGTCATCCGCAACACGTACGCCTCGTCGCGCATCGCAAACAAGAGGAGCAAAACCATGAGCGGAAAGCCAGTCGTTTATCCGCACGCGGCGGTAGTAGAAATTACGCTGCGGCAAGCCGATACGTTCGCAGAGCACCCGAAGGGACATCCCCGGATCGGTAGACACTTTTTTTAGTATCTCTACGGCCTTGTGGTCAAGCTGCATGCTGTCTCCTGAAAAGGCTGACACCAAAGATGCCTGCCTTCAATATCAGCAAATTACAGGAAAGACGGGTAAGGCAGGTCCGTTTCTGCTTCGAAAATATCCGGGAAGCCACGTGGATGCTGATAGACACGACGATTTCGATCCTGCGGGTAGGTAAACTTACCGCCAGGCTGCCAGATGAAAGGAACGAACTGATATTGCAGGCGGTGACGCCGCATTTCGAACAACGTCAGGATTTCACTGGTATCCGCCAGCATATTGCACCAGATATCATGGTGGAACGGGATCATCACATCTGTGCGCAACGCTTCGCCCATTCTCAGGATATCGACCGCCGTCATTTTGTCCGTGATCCCAATCGGGTTCTCACCAAACGAGCCCAGCGCGACGTCAATATTATGCTGTTTGCCATGCTGAGCGTACATGTTGGAGTAGTGAGAATCCCCTGAGTGATAGATGTTGCCAGCTGGTGTTTTCAGCAGGTAGTTCACTGAGCGCAGATCCATATCCGGAATCACCGCCCCCTCATCTGCCAGCGGTTTTGGTGGCTCGGTGATAAGGATCGTGCGGTCAGCAGACTCCAGCACGACGATTTCCATGTCTTTGATTTTGACAGCATCGCCTGGCTTCACGACCTGACAACGTTCGGCCGGCACGCCCCACTGCATCCATAGATCCACGCATGCCTGAGGACCAATAAATGGCACGTCCGGAGAACAGTTTTTCAGTACAGCTGCCGCCACGTTAATGTCGATGTGGTCCGCGTGATAGTGCGTCGCCAGCACGGCATCGATCTCTTTGATGGAGAACGGATCGAGGACGAAAGTCGTGCTACGCAGGTTAGGTTGTGCAATGCGCGCACCGCTCATGCGCGCCATCTGATGGCCCGGTTTCATGTCCGGCAGATTCTTTTTGCGCTTACCCGTGCCGCACCAGAAATCGATACTGACGTTGGCATTACCCGGCGTTTTAACCCACAGACCGACGCATCCCAGCCACCACATCGCCACAGAGTTTGGGGCAACACTTTCCGCGCTGATCTCATCATTCAACCAGGTTCCCCACTCCGGGAAAGTATTCAGCACCCAGGATTCACGGGTAATTTCGTTTACATGACGCATGATTGTCTCCTTACACTTCACTGGAATGGGCAATTTTCTGAAAAGCGATAGCCGCTTCGCGACAATCGGATGCATTCAGAATGGCACCGCCAACAATGGCGACGGCCGGTTTAAGTTGTTTGTTGATGATCGGAAGGGTGTTGAGGTTGATGCCACCCGCGAGAGAAATTGGCAGACGGGTCGCCTCACGCACATCAAGGAACTCACGGAAGGCTTCTTCCGGATTGTCACCGCAATCGGCGTTCTTATGTACGCAAAGCTGCGTTGCCCCCAACGCTTTGAGCTCTTTCGCGCGCTGCACCGGGTCGAGAACCGACTGCAAATCAAAGACCACGTTGGCGTTATTTCCCCTGGCAATCGCCAGCACTTTTTTCACTGCCGTGTCACTGGCAACCGCCAGCATGGAGTAGTTTTCCGGCAAACATTTGCTCATTAGCGTGGCTTCACGTTCCGGGCCATCAATGATTTTCATATCGAGAAACAGCGGTTTATCCGGGCAAATAGCGCGAATATCCACGACAATCTGAATACCGCACAGCTTCAGCAACGATGTTCCCACTTCGATAATATCGACATACGGCCCCGCTTTGCGCACGGCGTCGAGTGCCTGATCGCGATCGAGTAAATCAAGCGCCAGTTGAATTTTCATATCCATCTCCATGACAGTTACAGCACCAGCCCCAATGCGGTGCCAACAAGTCTCATCAGATACAACAGCGGTAACCAGACTAGGGTGAAGTCAATATTGGAGAACATCAGTCCGGAACCAAACAGAGGGCCCATCAGGGGGTAAAGCAGAATGATGCCGGCATGCGCGATGATGCTGGTTACAAAGCCCGCGACCAGCGCACCTTTGTAACCGCCGTATTTGTTACCAAATACGCCCATGGTGCAGCCATCAAAAAACATGATGATTGGGCTTGGAAAGACAATTATTGGGCATTTGAAGAGGATGGTTGCGCCCATCACCAACAGAGCACCGGCAACGGAGGTGATAAAACCGAGCATTGCACCTGTGGGTGAGTACGGGAAGAATGCCGGGCAATCCAGAGCAGGCACCGCGTCTGGCAGCAGCCGGTCGGAAATGCCTTTAAACGCTGGCACAATCGAACCGATAAACATGCGCACCCCCACCAGCAGGATCACAACACCTGCGGTAAAGGTCAGCCCTTCCATAATCAGCCAGACAACCCAATTAGTTTTGCCACTCAACTGACCCACACCATCCGCGCCAACCGCCAGACCAATGCCAAGGAAAATCAGCGGCATCAGGAAGGAGAGTGAAATGGTGTTGTCGCGGAACATCGCCAAAAAACCAGGCAACTTCATCTCTTCCGCATCCTGTTCCGGATGACCACACACTCTCGCAATACAACTCGCCACCCACGCACCGACCTGTTGGTTGTGACCCAGGGTCAGGTCATCGCCAATAAAGTGCTGAGCGAGTACACGGGTGATCGCAGGTGTAAGTGTCCAGTAAAGCGCACAGAGCACTGCGCCGGTAATGATCAGCGGGAAGCCAGATACCCCCAGAGCTCCCGGCAGTGACACAACCATAAAGGTCGCAAGGAACAGCTGGATATGCACCGTCAGGAACACGTTTTTAAAACGTTTGAACGGAATCACCCAAACGAAGAACAGATGGAGCAGGAAGCCGAGAATGAACGTCATGGTGACGTCATTCGCAAAATGCAGCATCGCTACACCAAACGCAGCTTCATTGGCAGGCAGAACGCCCTGGATTCCGAGCGTACTGTTAAGTTTCCCCATAACTGGAGTGAGGGATTTCAGCAGTGTGCCTGAACCGATGGTGATAACCAGTAAACCAATAATGGTTTTTATCGTCCCATCGATGACTTCATTCGTTTTACGTCCCTGAAGTATCAGCCCTGTCATTGCGATGAGACCGAGGAATAGCGGTGCTTTATCAAGCAGTTGGAAAATAATAAAACCGACAATCTCTTTCATCGTGGTCCCCTTTTTGTCGCAGATCTTTACGCCAGATTTTTGAGGTAATCACCGATGCTGCTTTCGATTTCAACTTTGCGTACAAAGTTAGTCAGCACAATGGTTTTGCTCTGAACTTCAGCAGGCATACTGACAGCTAACTCACGGGTGGTGACATACAGATCGGCGCACACACTGCGTACGCTGCCTAAATCGCAGGTATCTACAGTGGCGGAGAGATTCATTTTTTTCAGGACTTGTTCGATGTTCATTTTGGCAATGACACTCGACCCAAGACCCATGCCGCATACGCATACAATCTTCATCTTCAGACTCCTTCTTCAACGCGATTAATGGCGAGCCAGACGTCACAGCTGTCCGTACAACGCTTTAAGAATTCGATATTTTTTTCATCATCAAGAAACTCAACCAGACGGGAGATAATCTGGATATGGTTGGTACTGTCGGTCGCACAAAGACCAAACACAATCTCAACCGGATCGTTCGGCGCACTGCCGAAGTTCACAGGCTCCACAAGTGTCGTAAGACTTAGACCTGTTTTGATGACACTGGGAGCCGGTCGGGAATGGGCCAACGCGATACCCGGCGCTACCACGATATAAGGACCAAGAGTTTCCACCGCGTGGACCATCTCTTGGGTGTACTCTTCTGTTGTGTAGCCATTTTTAGTCAGCAAATCACCGGCAAGCCGCATAGCATGTCTCCAGTCTTGCGCCCTGACCTTCAACTCAATATTCGATTTGGCAATAATTTCGTTCGTCATCAATAGTGTCCTTTGTATCTGTCTAAACTCAGGCTATTACAGATAAACAGCGATAAAAAAACCGATTTGCGTTCAGGAAGATGTCGACAAATTGGGCTTTGAGGGGCAGAAAGGTGAAATTTTAGAGATAACCATCACAACTAGTGGCACTAGATCAGATGACGTCGTTTGCTTTGGTGGTAGCAAAGATATTTAAGAGATAATCAAAAGTTTGAATAGGTTCAAACTCTGCAGGATGTGTTAGTCAATGGGGAGCAGTCCACTGATGTCGCCCCTGAAACACCTGACAGCAGATAGGCATCCGGATAAAAAATACGTTTGATTATCTGGAGCAAGGCATGAATGCCCCCCATGTTGCACATCTGCACGGTGTTCAGCCCTGCCTGCTGTTTAAGTGGGCGAAGCACTATCAGGGAGACGACTTTGTTTATCACACTGACGTTTTCAGACACGTGGCTATTTGATATTTAGTCACTGCCCTGACTTCATGGGGGTAAGCTGTTTCATCTTCATGTAAGTGCGCTTTAAGCTCGTCATCTGTCGTTCACTCAGATAAACCTGTACTACCATCCCTGATCCATTGATGCTTCTACCCGCGCTTCCCTTCGCCAGAGAATAGCCAACTGTGTTCTGCGTCCATCTATCACGAAGAACGATTTTATCTTCGTATCCAGTTGTATTCACTAGCCCGACATTGACGATTTTTTGTGCGCCATTTCAATTATTCGCACATTTAATTTGGTCACTTGTACGAATTTAATCCAGGGTAAACCTGACTCAGACAGTAACGCGTATCACGACAATTTAGAGGTGATTATGGAGTACGACTATATCATCGTCGGTGGAGGATCTGCCGGTGCAACGCTTGCCAGTCGTCTCAGTGCAGACCCTGATATCACGGTCTGTCTGCTTGAAGCGGGTAATGAAGGGAACAGTTTACTGGTCCGTACTCCTGTCTGCGTGGTCGCGATGCTGCCAGGCAAAGGCAAAGGCAAAGTCAATAACTGGGCATTTAACACAGCCCCACAACCAGAACTGTATCAACGACAAGGATATCAGCCTCGCGGGCGAGGGTTGGGAGGTTCTTCAGCGATTAATACCATGGTCTATATTCGCGGGCACAGCGCGGATTATGATAACTGGGCAAACCAGGGAAATGACGGCTGGGACTGGGCCTCCGTGCTGCCTATTTTCGCAAAGCGGAAAACAATGTTCGCGGACATAGCCTATTTCATGGCGTATCAGGGCCACTGCAAGTCGGCGATCAGGGACGTCCGCGCCCCATTTCTCGTGCCTTTATTGACGCGGCCACTTCACTTCATATCAAAGAAACCAGTGATTTCAACTTTGGCGATAATGAAGGTGTTGGCTTTTTTCAGGTCACCCAGTTTCATCAGGGTAAGCGCAAAGGTGAACGTTGCTCTGCCGCCCATGGCTATCTGTATCCCATCATTGACAGACGCCCTAATTTAGTCGTACTCACCCATGCCCATGCCAGTAAAATCCTGTTCACCGGTTACCCAGTGGTCGCAGTTTACCGTTGCTTTTAGGGATGTAAACCCGTCTGGCGGGCAAGGGCTGGTAGTGACCTGAGAGTAATTCATCCCTGAGGATTTGCAGCTCAACAGCCAGTCTGGCCTGTAGCATTGTTTTGTTCACGCCATCAACACCGGGGGTATGCGCCCCCTTTGATGAAAGCGTGATCCGCGCCGCTTCAGCCAGCCATTCTGGTTGTGTTATCAGACGCAGCAGCCGTTCAATCCGTCGGGACGGAACGGTGGCTGCCCATGTGGCAAGCTTGCGTTGCATTTCGCTGATTATCAAAGGTCTTCACCTCGTTAGGTCAGTTAATTCACGTCGCAAACACATTTAAACTGCTTCCCTTCGCCATGTAATGGGGTTTCCCCATCGCGGACTACTACGGAAGCTCCGCCAGCCAGCGCGTCATCGGAGCCATGCCCCCTTAACATCCGTCGCTGACTTTCCCCGGTTTACCTGCCTGGACTCAGACATACTGAGGAGGCTGCCCGTCGCACTCTTTATCCTTGCTTGCCGCAAGTTGGCAGAAGTCAGCAACGCGAGCGTGATAGACGCTGCTGCCCCGGTGTTTCGCATACATGTCAAAACACCTTCGACCGGCAGTGCTTACGTATCACTGCCAGTTCCTCCTGCACGGCCTGTCAGATCACGTAAGCCGTGGTGACGTTTTCAACCCACAGAGGCGGATTAACGGGTTCATGTTCTTCAGCCTTTCAGTACTTAACCTTGAGGATCATCTCGGCTTAGTGATCTCGCCTCAATCCCCGTTGCCAGCGGGTTACATCACCCTGCGGGCATGCCGCAGGTCACTGCCGCTCAGGTTCTCCACCGTCACACCCGGTGGGATTGTTGGGTTTCTCATCGTGAGTTACCGGTTCAATATTCCAGACAGACTCGTGGTTCATTTGAGCGTCCATGCTCGCCCTGAACTCCGGGCACACGATACGTGATGTCACCCACCCACTTCTGATTCGGGCCGCTGGCGTAAAAGTCCTGCTTCAACAGATTCTCGGATATTGGCAGACCATGCTCACGGTAACTGACCGGGCTGAACCGGCGCGAGGCTTTCGCCCGCAGCCCCTGACGACGCAGACTGGCGGCGATAGTCTTGATGTTGTACTCCGGCAGTTCATCAGCAAGACGAGGCGCTCCATAACGCTGTTTTGCCTTGGCAAAGATCTGTCGAACCGCAGCATCGCAGACAAGTCGGAACTGTTGACGCCGGTTTATCTGGTGACGACGCTGACGCCAGGCATACCAGCCACTGCGGGCGACGTGCAGTACCCGGCACATGGCTTTGATACTGAACTCAGCCTGATGTTTTTCGATAAAGACATACTTCATTTCAGGCGCCTGGCGAAGTATGTCGCGGCCTTTTGGAGAATGGCCAGCTCCTCGTCCCGTTCAGCCAGTTGGCGTTTGAGGCGGGCCTTCTCAGCGGCGAGTTCGCTCTCACGTTCAGAGGACGTTGCCTGTTGCTGCCGCTTGCTACGCTAGGTGTAAATTTGCGACTCATAAAGGCTGAGTTCGCGGGCGGCTGCGGCCACACCAATGCGTTCAGCCAGTTTCAGGGCTTCGTCGCGGAATTCAGGTGTATGTTGCTTGCGTGGCTTTTTGGTGGTTGATGCTGGTTTTGTCATGTGAGTCACCTCTTGCTTGAGAGTTTACTCACTTAGTCGCGTGTCCACTATTGCTGGGTAAGATCAGTTATTTAGCAGTTGTCATGCCTGTGGTTGACCGCCACACCCGATGTAAACTGTCGTGTTCTGTGAAACTGGTGGTCCTTGAATTACATTCGCCTTGGGCTTGGTGGCGATAGATCGGTAGGTGTTGAAGGATTTGGGATTTTGATACTGAGTTGCCATGGGCGCTCGCGAGCTTGTTGGGCGGTTTCCTTGGTTGGTTTTACTCGTAAAGTCCCCCCCAACTCTGTTTCATAAATCCCCTTTATTGCTTCACGCGCTTGCAGTTGTTCTGTCAGACTAGCGTCAGATATTTTAAGGGTACTTTTTGTACTGTAATTGAAGACATTACTCGCGGTAACCGGTGCCGTGAAATGATTTAATGTAAATTCGATAGCGGTTTTTAGCATTGCATTCGCTACACTTTCTAGTGTAGCCCCAATTTTTTGAGCCTCTGCCTCACCGGCTTCGATAACCAAATTCTTTCTCTGCATATCTAATTTACTATGATTTGAAGCACTATTACCCTTATATGTGCCGAAAAACCCGGTTCCACCACTTGTTGGATGCTGCATAATCTCAGTGGCGCTTTTTGAGTATCCCGAAAATTTTGTAGGAATCCTAACCTTTGACATTAAGTCAGCAACCGTATCAAGACGCTTTTGTAAGTCAGCTGAAAGTGAATTATATCCCTTTTGTTTAAAGAAACCATTGAAAAACTCCCGCGTTGTTGATGTGGATAAGAGTTCATCATAAGCAGGCATTTCGTTACGAAAATAACTGTTAAATGATGCATTGACAGGTTTTTTGGGATCAACCTTACGCTTTGAAAAATATCGTTGAAACAACCGTGGCCTTTGCCCTTTAGCCAATTTATTTGGGACAGCTTTAATAACGATGCCTTTTTTTACACCAAATATTTTACCTATGCTGGAACCTAATTTTTCGGCTCGTGCATTTGAAAACGCATGAGAAGTTTTCTTTGTGGTAGTGAAAACGGTTTTTTTGACAATTGCTTTTTTAGCAACCCCTTTCTTGGCTGTTTTTTTTGTTGAAACAGATGGAGCCTTTGCCATTTCGTTGACTCGCTTAATGTTTAATCTGATAACTCATCATGCTTGCCCTATTGCCATAGCGAATAATGTGTATAGATTTTCCGCCTTATCATCAATAGGTTCTACCTGTATTTGGATTTGATTTAATCCTAATGTTAAATAGTCATGAAAATTTATAGAGGTGAAATCAGTGTTACGTAAATCAATGCTGGTAACATTATTTTGCCCTCCTTGCCCCTCAGCAGCATCGACATACAGTGTAACGGCGTGTGTTTTATTTATTGTTATCAGTAGCTTACACGCTCCACTTTGTTCCCCAATCCAGTTCATCAATAATAGAGAGTAATCATTAGTTGTATCGAGTATTTTAAAATTAACTAAAAGTGAAACTGGATTACTGAAATCGGCTTCCATTAAGTTCGTGAACCCTGTACCTGAAACCTGTAGGTTATTAGCAGCGGAAACAATCTTAAACTGACTCGATGTCACTGATGGTGGGTATGTAAAAGGGTTGACAGTAAAGCCGATTGCTGCGCCATTACGAGAGTCTGCAGATAGCAAAGGCAGCAGCGAATAGGTGCTTAGGGGTAAAGCCGGCGACTCATATGTTGCTGTTGAAGCCTGATTAGAACTTTGTAACCGCGTTACCAACGCTCCTGAAGATAATTCATGACTGGCGGTGTAATAACTCATTGCATGATTAAGAATAACTTCTTCCATAGAAGTCACGCCTTCCGGAAATGCTATCAACCATGAAGCTGTCATCGTGAAATCAATCCCAAAAAGTGATAGCTGGCTTGGTGGGAAGATTTCTGTACCATCGCTCATTCGAGACTGCACAAAAGGTGGCAACAGAATTGTAACGCCATCAGAAGAATAATTATACTGGATCACATCCCATGGGTATGATTGCCCCCAAATCCAACTGGGCGTTTGGTCATTGGTATCAATATATCCATATGAACTCCAGTCTTTAATACTCATTGACTCGCTATTTGATGAACCTCGATGATTTGACCGATCTGAGCCTGTAGATAATGATGAAAACGAACCTGACTCCCAGCCATGAGAATATTCTGCTCCAATGTTAACAACAGGTAATCCAGCGAAAACACCGCCTGATACATTAACGCCAAAAGTATTAGTCTGAGAAGTATTTGAACCACTGCTGTTTTGTACGGAATTTGTCATGCCGGAGCTGGATTCCTGGCTCTGCGATGTACTCACTGATGAGTTAAGCGTTTGTGGAAATATCTTCCTTAACGTAATTTGTGCGCCTGTGTTGGCCACACTCAATCCGATCGAATTGGTCATTATTGCCGGATAATTATCATATTGAGCATTGCTGTTGGGGCCAGGACGGTAAGGTGTGGCATTTGGAATAATGATCCTATGCTTGCAGGAGAGAACATAAGCCAGCGTGTTTCCTAAGTTCTGGGTGTCAATATAACGTTCTATAGAGTACTGAATGATGGAAGTACCGAATAATGTTCCACTATTGGGATCTTTCATTGGAACAGTTTCTTGATACGTGAACAAATCATTAGGATTCAGCATAAATACACCTTATTAGTGTTCTTTTATGGAATAGGTTATAGGTGAAACACGTACATTTGCGGTGCCGGTCTGCATTTTCCTGTAGAACCCGCCTGCCCTGCACACCCATCAACGCCTCTTGGTGCGGTCTCAACTATATTACCTGCATCAATCCATGAGCCATGGTGTCCACCGTCTCCCCCAACACCACCAGGCCCACCAGATCCAGATTTACCACCAAGGCTGTCTACTGCACAAAGATTGAGGCATTCCGCGCTTTGTTCGGGTAAGGTAATAAAAATATTCGATGCCAGCCCACCGTTACCGCCCCTACCTCCATTGCCTCCTTCTCCCCCTTTTCCTCCATGGCCCCCGAGTCCTCGCATGCTTTTGTTAATTCCATGGGCAAAACCCGGAGCACCATTCCCTCCATTACCTCCGTGTCCACCACGGCCGCCATTCCCGCCTGCCTGGCCTTTTCCCGCCTGAGAAAATATACGTAATGTTTTGGGCGGAAAACCCTCAATGTGGTGGAAGCCTAGATCGGCTAACATACACATGCCGCCATTCATTCCATTTGTACCCGCCTGCCCAGGCTCACCATTTTCTCCCGGAACACCATCGGGATTTATTTCATCACCGATCATACCTGGACCAAACAGAGTCCCAACGCATTCTGCGGCTTGACTATGTACGCTATGACGGCCGTTAGCTCCGGGTAAACCATCTATGCTTGAACCTCGCCGATAGCGACTATAAGAAAAATAAGGAACAGGTAGAATTCGAATATCAAATGTTGAAACGTCCACCACTTGAGGCAGCATTTGGATTTCTTGTACCTGTAATACAAAAACATTCCCATGAACCTCGATCGCAGCACCGGCCTCCACAGTCAGTTTTTTTATTCTGACCAATACATACAATTCCTCACGCTGCGAAATATTATCCCATTCTGTATGTCGATGACTGAAATCAAGAGTTGTCCCTGCCGGGATATGTAGTGACTCATATTGAATCAATTTAAGGTGAAGAGGCAGGTGATGACGATGCCCATCCACATCCTCTTCATGGATAGTGCCATCGGCCCAGACATACTCTTCGCCACGATCGTGCATTCCGATTCTCAGCTTCGTACGAGATTTATCCTGCATCCCCCGGAAGTAAACAATGCTGCGGGAACGTCGTAATGCATCACTGCCAGGACCCAGTATTCGGCGGGCTTCTTCAAGAGAAGGAATGAGATGATAGGTTACCCCCTCTGAGCAAGGTAACGCATCCTCCTCTACTAGACACCGTTTGGTAGTCGATATCGCACTCTTTATTACAGAGTCCATGATGCACCTTCGTTGTTCATTTATAGGAGATGATGAATTGGCCTGGCGCACCTGATTGTGGCCCCTGTGGGCCTGTTGCACCAGCAGTACCACTGGTACCCGGGCTACCATCCGCACCATCAGTAGAGTGTTTACCACCACTGCCACCTGAACCGCCTTTCCCCCCTGAGCCAAACGTGCCCCCAGCACCACCTGATCCTGCTGGGGCTGACTGCGCGTTGGTGACCAAATATTGACGAGAGGCATTGGGGAAATTGATCGTTATTGGTAGTCCTGCGGCTCCGTTCCCGCCACTTCCACCAGGTCCCCCATTACCTCCTTTTCCTCCCTTCCCGCCCTTGCCACCGTCGGTACCTTCACAGCCAGAATCACAGCCGTTGCCTCCCCGCCCTCCATCCTGGCCTGCTCCGCCCTGCCCCCCGCTTCCCCCACTACCGCCAACGCCAGATTGCGTGTGAATGGAAAATGCTGCAGTGCTCGCAGAATCAAATGCGGTGATAGTGATGTTGGCTGAAAGAGAGGGTAATCCATTACCGCCAGCCCCACCGGGAAGCCCATTGCCCCCATCGCCCCCATCATCGCCCGTTCCTCCGGAGCTCACTCCTGTGCATATACCGGGAGAGGCGGCACTTCTGTCGGTTCCATGTGCGGCAGGGCCTGAGTAACTGGACCCGATTGCTCCTGTGGTTCCGGTCGTACCGACGGAACCCAATAATCCGATATGATAAGGTTTATCCCCCCCGGCCAGTACAGTGAGAAGATCGGCATTAATGCTTGCTGATGTATTTTCAAATGTAAGTGATCCGCCATTAAAGACTAAATTACCCGCATTCAAAAGATAGGGTGCTGCTGAGGGGCCATATTTTTGATTTGTATTGATTTCGATTTTATCGCCAGAAATGACCTCGGCTTTAATTGGGAAAATAGTATTCGCAAATACTTTGTCCTCCGTAGAAAGTGTGCCATTTCCGTGAACATAATCAACTAAGCGGGTCAGAGTCGCCTGCGGGATTTGTTTAATCTTTACTGGGTCACTGAGTTTGTGAAGAGACTCAGAAAACAAGTGACGATCAGGATCAGAAACGTCATCGCTGAATAACAAACGAAAATCGTCAATCGACTTTATTCGTATTAATGATGAAATAACCTCTCCGTTATTAAGCCGTTCTAAATCCAGCCCCAATAACGACGCCCGTTCGATGAATTTCATGTTGACCTCATCAGTGACCTAAGAAAGTAAATGTTGTGAAATCACTATAGGTCTTTTTTCATAAGGTTCCAGAATAATCCTAAAAAAATAAAAAATAACGCATTGATTTTGTCACAATCATTTGATGTTACAACAATAAATTTTCATGGGCCATTGACAGTTTAAAGTAAAAAAATGGCGCAATGACTATACATAACCAAAATTAAATATGATACAGAATATTTTGCTATATCATTCGACATCCAAAAACATATTCAATGTTTAATTTCAACTAATACGTTATTCACATCCCATCTTAACCGACTGGTTACTCATTCAACCGGATAAAACAACCGCCACACCGATGGCGAGCGGCTGGCATAGAACTACCAGGCGTTGCCATTAAGTCGTATTTCATTGGACTTAACGTAAAAATCCGGCAAAGCCCTCGCCAGTAGCGGATGCATCTACGTATCGCCGACGCTTAGAGGCGACATTTTCCGAGACGATGAAATAACCATCATCTTACGGGTGTAAGTAAACCAGACACATCCTGATTTACCGCTAATGTATCATCTCTATTATCAGTGAGTTGCCCAGGTAAAATGCCCCCCCCTGGCACCATTAAAAACGTATCAAACAGAGATATCAGTCGTTTATTCACCTCTCACCCCATCGATTTCCACCGTGGCACTCATCTCGGTGATGAATGGTTTATACCCGTAAAAAGGATCCCCTTTTAGGTACTGCCACCACACTACCAACTGCCGTAGGGATATTTTTTCCCTTTGATAAATTCTGGTGTTTCACCGTAATAAACATATCCATTAGGGGGTTCCGTAATCCCTTTACAGGCATCCAGTTTATCCCCGGACAGCGTGGTAATTTTGACCGGTTCAACCGGCAGGTTATCGCCTCCTGCGCTGTTCTGAAGCCAGATACGGACTTTACCCTCTGGTGCCAGCCCGAACAGTAATGTGTCATACCAGGCCGTATTACCTCTTCTGTCCCTGCCGGTTGTCCAAAAGTAAACCATCTGTGTTTACCCTTCCGATATAAATTTTGGCATTCTCACAAATTGTCCCGAAAAAGGGATTAATAAACTGCGGCGTGGGGTTCGTGATTAAGCTGGACACTGGACCTCCTGATATCTGAATAGGACAAAGGAATTTTAAGTGCGGAAATTTAAATTAACTGGAAGTACATTAAAAACCACAGCGCCTGACCATGAAGTAAATATAGAAAAAGGATACAAACATTTAACTTTTGAGGCGAGGCTCGCCAGCAAAAGCACAAGCTACCGCATCCATTCTGTTGACGCATACTCAGTGGAGGCGCTAACCAATAATCATGGGAAAAACATTGATTTTATAAATCAACATGCCAAACCCGAATACTTAGTTGAAGAGTATATTCATCTTAGCGCATCATTACCTTGCTATAAATTAATTAGGCTATCAAGTGATGTGGGAAATAATTTAACAGGGACAAAAATAAGCAATAAAATAAAATGTCAGCATCCGAAAGATTAGTGAATTAGAAAAAGATTGCTCAATATCCCCAATGGCAAGTGGAATCAGCATTGATAGCGGAAGTGAATTTAATGGCATTGAATTCATTTCATCACCTGATGATATTCCAGAATTATTCATTGACGTAATTCTTCTCCCCGAACAATTTAATGAAATTAAAAACCAAGTTTCAGAGCACTCTTCTTTAGGTGTGTCGGTGGGATTAATGTGTTTCGCTAAACAGTCATTCAACATCCCATCAAAATTATTTCCTGATGAAATATTTTTATATGATGTCGGTAAACATGGTATAGACCGGGCATGTATTACTGAATTTATTAATGTAACAAACACACCCACCCCCCCCCTCTATACCTGAAGAGGATGCCATTGAAACCCTTTTAGAACGAATAGCATCAACTATTGAAGATATAGAAAATATACAGCAATTTAGCACCGGCGAAGCCATTAGCACAATTAAAAATCACGCTCACTCAGCGGATCATGGAATATGGAAAATCAAAGAATTAATCGAATTGAGTGCAAAAGGAACGGCTTACCCGATTATTCAAACCATTTTACTAGGAATCATTGCCTGGAGGGTTTTCTGAAATGATTAACTTCAGCAAGATGAGAGTGCAGCCAAGTAAAAGTGAATATATAATATTATCCATTAGCATTGTTCTTACTTGTTATTCTTCTTACACTGACGGCACATCCTACTATTTAGCAGCTGCAACGGTTTTTTGCAGTATGATTGTCCCTTTAATGTATATCAAACTCTATATTCAGGCTTACAAAGCACACTACCAATCATTAATAAATCATCGGCAAACCCTCGGGGTGCATAGGCACATCTGCGATCAACTGGACAAGCAAGACGCCAAACTGGATAAAATCATGGCGGAAGTCCGAGACATGAGATGCGGTGTGAGCATCTCAGTTTCAGATGCAAAATTTGCCGAATGGGACGAGGCCGAATCGGATAATAGACGCCATGAAAGAGAATCAAGAAAAGACGAAGATAAAGAACTTCGAGAACAATTTGATCGTGAAGTTTTTTAACACTCTCCATCATTGACACTCAATCCAGCACTGACATAATTCCCCCGGGCGCTTAAGGCTATCTGGTCTTAGGCGTTTTGCAGAGGTCCAGATAGACGAAAGCCCCAAGAGATATTGCTATCAACCTGAGGCCAACGATGAACCTAGCAATTCAGATGTTAGCCTCTTACTCGCCTCACGGCAAGGAGCAGCCAAGTAGCTGTTATGAACTTACGTTCAACAGCTCTTTAAGCTCTCTTTCATTAAAACTCTGAAATTCATCTTCAACATGATCGATTAACGCAGGAAGAATACCATCGACCGTTGCATGAGCATCAGGAGATAAAATTGCGACAATCTGGTAAAAATCCCTGCAATCCCAATGCTGAGCATAGATAAGGAAATTATCGCTCTTCCTGTCATGCTGCCTCACGTTTTTTAGCCAACCGGATTCCCCGAGTAGCCGGACATGCATTTTCCAGATACCAGCCTGGACAGATTTCACGTTTCTTTCAAAACGCCCTTCGCTCCCGAAGTGCTCGGGAAGTTCGTTATGTGATAGATATCGAGCCAACATTCTCGCATACGCCAAACCAGCATCATTAAGTCGCAGGCCTCTTGCCAGACTGACATTCGCCATTAATGCCACACCGGAGGAGTTAATTTATATTTCTTGTGCGAATCGGCGATCAGGTCTTTTGAACTCTCAGCGCTGACATTCGCAATGCTGTCAACGTGACGGTCTTCACCGGCAATCACGTCCAGTGACCTGGCCATATCTTCGTAAAGATTGCGAAGGTTCGCCAACGTTCTTACCGACGTTCTGGTGTACTTTCGCAGCATACTAAGATGGGGTTTCCATCTTGAGTTGCTTTCAGCCATGAAGAATATGGTTTTCAGCATAACCAAATTAGACGTCATGAGTCTGGCGACCTGCGCATAATCAGAGGAAAAATCACGAGCCACATCAGGGGATAAATCTTCTGCCAGATTAAGTGGAGTTAACGCCTCCACGGCAGCCTCATAATAAGCACTCAGGCCATTCATTGCGTGACTGGCATTAGAGATAAGCCTCATCGCCTCCTGAATGGGTAATGCCCCCTCTCCCGTAGCAGAAGAAACTATCGGCGCGGACGCGGAACCAAACCAATCAGTGATCTGGTTGACATCAACATACAAATCAACAGGCAGCGTTGCGATCACGATACAAACCCCAAAGATAAACTCACTATTGACAGTGTAACATCCAAACTGGTGGATACAAAAACCATAGACAGAATGTTGTGGCTTTAGGCGCCTGTCATCCCTGGTAAGAGCCAGCGCGGGGAGCAATCCTTGCGTTTCTGGCTGTTGAGTTCATGACCTTAAGCGCCCTTTCTTACTGCTTCCCGTATTTTTGAGTGATGCCCATCAGCCACTGGATAGCACCGTATTCTTCAACAGCCTGCCGTGCTTCGGGTGGCAGCTTGTCCAGTAACGCCTGGAATGCTTTCGTTTGCTGTAGCGCATCGCCTTTAGCATTCAGTGAACCAGCGCCGTCCCAGGTGAGCCCCGCTCTGGACTGAATCCCCTGCTCGACCCGTTGAAACTCGGGTGACTCGACAACACTGTTCACCTCGCCAAGAGCGCTGCTGTTATTGTTTCTCACCATATTGATAAGCGCTGAACCAGCATGAGCTGAGCGCCTGTCGTTAGCCTTGAGTTCATCTGTATTATCAGTTGAGCTGGCGCAAGGGGTATCGCGATTATGGCAACCATGAGAGGCTTCAGAATGGGGCGCTGGCTTGCCGGCAGGCTCATTAAAGAACGGGGGCTGGTCAGTTGTCAGCAGCCCACCCATCTGTATAAACGCGGTGGCCTTGAACGCATCGCTATCACGAATCCCTTGTACGGCAGTTAGCCGTAACGGAGCCAAACCAGGTGTGGTGATGAGATCTATATCTTGACCGGTAAGCGTTGGGCGTACCTCGCCGGTGTTCTCGACCTATCTGCAAGTAAACCAGTGGCTTCTGGGCAATGTCTTTCTCGCCGGACAGTAGACTCACCATGAAAGCGCTGGAAATGGTATGGGAAACTCGCGGTAAGCCCGTCGGAGTGATGTTCCACAGCGTTTATCGCATTTCATTAAAGTCCCTCGCCCGACGCTATCTCGAGTTACATGATGAAATCGCTGATCTGGATGTCATGATTGCGGCAATTGTCGATGAGCTGGCACCTGAACTGATTAAACATAATGCAATTGGATACGAAAGCGCTTCGCAGTTGCTGATCACTGCCGGAGACAATCCCCAACGATTAAGAGCAGAATCAGTTTTTGCGGCACTGTGTGGTGCCAGCCCGGTTCCAGTCTCTTCTGGAAAAACGAACCGTTACCGACTGAACCGGGGCGGAGATCGTGCTGCGAATAGTGCACTTCACATCATCGCCATCGGACGCTTACGAACAGAAGCAAAAACAAAGGAATATGTCGCCAGGCGAGTAGCCGAAGGGCATACAAAAATGGAAGCAATACGCTGTCTGAAGCGCTATATCTCACGCGAAGTTTATACCTTATTGCGTAATCAAAACAGGCAAGTCAACAGTATTCAGATAAGGCCTTGACTCTTAGAAGGGCGTCCAGGGCAGTCATTATACGAGCGGGCAGTTCCTGCAGTTACTTTGGCGATACTCGCTTATCAGTGTCCGAGAAGTAAATGGCAAGTAAAGGTATAGGCCGTAAAATCGGTCATGCCATCATTCAGACTCGCCATCAATCTCTCTCCGACAGTTTAATCATGCTTAACCGGCGCTGGAATTGCTCCCAGCGTTTGGCCAGGTTCGCCGGGTTAATCTGTCGGCGTAGCCCAGCGATCGGATGACCGTCGAACTGCCGCAAATCAGGATCATCAGCCAGAGCGTCAGGGTCAACATGGACAGTCAACGTATCAGGGCAAACGGCGATGACATTGTCATCAAACAGCCTGTGCAGGTCAATGCGCAACAATAAGCCATTACTCCAGTGATCCACTCCTCCAACACTATGTTCTACCAGGTGCGCCGCTTCTGTCCTGCGGCGCAAGCTTGCTCCCGTTATCACGCATCGGTCGTTACAGTTCCGGCGGACGGCAGCTGCGAAATCAGCCTGATCCGGCCTGGTCACTACACTGGTTGCAGTACCTTCACGCTTAGGATGCGCCTGAAGCACAACAGAAGGTTCCAGTGGGGCGAAGCGGACTTGTTTAACTTCGACTGCGGCCAGCGCACGGTCGCGAGCTTCCCGTTTCTCTTCCTTCGTCCATTTCCGTTTGGTAGGCTCTGTTACTGTGGGTATTGGGTTATTATCCGCTCTACTGGCTGGCTCAGGCACAAGAGTCTTGTTGCCGATGTCTGGCGACGCTATAAATCGGCGAGCCAGCACGTCAGCAGATAGCCCGGTATCGCGATGCTGATAGAGATAGGAACGGAATTCAGCCACGCGCCCACCCACCAGCTTAATCGCCTCACCCATACCGGCTTTGTTGATGGAAGCGCCGTGGGTCTTCAGGTTCGGTAAGCCGTATTGACGCGGGTTATCTTTCTGGGTGCTTTCAACACCAGTTAGACGATTCTCACTGACGTTTCCCTTATGCCGGATCGGTGCATCGCCGTTATGTTGTTCGGAAGAACGCCGGGCGTTTGCTGGGGGTGTGTACGTCGTACCGTTCTTCTTCGCCATGTAGGCGAGCACTTCACGCATATCAACGCGTGTCTTTTTACGTTCGGCAATGCTTTCATCAATCTGACGTTCAAGATCCGCTCGTTTCTCTTTGTACAAACGGCGCGATTCCAGTACGGTTTCGTGCCCGTTCAGACACGTTACAATCTCGCCAGCTTTTAAATTTTGTTCAGCCAGCTCACGCGCCAGGTATCGCACTGAGTTGTTCAGCGGATGTCGGGGTGTGATGTCCAGACGATCGAGCACATGATTTGTGACCTCGTTCCAGCGCGTTTGGTTGGCCAGTTCCGCATTTCTCTTCAGGCGCTCAACTTCAACCTGCTGCGCCTGCTTCATCAATTCGCTGCCATTCAGCATGGAAACAATCTTTACCTGGCCATCACCGTCCAATAAGCGCTGCATAATGACTTTTGAAAGTTCCGAATACCCACCATGAAATTTGGGTATGCCCAGCGTATGCAGAATGACTTTCACAAGACTCTTACGCTGGTTTGCTGCCAGTTTTTCCGCTTCATGTTTGGCTTGCATATCCCGGCTATGCTGCTTACGCTCGGCTCGTGTTTTCTTCACCTTCACTTTCGTCGTCACTTTTCTTCACCTGGCAGGACATCATAGTCAATAATTGCAGGCTCAGAGGCATGCAGTCGAAACAAAGTATCCGCAGTTAACCGCACAATCAATGCTGAATTTACCTTCGCTGGAGGTGACAAATCCTTTCCGTCTTTTACGTATGCAAAATTAGTCCAACATACAAATGCGCTCAGGGTCAACACCACCGCGTCCCCCCTGCCAGGCGCCCTTGACCTTTTACATCCTGTTGCGTTGTAGACGAGTGGGTTTACCAACGTACTAAACTTCACCATCACAAAAAAATGCATAGCGGTTGTTCTTAACATCTGTGAATCTGTCATCGAGATGGTACCTCGGGTTGCCATCTATAATCTGGCAGAATCCTAACCCTACTTTGATAAAACCAATCTCAGTCAAACGATTCATATTAGGGTTCCATATAAGAGGAATAAAAGCATGACACATATACAATTTTTCAGAATTCCTTCAATCTACCATGACATCACAGAGCTTCTCTAGCCAGGCAATTATAACGTGAACAGCTTCATAGTCGTTTTTTAATCCTTTTTGTCTTTAACCGGCCACGAATGCCTTCCAGTATCAAGCAAACATCAAGCATTTTTTGACTGACATCGACATGGTTGTTACTTGCGTTTGCAGCACCTCAGACGATGCATGAAATAATGCACCGCCTGAGCATAGTAACTATGGAAATACTTAAGCACACACTAGCTGAGTGAACCACAATAAATTTTTATATATCCTTCCTCTCAGACATATTGAATATTATAACGCGATATAACTTTCAACGGATTAACTCATATCTATGTGATAAATAGCTTCCCGGGAAATAATTATGCCAGCCATTCCCCCTGCAGTATTCAATTAATTGACGGCGATTAGATACCCCACACTTGCCAAAAATGACTGACACTCTATTGTTAATATAGCCCACAGATAGTTTTAAATGATTTGCAATCTCTTTTTGAGACCGACTCTGCAATAGAAAGAAAACAACTTTCCACTCAGAGTTAGTAAATAGCTTATCAGGTTGCGACAATACTAATGAAGTGCTCGTCTTATTATTGATAGTGGAATAGAAATCCATAGGCAGATGCTCTGCCAGGCGAGCGTGAAATTGTGTGCCAACCACATCTCCCTCATTGTTATAAAAGGGTGTTTTATCAAAAAAGTATGGAGTTAGGATTTGTTCATAGCCAAATGGGTGGATCTCCAGCGATGATTTTCGTTGTTGCTCTCGCTCAACCAGACGATCATGCAATTGAAATTTCGCTGCAAATTCCGCTGTAGGTGCTGGCAATTCGTTATCCAGACGACCAACTATATCAAATTTTTGTGGGAGTGCCAGCAAATTAAGATATGCACGATTAGCATAGATAAAATGTGAATTCAAGTCTTTAACACCATATGGCTCATTTAACTGTTCCCATAAGAATATTAATTGAGCTGGAATATTCCCGATTTCTTGAGATCTACAAAGCAGAGCTGTACCATCAATAGTGGTCATACTGGCCTCCTCTAAGGTCGCTATGTCAAGGCGGGTGAAATGTATCTCACACATTTCACCCGCCGCCAAAGTTTTAGTCTTTACTTTTAGGCACTTAAATTGTCACCTTAATTTTTCATAATTAATATGATTATTGCATTATGTTTTTTTCGAATTTTGTTTAAAAAAGGATAAAAAAGTGAATTATCATTAGAAGCGTGTAACCAAATAATCCCTACAGGTAACCAGTTGCAGAGAACGATAATGAATATGATGAGAGAGTTGTGCTTTTCTGGATAGGAATCTAATTATGGAGGTTGCGTGGCGCTTTAACGGCACTTCTATTGGAGAGAATGCCCTGCACGCAAGCCAAGTCCTGATATGGTTGCTCTTAAGCTTGTGAAACGTTGAGGTAAAACAGGTTCATCACTTCAGGAACATACTTTTCCTTATGCAATAGTTCGGAGCCGCGCGAAAACACTTTCGTCAGATATTATCTGGTTACAAAAGCAAGGTAAACGCAATGTATAGCGGTTCGCAATAGAAATCTCCCGCTGACGGTTGATAAGCATAGTATCCGCCTTCGCCACGCTGATTAACGCCCTGCCGCAGGATAAGCAGGTGCAGTTCCCCACACACCAATTTTAGCCGATTGCTTAATTAGATAGTTGACCCCACGTAGCTGAATATTGGTTATTATCTAAATCCAATCGGGAAAGTCTATTAATTCCCGATATAGGATATTTGACAATATAAAGTCATGGTGTTTTAGGTAATGACTTTATATTAAGTTGAACACCTCCGCGACTAAAGTCGATATGGCCCTCACTTTTTAGCTTTGCAAGCGTATTTAAAATACTGCTGCGAGAAAGATATGTTCTGTCCTGAATATATCTGAGTATGGTAACTTTTTTTCTAATTCCTTCGGGCAACGACATTATTTCAAACAAATAATTACAAACTATTGAAAAGTTTCGCTGTTGCAACAAAAGATTATCTCTATAGCCTTGATAAATTGCATAGTATGCAAGTAACTCCGTCACTTCTTCCCATACATTATTCTCCCTAAAAATTTCTTTTGCTTTCGATGCACTCATTTTTAAGATCAAAGATGGTGTTTCAGGACGTAATAAATGTTTGCGTTGCGCCTGAAAAATTTCTGCGATACCAAAAATATGAGGTTCGTAAACTGTGGCAAGAACCAAGTTATCTGGGGATCGAAGAATTGATAATTCACCACTCAAAAAAAGGTAAATATTTGCTTTGTCATTCTGTTTAAGCTCCACTTTTCTTCTGGGCTGAATTGTGCATGGGATCGCCGCAGGGGTAAGCACTTCTAGCAGTCGACTTATTGCGACCCCGGGCCTTACTGGTGGTGGTATATTCACAAGCAATCTCCTTGTATTCATTGTTCTAATATTAAGGCGGAAAACATATAATGTAATCGCCTGTATATATATTAAAATCAATGCCTTAATTAAAAAGTGATGTTATTACTACCTAACTTAGGTTAAAAATATAATGAAAAATAAATTAATGCAGAATAGTAAATAAGATACTACAGAAACTCGCCCCAACAGCCTTCAGGTATAAGTATCGGTAGGACAATTGTACTGCCCTATGCCGTACCTAGAAAGTAAGATTGGTTATTATTGCGGTCCCAGTTAGGGATATTACACTTACTGCTATAATATTTTTTATCTTCAAGAACACGAGGTTTTATGAACATAAAAGCCTCATCTATTATCAATTACCTCTCAAAAAGAACCGACAAAAATAATAAATAACTCATAACAGAGTAATAATCGGTTACGTTTTCATTGGTAGGAAGCCAGTGAGTCGACTGTTGCTTCGTATCAGTACACACCTGATTTTACTATCTTCATTACCTATGTACACAATACCTGTTGGTGTATGATTGACAGTCATGTTTATCTCCTTATTGATGGTTAGCCATATTTAATTATGCAGATATCAAGTATAATAATATCTATAAAAAATTAAATCACATTAAAATAGTTTATTTTTAAATTTTCACATAAGTAGTTATTGCTTTTTACGGTGCAACTATCAGTATAAATGAAAGTTATTAATTATCATTATGAATGTGTGTAAATAACCACAGATTTAACAGACACATCAGAGCCATTTAGGATTGCTTAAAGAAAGGAGTGAATCGCTCCGGCTTCTGAGATTATCATCTTGACTTAACCGGGGCTCCATGACTTTCTGGCTGGACGATGAAGCGATTCAGGCCTGGTATGAGTCAGCAAATTCTGCATCGCGGGGACGGCCTAGCGCTATTCAGACCTTGCCATCACAACCGTCCGGTGATTAAACGCGTATTCCGGCTGACCCTGCGGGCCGCTCAGGGCTTTATTGATTCCATTTTTACCCTAATGGATGTCCCGCTGCGCTGCCCGAATTACACCCGTGTCTGCAAGCGGGTAAAGTCGGTTAATGATCCTACCCGCGAATAGTGGACACACGACTAAGTGAGTAAACTCTTAACCAGAGGTGACTCATGACAAAACCAGCATCAACCAGCAAAAAGCCCCGTAAGCAACATACGCCTGAATTTCGCAACGAAGCCCTGAAGCTTGCCGAACGCATTGGTGTGGCTGCCGCTGCTCGCGAACTCCGCCTGTATGAATCACAGCTTTATGCCTAGCGCAGCAAGCTAATGAATGCCCATTCATCTTCCGAACGTGAGTAGGAAATGTCTGTGGAAATTGCCCGACCTAAGCGGCAACTGGCTGAACGGGACGAGGAACTGGCCATTCTCCAAAAGGCCGCGACATACTTCGCGAAGCTTTTCTTGAGGTTCATCAGGCGCGGAACTCATCTAGGCGCGGGAATAAAATCCCATTCAGACGCCGGATAGATTCAAGCAAGCCAACTTATCGTCAAAATCGGTGTTGCAAAAACGGGAGTGACCATAGATTCCGTTTTCCAAGCGGACCCCATCCAGGAACAGCCATAATAGCTGCTGTACACCAGGGAAAAGTACGGTGGTGCTAATGATATAGCGCAATACACGAAGCCTGTGGACTGTGCTATTCAAGACCGGTCTTAATTTTTTCAAATACTTAATGAATTTACGTGGCATACGAGCAAATTTTTCACCCATTTAAAATCAGCAGGCTAGTCACTTCAGTTTTATTCATATACCAACACTTTTCCGTCTTACTCCCACTCAGCTAAAACCCCTAAGTCTTTGCATCGTTCAGTTCCCGCACCCTCTGTTTTTTATTCCTGGTAGTACGAGATATTGTCCTGGAGGGAGGCCGGAACATTTGACATGTTTCCCGCATCGGCATAGCCCCAGACAACCACTGTATTGTCAGCCTTCAATGCACAAAAAGCGTACTCGCTGGTATATATGGCCACCACCTCCGTCAACAGCGGCTGCGTGGCCTCAGGAATACTACCGCCATAACGACTGTCCCCCCAGGTTACCACTCCACCAGACGCAGTCAGGGCAGCAAAAGCAAAACCGTTACCTGCCAGTGTTACGAGGTCTGTTCGGTTGGCGATTTCAACCGGAACAGTCCCGGCATTTCCCCCCCAGGCCACCACACCGCCAGAAGCGGTCAACGCCGCGAAGGCATGGACTGTACTTGCCAACATAACTAGGTCTGTACGGCTGGCGATTTCAGACGGTACTGTGCCTTCACCAGAATAGGTACCCCAGGCTACCACACTGCCGGAGGCTGTCAGAGCGCAAATAGAAAAATCAGTTCCCGCCAGCGCTATCAGATCAGTTCGGCTCGCAATAGCCGGCGGAACACTGCCACCGAAAATGCCCCCCCCCCACGCGACTACGCCACCCGAGGCGGTCAGCGCGGCGAAAGCGTAGCCGGAACCGCTCAGCGCAACTAGGTCAGTTCGGCTGGCAATTGCAGACGGGACAATCCCCCCGTAATCACTGTTACCCCATCCAACCACTCCACCTCCAGCAGTCAATGCTGCAAAGGCATAAGCGATACCCGTCAGGTACATCAGGTCGGTTCGGTTAGCGATCATAGGAGGCACTGTCTCTCCATAACCATTACCCCCCCAGGCTACCACTCCGCCAGCCTTGGTCAGTACTGCAAAAGCTCCTGCAGTACCTGCCAGTGCCACCAAATCGGTTCGGCTGCCGATGGAAGAGGGTACGCTGCCGCCATTAGTACTGTTCCCCCATGTAACCACACCACCCGCTGTCGTCAAAGCAGCAAAGGCGGATCCGGCACTCTCCAGAGTCACCAGATCCGTTCGGGTAGCAATTGAGGATGGTACATCGATTTCACCCCATCCTACGGCCCCTCCACCAGTATTCAGAGCAGCAAAGGAATGACCGCTGGCCGCAACAGCTTTGGAATATCCAACAATGTTTAATGGGCAAAGAGTGGCAAGCGTCTCGCCTGCCAGGCTCAGGACCCGGAGGATTTTCACCGGGGCCGGATCATCAAACCAAACCGCGGTCACGCCTGTGCTATCTCCCTCATACTGCCAGAGAGCCTCCGTGGGTCTCCCGGTTTCCCGGTCAAGGGTAACCAGCCAGGACAGAGAATCCCTGCTATATCCGCCACATCTGCGTCCCCCACGCACCGTCTGCGCGGTAACAGATGCCTGAACCAACACCGGACAGGTTTTTTCGTCGCCGTTATTCAGAGAAGCGGTGACAGTGGCCTCCCCGGTGTCCCCGGTGTCAGACAGTTTGACAAAAGCGTGACCGCTTTCATCCGTCACCTGCTGCTTGTGGTTCAGGGTCCCGAGTGTGGTGACCCAGGATACCGTTGCTCCGGAGACAGTCGACCCGGAACCGTCTTTCACTGTAACTGTAAATTTTACGGTATCCACCCCGTCATTCACCACGGTGTCCTTGCTGCTGGTCAGTTTGCTGATAACCCATGATACGTCGCTGCTTTCAAGGTTGATGTCACAGGTTGCTATCTCGCCATTATCCAGAGAGGCCGTGACCGTCGCTTCCCCCGTGTCACCACTGTCAGACAGGGCTGCGACAGCCAGACCGCTGTCATTTGAGAGCGATATGGCCGGTAGCACCGTGCCCGGACTGCTGCTCCAGTGGACAGTGACCCCGGTCAGCGTTTCCCCTGTTCCCCTATCAGAGACAGTGGCGACGAACGTGGCTTTATCCGTCCCGTCGTTAACGATACTGTCTTTATCAGATATCAGGGAGCTGATAACCGGGGAGAGTGCCGCTTCCGTAAAGGTGATATCGACGTGCCCGGTGCTGCTGTTGACGGAGGCCGTGACGGAAGAAATTCCTGCCGTGGTACTGGTGAGCGTGGTGGTCGCGAGTCCGGAGGTATCAGTAATGACGGGAGAGCCAATGAGGGCCCCGGCGGTGGCTGTGAAGACTACACTCTGTCCGAACAGGCCGGCTCCTGCGCTGTCGGTCACCTGGGCGGTGACGGAGGCGGTGGAGGTGCCGTCAGCAGGGATATTGTTACTGGTGGCAAACACAACACTAATGATGGCATCCGGGTTATTTTCAGTCAGCATAATCACACCTGCGGTAGTAGCCGGTCCGTCAGTGCCGGAATGAGGCACTGACGAAGAAAAGGAATGACAAAAAGTGTGGATGAAAGTGGAAAGATAATCTGAAGAAAAACCAGGTCTGAAATGCGTTATTTTTAGGCTGGCAGCAGACATCAGTCGGGTGAAACATTCCTTGTTGTGTAAGTTCTGGGGCCCAACACAGCCCTTCAACCGCCTGAGTGGATAGAAAGAAAATATCTGGACAAAGGTACTGACTCTTCAGATATAAAGAAGCCCCGACGATTGCCGGGGCTATTGTGGCGCCGGGTGCCTCCCGGTGAGCCTTTGGTCAGCCACCATGACTCGCTGCTACACTAACGCCACGCTACCACGCACCTCTGCAGTTCTACCACGCGACTTTGCTGTTTCAGCCCCTCCGCTCAGGGGGATTCGCCACGGTAAAAACTTTACCTGAGATAACGGAAATCAACTAACTCAAAAACGGTCCAAAAGCAGACTGCGCTGAATGCAAAAAATCACTCCATTCCCAAAAAACACCCAACCTCAGTGAGTACCTTCGGAGAATTATGTGATCTCTGGTTAAAAGTCAAAAAAACCGAACTGGCAGCCAATACACTTCGGAAAACTACATCGCAAATTGAAACGCTGAAATACGTGATCAACAAAAATATCTCAATCCCGATAATCCGCCACAGCGGCATATTGCATTACCGCAACGAGCAGCTCAACAGCGAAGCTGTATCACCGGAATGTGACCCGTGGGAATAAAACCGGACGGACAGTGTGTACCGCCAACAACTATATTTCACTACTCTGTACCGTGCTCCGCTTTGCACATCATTCAGGGATTATCAAACACAAACCTTCTGATGGAGTCCGAAAACTACAGAAAATCAGAATCAAACCAGACCCACAGTCAAAGCAGGAGGTTGCACAATTGATGGAAACTGAGTGTGGTCAGAGCAAGAAAATGTGGAAATTAGCCGTATATTCTGGACCGCGACACGGGGAACGTGCGCCGTAACCTGACGATAATTGGCATGTTTGGTCCACCGAAAACAGATGCCGGGTTCAGTGCTTGAACCTGCTCTGGAAGCACTCAGGGCGCGACGTAAACTAACCATGCTTCAGCCCAAATCAAAAATCGTGTACCACCATCATGGATATGGGCAAACGGAAACCCAGCGCACGTGTTTTGTTTTCATATCTCGTATACGTAAGGAAGAACAAAAACCGCATTACAGCGCATCGAGACAAGATGGAACGTCGCCGTAAAACGTGCTGGTATTCGTCGCTAGAATCCATACCATTCGCGGCATACTTTTGTCTGCTGACGTAAATCTCTCCCTTGATTCCCAGTTACCAACACGCTCCTCACCCTCCCTTGAATATTTACTTTTAAACGTTTTTTCCGGTGACTTTTTCACCCTTTCGTTCATAGTACCTAACTGAAGGATATGAATGTGTAATAACTCATGGTGTTAATATAGTCTTTCGCCCTGATAGTGTATCGGGGCATTTTTTCCAAATTACGGTGGGATACCGACGTTCTAACCATTAACATTCGGTTAAAACATAGAGCGAAAGTATTCCGCCCCCACATTATGGCCGGGTGCTGGTGCGATCCTGTTTTCAATCTCCTTGTACAGGATCACACCACTTGCACCTGGTCACCCCTTTAGGGACTTATCACTCATCAATGACTAGCCCCTTCGGTAGAAGCTAAAACCCAACCCTGGCGATCTTCCATGTCTGATCTTCAACGCTGCCAAATCATTCTGCCGTTATTTTGCTCTCAGCGCATATCAGTGTTTTCAATTAAATTTCAATGCAAAAAACATACTAGTAATATGATAAATCACCAAACTCTTCGAGTTGATGTGCTCAGACCGCACTTATTGCGTAATTCTTGCTTACCACACTGGTTATATTTCTGCATTTCAACCGGAGGTTAACCATGATCATGTTTGTTGCTGCACTTTTGATTTCCACTGCTGCTGGCGCGTACTGGAGTTATTCAGTGCTAAATGCCAGTTGTGAACAGGCAACCCGGGTCTGGCAAGACGCCCAATACGATGTGAATCTAGATCGGACATCTTTTGTCAGAAAAGAAATCATCAAGAAAGACCTTAAAGTGCTGTATGCTGCAGAAGCGAATTACCGTCAGGAATGTGGGGGGAGTGAGTAACACTCGCCAGTACAGTTTTATTTTGTCGATGATATTCCTGTGTTTCTGAATTTCTCTTTGGACTTCCTCACTGGCTAAATTAAGTAAGATACGACCATCTTTGTTAATGGTGTTCCTGTTTTCTTTCGGCAACTGTGCCAGACACCGCTCAGCGCACAATGGTTTAAAATCAGTGTCACGATCAGTAATCAGACTACAACCAGTTGAGTAATCAATCCTAACGGTTGTACCAGGTAACCTCTGTCGCGGTAATCGCACAGAGAAGACTACTTTATAATGGTGAGTGGATGGCCCGTACAGGAGCCAGTCTGGGAGGCGGGTTAACATTCTGGCGCACTGATTAAGAATACCGGGGTCGGTCGTTGACGAACTGGCGAATTCGGTTGACACCAACTTGCCATTGCGGACTGTGCGAGCAATATGCTCATGCAACTGCTGGGGACCGTTATAGTCGATACAGGTGCAACAAAACGAACCAGCACCGAAACCCACCATGCCAGATGTGCGCTGACGTTGCCGACAGTACCGCCATCCTCCCTCACTTATGAGCAGCAACTTGCTATCGCCACCGTGCAGGGGCTATGTGCCAATCCGACCTGCTACAACGTCTATGAGGATTTACCTGTCATGGCTGTGTGACTGGCCTCCGCAGTTAGCAGTTAGCAGTTAGCAGTTAGCAGTTAGCAGTTAGCAGTTAGCAGTTAGCAGTTAGCAGTTAGCAGTTAGCAGTTAGCAGTTAGCAGTTAGCAGTTAGCACAAAAATACCAGAGCCGGTTTCCCGAAAATTGGAGCCGAAAAATAATTATTAATACAAAAAAGATTCCTGCTGTTAGGCCGCCCCCGGAACTAGCGTTGCTGATGACGACATGACTAACATAAGGTGTATTAATCAACGGTTGGCAGGTCACGTGCAATAGTTAGTGCAAGCGGATATTTTACCAAGCAATCAAAATACTGGCATGATGCAAAGCTTCATGATGAACCTGATTATGTCTTCGCATATAAAACATTCTCGTGCTACAGCTTTCCGTCGGTGTTGAATGTTAACTCCTTAAGCCGCGAAATATTTATTTCTTCAATACTGTAAATAGCCTGACCAATCTTGCTATTATAGGCATTGTATTGTATTGCCAGCTCCCCTCTCTCCAGATTGCGCTTTAGTGCATTTTTTAAAGCATCAAATGACTTATATTCTATATATCCAAAATTAGGATCATAAAAAGCGAATCTTTTTGCCCCTGGTTTCTCAGCTAAACCTAACAACATTGAATGTGATGAAGTTTTCATGTGGTAGTAATGCTCCCCCTGAACCTGTTGTATATATTTAATAATATCGTCAATTGTCCCGGATTGTTGTTTATTTGAAAATTGTATTGTTCTTAGAGCGCTCTGCACATCAGATGAGCCATGTAAGTGATCCAGAAGGGTCAAAACGTTTTTATCAACATTATCATACATAAGTTTATTGAGAAATATCTCAATCTTATTATCAAACGATGCCACTGCTGCTGAAATCGAAAGTGGGAAACACCGACCATTTCCTGCTCCACCCAGCCGGGATATAATATATTGCTGCGGAGCAGCTATCTCAAGCGTGCTTCCGCGCTCAAATTTCCTTAAATACTTTCTTGACAGCCCGAGTCCGTGAGACTGAATCCGCAACTTGTTCGCTGATTCAATTAACACACTCAGAGCCCCCCGTTCCTCCAGTGTTGGTTCCCCATTGTTAAATTTATCCATCAGTTCACCTTCTGACAATTTACGCTCTGGCGCTCCAGAAGGGTATATAGCATCAGCACTTTCTTTTCCGTCCTTAAAACGTTGAAGTTTTAAATGGCTTGCTTTCGGTCTGCTGAGACTTTCAATATAAAACTGATACTTATTTCTCTGCATATTCAACTTATCAATAATATCTCTTTTCAAGAGCTTAGGAACAGGAATTATGTCATTACCCCCAGCTTTATACCAACCGGACCCTGAAATAATCCCAATATGTTCATCAGGAAGTATGTCATTTGCAAAAACCATTCGACTATCAGAAAACGGAGAGTTCGCAAGGTTCCCTTTTATATCCATTTTAATTTTAACGAGTAGTTTTTGTTTTTTATCAAATGCTGTTTTGATTCCAGATAACCAGCTATTCTTCGTACTGACTACAGGATGAATAAAGCCATATCTCATCAATTTCCCTACGGTAGAGTCGACAGCAACATCCATTTCATTTTTGCGAGCAAAAATAACGTAGTGATTGTTTGATATAGTATGTGCATTCGCAAATATACCAATCTCGTTTAGCGTCACATCCGTGTAACCATTATTCTGCAGAAGCCTGGAAACCGTAATGACCGCTCCAGCAGAATTTTGCTCAGGGCTAAAAAGACCCCCGACTAACTCAGAATCACTCAGTAAGAGATCTTTCGTGCCAGCGAGCGTTCGTTCCATGGCGCCAGTAATAACCAAGTCATCATTTACAGTTATAACACCCTCATTACTTGATTTTCCTCCTCCTTTGACGGGAGAACGCCCTTCAATAGGGTTTAAAATATCGCCTGAGAGTGCGGCTAACTTTTTCTTACCCTGCCTGTAAACGCGGCGTAATGTTTTGATATTTTCTGAAGAACCAGCCCCATACAATAAAACACCTATCATCAACTCATTAAGATAGTTATTATAATCGTCAGGAATGTCAGTCAGTTTCATTTGCCCCGCTGCCGCCGCTATCGACGCAGCCTCCAGAAGAAGTGATGTTGCCATCCCGACAGGGGTTCCTGTACCCGACAAAATCAAACTCAGAATTCCAGAAATAAGCTTAAATGCCTGAAGAGAGCGTAATGTAACATCCTCAAAATCACTCAGGATCATAGTATCAGCATCGGATTTCACTCGTTCTTTTTGAATGTCGAAAAAAATGCTCGCAAGTGAATATTGTGTAACATGAGGGCCAAAGACCAGTGGGCTTATATAGAACATCCCTAAATCAGGGACTATAAATGTCATTATCTTAAATGCATTATCATCCTTAAATAGCACCGTATTATACGCAGACATATGAGATCGAATCCATTGTCTGAATTCAGAGGTTATAGGATAAGAATAAAAATGATTTTTCTGTGATCCCATGTCAACACTAATTATGTCTCCTCTTACCGAATGAAAAAAGGATGAATCGTGAATGCTAAATATGATGCCATTATTTGTACCAGCCGGAATATAAAATACACCGTCTAACGTTATCCCATGGAAAGCCAGCGTACTGGCCTGATTATTTCCTTCCAGAAATGCTCTGACTGCAGAATAAAAAGATTTCTCTCGGTGGGTTCTGTCCATATACGTCATACAGCGATATCGGATCATGCCGAGTGTTGCATCTTTGAGTGCTTGTTCAGTCGCAGCATCATTGAAAAATGAATCAATTTCTGTGCCAATCTCATCTTCGAGAGATGATGAAGTCAGCTCTTCAATAAGAGTATCACTAAAACCAAAACCGCTTATACCATAAGGCCGTTTAAGCTTATCCCTCATCTCATATACATGGTATCTGTATTGCCCCGTGAGAATATCTTTTAGCGTGGTCGTATATATCTTCGTTTGAGGAGCTACGGGGCCTTCATTATTCATCCCAGCCAGACTCAACGGTTCAAGAATGACTGATATGTCTTTTGTTGAACCACCAGAAACTGTAACACTATACTTTTTTTCGTATGCCTGAATCCTGCGGGAGATGTGTTTTTCAATATTCGTTTCAACATTGAGTTCAGGCCGCTTAAGGATACTCATCATCGCAGAAACCTTAATGACCAGGTACTGATCATTATTGCTCAGTTTTTTGATAATTTTCCCGGCGAAGTCGTTAATCATCGGCTGGTTTTCTGAACTCAAAGCCTGAGCAAGATATGTTCCCGCTTTACTTATTTTTTCGTACTCGCCAGATGCAGCAAAACTGGCGTCATTAAATTTATCAGCCGCCAGTTGCTTAAAATTCTGTCTCAGGATTTCCTGGTCATACTCTTCTCCCTGCGAAGTAGTTTCATCCGCGATTCTGAACAATATTTTTTTGACATCAACAAATCCCAACTTTGTATCAGTCTCTTGTAATACTGTTGTTTCATAAATCAATTCGTCATCTGTCGTTAAATATCGTGCGGACATATCATTATCCGAAAAAAAACTTTTCCACCGCATCTGCCATGGTTTTATTTCCGTACGGTAATCTACTGAATCAAACATGTATTGTCTGGCTTGCGTTAAGATTCCTTCAATCTTTCTCCATGCCATCTTTAGCTTAGAAATGTCATCATTATCCTCTCGCCCATCATATTGCATTTTATAAAGAAGGTCTTTCACTCCTGAGTCGGCATAATCCACTGCAGATCTAAGATAATCGATCATATTATTAAAGCTGTCAGATTCAAATGCCATTCTCAATTTTCGCTGTAATCTTTTCAGATACAACTCAATAAGAGAATTATTTCTTATGGCTAGGTAATACTTATTACTCCACATCATGTCAGTTACAGCAAGTGAATAATCAATAAAATCTTTTTCATTGTAAGATGACTCAATATTCAGATAAGAAAGCATGGTTTTTACTTTCTCTACATCACTTAGCACCACAAATTCTGGCTCCCTGAATTTATTCATCGAAAATATTTTTAACCCTAATGCCATATGCTCATTTCGGTATGTGACGTTTCGAATTTCCATTTCATCAGCCAGGCTGAACAACAGCATTTTCCCTTCGTTAAAGTATAGTTTCTTATGTTTCACAGCAAATGAATCCTCTTCGGCAATGGAAATAAAATCTTTATCCATGATATATAGCGTTGTATTGTGGTCTGAGAGGCGGGTTAGCCATTCCCGCTGCCATTCAAGCATCTCGTTACGAATGTTCTGTTTATTAGCATCTCTTTGTTGAGCACGTACGAGAAACTTTCTGGCTTCCGTCATAAGAAAATCGATATTCATCCACGCTATTTCAAGTAACGAATTTAACTCATCGTCCTTAAAATGCATTAGCATCTGATTTTCCGCATCCTGTATCCCTTCAATCATTTGTACTGCATTATCCTTTTTTAATGCAGACTCAATACTTCTTTGCACACGGACAATTCTGGACTGGATACCAGATCTGAAAATGAGTGCAGAATAAATAGCATCAGCCTTCATTTTTTCATACACGCGATTTGCAAATGAACTAAGACCCTCTGGCTTATTTTTGAATCCTGAATGAATTTCAGGAAGCAGGTTTACTATTTTTTTTCTTTCACTCAGACTGGCGAACTGACTATTTTCAAACATCGCCAGTACAACTTTTTTATACGGAACGGCCATATGCTCAGAATTATATATCAAGTCATTAGATTCAACTTCATTGGCTATCCTGAACAATATTACCTTACACTGTTCAAAATGCGATTTTTTGTAATTCGTCAGACACAAGGCGACCCACGAAGACAAAGGCACACCAGATGTAAGATATTTCACAGGCATCTTTTCATCAGAAAGGTCACACGTCTCTAGCATCTGCCATTCTTTGATTTCCTGTAAAATACGGAACGGATTTAACTCGTTTTCGTTGAGGCGACTGCGATAATCTCTTGCCTCAGCGATAAGTTTATCAACATTTATCCATAGCATATCAAGATTATTTGTGAGAACTTCATCACGCTCTTCGATTTCGAGATAATTTGACATAATCGTTCCTACAACATTTTGCAACCCTATGATGATTGTTTCAATTTCATCACTATTGAACACAATTCCAAGGTTTTTATTTATCAATTCAATACTCTGAAGGAGGTTTGACTTCCGTGCAATTACCCTATAGAAATGAGACGTCGTGAATTCATCTAATACTTGTTTGGAGTATACCTTAAGATAATCTGACGTTTCAGATAAAGACTTGTAAAAATATTCCCCCATCGTAGCTATTTTTTCATTATCATTTAAGACAACAAACTCAGACTCTCTCATTTTTTCTGCTATGAATAATTTAAAACCCAGTGCATTCCTTCCATTTTGATAGTCGACGCTATTAGATTCCAACCTTCTTGCTATGTTGAATATTTCCATTTTGCACTTATCAAACATTGTCCTTGTACCTCCTCCATCAAAAAGAGAAAGGCCTACAGGCGATACAATACCTGTTTCTATATAATTAAATGCGGTATTAAAATCTACGAATTTCTCCTTCAATTTTTCTTTCCACTCTTTGATATCGTTATCTGTCTCTCCATCATTCAGACCCGCCATATACTGATTAGCTTCGATCAGAAGATGATCAACCTGAGCCCACAGAGCATTCATCATTTCAATCATGTAGTGATCGGTAACTGGACGAACACGAAGAATGGAATAAATATTCCACTCTGCTCTTTTGAGTCCCTCAATAACATCCGAAATATCTACACCCTCGATTGCAAATTTTATATCACCTCTCAATTTGAGAGTTTCCGGATCGAGTGTAGAAAGCAATTCCTTCCCGGTATTATCAGGTACCTCATCTTGGTTTTGTGAGTGCAATGCCCCATGAACTTTACCGGGAATAAACCACGACAACAATGGTATAATAAACGGAACGGCTAAACTCGCAGCAGCACTAACGGCAACCGTCTCTGCTATGAATTGATTACTTTCCTCCTCATTTTTCGGAGGTCGATCCTGCACCCTTTTGTTAAGCGAGAATTTGATAGGTGAGTTTTTATTCGCATCCCGTTGTCCTTTCTGAAAATTTGAATCAGATGCATCGCCCCCAGGATTTATAAAACGCACAAAATCATAAATAATATCATTTAATGAAAAATTGTTGATAACCAGTGATGTCAATAATTCAACCCAGGAAGATGGAGGCGAAATCATGACCGGATGAAAAAAAGAGCTGTTTTCGGCTACCGTTCCTGAAATATTATCGACAGTAATGTTATTAAGCTGATTGGTTTTCCTGATGTCTTCCAGAGTGTTATCCAGACACACTGTTGTGCCCGCTTGCGCCCCTTTAATAGCTAGCTGGTATGCACGTCTAAAATCGGCAATTTCCCAACAGAAATTGTCAGGGCTATCGAAAACCAGCTCGTCATCAGCATTTATACGGAACGGATTAATGCTTGCATTCCACGGTTCATCAATATCAACACCTACGATCCAGCCTTCATATAGATTCATTTCCAGATCGTCGTAAACCGGATCGAACACCGAACGGTCAGCACGTTGGTAAAGTTTCTTCGTCAGTCCACTAAGCCGACGAGGGACTTCCCCTGATGGTGGTACTGAGTAATTCCGGTAGTCCAAATCGTAACACTGTACGGCTTTTTTCAGTGCCTGATCCGGGGTAAGTATGCATCGGAACTCGACGGGAGAAAGTTCCTGCTCCAGTTGCCACAATGTGTAAAGTCTGAGCATCTATAATCCTATTTATATTTGTAACTATACGTTGAACTTGCCCTACCTTAGCGGTTGCATGGCATGTTCTTTTATCCATTTAGTGAGTAACGCAGAAGGAAGGAAAGAAGGTTTGATTAGTTGTCTGAAGTGGGTAGAAACAGGTTACTGGTTTGTCAGAGCCTGTGGTGTATGCTTAAGGTTGGCGGCTGCCTGAGATAGCGGCGTATGCCAGCCCAGCATTTCACCGGCATAAGGTTTCGCCATCCGCAGCTACAGGTACCGGCACGGGGCTAAGCCAGCCATCGCCCAGTTCAATCGTGCGGGGTTTGTCCGGGTCGAGGTCGTCACGGGTCAGCACCAGGCGCCAGCGGTTGTCCTTCTGATCCGGGCGGTTAAACAATCCCACCACAGCCACGAACTGAGCGTCTTCATCCATAGGCATATTGAGCGTCACGCTGCCTTCGGGCATCACCAGCAGCGCTTTTGACGCCAGCACGTCTTCTTTAAGTACCGTATCGGCCTTGTGCAACAGCGTCTGGTAATCGGCGGAATCAACCGCTTTACGATCCCTGAGCTGATAGACTCTCACCATCGTCGCCAGTGGTGTCTGTGCGCCATCAGCGTTAGTGGCCGTGCGCGGGGTAAAATCCAGATGCAACGTTTTAATTTTCTTGTAGAAGATGGATTTCGTGATGCTGACCGTACCGTCTGTGACGGTCTGCGTCAGACCGCACCCTGCGAGCAGACCACAGGCAATAATCGGGTATTGCGCGGGGATCGCTCCCGGTCTTAAAGTGGCGTTCGGTTGTGTGGGACATTGTGAAATCCGTATCGAATGAGGGTCTAAGTTGATTAGATAAACTGATGGTTTTCCAGATGCTGCTGTTGTTTCAAATGCCTGATCATCTGTTTTAAGTGCCTGATCATCACTTTACCCTCTGGCATAAACTCGGTCCCATACCGTACAACCCCTATACCTCTCAGTTCCGCATCGATGGCGTAGCGCAACTCACCTGGCACTTGCTGTTCGAGTAGGGTCACATTGAGTTGAGTGACTGTAAACGAGGTTCATACTTGAGTAGTACACCGGCCAGCGTATCGATCAACTCGTGGGCTGTTCCGGGCATGCCTTGCAGAATTTTGGTCATATCTGGCAAACCATAATCTGGTAGATGGGATATGGTTCCAGCCCTGGCGTTCAAAATACTCTGGATGTTATCCAGCACGGATAAAATGACCTGATCTTCTTCGTTTACAACTTCAAGGGGAAGATCCCCTGTAAAGTTGCCAGTAAGAATTTCGTATAATGATGGTGATTTTCTATCTGGCATTTTGACCTCAGGATTCAGTTTCAGAGTCTTTACAGAGTGGAAGCCCTTGAGATTTCCTCCATCTAATTATTCTATTCAATGCACCTACCGGTGAATCATTTTCTGGTGTGGTTGGATAGTATATAAAGTCACCGACCTCTCTAGTACCAACAAGCTCAATTAGAAAGTCCAAAATAGTGTCCAAATATTTTTCTAACTGAGAACCTCTAAGAGATTTACCCGAAACTCGTTCTGGATAGAATTCATTTAGTATGGAAACCAGTTCCTTTTCAGTATAATCTGAAAAATCCCCCTTCATACTTTCAATGTTAATCATCATTTCATCTTCGAATTGCGGTTCAGATTTCATCATATTCTATAGGCCGGTTTTTAAGACCCAAAACCCTCTAATATAATTACATAGAATACTGGCAATTAAGTTTAACTATCTTTAAAAAGCGGAAGGCCTTGGGCCTTTCTCCAGTTCAAAACAGTCTCAAGCAATCCTTCCGGAGTACATTTTGAATTATCCTCTGGGTAAAATATCAAATCGCTCTTTTCAGGATGCTCCGTGATTTTGTCAAAGTGATTCGATAATTTTGTCAAATAATCACTAAGTGCATCCCCCTTTAAATTCACTTTTCTAGAATCCTTAAAAAATTCATTCAAAAATAATAAAAATTCCTGTTGTGTATATTCTGAAAATGAGTCTTTAAGTTCCATGAAACACCCTCTTAAACAGAATTTAAATTTTCTTGTTTAACTATCTTTGAAAAGTGGAAGCCCTTGAAATTTTCTCCATGCTTTCACTGCCTTAGTTATTCCCTCCGGATTGCAGTCTTCCTCATCAATGGTGTGGTATATCAAGTCTGAGCCATTGGGATGACTGGTGATTTTTTCAAAATGCTCAAGCAACTCGTCTAGCTTATCATCATCAGGCGCAGTGTTTTCTCTGAATATATCCTCCATGAAACTTTCAAACTCATTTTCCGTATAATCTTCAAAGCGCGGTTTTAATTCCATCATTTACTTCCCCCTGTGAATGTCTATGTGTCTTTTAGGCGCTGTCACTCTAACATTATCGCAATCCATCACAGCGCCGCCATCTGAACTCGAAACTTTTCCGTTTACCAACATGTTCAACCCGGACACTGCGAGGAGCTTTACCAACACGCATCCTGTCTAAGTTTGAAGGTTTAAATTGTAATGATAACTCTGGGTCTGCCGCAACGGCCTTCCAGAAAGCAGCTCTAAATGCATCAAAATTACTGAATTCTTGTCCTCTTAGCTTATCAGCGATTTGAGATGGCACTGGAGCATCCAGGTCAGTACTTGCGGCCTCAAGCCATTTTTCAGAGCCTGAGAGCGTCTCACCCTTCCCTGTTACCACACCTGGCTCATCCCTAGCGGTTTTGAGATAGACATAAATCGGCTTAATCCCGGAGTCTGCCGGGAAGACCAGTATGTAATCGTTTAGATCACGTTCTTCCGGCACCGGGAAAGGTGGTGTCGTGTATTCATCTTTGCCGTCAGGAATTGGCGTGACGAGTATTGTAGCCTGGTCTATTGGCCTGATGTCGCTGCCGGTATGTGAGGGAAGGTCACAGCCTTCTGGTCTCTCAGGCGTCCAGGTAATCAGCGGACCATCGGCACCGTGAGCTGGAGTGAACTCATATTGATTATGTTCACTATTCCATACCATGTTTGCCGTACGGCCCCCTTCATACGGGGTACCTTCACCCGTATGGACGCCATAGACCCGCATGTTGCCCTGCTCATCCTGGCGCCAGAAGAACCTCACCCGGGTTGTCGCTTTTGCCCCGGTGATGGCTTTCTGCCGCAGCTCTTCCTCGTACCATAATTCATCCCGGCCAGGAACCCTGTCACTCCCCTCGCCCGCAGAGGGGACGTAGAGCGCGGACATCATCGCTCCTACATACGGAATTCCCCGGGCCGCGCCCAATACGCCGGTCAGGGACCATTCTCCCCAGACCTGGGTCATCACACCCGTAGCAGCACCCAGAGCAAGCGGAGCTGCCGTTGCCTAAGCAGGGGCAGGAGCATTTGCGCCCCCGGCATCGGGCTTACGTTTTTTGGCTGACTGGGCATGCTGAACGACTTCATCACCTGCATGCTCATGCTGATGGCCGTAACCGCAGCAGTCGTCCTCGACAGGCTGGGCAAAAATTGTCATCTGTCCAAAGTTATCAACGGGCTCTTTCGCAGTACCGGCATCCGTGCAGCCTTTCTCCTTCAGGCAGGATTTTGCATAAACCGGCGTCACCCACGGGGTGAGCGTTTCGGGATTGAATTCTCGCATGGTCGCCGGAGGCGGCAAGGATACGGCCTGCGCAGGTTTAGCACTGGCTGATGCAGCCATAGTTCGCTTCACTTTGCGTATATACGTCGCCGTCGTACCATACTCGACCTTCCCGGCCTCAAGCTTCAGGTAACTACCTCCGCCTATCAGCGTGATACGTTTTTTCCCGGCAAAGGAGATGTCACTCGCTGAGCTCAGCGTCAGCTTCTTCTCAGCAAATAACCGCATGCTGGCATTTTGTGCCTGGACGTCTATTGGCCCTTCTCCGGATTTCAGACTCAACTGGCCGGTGTGGGCAAAAAACCCCAGTTTCTCCCCGGCCAGTGCGGTCAGATTGCCCATTGTTCCGGTGCTGATATCGCCCCCGGCGTTGATAGCCATGTTTCGTGCTGCGGCCAGTTGCATATCTTCACCACTGGTCAGAGCCATCCCTTCCGGGGCTGAGAAAAGCACGGCTTCATTGAGCAGTTTCAGCCGTTGCTCAAACATCTGTATCTGGCTGTCAACATCCGCTTTCAGCGCCTGCGCTTTTTCTGCGGCCATTTCCAGCTGTTGCAGTTGCTGATTAAGCCTGTCGATTTCCTTCAGTGCGGCATCCCTGTCCAGAGCATCACCCTGGGCTTTCGCCTGGGCATCTGCAGCGACAAAGAGTCCCTTTCCTGCTCTCAGGGTTCCCCACTCATCGGTACGCAGCTCTGTGCCTTTACCGCGAAGTTGCCCCTTGCTGTCCACCAGGTTCCCGGTGTTGAGCTGCGTCTTGCCGTATTCCGTGGCGAGTTTGATGTGCTCCTCACCGCGCTTATCTTCCATGCGTAATTTTGAGTTGGCAGGTGTCCGGAGGATATTCCGGGTGTGATTGTCCCGGTTCACGAGGTCGGGATGTTCCGAGTCGTGCAACGCACAGGCGATGTACGGCAGGTCAATATCACCGTTGCTGTACGCAATCGCCACTTCGGTCCCGTCGGTGAGCGGCGTATGCCAGCCCAGCGTTTCACCGGCATAAGGTTTCGCCATCCGCAGCCACAGGTAACCGTAACCGGGTTCCGTTCCCTCCCGGTCGAAGTCCAGCTTCACCCGATAGCGCCCCTGCTCGTCCAGGTGAGCGTAGATATCATTTTTTTCACGACTTTCAATCCGGGCCGGAAGTGTACCCGGGATAGCCGGACGCGGGATTTCCACCGGGCGGAAACAATAACGTTCGGTGTAAGGCATTCCCCAGACCGACACATGCAGACGGGAATCTCGCGCCCCCCGGTAGGTCACCAGGGTGAGGATAACGCCCTCTTTCAGGGCCGTAATGACATCGCCCTGCGGCTCCAGCACCTGCCCGGGAGTGAGGTGTGCAGCATTGCTGAACAGGTGAATGCGGGCCGACCTGTTGAGCTCCCGCTCGTGGTGAAGTCGGGCGTAGAACGCGCCAGATTCAGTTTCCGGCTCCGGGCTGACGTCATCTCCCGCTTCACGATAACGCGCTGCGTAGCGGTAATGCTCCCCGGTAGTGACCGCATCATTCCGCACACTGACCGTCGCATCCATCGGCGTGGTGGCTGTCCGGTAATTGTAATCACGCGTGCTGACGGTGCCGGTGGTAATGTTGTGCCAGGTCCGCACATCCCAGACCGATTCTGCCGCACCGTCGAACAACCCCGACGGCTCACTGTAGGGCAACTGCACATCAAACTGGTAGTTAAGCTGACTGTCGGCCAGGATGTACGTATCCAGACCGCGCACGTCGTCCATCTCCGTACGCCAGTAAATGCCCACCTCAGACAGAATGCGCTGGATGAACTGCAGATCCGTTTCCTGCCACTGAGTGATAATTTCACGCGGCGGGTACGTATGCTCCAGTCTGAATTCAAAATCAGGACCTTCCAGCCCGTGTTGACGCAGCACCTGCTCAACCACCTCAGGAACAGACTGGTTCTGATATACCGCGCACTGTCGGGTGTATCCCAGGAGCGCCAGGCGCGAACTGAGCGTAAGCCGGTAGTGAGACTGGTCCCGTGAAGTGGAAAGCCACTCCAGGCGGGTCACCATGCCGTGAACACTTTTACCGCTCCGCATCCGGAAAGAGGCATATTTCATCAACACCTGTTCCGGGGGAATATTCGCCTGCGGGGAAGTGAACTCGATGTCCCATTTGAACGGTTCGCTCAGTGCTTCCCTGCCGTAAAAGCGCAGAACATCCGGCTTCACTGAACTGTCATTGATATCCAGAAAATATCGGGTCTGTCCGTCAAAAAGCGCTAACCAGTTATCCATTATGTCACTCCTTTACCGGCACGAGGCTAAGCCAGCCATCGCCCAGTTCAATCGTGCGGGGTTTGTCCGGGTCGAGGTCGTCACGGGTCAGCACCAGGCGCCAGCGGTTGTCCTTCTGATCCGGGCGGTTAAACAATCCAACTACAGCCACGAACTGAGCTTCTTCATCCATGGGCATATTGAGTGTCACGCTGCCTTCGGGTATCACCAGCAACTGTTTAGACGCCAGCACATTACCTTTAAGTACCGTATCGGCATTGCGCAGTAGCGTCTGGTAATCGGCAGCATCAACCGCTTTACGATCCTTGAGTTGATAGACTCTCACCATCGTTGCCAGCGGCGTCTGTGCGCCATCAGCGTTAATGGCTGTACGCGGGGTAAAATCCAGATGTAGCGTTTTAATTTTCTTGTAGAAAATCGATTTCGTGATGCTGACCGTACCGTCCGTGACAGTCTGAGTCAGACCGCAGCCTGCGAGCAGGCTACAGGCAATAAGCGTCAGCGCCCACCTGCGGGTTACTGTTGCCATTCAAGAGTTCCTTTATCGAGGGTGGAAATATGTGATTATTCGAAGCGGTAATGCCCGTCTTCAGCGGACGGTAATGCAGAACATTGCAACCCTTCATAGCAGCCAAGACTGACAGTCAGACTCTCCTGACTATTGCTGAGTTTGCCTGCTTTCAGGCCCAGTAAACCCGTGCGGCCCAGTTGGATACGCCTGCCTTTGCCAAGGCGGGGCTCAGGCAACAACCGAACGGGTACAGTGAGGCGCAGTCGGGCGTCACTACGGTAGCCGAGGTAGACGCGTAACAGGACCAGCAAATCAGTATGTAGGGAACCACTGGGTAACCAGCCTTTCGCCTCGTTCGGATCCCCAGTCTCCAGTGTCACAAGTACCCGGCTGCATGCTTCTTTTGCCGTTTTACCCAGCGTGGCCAGCTGCGAAAGACGGATGCGGTTTCCGGCACCCAGCCCACTGCGGTTATCGATATGGACCTTAACCGGATCGGGTTCGGTGATAATTGCCCGGGTATTCGGTGCAAGCAGGCTCACCAAGGCCCGAATGCCTTCTGCATTGCGGGTGGGTAATCGCATGGTGCCCAGCAAGGCCAGAAAGCGGGAAACCGGCGTTGCCACCTGCTCAGCTGTGCCCGGTATACCGAGTCCCACCAGCCCAAGCAGACACTGTGATGTGGCATCGCGGCCACCCGCTTCGAAGGTGGCAGGATAGGCGTATTTTCGCCAGATCCGATAATACTGGGTAGTGATGCGGTGGCTGAAAATATCCAGAAACAAGGTGACTGCCTCGTGCCCTTCACGGCGCTGCGCAATATCATCCAGGTAGGACGTCGGCAGAGGGGAGTCCACGCCATACATCCCCATAAATGTCGTACGGACCGTTGGAGGCAATGCCGGGTGGTCTTCGTCTGTTTCCACCGCTTTCAGGGTACTGACTGGGAAGCCCATACCAGGCCAGGGTCTGAATCGAACCGGATCATTGCCCGGATGGCTGGTAGTGCCCAGTTTCGGCGCGTCCGGATTTTCCTGCTCCAGCAACTGGCAGAAACGATAAAAATTGGCCCGCCAGATGTCTTTATTAAGGGCTAAGGTCAGCCTGGTACGTGCTGGCTGTGATTCTCGCGCCATCTCAGTCGTTTTCCTGTCGGTTGCAGCACCAGCGTAAGCTGGTTAAAGAGGTGAATATCGGCATAGAGCGCGAAGAACCGGTGCAGCATTTCGCCGAAGAGATTCACATCCCCCTCGCCTGTAAAATTGTCCATATTCAGCGTGACCTCGATGTCCACGCCCCGGAGCATAAAGCCCTTCTCAAAACGGCGGATCAGGGTGTGCTTCACGGCGACGATAGCTTCAAGCCGACGTCGGTTCATTTCATCGTCGGTCCAGTCGTACAGCGCCAGCGTTCCCCGCAGGACCTCCGGATTGTCCATCATACTGAGAAAGTTAGATCCAAGATGACTCATGACCCGCCAGTGGAAGCGGTCGTTTGCAGGCGGATACAGCGGCATCGTCGGTGCGGAGACGTTCAATACCCTGACGGGCACTTTTCCGGTTTTGACCACCCTGTCCAGCAGGGTACTTTCGAGTGCCTTACGCGGAAGTTGGCCATTGGTCCCGGTGATCCGCATCGAGAGGGACTCCGGTTTATCGGACAGCTGCTCCAGTTCGAACGAGCGGCCGCCGAGAATCAACCAGGTGTCATACAGCCCGGAGGGACCCCGCTTCACACGGGTATGGAAATAGCGCTCGGGTGCATCGTGGCGCATCATCCCGCCACGGTGCCGGAAGCTGGTGAATGGCACATAGGGGTGTTTGCCATTCTTCACCGCGCCATGAATATTATCGACACTGTAAATCTCGGTATGACCGTCCTGAAGACGCAGCGGCCTGAGCAGGTATTCGTTATCCAGCGGGTTAAGCGTCAGCGGGTCGGCTTCCAGGGTAAAAAGATTGATGACCGGCGCACAGTGAAGGCGGAAGTTTTCTGTCTCAAAAGGCAGTTCAGATGACCAGGCTTCACTGAGAACAATGTCGATTTCAAACCAGGTGGTGGCCTCAGTGAGCCCGATGGTATTGAGACCGCGCAGCTCAACAAACATAAACTTCGGACGAAAGCTGAAATATTCCAGCAGCAGCTGGTAGCCACTGAAGGCTGTATCTGCTTTCTCCCACAGGCCGTCATTGTCGTCAAAGCCCATGGGTTTGCACCAGCCATCAAACTGATGACGTTCGGTATACGTCCCGGCATGACGGGCATACATGGCGTGAACGCGACGGGTCATTGCCAGATGCAATGCTGAACTGATTGGACTCTCTGCGTTGAGGAATAAGGCGACTTTGTCGATCCCGGCTTTGCTCCAGCCCACTTTCTCAGGGCATTCGAAGCGCAGGCGAATCGCTGAGCGTCCATCGGTTTCAGTATGCAGGCGGGCGTTCGCAAGATGCAGTGGTTGCAGGGGAACATCGCGGGTCGTGCGGTACTGACAGGCGGTTTTATGCGGCCCGACAGGGCGTGAAAGCACGGAGAAGCCTTCAGCCAGCAGTTCAGCCTGACGAAGGCCACGCCAGTCAGGCGAGAACTCGACGATGGCCAGCGACGGAATGGTCCGCATATAGTGTGGCCACAGCAGACTCACCAGCCCTTCGGTCAGTTCCGGCAGGTCATCATCCAGCTTTTCACGCAAACGGCCCATCAGGAAGGCAAAACCTTCAAACAGGCGTTCTACATAAGGATCGCGTGCGCCGGGTTTATCCAGATTAAGCATTGCTGCCCGATCTGGGTGGGCACGGGCAAACTCTTTACCCGCCTCACGCAGATAGCGCATCTCCGCTTCGTAATAGCGCAGGGTTAAATCATCCATGCACGGCATTCCTGAAAATTGTTAATTAAGGTATCCATCTCAGGCATCAGATGGGTTTTATCGAAGTCGTTGCGACCGATGTTCATACGTAGCAGCTTCAGGCTAAGCACCTGGACTTCAAACAACACTGTGGTTTCCAGCTTTCCAGCGTCAGCTGCGGCGCACTGGTGGTCAGCTCGCCAGGCAGATGAAGCGCCATTTCATTTCGGTCATACAACTCAGCCAGCAGCTCTTCCGGTGAACTCATTCTTTTTCCCGTTTGTAAGTTTCTTTCATAAACATCACGACCGTTTCCAGAGAATCATCCTATCTCCCCTGATGTGCTTTCATCCGACCTCCGAGTACCTGTATGAGAGCCGAACCGACTCGAGCGGCGGCAAAATTTATACAGGTTTATCCGGTTAATGACGCGTTGGTGCTTGCCGACACGTCTGGGTGCTGGCCGGGCGGGTTTCCTCTGCCATCACCATTCACTGTTCTCAGAGTAAAACCAGAACAACACCGGCAGTTCGGTGTTCCAGAATCCATGTAGCCCCTCCTCCTGCTAACTGATGATCGTGGAGACAGGGTTAATTAAGGCGAGGTACTCCACTAATGGAATTTCCTTTCAGGAAAGCGAGTCCTGAGCCAACGTCAGGGCAAGCTGCCAAGCCGTCGGGCTTTCATGATCGGCAAGGGTGAAGTATGCTTCCATGAGTGCGCCTTGACCTTCAGCAAAGACCATGTCAGCCGGAAAATCGAACCAGAATCACCAAAATGGCAGACGGCGAAGTATTTCACCTGACAGAGCATCGGTCAGACGAGTTGCTCCCGGCATCCGAAAGAAAGATTCATCGCAGTGAAGGTGTTTTACTGGAGCGCAAGGCAGCAAGCGTCATATAAACGATGTGTGGCGAGAAACGCTTCATGAGTACCAGACTAGAAACCCTTCCTTATACGCTGGTTTATGCTTCAGCCAGTCACTAATTTATCCACCTTGCTGAAAATGAAAATTTCCGGGGACCAGCCTTCCAACTGCTTTGTGAAAGCCAGTGCCGGGTGACGTTCCCCTCATAGTTACTGGCGCTCTTCTGTGCCAGCGGCGACGTTAAATATAGCGTTGGGTAACGTGAATCCTTGAAGCTTCAGTAACGCAAGAGGGCCGTTGCCGAGCTCGCTACGCATCACAAAATTCAGAGGGCTGCCATCGGTGGTGATCCACACCAGTTGCGTACGACTGACATCAAGCGGGTTAATGATGGCCTTGTCCAGCAGGTGAATGAAACCCCAGTTACCCTGGTTGTTAGCATAGAGCTGCATACCGCTGTTTACACTACGCCAGCTGAGCGATACACCCGGATAGTAAGTATTCCCCGGCCAGGTGAAGCTCTGCCAGCTTTCCATCTGATTAAAGTAATCCAGGTTCTGCTCATCGAGGGTAAGCTGCACCCTAGCAACATCCCGTGAAGGACGCGCCATCAGTTCGAAGTGAACACCCGCATCGCCCTGAGAGAACACGATATCAGACAGCTCTGCCAGCTGATTAATCGCCCGAAGGAAATCCGGACTGACCACCATCCCCTGACTTGCGGAAGGGTCAACGACCCAGCGATTCCCCTCCTGATGGAGGATCCCGCCAAGATTTTTTTTCAGGAAGGTCGTGATTCGACCCGAGTCGCTACGCAGGAACTGAGCCAGTAACGGCAGGGAGGCATCGCTGCCGGTGGCTTTAAACGGGTACCGTCCCGCAAAGGCCTTATTCCACTGTTCGACAATGGTTGTCTGCCAGCGGGCATTGAGGCTACCCGCAGCCGGGGCAAGTACCTGCCGCCAGGCCAGATCCAGCGGTTGCACAAACAACGACAGGCCAAATCCGTTCCACTCCTGCCCCAGGCTTGCTGCAACAAGACTGCCGTAATCACGGGTGTCGGTCAGGTCGATGGCTTTACCCTGAAACACGGTCTGGGCCAGCATCTGCGACATAGCCTGTGGATCCGGGGCGCTGGTGACCTGCTGAAGCTTCAGTCGCACCTGGGTAACACGGGCAAGCCAGGACTGGAAACTGAGATTACCGTTGCTACCGGTCCCCTCTTTACCGTCCATCAGACCCATCAGCGGTCCAAATACCCCATCGAGCGGGCCTTTAGGGCCCTGTGCCTGTTCAATAAATTGTTTGGCATTTTTTTTCTGACCGATCAGCTTCTTGGCCGAGTCCACTATCGAATCTGCCAGTGCCTCACCCTTCTGCCCTGTTTTTCCCTGCCAGGCCAGCGTGTTCATCAGTGCAACCAGCGGTGACTGACGGACATCGCCGATCAGATTGAGCTGAGCAATCGCTTCGGAAAGTGATGTGGCTTCCTGCCACTGAATGCTGTTCACCATATTCAGCCAGACATTACCGAAGTCTGTGAAATAGCGTTCTGTCAGGCGGGCCTTCAGAGCCTCGGGCGATATGTCGCTTCCCGGCTGGTGAGTTTTATCGGTCAGTACCCAGTCGATTTCATCACGGCGGGTTTTAACCACCTCGTCAATCGCGTCCTGTACCTGCTCTTCCCATGCCTGGCGAGTGAACATACCCGGGACGACTTCGTCAGTGCTGAATACCATTGAGGCATCGGTGTCGCCGGTCATATCTGAAATCGTTAAATCAGGCCAGTTGCTGGCAACGCGCTTAAGCATGTCCTGGTACAACCCGGATTCAGCGTTACGCTGGCCTATCTGCTTGAGCAGGATCTGACGGACCGTGCTGATTAATTCAGCGTCAGGCTTAATTTTCCATTCCGGATGAGCCGGGAGGTTTTGCGCATAAAAGCCCAGCAGTTTCGGTGCCAGGTCCTGCCATGTGCCATCCGGCACATTCTGGCGTTTTGGCCAGGCCTCCAGCACATTTTTTGCCAGCCAGCCTGCGTCTGCTTTATCCGGACGGGCCAGCATCAGATAACTTTTGAGCATGTCGTAGGTATGTTGTGTGCCCTGCGTACGGGCATCACTGGCAGGAGGAAGTTGCACAAAGGCATTCAGTTGCTGCCTGAGATGATCTGCTGTGGCATCCCTCATCAGCTGTGCGTTGTTTTTCGCATACAGCGGCCAGAGCGCGGCCAGCGTGTCGCTGTCCTGATTAAGACCAAAGCGGGTGTACCACGGAGCACCCGTCACTTCACGATGTTGCAGACGGGCAATAGATTGCTGTAGTACGAGCTGGTTGTGCAGGCGTTCAGCCTGGGGTTTTGCAGTATCCGCTGCCTGCCTTGCCGTCTCCTGCGCCTGATAAATATGAGCCCGGTTAACGACGAGAGAAAGCAGAGTACCGGCTCCCCATACAACGATCAGGGAAAGCAGGAGTAATCGCAGCACCTTCAGCCAGTTGAAGCCCAGTTTCCTGCCGCTGACGGCATCACAGTCATCAATGACGGCTTTCCATGTGGGGGTGTCGAGACGAGTGTTCGGCACCGTTCCGGCAACGGCCAGTTCTGGACTGAACATGACCCCGCGTAAACGCCAGGCCGCAGATCCCTGCATCAGTCCGCCGAGTAAAACGGTCAGGCTGGCCTTCAGTTCGTGTCGCAGGCGCGAGGACAAATGAAGCAGGCCGTCATGTACCGGATTATTCAGTATCTGTGCCATTCCGAATTTTTGCAGGCGTTGCGCCAGTGTAGAAAACGCTTCACGCGCCCCTTTTAGGGTGCCTTCCGGGCCAAAAATAACCCCCGCTGGCGGCGTTTCCCCGTCCGGCTGAGCACCTGTCGCTTTGTCTGTCAGCCACAGCCAGACAGGGGCCTGCCAGCCCAGCAGATAGTCTGCTTTCTGGCGACAACGCAAAAACGCATCCCGTTCGCTATCGGTCGGGAGGGTTAAGGTATTCATCACCTGAATGATGCCATCAAGCGGGAGATCGGGCCGCAGGCGTTTCAGTTTTGAAAGGAAAATCTCATCCGGCAGTGATTGAGCGTCACCGCCATAAATCAGCACGTTGCCGTCACCCTCCTGCCACAGATCATGACACAGGCCCGGGGCAGCTTTGTGAACGTCGTCCTGGTTGCCCATAACCAAAAGGAGTCGCACTTTACGTTTCCAGCGACGTCCATAGCGAAAGCGCAGGTGTTCGGACACGACGTCTTCGCTGAAAACCGGTTCATCGTCGTCTTCTTCACTGGGAATGGGGGGCGTCAACGGAGCGGCACTCTCAGCCTTTTTCTGCCCCCACTGGAAATACAATCCGGATTTACCCGCGTGGTCGAAAGCCTTCTCTATCAGCCAGCCGATCAAAAATATCGCGGTAACCAGTATGGCGCAGAATGTGAGTATCCGTTGGCCGTCATACGGTCCGAAGCCGGTGGCAGAGGCCACATTTTCCGAAAAGGCATAAAACAAAAATGCCACGATGGCTGTCAGGAAAAAGGCGACAGTCACAATGGAGCCGATGAGGGTTTTTACTTTTACCTTAGACATTCTTAGGCGATTCCTTGCGAACTTCTTCTTTGGTGATGACGGCGATCCAGATGTCGTCTTTGTCAGCGGCGGGTTGTGCGGCGATAACCTGCGGCCCTCGTTTTTCAAAGGCTGCATTGGCAAGCGTGATGGCCAGCCATGGAGCCGCATGGCCCGTGTATCCCAACACTGGATCGATACTGAAATTGTCCTCTGAAAGGCTAAATTCCACCCCACTCTGCTCGCAGGCATTATTCCAGCCGCTTCCAGCGGTCAATGTGGGACCGGAGATCCAGCTTCCTTTGAGTTCATCTGGTCTGGTCTTCGCCCAGAGCAGCGCCCGGGTGAGTGTTTTTGTGAGCATTGTTTCTGCTCCCCTTTCGGGGCGATGAAGGCGGAGTGCATCCGGCCAGGCGTGGGCTTTGCGGTTGCTCAATACCACCATCGAGATGGCATCAGCATCTTCTTCCCGGGGAAACGCCGGTAACGACAGCGTGATAGCAACCAGAATGCCAGGGTTGTCCCATCGCTTGTCCAGCCAGGCATCAAACGCCCCCAGCCCTTTTCCGGCCATCAGGCGAAAAATCCTGCCCGTCTTGAGTGAGAGATCGGCTTTAAGCTGCTCTTCAAACAGGGGATACAGACCGTTATCACAATCCAGCACCAGCCAGCATGGCAGCTCGGGCGGAAGCGGCTGAACGATCCCTTCTACACGCGTGGTTAGTTTCGTCACCGCAGCTGTCAGGGCCTTTGTTAAATCAGCCTGGTATTCTGTTAATGCTGCGTATCTGACCGGCTTGTCACATCCTCTTGGGCGGGAGAAGTCGATGGCGGGGGCTGCGACTTTCATTGCCTCAAGCAGGTCATCGGCTTTGTTTCCGGCGGGGGCCTGAATGTATGTGCCGAGGATCCATGCGCAGCGCTGACCACGAAGAATTTCACTGTCGATGAGAGCTTCACGGTCGACATTACGTGACTCAGCTCCGACCTGCTCTGCCTTATAGGCAACCCTGCGTAAACCGAAAAGAAGCCCCCATGTGCAAAACGGGAGGCCCAGAGCGGTGAACCAGAAGACAAATCCGGTTCGCTCTGACGTCCAGCACCACAGTGTAAGCGCTATGCCCCCCAGCATGACAAACGCGAGGAAGAGCAGCCAACGTCCGGTGCCGGGACGCGGTATCTTAGGGGCCTTTTCAGGGATGGCATCCAGCCAGACGGGCATAATCAGGCAACCTTTGCTGCGGCAAATGAACTGATCAACGTGCAACCACAGGCGCATTTGTGACCGTGAAATGCAACCGGAATACCATGGTCAAGGTAATCAGGATTGCCTTCTACGATGGTTGTTGGTCCGTGCCCCTCGACCGGGCAGGACACTTTGTCGCCTTTACGGGCAACACCGATACCACCGAATTTCATCGTATCGGAAGCGGTCTGTACCGAGCCACCGTGAGTGGTTTTATCGCCTTTACGGATAATCTGGAGCATTATTAGATTCCTCTTTCTTATCTCTTAACTAATTCATCATTCTTTAATTCCCACGTCTCAGCTGGGATTTTCTTATCCGTGCCGTCAACAGAGATTGAAGGAATGTTTATTCTGAATGTTTCTGGGCCACTGGTTATTGATGGATAATGACCCCCGCAGAAGTCAATTGTCTTCAGATGTTTGAATCTCTCATTATCTGTTTTGGCAAATACATGTAATAGCCCCCCATCGCATGCATTCCCCATCGGGCCATCAATAAATACCAGTATTTGCTTGCTTGCATCATATAAATATGAATACGATAGTATAGATGGTGCTCTGGAATATTCGCATTTGTAGCTGGCAATTAATTCGCTATTTACCTTTATATTGCAGGTGTTTTTATCTACGAACGTATTTACACTTGGTGCTTCATCTGCGGTTGCCTTGTTGCTAGAAATTGATAAGGCAAATGAAATGCAAAACAATAGCAGTGAGTATCTATATCTCATATAGTTAACCTAAGTTAGTATGTTTCGATTAACATGAACAAATTAGTTACATATGCTATTGTTCAGGGATTGATGACATTTCAATGGAGGTTATTGCATCATTCTGCAAGTTAAAAACCAAAGACATTCCCCCAAGATTATATGTTATTTTTGAATTTGATTCGGAGGCTTTGATGTTGTTATATTTTTTTAGAATGTCGTTTTTCCTGTCCCCTACCTTGATGTTGCGAATTGTATGATATTTAGGGGATGTTAAAGTGATGTTGGAAACTACATAATCGTCATCAATGGTCCACAGCCTATTATTGTAATTTACGTTTGAAGAAATAACGCTAAAATCTTTATAGGTATGTGAGTAGAATTTATCTAGTCCACCAATGTCATTTGGGAAGTCACCAATGTACTCTGACGACAGTTCATGTTTTTTTGATAATGACGAGGTGTTTGAGAACGAACTGCCTAAACCAAACCAGTCGTCATTGCTCACGACTATAAAATCTGAAATGTTGATGTTGCTTTTTATCGGTAATGAGGGTGTTGGCTGTAATTTGACCAATTCAGAACTATTTACCCACCCCGTTACTTCACTGCCCTTAGCTGTGAAATAATTTACATAGGTAAAAGCTTGATGAATCTTATATGCATAAAGATAGTCTCCTGCTATTACAAATTCATCCTGTTGTTTGCAAGATGAATCAGGTGCTGTATAGAAATATACTTTACTCTTAGTTGCGATTACTAATGGGTTAGCCGGTATGTTGCTCTGTCCATTTCTGGTTTCTTTTTTAACATGATCTTGAAGTTGATCGCAAGAGAACCCGTTAGCTGCCGCGATGAATGGTGAAAAAAAACTTATAAAAACAATTGCTTTTAATGATCTAAATTTCATCTATTTCTCACTTTTTGTAAACTGGGATATCGAGTGGTAGTGTTACATCAGGAAATAAATCACATTCTCGTTTCAATGACTTAGATTGTGCCAGTGCCCAGTTCGCTGCGGTTGCATATTGGTGAGTGCCTGGTTTTTCAGGGTTCCACCTCATTTTATAAAGTGTGTTCTGCTTCGCTTTAATATAATGGCTTGCTATCCATGCAGCACCTCCATCGATGGCTTTTTCAGGAGTCGTCCAGCCCATTCTTTTTGCCATTTTAGAGCCTGTTTCCACAGCCCTACCATCTAAGGCACCAATTCCATACATATTATAGACTTTCACACCATCAACAATAATTCCAGTTCCGAGAGGACTGGTACCATTACCAGTTTCAAGAGAAGCGTACACAGCAAGATATATTGCATTAAAACCATATGATTCAGCGGCATGAAGGAATGTGTCTTCATGGCCTGATAAAATCCCTTTGGATTTTAAATATTTTCTCATTTGGTCATCGGAAACGTTAACTTGAGTAGAAATATCTAAATACTGGAATAAATCTGGTTCAGACATATGATTTGCAGGATCAAAATAAGGGCGAGTTTCTTCTTTAGTGATCCTTGGGAACCCACGACCTTTTTGCATCGTTGGGCCACCATTACTACCAAGTTTGATCTGTATATCTAAGGCATCCTCTATGGTGATTCCGTAGTTAGAGTACTTGTAAGAAAATCGACCACTACGCCTCATCATTCCAAGAAACATTAATGGATGCAAATGCCATAAAGAAGGCCCAATATTTAAAGGTTTGGCATCCTGCATCCAGGCCATCTTATCGATAAAATCTTCGCTATATTTCTTCCATTCTGGGGCTTCTTTTTTCAGTGCATTGAGGAAAGGTTGCCAGATAGCATCGTCTTTTTTGAAGTACCAGTCGCTGAGATGTTTTACGATTGTTTTCTGGATGACGTCACGATAGTCGGGATTATGAAGTGCTCTCCAGTATTCCATTGGAGAGTAACGGTCGCTTCCGCTGTCAATTTTATCCAGCAGGCGCTGATAATTATGCTTCACCAGGGCATGACTGGTACGTGTGTCGTCTGTCGCGGCCAGGTAGAGTGAATCAATGAGTGTACGAAAGAATCCAGTGGGCTGGTTTTTTCCATCCAGATAATCAAAGCTGGCGGGCTCTGAGGTTTCAGTTCTGAAACCCAGCTTTGCCAGATCATACTGTGACAGAAGATGCTATTCACTCTATCCTCATGTCAAATTATATTATAATAGCTTTTTGATTTTATTTAAACTCACACTTATTCATTTCAACATTAAGTCGATCACCGGAAGCGACAACAAAATCCGGTTCTGATTTCCAGATGTAATTATTATGCTTTGTATCAAAGAAACCTTTCCATTTCATATGCATGATGCCATTTTTGAATGTAACATCAGCAATAGGTTTACTCTGAGAAATTACAGCCCAGTTAACTGTCTCATTTATTGTCTCAATCACATTCTTATAAAATAATTTTAATTGACCATTGTAATCTTTTCGTATAAGAGCGGAAATATAAAGATTGTTATCATTTATATTTATTTTCACCTCGTTTGATGACTCAATTTCCACGGACCCACCGAATCCACCACACTTTACAGCCCAATACCCCACTCCCTCTTCGATATTTGCAAATACTAAAACTGGGAATGCGCACACTAGAGAAATAATTAATTTTCGCATTTTAGAAATCATTTAAAAAACCATTCTTTATATGTAAATTTGTTTTCCCATCCAATTCTTCTTTGAGGAAGTCATCGTAGACCCTTAAACATTCGCTCAATGACTTAATTGGTTGGCCATGTCTACCGGGTGGTAGACTTGCCCATTCATAACTGCAACTATTCTCAATGGCTTCTTTGATATTATCTTGAATAATCATATTTAATGCATTATCTCTTACCTTCTCCTTGAGTATTACAACACAAAGTAAATCTTGCGATTCAGGACTAAAATCGGCAATGCCATATTTTTCTCTCCAAAAAGCAGTAGAGCGGTCTTTCCAAGTATATCCCATAACTTGATATGCCCCAGCTGCTGAAGATATATAAACCTTCCCAGTCTTCTTATTTGCCCTCGTGATTTTAATCTGGGGATGTGTTGCGAAAGTTTTATGATAGTCCTTTATGAAGGATTCCCCACCAAATAATCGTTCATAACCCTGCTCACCCGTAGTTCCTTCACATACCCTGATCATTCTCATGAAAGCCCTCACTCTGGCTTCTTCTATAGTTATAGTTTTTGAGAAAAAATAACTTAAAAAAACAATCGGGTTCATATGCCACAATGAAGGCCCTAGTTTCTCGGTTGTAACATCCTGCATCCATGTCATTTTATCAAGAAAATCCTCACTGTATTTCTTCCATTCTGGGGCTTCTTTTTTCAGCGCATTGAGGAAAGGTTGCCAGATAGCATCACCTTTTTTGAAGTACCAGTCGCTGGGATGTTTTACGATAGTTTTTTGAATGACTTCACGATAGTCGGGGTTGTGGAGCGCTCTCCAGTATTCCATTGGAGAGTAACGGTCGCTTCCGCTGTCAATTTTATCCAGCAGTCGCTGATAATTATGCTTCACGAGAGCATGACTGGTTCGTGTATCATCGGTCGCAGCCTCATAGAGCGAGTTGATAAGGCTGCGAAAGAATCCAGTGGGCTGGTTTTTTCCATCCAGATAATCAAAGCTGGCGGGCTCTGAGGTTTCAGTTCTGAAACCCAACTTTGCCAAATCATACTGTGACAACAGTTGAGGCTCCGCCTCGCCTTTGGGCACGTAGGCATTTTCTGGCCGCAACTGCCAGTATTCCTGTTTTGTTGATTTATCCGTTTCAGCCGTGACTTTGTTCAACGGAAGAATGCCTGTCCGCGTTGTTGACTTCACCCCCTTAGAGAAAGTGCCCTTCGCAACATCTTTTGTGTACAGAGCGAGGCCAGGAGAATACTTCAGCCAGAGTGGGTTTTTCTCCCCCACTTTTTCTGGATTGGTCAGGAATTTTTCCAGGTTATCATCCATGCTGGTACATTCAATATGCACCTGATATCTCGCCTCATATCCCCCATCCTTCGGAGCCTGGTAGTAGCCCATGTGCCCAATCGAGTCACCGGCCTTGATTGGGAGAGGTGAACTGAGACTGACTGTTTTATCAAATACCATGACTTCTTTTGCTGGTGGAACCAAATGCTCCCACCAGCCCGGGCCACTTCCTGGCGCCGGTTTAATGTTGTTATTGTCGACCAGCATCCAGATTCTTTGGCCCGATTTCAGTTTTCCGCTGTCCGCATTCAGGGTCGCCAGTCCATAAGTACGTCCCCCCTGGGTGGCGGTGAGGGTAGTATCTGAGGTATCCCAGGTAACAGGAGTCCCTTTGTTGACATTGCCTGCACTCGCTGGCCTCTGGTCGCTGCGGCTCAAATCCATAATCAACCAGTCGGCTTCTGAATAACCAGAGAGCGTATCCTGAGTTATCCAGTGGATTTTTTTCGCACTTTCATAGGCCGAATACGGCGCAAGATGCATATATAAGGTGTAGAAATGCAGTCCGCTGGACTCTTTCTCACCTGGTTGAATATTGTGTTTTACCAGGACAAATGACCCCGAAAAACTTAGCGGACCAGATTCCCAGCTTAGCGTCAGATAATCCTTGCAGACACGATAAGCAACGACTTCCCCATCAGCCATGCAACGTATAGCCTGCTCGCCTTTAAAAGCAACCGGGAAATCAAATGCCTCCAGAGGTGCTTTGCCACTGAGAGCACACCATGGAGTCGTTGCATGTGTAATATGTATACCGCCATGCCACATCCCGCTACGGCCAATTGCGTATTGTCCGGTAGACTCCCCACCCAGATGTGAAAGGATATCCTCCTGACTCCCAAATTCACTACCTCTGTTGTTAGAGGGGATCGGCCATACTATTTTGATAGGCTGATTTCTTCCGTCACTACTACTATCAGAAGCAGTATTGTCATTGTAACGATAAAGGATATATGCGGGTTTTACATTTCGATATTGTTGGCCGGGATAGAATCCTCTGAGTTGAATAAAGTCTGAAACCCAGTTTGTCCCATTAAATAAAGCAATATGGCCATGAGGATGCCCATCAATAGGTTGAATAACAACAACATCACCTGCTTGTTGTCCTGGTATAATTGCTGTGTCTGTAGGGCCTGAACCTGTATAAGAATAAACAGGTTTAAATCCTACGGACTCAAAAGATGGGCCGTAATCACATGCTGACGCGGAGTTGCCAATCCTTGGTGGTGGAATCTTAATTTTGACACCACCAGCCTCCACTGCCCTTCTGACGTATGCAGCGCACTTCCCAAGACTTCTTGGTTCAACATGACTATTTATGTAACTAACGGATGCACTATTATTCCACATGGATTCAGCCTTTTTATTCCGTTACGCTGATGATTTTCCAGCTACTGTCGATTTTTTTAAGGGAAACATTGAGTGAGTTTTTAGGTTCAGAATCATCACCCAGAACAACCCCAACCACAGACTTACTTCCATTTTCCGTAATAGTACTGGTCTTAATATTCAGCTTCCAGGAGGGGTATGTATCTTGAGACTTAGTGAAATAATTAACGTCAGACTCAACCCAGACACCGTACCAGTCACAAATATAATTCCCTTTATATTGTTTGCACTCGTGTTTCTGTGAGCATTTTTTCTCTAGTTCTGATGCAGACACAGAATCGTCAGAATCGTCAGAATCGTCAGAATCGTCAGAATCGTCAGAATCGTCAGAATCGTCAGAATCGTCAGAATCATAATTACACATTGTGGAATCAGTGATGCTATTCATCAGTTGGTCAGATACGTACTTTTTGATTATTGCATCATTATTCCCTGTATCATCCTTGAGATATTCAGAGTAAAAATCATGAACAATATCTGCTGGGGTTGTAGATTCAGCAGAAAGCGCGGCATGTGAGCAAGTAAGGAGGAAGGCGTAAATGAAAGCATGGAATATGTTTGGGGTTGATAATTTCATATTGACTTCTCACTCGTTAAAAATTACAGCCATCAAAATTCTTTTTGTTTATAACAGCAATAGCCGCAGCATTTGATTTTAAGGGGCTTAGAGCAGTGTTTTGATTGAACATTATCTCTCTCGGTTAGTTCTCGTTGCAATGGTCTGTTTTTCTGGATATGAACTTCATCGAATCCATTAGCCATTTGTCATTCTTGAGAACAAGGCTGATATCATATTTTGACTCGCTATCAGCATGGCCAAGCGTTAATTCAGCGGCAACCTTATCACTGCCCACAGGTGATGTTTTAACAGCAATTTCACCCGCCCAATCTGGACATATTTCCTGAACGCTGATGAAATGATCAGCACCAGTATCATTATCACTATTCAGTTGCTGAAGATGTTTCGTCGTATAGGTATCAATTGCTTTCTGGCTTTTTTCTGCACCACTATCCACATCAGGAACATTCCAGGCAGTGAGATAATCAGAGTAAAACTCTTTAACAACGAGCTCTGGACTTTTCGCATCGAGAGCTGGGCTATTATTTTCTCCAAAGCTGAGATTTGAAAATATCGCAAAAATGAAAGTGAATAACAGCAATAAAGTTTTAGGATTTGGCTTCATAGTACATTTCCCCTGTTCACTATTTTTGTATCAGTCATTAAATGACTTACTGCTGATCTTATTTTCCTGGGTAATGTCCGTCAGGCTGAAATTGGGGGTTTCGTTTGGAAGATTCGCGCCTGTACCCGGTACCATATAATTCGACGTCTTCATAATGAACTCACCTGATGAACCATGCTCAATGCCGTTCTTACTCAGCCTCAGGTAAGATCCGCCACCGTTCAGCGTAAGCGTTTCCGGGGTGCTGATAATAATTTCATCTTCACTACTGGTCACCGTCAGCTGTTTTTCAGAAAACAGTGCCATCGTGTTGTGCTGAGCCTGAATCTCGATGTCTCCCTGGTTGGCAACCAGCTTAGCCCCTTCTTTATGCACAAACATACCCAGGGCTTTCTCTACCGTTACAGACAGATTTTTCATCGCACCGATATCAAGATGCTGACCTGCATTGATCATGGTATTTCGGGTACTGCTGAGCTGAAGATGTTCACCTGAGGTAAATGCTACCCCCTGCGGAGCACTACCCAGCAGGACCGAAGACTGGAGGTCTTTGATTTTGTCGGTCACGAGACTAATCTGGGTATTGATATCAGAGACTAGGGCTCCGGCGGCTTCAGCTGCGCTGTTCAGGGCCTGCATCTGGCTGTTGGCCTGGTTAATCTGACTTATCGCAGGAGCCATTTCCAGCACCGGGCCCTGAGCTTTGGACTGGGCATCAGCCGTCAGAAACAGCCCTTTTGCAGCCCGAACTGCGCCATGCTCGTCCGTACGCAGTTCAAAACCGGCGCCGCGCTTTTCACGCTGGCTGTTGACCAGGTGTCCCAGGTTCAGCTGCGTTTTGCCGTATTCCGTCGCGAGCTTGATATGCTCTTCCTGGCGCTTATCCTCCATCCGCAGCTTATTGTTCGCCGGAGTGCGCCACACGTTACGCGTATGATTGTCACTGGTGACAGGGTCCGGATGTTCTGAATCATGCAGGGCATAAGCGATATATGGACGATCCGGGTCTCCGCCGTCGAATACGACGGCCACTTCAGTTCCGTCAAGAAGCGGGGAGTGGAATCCGTACGTATCACCGGCATACGGTTTAGCCAGCCGAAGCCACAAATAGGCATAACCCTGTTCAGGACTGTTACGGTCAAAGTCCAGTTTCACACGGTAGCGCCCTTCCGGGTCGAGCCAGGAATAGGTGTCGCCTTTTTGTGTGCTTTCCACCCGGGCTGGAAGCGTTCCGGATATCACCGGGCGATTGAGTAACGCCGGACGATAACAGACGGTTTCGCTATACGGGATGCCTTCAAAGGTCAGCGTAAAGCTACTTTTTCGTGAGCCGCTGGTGCGCACCGTGGTGATGACGATGCCTTCTTTTACGGTATCAGGAAGCGTTCCGTCAGTTTCCAGTACCTGACCCGGAGCCAGATGAGGGCTCGAGGAATGCCCGCTGACGTGATATTGCGCGTTCAGAATGCGTTCGTGACGCAGACGGGCGAAATACGCCCCGGTCTCGGTGCTCTCAGTATCACCTTCTGTCAGGAAGGGTTCCGCGTAATGGTACGTTTCCCCGGTGGTGGTCCCTTCCTGGCTGAAAATGCTTTCGGAACTGTCCTGAGGCGTCAGTGCTTCACGGTAGTTGTAGTCCCGGGTGGCCACACATCCGCTCACGACATTGTAGCCAGTCTGAATATCCCAGATACTCTCCTGCCCGCTGTCACTCATCCCCGCCTGGTTACGCAATGGCAGGGTGACACCAAATTCATACTGCTGCTGGCTGTCCTGGAAAATCACCACATCCTGTTCAAGACGGCTGTCCATTTCATAGCGCCAGTAAATGCCCACTTCCGCCAGCAGGCGCTGGATAAACTCAAGGTCAGTTTCCCGCCACCGGGTGATGAGCTCCCGGGATGGATATTCCCGGGAGAGCCGGAACTCAAAATCGGGTCCTTCCAGACCGTGTTTACGCAATATCTGCTCAACCACTTCAATAACCGACTGATTGAGGTAGATCTCGCTCCCTTTCGTATAGGCCAGAAGGGCGATACGGGGAACGATCGTCAGCGCGTAATGGGCCTCATCCTTCGAGGTGGACACGCGGCGAAATGACTCCACTACGCCAAAAACAGTCCGGACCGGCTGTGCCGGTGTCCCGTCAAACACCGGGGTCTGGAAAGTGAAGGACGCTGGTTTTAAGAGTAAGGTGTCGCAGGCAATATCTTTAGAGGTACAGGTGACCGCCACGTCATATCGCCATGGCTGGCTGAGTGATTCAACAGCGTTGTAACGCAGAACATCAAGGAAATCGCTGCATTCATGCACATCAACCCGGTAACGTGACTGGCCTGACAACTGTTGCACCGCGTCATTTGCCTTCTTAATAAATGTTCCGCTCATAACACCTCTCCCTCAGCCTGTTCATCAAATACCAGCACAATGCCCTGTTCGTCATCCCAGGTCAGTTGCAGTGAAGACGGTTTTTGTTTTGCCGCCATATGGCTCATCAAATGTTGACTCAGAAACGGTAAGATCTGCTGGTTGAGCAGACTGTCCACGTTGCGAGCACTGGCACCATCTCCCTGCTCCAGCAACTTTAAAGACCGGTGCTCAGGTAAAATTCCTGCATGCGTACGGGTGTGACACAAGGAGGCCGCATCCTGCTGTCCCCTGGCGCAATTAGGGTTAAGTCGTCGTTGCAGGACTGCTGAATGATGTTCCATATCGTTACCTCTTGTTCAGGCACGCTACCGCCCTTAGCCGTCAACCGATGCCCATAAGGTTCATGCCGATAAATTGTGAAACTGCTCTGCAAAGCGTCCGTCTGACAGACACTCTGCGGAGCAAAAACAAAAAGGCGGACAGAGGGGGTCTGTCCGCCAGGGTCTTACGCCGTGGTGCGTTCGTTCCAGGAATCGGAATGAATGATGTTGCCGTCTTTGTAGGTCCAGGTGATTTTTTCGTAACGCAGTTCAAGGCGTTCAAGGTGGTTGTGCCTCTCGAAGGCGGCATCCTTGATGTCGTGCATTTTCGGTGCGACTTTCACCAGTTTGACGTTTTCCAGTTTGGTGTTGAAATACTCAACTTCCTGACCTGCGTCGTTGATTTTGTACCACTTGAACTCAGCAGACTTCAGGGTCTGACCCGTGGTCACCGCTTTGTACAAATATGGGCTGGAAGAATCGATTTCTTTGGTAAACAGGAACGGCGTGTGAATACGGGTTCCAGTCAGCTTACCGGTGTTGTTATCAGTCGGGATGTACAGGTTGTGTTCCTGAGCAACAACTTCGATGCTTCCTTCGCGATCTTTCACATCTACGGAACCCTTGATGTCAGCGCCACCATCGTCTTTCAGCCATAGATATACTGGGATTGCCATGTTTACTTCTCCATTTCTTGAGTTGAAGCGTCACGAGTATCCTATGACGCGTGTTTTGTGCCTGGCAGACGACAGGCATCAGCCTGCGGTACCAGACTGATTTCGACACGGCGGTTGAGCGCGCGCCCATCCGGGGTGTCGTTTGATACTATCGGCCGACTGTCTCCGTAGCCCTGCACTGCAAAACAGCTTTCCGGCACGTCGCCGGTGTCACGCATCCAGTCACGTACCGCTTCGGCACGCTTGAAAGACAGCGTCTGGTTTAGTTGCGGATTGCCGGTGTTATCGGTATGCCCACTGACCACAATCAGCCAGCCCGGCTTCGCTTTGATGCCAACCAGTGAATTCACCAGCATTTTGGTAGAACCGGCTTTCAGCGCCGATTTACCCGAATCGAACAGCGACATGCTGTCGAGACGTACAATTCTCGGTATCTGTTTCGGTTTAGGTGCTGATAGAGGCGTCCAGGTATCGATAGCCTGTTGCAAGGCCAGCCACAGGCGTTGTCCCGGGTAATAACCCAGGCTGTAACGCAAAGGTTCCCCCTGACGCTGCCAGCGTTCAATCAGGAGCGCATCCTGTTTCAGGGCGGCCAGCGATTCCACTTTAGGGGAGGCGTGATTCATCGGGATAGCGTTCCAACGCTGTAAATCGGTACTCACCTGACGGATAAGGTCACGATTATTGAGAGCGGAAATGCTCAACGCGACCAGAGCGCACAGCCACGTCAGCAGAACCAGACGGCGGGTAAGGCGGCCCCCCTGAACAATCGATGCAAAAGGTGCCAGCAACGGCAGAACAGCATCCGGGAACAGGCTTGCCGGAACTGACTGCCCGGACTTTAGGGAAAACTGCAAACAGGTGCGGGAATATAGCCAACCGGACCAGACTGATTGTATTTCTGTGGGAGCTGCACCGAGGCGCATTGCAACGGAAAATGCTCGTACAGGGGGCGTTAACCGGTCAGGTTTCTCCAGTTCATCAGTCAGGGTATGACGGATGAAGGAAAATGCCTGGCTGATCGCTGGCAGCGCCACGATATTGTCATCCCCCTGCTGCCAGTCAATGAAAGCCTGCGGCGAATCATTAACAGGACATACAATCGGCTTGTCACCCCGAATGATTATCCACGGCGTTTCAGGCCCGGAGAATTCGGCACTTACCACAACTGGCAGTGTGAAACCTGTCAGGGAGTTAATCTGTTTACTCTGCTGGCGGAGCGTTTTCAGTGTGGAGCGCAGAACGGCTTCATCCTGATGATGATCTGGCAGACAGCGGTACATCACCGAAAGCTGACCGACCTGGCGTGGGAACTGCGTTTGTATGCCGCGGACAACATCGGTTAACCGGCTGACGTCATCGGCCAGGAGCCACCAACCTTGAGCGGTTTTACGCAGAGGATTCCCCTGAAACAGCGTATCCAGCATGTCACCACATACCAGGACAACGGGGCCCTGGGTGTCGAGTAGTGGCAGGTCAGCAACTGAAACGGCGGCGTCAGATACTGGCTGCACCCGGTAGCAGTTTTTAAAAACATACCAGCCTGCCAGCAGGAGGAGCACCGTGATCAGGCCTTTAAACACGTTTCCTGTTGGGATGAAATACCAGAGCAACCACAGCAACATGGCAACAGCTGCAAAGGTGTGTAGGGCAACCGGAATAATGACTGATCTACGCATTAGCCATGCAGCTCCGGTATTTGTGCTGACAACAGAGCCTGGAGCCACAGATGGCCACCCCACCAGATAAGGCCGGTAAGGATGATGGCAAGCGCTATCCAGAACCAGACTGAACGCATCAGGCTCCAGCGATGTTTCCCCATCCGATGAACAATAAGAGACAGGCCAGCATCAGGCGGAGAGACTCGCTCAGAAAGGGCTTTGACGACTTCATCCCGCTGCGACTGACTGACCGCCTTCAGGCCGTACAACCCCTGAAAACCCAGTGCAATCACCCGGTGATAACACGTCAAAACGGCCGGGTTCGGTGAGGGCTGGCGCAGAACCTCTGCAATGCGATCCCACAGCGCCTCACCTGCCCGAAGTGATCCGAAAAATCGGGCCTGAAGCGGGATTTTACGCCATGCCACCTGGCCCTCATCAACTTTAGGCTCTTCTCCTTCCTCGCACTTTTCAGGCTTACGGCTCATCACTGCCTCGTCCAGCAAGGCACATTGTGCGTAGGAAATATGTCCGACACTGGCCTCGTCATAACCGGCACGATCCAGCGCTTCCCGCACACTTTCAACCTGTTTAACGCACTTGTCGTAAAGTGCAGTGCCATTGAGAGTGACGGCTCCTTTCTTCAGCATGGTGACGGTGAGCCAGGTCTCCACCATCAGCTGGTCGATATCGATATCCTGTCTCATGAGCGCAATACCGCAAACAGTTCAAGTTCCAGTGCGCCAAGCATTTCAGGCACATAGAACATACACACCCCCTGCTCCTGCATTTCATGCGCAGCGGGGCTCTCCATATCAAGCGCGAAGTACTGGTTTTCCATGCGTACAGGCAAAGCCGCCGGGACCCTGCTCACCGGTATCAAAGGGATCCCCTTGAGCGCAGCACCATAGATCTCAATGACGTCATCAGGTGAACCTGCCTGACAAAGGGCCGGGAATTTATCGGCGACCTGCCAGGCCGGAATATCAGAGCGCACAGAGAGATAGAGGTCTGCCTCTTCACGCAGACGAATATCATGAAGGTTTGCCTTCCAGGTCTGTCTGTCCGGGCGGATCATTTCCAGTGCAATGACCCGTGATGGCAGACTTGCCTCCAGTAAACCCGTGATCAAGTCAAACAGAGGGGAAAACGCATTACCCGGTTCACCGTGGTCGTAGCCCGGAATGGCGTCAAGATCATGATCCAGGGAAAAGGTCAGCATGCTTCCTGCCAGACGTGCGAGCTCAGCCCACACCTGCTCAGGCGGCCGGGAAGGAAAACGTTCGTATTCCGTCAGCACCCTGGCGTGAGAGTTCAACGCATTCAGCAACCAGAAAAGGGAAACATCGGCGACGGCAAAATCAGCAAGTCTTTCGTTGCTTTCACGACGCATCGTCATAAGACGCTGGCGTCGGGATCGTAACTGACGATTGAGCAGCACCAGACGTTCGCGAAGGACCGGGCTTGCCGCAAAGGACACCACAGGAGGAATAAAAGATGGATCCAGTCGCCACGTATTATGTCCATCCCGGAGCAGTCTTGCGACAGGGCAGACTTTCCAGGAATCGTTAGTTTCATGGGCAAACCGGATGGTGAAATTGAACCGGGCAACTGCCATAGATTCTTCTTCTGATCCAAAAGCATCCTGCAATATCACCCATTCTTCGCGATAGCGAAGCGGCCGGTCTGAGGAGATACCTTCCTGTTCAACATTGACCACACCTGGCTGCATGTGAGGCAGTGCGATCACGACGGTTACCGCATCAAGACCTGCCAGTTGACTGGCATCTAACTCACGCGGTGCTGGAGGCAGATCGCTCCTTTGCGCATCTATCAGCGAACCATCTTCCAGCCAGAGGCGTAACTGTGTAATCTGGATCAGACCAGATGAAAGAAGACTGTCATTAAACTCAATCTTTTCTACACCCCAAGGGAATGCTGATGCCAGTGCAGTTGCACCGGCACTGCGAAAAGACTCCCATTCTGCCTGCTGCTGGAACTGCTGAGGGGACAGTAAAGCGCCCTCGTTCCACAGTGGACGATAAATTTTCATCCCTGCGACCGCCTTATGCTTTCGCCTTCGGCATCTGGGATACCAGCGACAGATTGACGTCCATCCCTTCCACCTGGAAGTGCGGCACCGCGAAGAGTTTCACGCGGAAGAAGCCCGGGTTGTCTTCGATATCTTCCAC
>Ga0207655_1000312_pt1 | contig 72325 bp, 81 predicted proteins | sample KBSM44metaG_FD_184398 | JGI IMG/M metagenome (GOLD analysis project Ga0207655, IMG submission 184398) | Miscanthus rhizosphere microbial communities from Kellogg Biological Station, Michigan, USA - KBS M4-4 metaG (SPAdes) (version 2) | ecosystem: Host-associated > Plants > Roots > Rhizosphere >... | reverse complement strand
AATGTTTGATCCTCTATTAGTTGTTCAATATAACCTGATTCCAAAATGCTATCGATATCAATTCGCTTCAATCTCTGACGAATTTCTTTAACGACTTTATCATTGGCAATGCCATGTATGTACATAAATGTCACATCTGTCTTTGTTACGCGTCCTACTTTTAAAGACTCCATCCATAAATCAGGGGTTTTAATGATGCGGCGTACCATAGCTGTATTGCTCCCAAGAGACTCGGTAAAGGCCCCTTTTGGTCCTCGCACCACCATTTGAGTAGTAGATTCCGCGATGGAACGTTTTTCTCCACCTTTGGTGCTAGCACTCAGTGCTTGTTTTACTCCATCCACTAGGATAAGAGTATCTCCTGCCATTAAAGATGCAAATAAATCATCCAAGTTAGTGATGGAGGATATGTTTCCAATTGTCATTATATCTTTAGAAAGGAGGTCTATCGCATTGTGCTGATTTAATTCTTCTTTATGATCATCCTTCATCATAGATTGCAGTAGATAATCTTGAATCGACTGATTGTCTACAATTCCTTCTACATAGACAATCGCTGTTTTTATGTCGGAAGCCCCTCCCATTTTTATCTCACGAATAACGACATCTGAACTATTTCCGGTTTTCTGCTTAATCATGTTAAGGTTGTCTGATAATGAAAACTGTATCCATTCTATTTGATGATCAGGAGTTTGATTTTCTTCACTCTGTGATCGTTTCTTGTTTGGTTTGCGATCTTTAAAAAACGAAGGCATAGATTTAAGCACCCTTCTTTAAATTTTTATTAATTTAACCATATAGAAACTTTTTATGTAAAAATTAACAATAAATATGTATGTATCATCATAGAAGAAAAAGAAAAACCTATTAAATGGAGCGTGATTGATATGAAAATCATAGGTATTAGCCTTTTAATGATGGGATGCTTAATGGGATTTTCTTTAGGCATTGATATTCTTCAAGGATTTGATGTTTCTCAGGCGTTGTACAACGCCTTGAGTCCTTTTCGAGTAATGGAAGTTGCCGAATTATTTGTGCTCTTTTTTCTTCTTTTTCTTTTTTTTGCTGAATCTGCATATCTTTTTATAAAGAAGAGGAATCAAAGCAAGTAACCATATACTCATCAATTATCATTTTTAAAAATAGGAAATGGACATAATGGTAATTTAGTTCAGGCTACCCGTTTCAATCAGTTCTTTCATTAATCAAGATTCATATAAAATAATTCATCATCTGTGTTATTTAGTTGTTCATTTATCCATTTCCTTACATTATTCATTCTGGAATCAAAAGCCATTTGAAAAAGACCGGTTAACTGAAAATCGGTAAAATGACTTCTCTTTAATTGGAAAAAAGCCTCCTGATAGGAAGAGAAATGAAGCTGTTTGAATAAGAAATCATCCATTGCCTCTCCAATATATTCTTCATTTTTCCAACAATTCATGGGAACATGAGCAAATTGCCAAGGCCTAAAGACACTAGGATAAATAGCTTCAACTATTTGAAAAGGGGAATAGCCTAAAAGCGTAAAGGCGCCACCTAAACCATGTTGTCTAAAAAAATTAAAATTAACTCGAAAGGGTATTTCTTCCATAGGAATCTTCATTTTTTCCTCTATTACATATCTTACTGCCTCAATAGCTCTTCTCTTTCCTTCTTCTCCCTCCCAATATTTATCAGGAGTTTGTTGGAATTGCCAAGGTTTAAATTTTCCTGGATAGGCATTATCAATGACTTCATAATAATTCCATCCATATAGCATAGCAGGGGGTCTGAGACGATGAGACCATAATGTATTGGCACCTACTTGAAAAGGGATTTTATCGATGGGGATTGATAAGTGTTGCTCAAGTAAATAGCATGTCATATAGCGCATATATTTTTTTCCTTCCTTACCTACAAAGAAATAATTAGGAAATCTTTTTCTTCTCTTTTCTAGAACATCTTGATAAACTTCAATGACTTGTTCTCTATTCACTATCGAAAGCCCCTTTTGAGAAAGTATATTTTTATTATTATGTATAATAATGGGATTTATATACGAATGGAGCTGAATCTGATAAGATACATAATAAAAAGAAAAGCTACTTATCCTTTATCAGTAGCTTTTCTTTTTATTATGTAAATAGGGATAAGGTAATTGATAAAGGAAAATATATACTCGTGCATATTGGTTCTTGAAACCCAACTCCAACGAGTCCACCACTCTTTCTAAGTTGCGAATTTTTTGTGTTTAAAACAAAAAATGTAATCGTTTTCTAATTTGATTTGTTGTAAAATAAAAAAGGCATGTTAATTGGAGATTTTCCGAAATGTCATCTTAACTCATTTAGCCTATTCCCACATCACAGCACCAGGGAATAGGTTTTTTTATGCAATTATGGATATAGTATTTAAACCTATATTTAAAGTGGAATTATTTGTATAAATTTAACAATAACACAAAATATATAGTTCATAAAAGTATACTTTTACGGACTTTTATTTTTCTTGAAAAATCTATCATTTTCACCGTTCGTTTAAATTTAAAAACAATTTACGAACGTTCTTTAAAACGTATGTAACTTTACGAACACCTTTAGCAAGGTAATAGATTGAAAAATCTACTTCCTATAATCAAACTTATGTTAAGTGAAGTATATAAAAAAGAAAGCCTCCTCAGGAGGCTTTAATAACTCTTTAATGATTGCTTACATTTAAACTGATTTTACAACCTCTCTTATATGGAAAGGTTGTTTTTGTGATTACCGTTCTCCTTAATAAATAGTTTTATAAAGAATAGGGGATAAATCATCAAATACAAATTAAAGGCCCACCAGGTTAAATCGAAATCTTTAATAAATGCCCAGTACGCAATAGCTTGTAGCCCTGAGCAAAATGTTAAAACAAGAGAAATTAAAGCGTATCCCTTCCAAGATTCCCTGTTTCGCTTATATAGATATAGACTAAATAATCCAGTAAATGAAATTAGAATATCTAAAGGGAAGAAAGACCAGTTCCATGCTATGATTATGGGATTATCATAATCTTTGAAAGCTGCACTTTTAGGTATCAATTGAAAGTAAGTAACAATCCAATAAACAATAAACCCTATATCTGTGACAAGAAAAAAAGGTTTTAAAAATTTCATTTTCTTACCCCCATTCAATGCTAAATTTAGTTTAAATAATTTTGTTTAGCTTAGGAATTTTCAATAAAAATACACTAAGGAATAACGAAACCGTAAACGTAACAAGAACAACTAATAATACTTTAAAGAGAATATCTACATCTAGGTTTTTTAAAAGTAGTTGTAGACTAACTATAATAGGTGCTTGAATGATATAAATGGAATAGCTAGATCTACTAGTTATATGAAGAAAAGAATTATTGTAATTTAACCTTTTCTGAAAATAATACAATATCTTTAGTATTACCCCTATATAAGTGAAAGGTTCCCAAAAGGAATAATATAAAGATTCAAGTGTAAACCCTCCATAGAACCTTTCTAAACTAGAGGAATATGTACTTACTATAAAAAACATCCCTGGCATTGTTAAGATTGAAATTAGGGAAACTTTATAATATAAACTAACTATTTTGCTATCCATTTTATTTAACCACTTATTTCTATAAGCAATAATCCCTAATAAAAAAAGAATGATATATTGAGGGAAATAGCCTAAGGAAAAATCATGTATATAGAGTCGATTTGTCGGAAAGAAAAGTCTAGTTATAAAGTTAAAGAACCCCATAAAGATTATAAATAATAGAATATTTTTAGAGCTTGGAAACTTATATTCCCTTACATTTAATGTGAACAATTTTCTTGTAATAGCGTAAGCCAAAGTAAAATAAAGTAAAGCAACTATAAACCACATGTTATAAAAGCCTAATGAATCAAAGTAATTTTCTTTTCCTACCAAATTAATACATAAGGGATTTAGTAGGAAGAAGTAAAATAGAGCAGGAATAAGTAATTTTGGAACCCTATCTTTAAGGAATTGATAAAACCCTTTATTATCATAGGATCCAGGTGAAAAATAGGCCGCAATAAAGAAGAATAAGCCCATAAAGAAACTTTGAAATATGGCATTTAAAAGAGTTAGTATTGATGTTGATATAAAATTATTTGAGCTTTCTATGTAATACCAACCTCCTTCTCCACCATAGGCACTATTTGTATGAAAAATAATAACTAAAACAGCAAGAAAAGATTTTATATTATTAATGTAATGCATTGTGTCTTTTCCCACAGTGATCACATTCCTTTCGTTTACAGTGCTTTTGAAGCAATGCCTGCCACATATGTATGACTTAAGTTTAACTCTCCATTTTCTTTGATTATAATGTCAACTTGATTCTTTATATTTGTTAGTATTTCTTTTTCTCTTTTTCTATCTAATACATCCAAAAATCCAGCAGCAGCTCCTGAACGTAAAATCCACTCAATTGCCTCATCTGAATTTTTACAAGGTAGTGGTTGCTCACCTTGCCACGAACTAATTATTTTCAATTTAGATTTCTCAAACCATTTTTCTAATATTTTATTGTTAGACGGCAATTCAATCCTAATGTACCTCTGCAAATATGAAGGATCCTTACTTAACACTGTTTCAAATGCCTTCATTAAAACTTCTTCCGAGTCTACACGTGTTTCAATAATTCCTACTTGTCCATTGTCTTTTAAGACGCGATTAACCTCTTTCATAAAGTTAACTGGATTTGTATAACATATAGCCCAACCACATACTACAATATCAAAACTTGAATCAGGCATTTTTTTTAAGAAATTCATCATATCATCTTGAGATGTTTTTATTTCTAAATTACTAAATTTTTTCAATTTATTACGTGCAATGTTTAACATACCAATAGATTGGTCTACAGTTGTAATGGAACCCTTTCCGTCCAACATTTGAGCAATTTTATTAGTAATAAATCCTGTTCCACAAGCAAGTTCTAATACATCTTGCCCTGGTTTGATATCCATTTTTTCAATTAGATTTAATGAGTGTTCGCCCATAGTGCTGGAAAAAAAAGAGTCATAATCTCCACTAGCATTATCATAGTCCCCAGAGCTGTTAGCATTTTTCTTTGATAACATAAACCATCCCATGCGTAGAGCTAATTTGATTTTATTAACCATTAAAACCTCTCCTAATCAATCTAATTTTTCAGAAATTAATACTTCTCATTCTTGAAGTTAGTAACGAACTAGAACATTTGACCCTCTATATCTCCTTTATAAATACTTTTTTGGTACTTTATTCAAAAAATACTCTGTTATTATAGCACTTTATTATCATATTTTATTGAAAATTTTCAAAAATATTGTAGAATTATGAATAATTAACAAAAAATTTACACTTTATTCAATAAAGTGGATTAAAATGTAATAAGGTTACATGATTAGTATGACATGATAAGAGACACAAAATTACTCTTTTAAAGTCATTGAAAGGGGGAGGGAAATTACTTTATACCTATTATCAATACAGTTGCTTAAGTCACTTATTAAATAATACTTAGGAAATTTGGAGGAACCATGAACATGGATATTTTAAAAAAATGTTTTGATTGGGATTATGTAAAGCAATTAAGAAACAATGACACCTATCCATATTTCAAATCTCTTGAAGAAAAACTTGGAACAGAGACAATGGTTAGTTCTACAAAAATGATTATGATTGGTTCTAATGACTATTTAGGACTGTCAAATGACTTGCGTTTAATTGAATCGGCTGCATATGCTACAGAGAAATATGGGACATCTTCTTCTGGTTCCCGATTTCTAAATGGATCTTTAATATTACATCAGGAACTAGAAGAAAGGTTAGCCACATTTTTAAATAGAGAAAAAGCAATTGTATTTTCCACTGGTTTTCAAACAAATCTAGGAGCTATTTCTTCTTTAATTGGCCGAAATGATTTCGCCATAATTGATAGAGATGTCCATGCTTCTATCGTTGATGGTATACGTTTAGGCTTTGGTAAAATGAAGAGATTCAGACACAATGACATGTTAGACCTAGAAGAAAAGCTAAATTCTATACCAAGTAATGCTGGTAAATTAATTATTGTTGATGGCGTTTTTAGCATGGAAGGTGATTTAGCAAATCTTAAGGAAATCGTTAGGTTAAAAAAGAAATATAATGCCCGGCTATTAGTAGATGATGCTCATGGCGTAGGAGTACTAGGTGAAAATGGGCGCGGGACATGTGAATATCTTGGTGTAGAAAATGAAGTCGATATTATCACCGGTACATTCAGTAAATCCTTTGGTAGTTTAGGAGGGTTTGTAGCAGGTGATAAAGATGTTGTAGATTTTATTCAACACAAAGCCAGAAGTATGATTTTTAGTGCTAGTATGACCCCTGCGAGTGTAGCAGCTACATTAACTGCATTAGACATCATAGAAACAGAGCCTCAAAGAAGAGCGAGATTGTGGTCTAATACTAATAAATTCACGACTCACCTTCGACAATTAGGCTTTAATACTGGATTAACCGAAACACCAATTATTCCAATAATGATGGGCAATACTTTTCAAACTTTTTTATTTTGGCAAGAGCTTAGTGCTCAAGGTGTTTACACTAATCCTATTATTTCACCTGCTGTATCAGAGGGAAGTGAGTTAATACGTACTTCTTTAATGGCTACTCATACAGAAGAGCAACTTCACAATGTTTTAGAAATTTTTGAGTTAGTAGGTAACAAATTGGAAATGATACAAACTATGCATGAAAATGTTCTAATGAAATCATAAATATTAACTTTTTAGCCCTTATTTAAAAAGTATTCTCCTGCAAGTATCTCTATCTATATATTAAAGGGATACTTGCAGTGATTTATTTAGTTTGTTGTTCTAGAGTGGATTTACTAGTAGAAGCTTCTTTTTCCCCAGTCATATTTAATGTAACTACACCGATGATAATTAAAGCTATAGCAACAAGCTTTAGAGGGCTTACACTTTCATTAAAGTACATAAATCCAATTAGAGTAATAACGATAATACCCATACCTGACCAAATAGCGTAAGCGATTGAAACTTCTAAACTTTTTAAAGTTAGCGTCAAAAAGCATAGACTACAAATGTAAAAAATGATAAGCAGTACACTTGGTACGACTTTCGTAAAACCGTCTGATAATTTCATGGTTGTAGTACCAGCAACTTCGAAAAGAATTGCTAAACACAGATAAATCCAATGCAATTTCCTTCGCCTCCTTATTTTTTTATAGAAATGCCATTCAAAAGAATATCTATAACAGAGCTTAATATTTCACTCATTGTTAATTTATTTTTTAGAGGAAAGCTTGGGTGATAAATTTGATTTATTGCTCCCAAATATAACTCTATAAACAATTGTAAATTGACCTTACGTATAACGCCTTTTTCCATTCCTTCTTCCATAAGTTTTACTACTAGAGCCCACTCTTGTTTTAAAAATTCATCTAGCCTAACCCATTCATTATAGTGAAGCCTTTTTAAATCTACTAATAAGCGAATATCCATCACATTAAATTCTTCTGGGACACATACAAGGACTTGAGTAATTTTTTCAAGTAAATCGATACTTTCGTTATGAGCAATTTCTTCTTCTTTTTTCTTGATCTGTATTATAAGGTTTTCAATTACTGATTCTATTATGGCGTCTTTAGAGTCAAAGCATTGATAAATTGTTCTTTTGCTAGTTCCTAAATTTTTAGCTAAATCGCTAATAGTAAATGCAAAACCTTTTCGTTGTATTAAATAAATTGCTTCTTTAGTAATTCGTTCGTTCATGAATATCCTCCGTTTGGTACCAAAGATAATTTAGTGGTACCGAATGTATTATACAATATGAAAAACCAAAAATAAACACTAAAAGTTAAAAATAAACATAAATAAAATAGTTTTCTAAACTTTGAAGAAGTTTATGAGGAAAAAGAAGATTGATAACATTTGTTTTACTTACATAACCTTAGCAATAATCGGGAAAAGGGATGATATTCCACTGGATAAAGAACGTTTGTTCGTATATAATGTATAGAACAAACGTTCTTTTGTTTAAGGAGTATTTTCAATGGAGGATGAGCAGTTCCCAAACAGAATCATTATATGTATCGACATGAAGGCGTTCTATGCGTCTGTTTCTTCTGTCATAAGAGGATTAAATCCGTTGAAAACAAAGCTTGCGGTGGTAGGAGATATCAAACGGTCGGGATCCGTTGTATTAGCTGCTACACCCTTATTAAAGAAAGAAGGGGTCAAAACAGGAAGTCGTCTTTTCGACATTCCTAAAAGGAAAGATATCCATGTAGTGAATCCATCCATGGAGAGATATATCAAGGCTTCGACCTATATTTAGAGCTTGGTGTTACAGTATGTGGCTCCTGAGGATTTTCATGCCTATAGTATTGATGAGCTGTTTATTGATGCGACAGCTTCTTTGCATCTATTCGCTCGTACACCAGAAGAATTAGCCCATAAGATTATCGACGAGATTTATCGTAAGACACGCCTGACAGCTACGGCAGGGATCGGTCCTAATCTCTTACTGGCCAAGGTAAGCTTAGATCATGAGGCAAAGAATAGCCCAACAGGAGTGGCCTATTGGCGATATGAGGATATTCCCTTTAAGTTGTGGTCTATTCATCCAATGAAGGATTTCTGGGGAATCTCCTCTGCTACGGAGAGACGCTTAAATCGTTTAGGAATCCACTCCATCAAAGAACTGGCTCTTTCTTCTGTCGAGATGTTACGGAAAGAATTCGGTGTCCTAGGCGAAGAAATCCACCAACATGCTAATGGCATTGATTACAGTCGTATTTCGGACGTGTATATTCCTAGCTCTCGTTCCTTTGGAAAGAGTCAGATTCTATTCCGTGATTATACAAACCGAAAAGAAGTGGAGTTATTACTGTTAGAGCTATTGGATGACGTTTGCTTTCGCTTACGGATGCATCAAGTGGTGGCGCAAACGATTCATTTATCGATCGGCTACAGTAAACAAACAAATGGAGGCTTCTCCAGACAAAAGAAAATGGGGAGAGCTTCGAACTTAAGCCAAGATATCTTTCCGTATTGTTTAACCATTTTACATACGTATGAGAGTGGGATGCCGATTCGTTCTATTGGCATCTCCCTATCCAACACCAGTATTCAAGAAGAGGAGCAAATGAGTTTATTCGAGGACATTGATCAGCGTGAAAGAGCCCATGCGCTTGCTAAAACGGTTGATGAAATTCGGATGCGTTATGGAAAGAATAGTTTGTTGCGGGCTTCAAGCCACCTCGAGCATTCAACAGCTCGCTACCGAAATGGCTTACTTGGAGGCCACAAAGCGTGAGGAGGACAGAAACATGGAACATAGAGGAATGAAAAAATGGCGCCCTTTTGCTACGTTGCCAGAACAATACATAGGATTACAGAAGATTATAGATAAGCAAGTAGAAGTAACGCAACCTGTTTTAACAGAAGAGCAAATGGAACAGATTAATTTCACCTTAATTGAAGCCTTACATACAAATAAACAAGTGTACCTTACCTATTATAAGAGAGGACAATGCATAACAGAGACAGGGTCCATTCAGTTTGTTGATTGTCTCGGAGGTTTATTTATTTTTATCGATGATGTATTTGAGTTAAAGAACAAAATGAGGTTAAGCGAGCTCATCGATGTTAGGTTAGCTTAGTTCCTGAAGAAATCATGTATACGAAGCATTTATTTTGGTGGAGGGACGTTTATGTACAATTTTAGAATATATACGTTACGTGACGGTTCGAAGAGAATTATTAAACTAAAAGAAGGAGAATCCTTTAAACAGGAACTTCAAAGAGCCGGTATTCAAGAAACGCAAATTTTTCAGATGCAACTAGTGGAAAAACCACAGTAATTTTAACATATACCTTTTATATAGACCTAATTGTGTTAGTCTATTAAAAGCCAAATAGAAAAGAGTGATTAATCTGGAAGAAATAAAAGAGCAAGAAATCGATCTTGATAAAGTGTATGACTATGCTGAATTTCCGGATAAGGTTAGTGGTCGATGTGATAATTGCAATTCAGCTTACTTCAAAAGTTCCGTAAAAGGTGGGGTTTTCTTACGTGAATGTCGCCAGTGTGGGATGAAGGAGAGTATCTAATCATAAAGAGCTATAAGGAGTATGAGTATGGAACACATAGTTGATATATTAGAAACTAAAAAAAGCTCTCTAAGCGATGAAAATCAAGAGCTGTTAAAGAAATTGATACGAAAAATAAAATCATTTGCTACTACCCCACTCAATCGCAAACATTGTTTACGTATGGCGCCATTTGCTGACTCTAAAGAGATAACAGAAGTTGTGATTAATATTATACAACCGTACGAGCTGAAGTTGCTTGGCGACAGCTGCTTTCGTGGGTACGATAGCATTGGATATCACTATTGCATCGCATTACTTGCTTGCAGAGTTGCATTAAACGAGGTAGATGAATTAGAAGTTGTAACAGTGCTTGAACATGAAATGGAGAAAAAATTGAAAGAACATGAACTCGTAGCCTCTAGAGGTGGAGAAAACTATCATGTAATGCTTCGTATTTTTAATTGTTTTAAAAAAGATACAGATAAGTTAAATCATTTGATAATACGATTACAAGATCACAAGGATTGAGATGCAAAAGCATGTCATTTGCTGCTTTAGTCTACAAAATATTAGGATAAAGATTATGAAGGTACCGTTTTCTAGTGCTGCATCCACGGTATTTAGAAAGGTGAAGGGGTAGCTGACCAAGTACAAAGAAGAACAGAAACTGAATAGATAAAGCAAATAACTCCCAAACCTACTGGTTTGGGAGTTATCTATCCATGTCATAGACAAAAGGTTGTTGAGTCCCTTTTTAAAAATATGATTATATTCCCCCGACAATGACTAATTTTTTATTTTGTGAAAAATTCGCAAACTACAATAAACGCAATGAAACATGTTCTCTAATTTTGAACACCACTTCTATTTCTCTTTCTTTTCAATAAAAATTAATGCATTCTTCACATGAGTAAACGTTGTTAAGTCATTAAAAGTAACATACAAATCACCCATTTTCCTCGCTAACAAGGGCGTAATTCCGGTAATCATCACTTCAGTTCCTGTTAGACTAATTAAACGATTTAAGTTATAAATACATGAAACGGTATAGGTATCAATCTCTAATAATCCAGAGAAGTCGACAATAAAGTAGTCATCTTTTGATTCCTCGATATACGTCGATACTTTTTCCATCAACATATCGTAACGCTGCTCGTTTAATACACCGATAATGGGTAAAATAGAAACCCCATCTTTGACTGGTACAATAGGAGTAGACATCTGTGTCATTTGTTCATGATAATCGACAATAAGATTTCCTTGTTTTACTTTTTCTGTTATATCTTTTTGGACACCTACAAAATATAATTTATCTTCCATCCATAAAGGATCAATATACAATTCATTCCAAAAAGGACGGTTGTCTTTCGTATAATTTAAAATTTGAACAGTGATTGATGAGCGTGCGGCAATTGCTTGTTTCATTTCCTTAACTGTGGTGAGGTTCGTTTGTTTACCTTGTAGAAAACGACAGTTTGTTCCCAGGATTTCTTCTATGTCGTATCCCGTTAAGTCTAAAAATCCTTTATTTGCATAGATAATGGGGTTATCAGGCAAAGATGGATCCGTTATAATCAGACCAGCACGTGTATAATCAAGAGCTTTCTGAATAAACTGTAGTTCATTTATAGGATTTTTATATAGGACCATTACATGCTCCCCCTTATTTTCTTTATTCTTGATATAAAGTATATCAGTGAGTGAATAATATACTATTATAAGTGTGCAGATACATATGTATCTATAACTCTTGATTTACCGATACGAACGTGTAATACAATCATGTCCTGTCGGGAGGACGTATACAGCCTACCTTCTATTAAACGTCATTTACTTTCAAGCACATTTTTAGATTTTTATTGTGTAAGCAACGGATAATACATAAATAAAAAAAGAAGAATGAATTATTCATTCTTCCTTTAATAAATCATTTATTGTTAGTTTTCATTACGTAATTTGAATTATTCTTTAACCAATTTAACAAGCATATGAGCTAGATGATGTTTCTCCTCTTCATTCCCAACTTTCCATAACTGATGTAACAAGTATTGCTCTTCATTTTGTGGCTCTTCATGTTTCGCAAGATAATCAGCTATTTTTTTAGCGCCTAAAGTTAACTGGTCATCATTTAAGCCTAATTTCTCACCTTTTGTGACCTTATCTCCTAAGTATGTTTTAAATTCATTAAAACTAGAAAGAATGTTTTCTTTCTTCTCTTGGCTCATCTCATTTAATTTATTATCTACTTTATTTTCAACAGTCCCAGTATTAGTATTCATTTTTATTCTCCTCCTATTTAGATAGTGTTGTTCTTATAGGATAAATCCCCTAATGGCAAGTATGTAAACATTTAATGCCAATTGAATGTGCTCTAGCGAAATTTATTGCTTCTAATCCCGCGATACTCAGTAGTCTCGTATGCCTTTGTAGTAAAAATAAACTAAATAAAAAGGTATCCCCATATGTTGTAAAAAAACATGCGACAGATCTGAAAGAAAAGGAAAAGCTTTGTCATCAATAAATATAAAAAAGAGCCGTACCTCTTAGGTACAGCTCTTTTTTCGAACATGGCAAATATTGATTTTCATGACAAGGAAATGAAACAGCTAATTCCACTTTTTACAGTGTCATTTGTTACTAAAAAATAGTATAGGAAGCACGTAAGAAAATAATACATCCATTATTTACTATGTATGTACTTCTTCTAAGATAGGAAATTTAAAAGAAACAAGGAGGTGACACAACATGGCAAACAACAAAAGTAGCAACAACAACGAATTATTAGTATACGGTGCTGAACAAGCAATCGATCAAATGAAATATGAAATCGCGAGCGAATTTGGTGTAAACCTTGGTGCTGACACAACTGCACGTGCAAACGGATCAGTAGGTGGCGAAATCACTAAGCGTCTTGTACAATTAGCTGAGCAACAACTTGGCGGCGGAAGTTTCTAATACAATTTTATAAAGTAATGGCTGAAGGAAGAATGGGTTCCGTTCTTCCTTTTTACTTGTGAAGAAATGATTTGAGGTATCCTAAATAATTTACTAATTTGTTTGAGGAGAACACTTTTCCGAAGTTAATAGAAGCTCTCTACAAACTAAAATAAGCAACCTTATATACGTAAAGAACGTTATTAAGGTCGCTTATACTCCATTCCTATTTATTATTTTGGGTTTCTTTTCTTTGTAATAACATACCCGGCTTCTCACTAAGCTTCCGATAGAATTTCACCCTCATGGTTGATTGTATGGAATAAATAAGTAAGGTAAGAATCCAATTCAAATTGATTATCTTCAACAAAACCTGCTAACACAGACTTACTTTCTTCTCTCATCTTTATTCCCTCCACTTTATATATGTTACATTATTTTGCATGACGACCATGATTTTTGTTCTGACCCATTTTTCGCAAAATGAAGCTTACAATAAGTACTAAAACGACAGATCCGATAATCGCTGGGATGATGGCAAAACCACCGATAACAGGTCCCCAACTTCCTAAAATAAGACCGCCTAACCATGAACCGATAAAACCAGCGATAATATTACCAATAATCCCTCCAGGAATGTCTCGCCCTGTAATTAAACCAGCAAGCCATCCAATAATTCCACCTACAATTAGTGTCCATATAATGCTCATACATTATTCTCTCCTCTCCAAATAGTTATTTAACTTTACCCCCAACTGATGATTGTCAATCTTATTATTTTTTTCTTGAAATGGAATTCGGTTGATAGCTATGCTAGTACTTTTATTTGATTCGGACACACTTGAAGATCTTGATTATTCCATAAGAGGAATAATCGTTTTGGACAACTACTAGCATATAAAACCCATTGCTTCTTATATAATGGTCTACCCCTTAACCTACTACAGTAAGGGTTCTTTCTTATTCTTTTGAATGGACAGACAAGCTTACGGGAGTAGCTCCATAGTCTCTAAAGAATTATGACTTCATTACCTTATCAGTACTTAGTTCAGTATCGCTAACGCGTTGGTATAAGTTGTATAAGCTTAGTGAAGCGCTTGATGGAATTTTTGAGGGAGCTGAGCTGAAGAAGCGAAGGGGGCCATTGGAAGCGTTGAGCCGAAATAACTGAGACATAAAAGACGAAAAAACAAAAAGAATGAAGGAGTCTTTTTTAGTTTTTGATTATAACAGCTTGATTTATCTATTAAAAGAAATAAATGGAGAAAAAGCCGTATTCTCATGCGTAAATGGCATCAGAATGCGGCTTTTTTCTATAGATATAGAGATATATCTATACATTTTCTTTTACAATTCACCCTTTAAACCCTTATTATGGTAATAAACTCAAGGTAAGGTGGGAGATGAATTTATGAGAGCAAAGATTGAGAAAGCAAACCATGTGGTAATGTTTGAAACGGCTGGTGAATTTTATGCTCATGAAGTGACTCAAGGTATTAATGTGGGTTTCTTTGCCTGTCCCTCTTGTGGAGTAAAAGTGTATCCCAAACAGGATCATTTCTTTTCCCATGACCATGATCGCACATGTATTTATGTAAAAGAGCAATCTAAGAAAAAGTTCTAAACCTGTATCTTAAAACCTAGTTTGTAAAATTGAAATTGGTTAATTTGTACATTTATAGTATAATATGAAAGTTGTGCTTATGAACATATAAAAGGAGAGTCAGCATGAAGGGACTAAGTACGTTAAGAAAGATAGATGCAGTGGGACGTATAGTAATTCCCATTGAACTAAGAAAGCTACTGGATATAGGTAAAGATGATGAGGTAGAGATTTTATTGGAAGATGATCATATAGAGATAAAAAAATACAGAGAATCTAATGAATGTCTGATTACAGGTGAGATAACATCTCAAAACCATAGATATGCAAATAATTTAGTTCTAAGTCCATTAGGTGCAAAAATTCTATATAACGAAATAAAGGACAAACAAAAAACCTTTGAATCTTAGATTCAAAGGTTTTTTAGGTCGAACTATTTTTTATGCTGTACACTTTCTAACCAGTTTTGGATAGAAGATCCCAAGCTAGTTGCTCCTACTTTTAATTCATCCATAATATAAGAAATTAAATTGTGTAAACTGTACTCTTCTTTATAAGGATTGTTTTTATTGATGAATTTTAACACCTCTTTTAACTCCTGCATTCTTCCTGGATCCAATTCTTCTTCTAAATGGCGAGTCATGTATTCATCAACAAAATCAGAATTCCTTATGCTCGCTTCAATTAAAAAGGACGCAGCTAATGCAGGAGAGCAATCTAAAGCATAAGCTAAGCGTTTCAGTATATCATATGTTTCTCCATGCCCATCTTTTAAGCGTGTAGAGACACGCTCTTTCTCAATATTTTTGTATAGGTGTCTAATTGGCTCATTGGACATATCCCCCATATACACAGTGCTGCCAAAGCTAAATCCTCTTCTAAAATAATTTGATAGGTAGTCCATTACTTTTGAAGAAGCAAGGCCTGATATACAAATGGATTCAACTACATTTTTTACAGGCGTATTTGTAATGTAAGACAATCGATAAACGCATTCTTTAAGATCAATTGGAAGTGATGGTTTTACATCTCGTTTTTTGTCACTTCGAATTTTTCTTTTCTGCTCTTCTATTCTCACCTAATCACTCCTAAAATCTAAAATTATCTCTAGGACAATGACTTTTTGTACATACCTAAAACATGTATATGGCAGGGGAGGGAGGAGCATGTATATTTTTTTGTGATAGTGGAAAAAACTTATAATAGTAGAACATGAGAGGAGTCTTTTGTATGAAAATGACGAAAGAAGAAGCACAAGAAATCGCAAAAAAAATAAAAGAAAACTCTAATAAGTACGGATTGCCTGTGAAAAAAAAGAAAAACGCTAGTGCAACCTAAAAGGGAATATATAAGAAAAGGTTTTTAATTTAACAAAAAATATAAGACTTATATTTTCCTACTATAGTACGCTGCGTAATAAAGAGAAAATAAATATAAGCTAACTCAATTACAATAAACTTCAAATTGGATGAATTGATAATGAAGAAGTTAAAAAAGAGACTGCCTAATAAAATAATTTTATTAGGCAGTCTCTTTTTTAACTATGATTATTGGTGACGTAGTTTATCAATTTCTTCTGGTGTAAGGTTTGTAAATTCAGCGATTGTTTGGTTATCTAAACCCTTTTGGATCATACTTAAAGCCACCTTTATGATACCTTTCTTTTCGCCTATTTCTTCACCTATTTGTTTTCCTTTTTCTTCTCCAAGCTTTTCAGCTCTTCTTAAAGCTGACTTTTCATCTAATAATGCTTTTCTTCGTGCTTCATATGCTAGTAGGACTTCCGGATCTTGGCTAACACGTTCCCACTCGTCCATCGCTTTCTTCAATACTTGATCTTCTTGCATCGCAATCTCCTCCAATACCTGAGTGATTTCCTCATCTTCGGATGCTTCAAGTAATAATAACCATCGTACAAGTTGATCTTCCCGTGGATCTACCTCTCTGTTACGCCATTTTATTAATAACTTAGATAGCTCCATAAAATGAATTTCTAGCATATCCGTTAAGAGTAATTTCTGCTCTCGCTCATATAACTGAAAAGTGGAGTGATAATCATGAATATGAGATAAATAACGGAAGTTCACAATGTTAATGGTAATCGTTTTACACAGCTCTCCGTAGTCCATTCCTTCTTTCATTTGACTACTGTACATTTTAGACCAGTAATAGAGTGTTCGTTTTTCCATGTCATGCTTGTTATTAAGCTGAATTTCAATATTAACTCGGCTTCCATCCTCTAACTGTGCATGTACATCTAAAATAGAGCGTTTATCTTCTTGGTTTTCTTTATTAAAATGCGGATCTAATAACTGCACCGTCTGAATTTTTTTATCATCTGGAAAACGGAGTGCTGCGTTCAAAAAAGCAGCTAAAATAGATTCATTTCCATGTGTGCCAAATAGTGATTTAAATGCAAAGTCGACACGCAAATCTAATCGTTTTGTCATAATACCCTCCATCATTTCCATGTTTGTTATTAGTATACCATGACTGTACCGTTTCCTTCTATCTAACACTTTAGGAGTAATTTTATTATCAATACAGTATCTGTCACATCTAATTATTAATGTTCTTCAGACAAAGAAGTAAGAGGGGATTTAGAATAAATAGAAGTACTCGTGCTGATTGCTATTGCTCATAAATAACCTCCTCTTTACCATTATGCTTTTAGTCCGATCAGGTTCTTTATACATATAGAAATACATCAAAAATCAATAGACCATGTAAAGCAAAAAAGCCACTAGAATACCTAGTGGCTTTTTATTTTAAAAATCGCTATACTCTTCCAAATCATCGTCGTCTAAAGAACCAGATACTTGCTCTAAATCTGCAATCTTACCTTCTTTTAAGGTTTGACTTTCTGAAGGCTTGTCTTCTAACTCCTCTTGCTTGACTATAAAGCCATTAGCCTTAGCTAATTGTTTTAATTCCTTCAGTTCTGAATTAATATGTTCAAGAAGTTCTTCTGTTCTGTGACCTGAATCTACTTGGTCGGTAGATGAATGATGAAGGTCCCGAACAATTAAAGATGAAATATAGTCCCCTAATTTTCGAGACTTCGCATATTTTGCAAGTACGTCATAGACTTCATCACTCAATCGGTTGGTCTTAATCGTAAAGGCGTTTTGACGCTCTGACATGGTTATCACCTACGCTGTTAGGATTTTACGGCTTTCTTCTCAGCTTGTTTCTTTTGAAGGTAACCGATGCTTCGGATTTCTAGGCCAAATAAGTTTAAGTGACGGCTATCCTCTGGTACTTTATGATATTTCTCCGTACGTTCTTCGCCAATCTTTTCACTCATGCTTGTCATAATCGCTACTTCTAGTGTTGGAGCGACACCACCACTATATACGTATTTACGGATTTTATTTGCCGGTGGTGGGGCCACATCATTTAACTTCGCTAGTAAAATCTCCACATACTCTTTTAAAGAAGATGTAATTTGAGCTGTTAAATCAATGGCTGCGCCTGTGTTTTCATTTTTCAACTCGAATTTTTGTTTACTATAGTTATCTAAAATAAATTGGTCAAAAGCACGTAAATCGGTAAACAGCTCTGGGAACTTCTCTTTACGTAACTTATCAATATGAGCTAAATACGGAATACCCTCGATACTTTGGAATGATTCACGGCTATTAGCAGCCTTTAATCCTTCCGGTAAGATGACGACATCAATCGAGCCACCACCGATATCAACCATCACGGTTTCACATTCCACATATTCATTGGCATCTTCACGGTCTTGAAGTGTTAGGTCTTTCTTCAACGCAAAGCGCGCAATTTCGCCTTCTTTCAGGCAAGCACTTTCGTCCACAGCTACCTTTAATTCTTTTTCAAACCCTGGAGTATGAATACGGAATGTATGGTCACCTAGGAAGCGAGTAGCCATGGCTTTTTGCGCTTCGCCAAATGTACTTTCTTTTTTCAGTAACCAAATTGGTAACATCGTAGAGAAGTAGTCAATTTCAATGTTGTTATCCTTTTGATCTTTTGCATGCAACGCATGGTAGTATGCAATAGCAGCTAAAAATGTCACGTAAGGAATATGGCTTGTAATTTTGTTATGTAAACGATTGATGTGATTGTTTGCTAATTGTTGGCTCGCTGCAATGTCACCGACTAAGAAATAACGTTCTTTCTCTTCATCACCAATTGTCGTAGATAGTAAGATACGCTTTTTAAATTCTTCTGGTGCTGTCACCGCATCTGTAAAGAATGAATCAGCAGCTTCTTTTTGGAGTTCTACTACGTTAGTTGGAAAGTCAAATAGATACCCATCCATAATATTCATATCAACTGAGTTCCCACAGTCCTTATTAAAACGTGAAATTTTCATTTCTATACACCTCATTTTTAAGTTGAACTTCTGTTGAACTCATTATACAAGAAAAAGGGCAGGATTTCAATCTTTTAGTTAAACTTATTTATCTTCAAAAACTTACATATATCAACATTTATTTTTAGATAGTTGAACTTATTTTTGTTTCGAAAAACAGTTTCAGGAAAATACTAGTTTGAGAATAAGAAGTTCAAAAGGAGATTATAATGAGAGAGAATGTGTAAAAAAATAAACTTTAATATAGTTCTAATTTTATTGAATTACTCATAAATAAAACGAATTAAAAATCATGAGGGTCAGACCATCTAAAAATAAATTAGGCAAGCAGTTTGAATCACTCTCCAAGAATAATAATTAGAGAAATTGAAGATGTAACTAATAATTCATCTACAGTAGTAAAACGCAAATTAAAAAAGAGCAAACCAGTATTGAGAGTTTGCTCTTCATACTTTGATGAATTATAAATTAAGCTTTTTCAGCAATTAATTCATCTGTTTTCAATGGATTTTTTACTACTTTCTTTACTGACCTTTTAAAGACTAACGTCATGAAGATTGCAAGAATAGCCGCGCAGGCACAGAAAATAAAATATCCGTTATACCCGCCGTTAGGTCCGAGTGTCTTAAACAATTCAATATTAACGAGAGGCATCAAAATATCTGGTAAATAACCAATAAAAGATACTACTCCAATGGCTAGACCAAGGACTTTTTCATCAATTTTACACTCTCCAAGAAGCGACCAGTAAAGACCTCTAACAGTATAAATCATTAAGCCAACCATTACGACTTGGATTTTAAAGTACATGTGAGGCATCGTAATTGGTGCGGTTGATATCGCAATTAAAAAAGTAGCAGCTAAGCCTAAGGCGATCATCAGGATATTGCTCCTCTCGAACTTATCTCCCAAAAACCCGCCTAAAATCCCCCCAATAGGACGCATCCAAAGCATTAATACTGTTATTTTACCTACAGTTGCTGCATCAACTTTAATGTTCGTTTGTAAGAAACCGCCTTGATAATATACGGACCAAGTTACAATATAGGACATAAAGATAATGCCGCCTAACAGCCAGATAAACTTATTACTAAAGATTTGCTTTTTCAATTTTAACAACAATATTTTACTACTAAAATTGTTATAATCAAAGATTCCTTGTAAGGCATCTTTTTATTAAAACTAACAGTTTGTTATCTTTAGATTTCAATCTATCTCACAATTTTTGTACAGCGTACAATAACAATTCTTCCACATTCTTTTTGCCTAATTCCTTGGCTTTTTGCTGTAGTTCTTTCTTTAAATCGCTTGATACCTTTACGCGTACCACTTCTAAATCGCTATCAATATAAATACCACGACTGCGTTTGTTAATCTTCCCTGAGACAAGAACCGACTCTAATATCTCAACAATTTCTTGTGCTGATTCCGTCAATAATACAGGTTTAATTTCAACGATAAATTGTTCTTTCTCTTCTTGTGGAATAATTCTCATGTTGGTGGGGCTTAGGTACTGATAAAATAAATCCATGAGCTTATAAAGTTGTGACTTTGCATAGGCTGTTTGCTTAAAAGCAAACGTTGCATAGCCTTCTTTCGTAATCGTTTTTTTCGATTCAATTTTATAGGCTGCTTCATAGCCTCGATTAAGTAATTCTTCTACTGTTATCTCTTCATGTTGCTCTGTAACGGCCATAATTGGATCTTCCACCGAGATGATACGTGCAAACTGCTCTTTTTCTTCACCTTTTTTCACAAAAAGCTGAAATAAAGCCACATTTTGTTCAGCATGATAGAAATGACGCTTACTCGGTTTGCGCCCAACTTCATGTGTACGCTTAAATTCTTCTAAATCTTCTTCATTAACAAAATAACAATTAATTCCTCGATATTCTTCTTGGAATGCTGGTAACAGCTCTTGCTTAATATATTTATTGACCGTTGTAACCGAGATATCAAGTTGCTGCGCTACCTCTTTTGTCGTAAGTCCAGGCTTCTTTAACTCTTCTTGTAAACGAACAACATCTTCGATATCAAATTCATAACGTCCTTCGATATGCCAGTCATCTTTATTGATAGGGCTTAATTTTCCTTGTTGAACATATGTATAAATTGTTTTCTTTGATGAAATAGCTAACATCTTCATCACATCTTCAATAGTAATAATTTTAATAGGATTATCAATCATTACATACACTCCTTTTCTTTCTATTTCATTCAATAATTAATTATAACATATATATAAGTAATTACAGTTTAAAAGTTTTTATGCATGATATGTAAATGATATAACTAACTTATAAAAATATGAGTTTTACTATTTACTTTAAGTGATGACAAATTAGAGATTTTTCTACAAACCATACAAATGATAAACTATTTTTATAAAAAGTAAGTTTATACTTTTACTTTTAAATAAGTTACAATTAATAAGTAATAATCGAAATAAATAGACTTAATAAGGTAATTAATTATAAAAGTTATTAACACTTAATTAACATACTTAGTACTTTTAAAACCGTTATTAACATTATTACTATGTTTTAAAAGCTATTTATCTTCTACATACAATTAAATATTCACTTGATGTCACCTACAGAGGAAAACGTATTAACATTAGAAAGAGATATAAGTAAAAAGACATGATTTATGAGAGGAGAGGTTTTATGCAAGATTTCTCATTAGTACATATAAGAACAGAAGTAAGAGAAAGAAGAAGAGATTTCAACAAAATAGTTTCATTGATGCTGGATAATAAGTATTATGATGCCTTAGAAAAAAGAAATGAGCATCACCAGAGAAAAAACGAAGATATGTTCAGTGATTTTACTGATGAAGAAATGCTGTACTACTATGTACATCAACGAAAACATATTCGAAAAGACCGAGAACGAAAAGAAAATACAAAAACCGAATACTTACGGAGTTTGTTGCAGTTTTATCAATATGCAGTAAAAAGTGAGTCTTTTTTGCGCCAAGATGTGGACTATTATATAGAAGAAACAGTTTTTAAAAACCTACGTCCTTGGCATATACGGAACTACCAGAATTATTTAAGTACCGCATTGTTAGGAAAGGGAGGGAAACCTTATTCACCTGCAACTTTAGACGCTAAAATGACGATTTTAAAAAGTTTTATGAAATGGCTACATGAAACGAAGTATATACAGCATCCATTACACAAAGAAATCTTGAGCACAACACTATCTGAACAAGAAATTCCAAATCGAGATTTGTATTACCATGAAGTCAAACAGTTTCTAGACTACTACAGGGACCATCCTATTAATTATGGATTGTTAACGATGTTAGCGATGACAGGATTACGTGTACAGGAAATAGCTAAAGCTTCGTGGGGAGATGTATATCTAGACAGTTTAAGTGGCCATTATCGACTGAGAGGTGTAGGTAAGGGTGGAAAGAACTTTGACAAGTTACTTCATCCATCGCTATATGAACGCATTCTTGCTTTTCGAGAACGACGTCATGTCAGTACAGCATTAAATTCAAGTGATCAAGGTCCATTATTTCCAACTAAAGAGGGAGACTATTATCAATATAAAAACTTAAGTAATTATATTGTGCGTATCATTGAACGAACAGAATTACCTTTTGTAAGAGAACGGAATGACAGGATTACGCCTCATTATTTTCGTCATTTTTATGCGATTTATAGTAGGCAGCAGGGAGCCGATATTTTCTTAATTCAAAAGGAGCTTGGCCATAGTGACCGTAAAACAACAGAACGTTATCTAGAGAAGGTTTTACAGCGAGAGCAAGAAATTGGGCTCTTATGGAAAGAGGATAAATTCTGATTTTGTCACAAAAAAGGTTCTGGTGCAAATTAGATATTTGCACCAGAACTCAAGATATACTGAATAAATAACATTCTTAATATAGACGTTATACTTTATAGCATCTTAAATTCTTTTTTTATAATACATAATAGATAATGCGTTACCTATTACTACCGTACTAAAACATAAGCTAAAAGCAGTTTGAAATTGATCGTTTGTAAAGGGTCTAGCTACATTCATGACCGTAATAATCGTAAATCCTATAACAAAAAGCATTAATACAACAGAACTTGCCTTTCCTAGTATTTCGGCTCCACGTTCATCTTTTCCCTCAGTATTTCTGAAAGTAGCCCAATAAAACACTGCTAGAGCATCTATTATTATTGCAATTATCATCATTCTTTACTCTCCCCCACAAAATCATATTCAAATACTTCATAAATATCCTTATTAAAATGTTTAGCGATTTCAAATGCAAGTATTAGGGATGGATTGTACTTATTTGCTTCAAGTGAAGCAATAGTTTGACGTGACACACCAACCCTATTAGCTAATTCTTGTTGTGACCATCTCATTTCAGCTCTTAAAACTGGAATACGATTGGTTAAAGATCCTTTTCTTTGCATTGCAGCACCTCTTATTTCAAATTGTTAATCATATTGTAATTTATTTTTGACAAAACGTAAAGTATTTTTTGCAAAATGTAAAGTATTTGTTATACTGAATATAATACATATCATTATTTGACAAAACTTATTATGGTAATTATGCTAATAAATGATATATCGTTTTTGGATACAAGGAGGGATTCTATGCCAAGATATAATTCAATAAAAGCAGGCGAATTAACCGATACTTCTTACTATATTCTCTTATGTTTAACAAAGAAAAAGCATGGTTATCTTATTATGCAAACCATTAAAAGTCTCACAAGTAATCAATTTTCAATTGGACCAGCATCTATGTATACAACTATAAAAAAACTACTAGAAGCGGATTTGATTGAACTATCTGTTGAAAATAGCTCTAAGAAAAAGACATATGTTGCAACTATGAAAGGTATCGAATTATTAAAGAAAGAAGTAGAACGTAGAAAAGCAATGGTTGAACATGCTGAAAAAATTTTAAATCAATATGAAGGGGTATAAGATGAAATATAAGAATTAACCGATCTGATTTGCACAAAATAGAGTTTTATGAGGAGTATGAAAGATGAGTTTATTAAGTATAAGGAATTTGGAAAAGAATAAAGGTAATACCATCTTATTCTCTGAGTTTAGTCTGGAAGTTAATAAAGGAGATATTGTCGCTATTAAGTGTAACAATGAAGTTGGTAGACAAATTATCGATATGTTAATTGGACAAGTATCGTTATCTAATGGGGAGATAATATTTAAAGATGAGTCTTTAAATACTAATTATAAAAAGCTTTCAAGGAGTATAGGAATAGCACTTCTAGATGAAAGTTTTTATGACCGGCTGAACCTTGATCAATATTTAAAATTTTTCAAACGACTTTATGCAGTAGAAACAGATATTAGTAGTTTATTACAACAGACAGGATTAATAGAGAAGAAAAAGATACAAATTAAGAACCTTACTTTTTCTGAAAAAAAACGTTTGCAAGTTGCTCGAGTTATTTTACCCGAACCAGAGCTTATTATATTTGAAGAACCTAATCAGAATGTTGATATAGAAAGCAAAATCATTATCCAACAAATAGTTTCAAACCTTAGTAAACAAGGAAAAGCTATTTTAATAACTACAAATTATTTTGAGAATGCAATTTTATTCACAGATATTGTATATTCTCTAGATAAAGAAGGTTTTAAAAGAATTGAGGTAAGAGATAAAGATGATGTTAAGGAGGAGACTTCAAATAGTGATATTGATAACTTGAAAAAAGTAGAAAATAAAACCAATATTCCTTTCAACCCTCAAGTTCGCTTTGAAAAAATTCCTGCAAAAGTAAACGAAAAAATTATCTTATTTGATCCTACTGAAATTTCCTATATTGAAAGTAATGAGGGTGTCTGCAATCTATATGTCAAAGGTGAGATGTTCTCGTGCTCTTATACTTTGAAGGAATTACTAGATAGATTACAGGCTTTTGGCTTTTTTCGTTGTCATAGATCCTATATTGTAAATTTACAAAAAGTAAGAGAAGTAATTACTTGGACAAGAAATAGTTATAGCTTAATCCTTGATGATAGCAAAAAAAACAATATTCCTTTATCAAAAAATAAATTAAGCGAACTAAAAGATATTATTGGTATTTAGTTGGAATTTAACGTAATTGAAAATAAAACTTCTTGTTTTAACCTTAAAATCACATTATTCATCCTAAAAATTGATGCTCTTAACACCAATTATACTCTTTTCAGCCTAATTATAGTGCTTGGTTCTTTATTCAGAGATAAACTAAGTCTAGAAAACGACAACTTTAAAAGGAGATGTTAGGGTGGAAGATATAATTGAGGTTAAAAATCTAACTAAAGCATTCAGTAATAAGGTTGTATTAAAAGATGTGAACTTCTCGGTTAAAAAAGGAGAAACATTTGGCTTTTTAGGCCCTAGTGGATCAGGAAAAACAACAACAATAAAGATATTAACTTCTCAACTTTTACATACTAAAGGAGATGTTCATATTTTTAACAAGCCTATCCAAAAACAGAATAAGCATGATTATATGAAAAAGATAGGAGTATTAACTGACAACAGTACACTTTATGAAAGGCTAACAGTTTATGATAACCTCCTTCTATATTGCAAACTATATAATGTAGATAAAAAGCGTATTAATGAAGTACTTTCAGATGTGAATTTATTAAATGAGCAAAAAGTGATAATTCAGCGACTATCTAAAGGAATGAAGCAAAGAGTTACTTTGGCTAGGGCACTTTTACATAAACCTGCCATTTTATTTCTTGATGAACCTACTTCAGCTTTAGACCCCGTTAATAGTAAACATATATACAAGGGACTAAAAAAATTAAACGAAGAAGGAACGACCATATTCTTGACTACTCATGATATGCATGAGGCTGAAGAAATTTGTGATAGAGTAGCATTTCTTCATAATGGGGAGATAAAATTATTAGATACCCCCCAAAATCTACGTTGTCAATATAGTGAAGGATTTATTTCTCTTGTGCTTAAAAGTGGAGAAGTTCTTACTATTAAAAATGATGAACAAGGGGCAGATAAAATTAGTGATTATATAAAGAAGAGAGAATTAGTCTCTATACATTCCAATGAGCCAAGTTTAGGAGATATATTCGTACGACTAACAGGGAGTGAATTATAATGTTCTTTTCATTTAGAAGAGTAAATGCAATCCTAGTGAAGGATTGGAAGGATTTAATAAAAAATGCCTACATACTCTTTACTTTAGCGTTTCCTTTAATATTTTCAATATGGCTAGGAAAAATGGATATTGAAAATACTTTCACTTATATATTCCCAATTAACTTTTCGTTAGTAATTTGTGGGTGTTTCGTTCAGGCTGCTATGGTGGCTGAGGAAAAGGAGAAAAGTACTTTAAGAGGTCTTCTCTTATCACCAGCCACGACTATTGAAATATTGATTGGTAAAAGTGCTTTGTCAGCTATTACAACAATTATTGTAATCATTGCTTCTATTTTACTTAGCAATTTCAAGATACCTTCCTTATTATGGTTTTCTTTAACCATTTTATTATGTCTAATTATTTATATTACTATTGGTACTTTGCTTGGACTTCTTTCTAGAACTGTAATGGAAACAACCATTATAGGTATGCCAGTCCTAGTACTGTTAGGTATGGGTTCTGTTCTCAAGGCAGTTATTAATAATGATTTATTAACTAGGGTCATAGACTTTCTTCCTAATGAACAATTTAGTAATATTCTTATCAATTTAAACGAAGGTAATGGTTTTAATGATATTTCTAACTCCTTATTAATTCTGGTTGCCTGGGTTTTTGTAACGTTAATAATTACATTCATTGTATATGGAAAGAGAAGATTTGATAAATAAAGAAAACGATAAGTTTAATATTAATGAAAACTCACCGAAGTTACTCACTGTAGTTAGTTTCTTAAGAAAAGTTGTAAATTTATTAAGATACAGTAAGCTGCTCTCAACTTGTTTGAGAAAGTCATACTAATAATTAATTTTATAGATTAAAATATGGAGGAAAGTGGTGAAATGAATGCATATAGGTTCAATCATTAGATACTATAGAACAAAGCTGGGTATTAAACAATATGAGTTGGCAGATGATGTGTGTTCACCAGCTCACTTGTGTAAGATTGAGAATAATCCAAATGAAGGAAACGATGAAACAATAAATTTATTATTGGATAAATTAGGAATAGACTTAGAGAAAGAACTGCAAAAAGAAATTGACCTCAAATATACTTACGAAGAATTTGCAAATAATATTCGATTTGTTAATATTAATCAATCTCAAAGACAATATAATACTTTAAGAAATAATCAGGTTTTTATTGAATTAATGGACTTTCATAATCATTATCAAATTATGCTAATCCCATTCTATATAATCTCAGAACAGTTTGAATCATTGGAAGATCAATATAACTTATGTAATAAAATATCTAAGAGCTTTAATAAAGATGAAAGTATTTTATTTGAAATTGTAAAAGCATTTTATTATATATATAAATTGAACTATAGCAAAGCCAAAGCGATACTTTTAGATACGTTGAAGAAGACTAATGCGATAAATGTTTCTTATCGAGGAGATATCGATTATGCGTTGGCCCTTTGCTATTACAATCTAAATGAGTACGAAAAAGCCTTAAATAGTACAATATTTGCGTATAGATATTATCAAAACGAAGATAATTTTCAACAAGTAGGACATTGTCTAGCCATATTGGCAGACAGCTATAAAAATTTGAACCTTAATGAAGAAGCAGAGGCTACGTATAAGAAATTAATAAGAACTTCTGAAATGCTAGGAAATCATAAATTATTAAATAAGGGAATATATGAATACGGCTTATTACAAACTAACAAAGTAATATTAGAAGAAACGCTTACGCTATTTGATCTCCCACTTGAGCAAAATAGTGGTGATGTTTCTACTCAATTAGAATCAATTCTATCCAAAATTGATTTAATGATGAAGAGTAATATTCATAAGGATAAAATTCAAAAATATGTAAAATACATTAAGAATTTATCTCTCCAAATTGAGGATAAAACTTATTATTTTTTAAGTTTGTATTATGAATATAAAATAGAAAAGCCTTCTCAGGTTAATGATTTTCTGGAAAAAAAATTAATTCCTTTCCTGGAAAAGAGCGATTGTTCATCCAAACTTATTGTATATTATAAAGAGCTAGCAGATTACTATGAGTCTATAGATTTGAAAAAATCTTTATATTATCTAAAAAAATGCATGCATAAAAATGAATATACTAATCTTGCTCATATTATTTAAAAGTCTAAAATATTTTAGACTTTTTTTTATTTAAATTTTTTAGAAAAATAATTAAATTTCCCAATTTTTCAAGAAAAAATTTATAAGGATGTTAACTATTACTATATTCCTGGAATAATAAAAATAAAATTTGGGAAAAAAAACAGATTTTTTTCCCAATTGTCTTACATATATTTCATGCTATACTCTTTTTCGAAGACGTCTTTAATCAAAACAGGAAAATAGTAGGAGGAAATAAAATGACAAACATTATTGGTCCATCATTCGAAGAATTATCTAACGAGGAAATGCAAACTATTCAAGGTAGTGGTGATGTACAAGCAGAAACAACACCTGTTTGTGCAGTAGCAGCTACAGCAGCAGCAAGTTCAGGTGTTTGCGCTGCAACTGGAGCTGGTATCGCTACCGGTGTAACAGTGGTTGTATCTCTTAAAAGTTGCTAATTAAAATTTCAAAAAATAAATTAAAAGAGGTAATAATTATGGAATTAAAAGCCGTGGATTTAGTAGGACCATCATTCGAGGAACTTTCAAATGAAGAGATGGAAATGGTTCAAGGTAGTGGCGATGTAAAACCGGAAACAACACCTGCTTGTCTTGCTGGTTTTACAATTGGACTTGGTATTGGTGCGTTAGCATCAGCAGCAGGCTGTTAACAATTAGAAAATGAATTAGAAAAGAGGTATGCTTTTGGGCATACCTCTTTAAAAAGGTGAGATAAAAAATATGCTGATGATGATTAATTATGTAAAGTTTTTAAACTTTATGGACTATATGGTGCTCATGGTTCTCTCATTTTTTGTTGCTGTAATCTTACATGAACTAGGGCATTTATTAGGTGCGGTTTTTACCAGGCTAAAAGTCCAATGGTTTTCATTTGGATTTATAAAAATTCAAATTCATCCAGTAATTCGTATTAATTGGATTTGGAAAAATAAATACTTCTTCGGAGGAGTTTTCCCTTTTTCAGCAATTCCTATAGAAAACTTTAAGAACAAATATAAATTAAGAATTTTTTTCTGGATGGGTCCTATACTAAGCCTTTTATTCGCTATTATCTCATACGTAATATATATGATCAGCGCAGAAATGTTTTTTCTATTTCTAAGCTTAAGCTCATTATGTATAGGTATAATGACGATGTTGACCGATGGCATGAAAGGTTATTTTATATATCGTTCAACACCGTACTATACTACTTATATGATTCAGTTATTTCTTTTAACACCCAATATGAATATTGCTGACTCTTACCTAAAACTCGTTATTGATGAAAATATTCGTACACTAAATAAAGTTAATCCAAATCAAATGGGAATAAATGAAATTGCTTTAGTGCAATGGACGTATTATTTAAGTATTGGGCTTAATTATAAAATTGAGTTATTAAATAGTATAGTAAATAAGTTTCTTATAGAAACAAGGGATAATAAAAAGTTGACAAATAATAAGCAAATTTTTTCCCAATTAATAAGTTTAGATATAGTTAAGAAAACAATGACTAATGAGGAAATTTCATCTGATTTACTCTCCGGAAAAGTAGATATGAGAACTGAAATTTTAGTGAATAAAGACACTAAAAAGAGCAATGAATATATAAAGTCCTTAGAGAAGGACCCTTATTTTCAAAATACTCTATTTGCATCGTACGAACGTAAAATTATAAAGAAGGTGTTAGCATGAAAACAATAGAATCGATTGATAACTTAAGTAACTTGGAATACGCAGCTACAGTCTCTGAAAAAGTATCTTGGCTACAAGAATCCTTATGTAGTATCGAGGAACAAAATAACTTAATTTCAGAATGGAGAAATCGTAAAACTTTAGTAAACGATCAAAGCTTTCAAACCAAGTTAAAATATGAGAATTTAACATTACGTGAGTTTGCAACAGGTATTAAATCACTTAATGATGAACAGCAGATCATAGTCAAACAGAGACAAAGAGAGCAAGAGTGGTATCAATATTTAAATAAGATTATCAATAAGTATCGAGAAGAGGAAATATTAAAAGAACAAATAGATTTCACGTATGCTCTGAGACCCTTTCTTCAGTATATTAAAGACCAATTAAAATCTTCGTTAAAACTCCATCCATGCTTAGAGTTTACAGATAATGCCCAAATCGTAACAATTGGATCTTTTTATAAAGACTGTATGAATATTGTGGAAAAAACTTTGGTTTTAGATATGCATAATTACAAAACAAATCATCAATTAGAAGGTAAATCATCTGAAGAACGTTTTAAAGATTATATCTACAAACGATTCTGTTCCCTTAAGGATATCAAAACTTTTTTATCAGATTATCCTGCATTAGCACGACTATTGGTAGAAAGAACATTATTTTTTTCAAATAATCTCTGCTTCATGATTAGAAACATCGTTGAGTCGTACCCTTCTATTCAAAATTTAATAAATATTTCTGATCCATTATTCGTATCAAATATTAAATGGGGAGAAGGGGATTCACATGATAAGGGAAAATCAGTTGCTATATTAGAATTTAATCATACAAAAAACATTGTCTACAAACCTAAAAACCTTAGTATTGCTCAGGAATTCAATCAATTTTTAGAATGGTTAAACCAAAGCGAACCTTATTTTAATTTCTATGTACCACAGCGAATTTCAAAAAACGGTTACAACTTTGAAGAATTTATATCTTACAATACTTGCACATCCAAAGATGAAGTTCAATTTTTTTATAAATCTTTTGGACAATTAATTGGAATTGCTTACTTATTATGTGGAAACGACTTTCATTATGAAAATCTTATTGCTCATGGACAATATCCTGTATTAATTGATGTGGAAACTCTTTTTCAACATATACCTCCTTTAAGTCTAGGTAGTAATGCTTTTACTAAAGCAAAATTTGAAAATTTGAATTCTGTACTCATTACAGGACTTGTTCCATTTGAGGTATATGGAGAAAGAGATAAAAAAGGAAATAAAGGAGTTCAGTTAAGTGCATTAAATGGAGATGAACAGACTATTCCTTACAAAGTCCTCAAACCTACTAACATAGGTTCTGACGAAATGGCGTTTGAATATCAAGAGCACACAATTACATCAGCCCAAAATATACCTAAGTTAAATAACAAAAAGATAGTTTTCCAAGACTACACTTCAGAAATTATTAAAGGCTTTAATGAATTGTGTGAATTCATTTTAGAAGATAAGGAAAAATGTTTAAAAAAGATAGAAGAGATTTTTAAAAACTCACTTGTAAGGAACGTAATTAAGGGAACACAGCGATATTCTGATATGCTGCAGTTTTCCTATCATCCATCTTGCATGACGAACATTCAAGAAAGAGAAAAAGTGTTGGAGAATTTATGGGCTTACCCTTACCACAATAAAGAGGTTGTTTCTCATGAAATTAGTGATTTATTAGTTGGAGATATACCTATTTTTTACAATTCAATTAATAGTACCAGTTTAATTTCTAGTAATGGAATAGAAATTAAAAACGTATATGATGAACCAATTATTGCAAAGGTATACAAAAGAATTAATAAACTTACTAATCAGGAGATACAGAAACAATCTGCATTTCTTACTGTATCCATGGGTTTGTACAACAAATGTATTCCCGTTAAAAATAGTTCCAACGGAATTAAAAAGAAATTTAAATTTAATAATTTTAGAATAAACAAAGAAGATTTATTAGAAGAAGCAATAAAAATTGGTGACGAGTTATTAGCAAACGTTATATGGAGTGAAGATTACAAGACTGTTACATGGAACGATATTCAAATGGAAAATGAACAAGATTGGATGATAAACCCTCTTAGGGTTGACCTATACGATGGACTAGCCGGGATATACCTCTTTTTTATACATTTATCTCGTTTGACCAAGCAAAATCGATTCCTTAAAATTTTAGAGCCAATTAAGAACACACTCTATTCACAATTGGTTCCAAGTAATATTCCGAATGCTTTTACTGGAAAAGCTAGTTTGCTATATCCGTTATCAGTTCTTTATCAAGTGAACGAAGAACAGACTTTAGTGGAGATAGCTAAAGAGATTACTAATAACCTTCAAAAAGAAATTGATTCTTGTAACGACGATTGGCTTTCAGGTAAAGCAGGTCTAATAAAAGTATTTGCTAATTGGTATAGCCTTACGAACGAAAAGCTATTCTTAGAAGCTGCTGTTAATTTAGGTGAATCAATTGATAAAAAACAAACATTAACATCAAAAGGTTTAGGACATGGATTATCTGGCATTGCTTTATCATTCCATGCATTAAGTGAGGTAGTGAAGACGAATTCTAAGGGTGAAAGCTGGGGAAAGATTGCACAAGAGACTTTAGAATTGGAAACACTAAATTTCACTTTGAATTCTAATAATTCATCTATAAATCAATATGCTTCAACAGAAATTCATAAGCTTTGTAAAGGATCTACTGGATATGGTATATCTTTAGCTTGCATAACCAATGACGCTAGAATAACAGAAGAACAGAGAAGTATTTTGTTAAAGGTATTAAACGTGAATGGAATTCATGAAAAGTGGGATGATGGATTGTGCCATGGTAATTCAGGTGATATAGAGTTATTCGTTAGTATTTTGGAAAACTCTACTTGGAAGCCTTATCATGAGGAAGCAAGACAATATTTGAATGAAAAACTATATAATCTTATTGAACGTAAAAAAGAATACGGAGAATACAGAGTTCGATCTTTGAATTCTATAAGCTCTCTAGGAATGTTTACAGGTATAACAGGAGTTGGTCTCAGCTTACTAAGAGTATATGATTTTTCAAAAGTACCGAGTGTAGTATCACTTGACTTGATTAAGAACACTTAACGAAGGGCGTTTTTTAATTAATGAATACTTTAAGAAAGTTGAAACATATCGAGCAAGGAGAGCATAGTGAATGCGGCTTAGCTTGTATAGCAATGGTACTTCAATATTATAAAATAGAGGGAAAGCTATCTGGATTACGAAATAAATATGGCGTTCCAAAGGGCGGCTTTACGTTATTACACTTATCTAAGATTGCACAGGATTATGGCTTACATTCTAAAGGTATGAAAGTCTCTTCGTTTGAAAGTCTTAAACAAGTATCTTTTCCCTTAATCGCCTTTTGGAAAAATAAACATTTTGTAGTTATTGCAAAAATCCGAAAAGATAAGGCTCTAATATTAGATCCTGCATCCGGAAAGTTATGGTTACCTTTGAATGAATGTATACAGTACTTTTCAGGATTTATTTTAACTTTTGATTTAAATCAATCTGAAATTAAAACTAAGACACATAAAGGTAAAGAAAAAAACTATGCAATCAATATATTACTTAACAAAAAAGGTACTATTTTAACTCTTTTGTTCGTAGCATTGTTGACCCAAATCATAGGTGCTTTAATACCTATGACAAATCAATGGTTAGTAGATCAACTTTCTACTGCTACACAACAAAAATATTATACGTTTATAGGTATTAGTATAGGAGTTTGTTTAGTTTTATTTTATTTACTTCAACTATTAAGAGGTAGGTTAATTACTTATTTTCAAACATATTTCGACGATGCTATTATGTCAAGGTTTATATATAACTTAATTAACTTACCTATTACTTTTTTTATGAATAGATCTACTGGAGATTTGATTTTTCGCTCTAACTTAAACGTATATATAAGACAAATTCTCACACAAAGGTTAGTGACAATTATTACCGACTGTCTTTTCCTATTTGTTTACCTGTTCATTATGATTCAATATTCTGTACAGTTAACGATTATTACTGTCGTGTTCGCTTGTATAATAGTGATAGTTTCAATCTTAAACGCAAAAAAAGTTAAAGAAGTTACTGACTCAGAGCTTATAGAACAATCCAAAGTACAAAAGATTGTAACTGAAATGGTTGAAGGGATTGAAACGATAAAATCTATTCATGTAGGTAATCAATTTTATGATAAATGGAAAATTCATTTCAATAAACAATTAGAATTGACACAGAAAAAAAATATGATAATGGTTTTTTTAGGTAATATCCCTGTTTCTTTGCAATTTATTTTACCTATTACCTTAGTATGGGTAGGGATTTATTATGTAAATATAAATCAATTAACTCTTGGAGAGCTCTTAGGTATTAATACAATAGCTTTATCTTTTATCACGCCTGTTGTCTCTCTCGCCAATTCCTACACTGAATTAGTTTTACTGTCCTCCTATTTCTCCAAGCTAGAGGAAGTAACTGATACAAAAGGAAATGAACCAATGTCTAATTTAATTGAAAATACTAGTATAAATTCTATAGGTCTTCAAGGTGTTGAATATAAATATTCAACCTTTGAAGCTCCTATAGTTAAAAACATAAATTTGAAGATATTAAAAGGTCAAAAGGTTGCTATTGTTGGAAAAAGTGGGTCAGGAAAAAGTACTCTCCTAAAGTTGTTAAGTGGTTTATTAGAGCCAACAAACGGACAACTTACAATTAACTCTAAGGATGCTGCTTGCTATTCTAATTCATTTTATGAACAAAAAATTGGTGTAGTAAACCAACACCCTTATATCTTTAATATGTCTGTTAAAGATAATATTGTTCTTAATAATTATCAAGAACCTAAAGATAATGCGAGGTTAGAACAAGCTATTATTTATTCTGATATTTTGGATATTGTCCAGGGTCTTCCTTTAGGATTATTAACACAAGTTTCTGAAGGAGGAGAAAATTTTTCTGGAGGACAACGTCAGAAAATATCAATTGCACGGGCTATCTATAAAAATCCAGAATTGCTTATAATGGACGAACCGACAAGTTCTTTGGATAATATTTCAGAAGAAAAAATTATGAATTATTTGATTCGCAACGATCAGACATTGATAGTAGCTGCTCATCGTTTAAATACAATTTGCAACTTTGATCGAATTATTGTTATGAATGAAGGCGAAATTGTAGAAGAAGGTACTCATTATGAATTAATTAACCAAAGAGGTTACTACTATAATATTTATTCAACTGAAGAAGCAAAGGAGTTTATATGATTAAAAAAATAATAAGTATAATATGTTTATTTGCTATAGTTATAGGCTGTACTGTATTTCCAAAAGTATCGTCTGCCACAGCAGAAACAGACCAAACTAACACATTACTAATTAAAGACACACAAAATTTCGAAAGAGTAGCTACGTATGTTAAAGAACATTTATCAAATGATCCTGTTCAAGAAGTTAAGGAGATAGGTTTAATATCTTACAAAGGTATATCTATAAACAACATAGATGTACCGAATATTATTTCTAACGCAATCGAAGAACAAGGTTCATTATCTAAAACTAAAGTAGAAACAGTTAATGAAAATTATCAATTAGATGGAATTTTAAAGGAAGACTTCAAAAAAAATAATTGGTATATACACGATGTTACTCATGATTTTGATTCGTTTAATATCGAAACAGGAGACAATGCACAAATTGCATTAATTGATAGTGGTATAGATATGAATCACCCCTATTTAAAAGACAATATTAATACACAAAAAGCTAAATCTTTTGTCGAAGGAGATAAAAGTTTAAATGATGAGTTTGGACATGGTACATCTGTAGCCGGTGTTATAAAGTCAGTTGCTCCAAATGTACAAGTTATCCCATACAAAGTAATTGGGAAAACAGATGGTGAATCAACTTGGACTATCCAAGCTATTGTTCAGGCTGCGAATGATGGCGTAGACGTTATTAATTTGAGCTTAGGAACATATAAATCTAAAAATTCACAAGAAGAAAAAATAACTATAAAGGCTTACAAAAAAGCTATACAGTATGCGAAGAATAAGGGTATAACAGTAGTAGCATCTTCTGGAAATGATCATTATAATCTAGATGAATTGAAGCAAAATGAAAAAAAATATCACCTACCAGGTGGTCTGTCTCAACTTATAACAGTAGGCAGTACTATGAAAGACGATACCCTAGCGCCATATGCAAACTTTGGGAAAAAAATAGACTTCACAGCTCCTACAGGTTACTTAGGAAAGAATTATGATGAAACTGGTCAAATCGATGTTCGTGATTTTATTATTACTACATTCCCTACAAATAAAGAAAACACAAACCTTGATAAATTAGCAGAGATTCCAAATGGATACACACTTTCATTTGGAACTAGTCTAGCTGCTCCACAAGTGAGTGCTACATCAGCTTTAATAATCGCTAAATATCAAAAATTTCATCACAAAAAACCTAGTGAAGCTCAAGTAATAAATTATTTAAAAAATGGAGCTATTGATCTAGGTCCAAAAGGAAAAGATATATATTTTGGTTACGGAAAAATCAACGCTTATAATAGTCTTTTATCCATAAAATAAATGTTCCACAAAAACTTTGAAGTGATTGGCTACTGTTAGATAAGATAATCCTTAGTGTAAGAATAGAACAGTATCAAAAAAATTAGTTTTAGTTACTGTATTAATTATAAGTCTTTGTTCACACTATTATTAGATTTAAAGAGCACCTGATGACTACAGGTGCTCTTTGTGTTAGCTATAAAAAAGCAACATATCATGTCTAAAAAATATTATTGGATTCTTAACTCTTTATTTTTAACCATATAATACCATATTGGTATTTGTATTATTGATTTCAAAATTGCTCTAAAAAGGGGCATCATTCCTAAAGCAGTGGGGATGTTTTGACACTATTTATTACTCGTTTATTGTATATCTAATATTAGCATCCTCTTTTTAATATGTTTTATACTTATCATGTTCATATCTAATTAACATAAAACCACTTATATTTAATTTCACTTTCTATAGCATTAAGTAATGTCTGACTTATCTCATTAAATATAGCTTTATTACTTAGATGTCTTAACGGAAATTTTTAGTTGTAGCTTTCTATTTATTTAATTAGTTCCGAGAATATATCTTATGTAAACTAAAAGAACAAATAAGGCAAACCCTACTCATTTCTGAGTTAGGTTTGTAATTTTATTTATACATGTAACTGCTGATTAACCAATCTCTTTACTCTCTCATATGCTTTGACCTCACCTTGGTAAAAACACGCACTGTTCCAGTCTTCTCTTTTCTCCGCATCCTTTCTCCACGCATCAGATTGTTCTAGTAACTTATCAATGTATTCAATAAATTTCTTTCGCTCCATTCAATCACCTTCTTTTATCAAATTTGGAAATATTTTTAAGTGATTTTGATAAGTAATATTTCTAGAATTTAATGAGAATACCTGTTGAAAATTGATATAATCTCCAGGACTTTTAGGAATAAAAGAAATGACCTCCAGTAATGAAAGTCATTTCTTTTATTTTATTACCTGTTTATGCTCATTTTGATGGGTTATTTTAATTCTTTTTGATTTTAAAAACATTACTTATGTTAATTTAAAGAAAAATAAAAAAAGCTGCCAATACAGCTAGGCAGCCCTTCCTTAAATATCCCTCATTATTCTCTTTGCTATAAACCATAGAGGAGATATACTTATTTCTTTTGCTTGTTTTTTGATTTCTCATTATTCTGCCCTTTTTCAGAAGTAGTAATATCCGTATCTTCAACATGACTTTCTGGTTTCTGATTGTTTACTGAGGCTGTGACCTCTTCAATCTCTTTGATAACAGGAGAAGTTGTCACTTTAAGTTGAGCTTCTTGTTTCTTATCGGCTGAAAATTTAACTTTTTCCTCTTTTGAAGCATCAGAAGCAATTGCAGCTGCAACTTCTTGGTAACTTTGATCTACGTGATTATCCATGTTTTGATAGATTTCAGAGTCAGCAAGTTCAGGAATCACGGGAAGTTCTGACTGTTCAAGTTTTGCTTCTTCCTTTAGAACAGTATCCTTCATCTCTTTAATCTCTTGAATTTTACGCTTACCAATGATGACTTCTTCCACAACTACAGGCCTCTTGGTTACTTCAACTCGCTCCTCCATAATAGGAATACGAATGATCTCGTTCTCTGTCAATGGGCTACCATCATACTGACCGTCTATGACCGGGCGACGTTCTACGTAGACTTCCTCACGCATAACTGGGACCTGGATAGTTCGTAGTTCTTCTACAATTTCCTTACGAAGTTGTATTTCCCCAGTCTGAACTCGCTCTTTCCTTACATTAAGTTGCTCTTCACGAAGTAGCACTGACCTATGCCCCTCTGTCTCGTATAAAGACTCCCTAACCGTAGTATATGAAGGAATTGTTTGAGTTTCATCCATATCAATTAGGACAAGGATTTTCCCTTCCTTTACATCCATTTCACACTGTTTTGCAGTAAAGTTTTGAATCCCCATTCTAACAAGTTTTGAAGTTAGGCCACCAGCTTGGGTAGTAGAAATCATTCCACCTGTCATCATGGTAAGAAAGCTGTCCATCATCACACCTGCCAACGAACTTACAGCTGGTGTTCCAGCTTCTATCATTACATTCGTCTCAGTCCCTAACTGTAAAGTATTATTGCTATCCTTTGCTACTACTAATATGTCTGTTTCACGATACCCCTGATGTTTTAACCCCTTAATTGCATGTATCGCTTCTTGCTCCGAATGAAAAGTCCCTGCAACTCGTTTTCTCGTTCCCATTTTCCCATCCCCTTAAATTTTAATTAAACGAAAACTTCTTTTCACATTTATTTCCATCCTTATTGTGTATATCATGTACCCAGTGAGTTTCTATTTAAAACTTAATACGGATGACTATGTAAATGACCCCTAAATTATAAAATGTAGAAAGATGAAGTAGAGGCAATATCCATATTCGGGAAAACTTTAGAGTTTTTATTGAAAAAGAACATTTGTTCGTATATAATATGAAAAAGGAAAAACCTCATATTTTTCCTTAATTGAAACATATAGGATATTTAATACAGAGATAATTTACAATTGGTTTTCATGGGGGGGAAAAAGCGATGAATTCTACATACCATCATTTAAAAGATACAAAAAAAGAAGAAGGGCAAAAAGAGTTACTTGAGAGAAACCTAGAAGCTCATAGAAGTAGAAGATGGGTAACCAACTCTATTTACGCTATGTCCCTGCTTGTAGTCGTACTTTGTTTCTATTTTCATGTACCACAGGCTGCAATTATTACTCTAATCTTATTTTTGATATGTGCAACTAGCGAAATACTGTATAGAGCGTTAGATAAAAAGATAGAACTACGGTTAAAACGGATTAAACAGGAGAAAAGAAAGATCATATTTAAAGGAAATAAATCCTAACAGCTTTTCTACAAATTCCTTTCTACTATACAGATTTGAAATTTTTTTCACATGAGAACGAAGAAGAAAGAGTTAGCTTCGTTATAGAATAAAGTAAAAAAACAGTTCTTTAACTACTCAAGGGCTGCTTTTTTACTTTTATGAAGTTTTGATTAAAGTTGCAGCCAGAAGTCTGAGCAGCCCCCTTCCTTTCTGTCATGTTGATTACACCTGTTCGCTATGTATTTTTATCTTTTTGTACCTCTACTATTTTCACTTTCCTCCCTCCATACTACCCATTTGGGAACCGTAGGGTAATCGAATATACTCTACTTTTTCCAATCATAATAGTCACTCTAAAATTCATCTTAAAATCACATTAAAAATAGATGAAAATAGTAGAAATTTATAAATTTAGTGGTATAGTAACAGCTACATAAGCTCTCTAATAAAGAAACTTTATTATAAATTAGCTATATTAGATTAATAAAGACAGGAGTAATTGTAATGAAAAAAATGACCTTAATATTTGTATTAATATTTGCAATAGCTTTACCAAATGTTGCTCAGGCAAAAGGATTTAGTGGTCATAGTTCTTTCAGTCACAGTTCTTCGTTCAGTTCTCATTCAGGTAGGGACACATATTCAAGTGGCACTTATCATTCTGGATATAAGTCTCCGTCAAGCAACGTTACAAGAACACCATCATATACTAGGTCTCACACGACATATAACCAGACCCCGCCTTCACGAGCAAAAAGTATACTGACTCATGCTGCAGCTTTTGGAACAGGTGCGTTTTTAGGGCATATGCTTCATCCATTTGGTGGGAATTATAACGGTGCATATGGAAATAATCCTTCACATGGATTTTCTTTTTTAGGAATTCTTGTAGATATGCTTGTGATTTTAGTCATCATTTGGGTAGTTAAAAACATCTTTACAAGAAGAAGATATTAAGGAGAAATTTAGAATGGAAGTACTATTTAACGAACAAGATATTGTGGATAGCGTTTGTATTTATATTGCTCTAAAAGAAAGAATTGAACCTGAACAGGTAGAAGTAGATTTGGAGCTTCATCCTTCCCTTGGGATTACTGCTTCCACCTTAGCATTAGGACGTACAGCGCGATTGCATGAACAAGACATCATTGATGCTGTTGCAGTATATTTACAGGACTATCACCAGTTCGTCGCGAATCATCTACAAGTTAATTTATCTTTTTCGGAAAAGAATAGATTTACTGCATCTATTCAAGTATTAAGTAATTAGTAATTACTTTTGACATGAGACTTCCGAGCATTTTCGTACTGGAACCAATAAGTTCTCTCATTATAAGTTTAGTTTATTATAAAAAGATATATATAAATGTGAAATAAAAAGAAGCCTCAGTCTTTAAAAAAGAAGGCTTCTTTTTAATGAATTTCTTCTATATTACATCGTTTTTATTAAGATACAGATTTAAGTTCCTCTGTTAAACGTAAAAAAGCTTGTTTATCTTTATTCTTTAAAGACTGATCTATTTCCTTAAGGATCTTACTTCTTTTGAAATCGTTCATCGTTTGATCCAAAAACAATTCAGTCAGCATTTCATCACATAAACTTGGATAATTTTCATTGAGTACATTATTTTCCATTAAAAATCAGCCCCTTTTTCTTTTTCTCCTCTTTAAACATTATTCTCCTTTTTTACGTTGTTTATACGAGATTGATAGAGAAAATAAAATAATGAATATATTTACTCCATGTATTGATAATCCTCTTGTTATTCTAATTGTTATTTCATACTTACAAACTCTAAAGCGAGCATAAAAACTGTTTTATTTATTTGTTGAAGGAGATCTACAAACTAACTTTTAAGAATATAGGTTCTAATAGTCATGTTTAACAACAGCAAACCATTAATTTAATCTATTTTCCTATCAGAAACGTTCGTAAAAGTGCATAGTTTTTAAAAGACTTTCGTCATTTATTTTTTAAACTTAATTAAATGATGTAAATGGCAGGTTTTCCGTATACGAGAAAAGTTCGTAAACATATACTTTTGCGGACTGTTCTTTGATTCTAGTCCAACATTTTAACATATACAGTCTCTTTCTAATTATTTAATTTTTTAGCTACCTATAAGAATTTTCCATGATGTTCCTAATATTACTTAAAAAATCAGAATATTAAATTATTTTAATTTATTTCGTAAGCGATTACATATATAATGAAATAAGGTTGGATAGCAAGCTTGGCTATCATTGTATATGGCGTAGGCGGCGCCAGTACAAGATAAAAATAGCTTATCAAATAAAATAATTTGTTAATTTGTATGTATAAGAGATTGCTAGTTGGATAATAATAAAAAATAGGAACTTGCATAAGGGAGGTCAAACTATTGGGCGAATATAAACAGGCTTTCTCTACATTTATTAATGAAGAGCGATTTGATTTACATTCATACCTTACTTATTTATTTATCAATGAATGTCAGGAAGATGTAGTAAATCAGTTAGAACAGAAACATGTAAACCAATAAATTTATAAATAGGAAAAAGGAAAAGGTAAATAATGATGAATGGAAAAATCGTGTAGGTGACTTTATCTTTCTGAGCAGAAGGAATAGGTCGCCTATTGGTATTTCTACTTAAGTATTTAATACACTAAACTCAATGTTAAATCTTTTTAAAGATTTAAGGGCTTATAACGAAAGTACTTTATTATTTACTTAAGCTAACGGGGCAGTTTAGTTTAATATTTGGACATTTTGTTTTTCTGGATTTTTCTTGAAAATGGATGGTTCTTTTTTAACGTGAAATTACTCTTTTAAAAAGCCCCTTAAATTTCTCTCTATCTTCGGGTGTAAATGGTTTTGGTCCCTTTGTACGCTTTCCACTTTTTCGAGCCATTGCACTTAAATAACGTGTTTGTAATAATTGGTCAATGTTTTCATTTGTATAGCTAGACCCATTATGGTGAAGTACCACACACCCTTTTGCTAAACCTAGCGAAGCAAGACCATAATCTTGCGTAACGATTATATCCCCTTTTTCTACTAACCCCATAATCCGATAATCCGCAGCATCTGCTCCAGAATCAACATAAATGGTTTCCACTCCTGATGGTTGTTCCACATTAGAAAAATGAGAAAAGCTAGTAACAAGGATAACAGGAATTTCAGCATTCGTACCTTCAGAGATAATGATATCTTTTACTGGACAAGCATCTGCATCAACATAAATTTTCATCTTTAACTCTCCCCGTAAATAAGTTTGAGTTGATGATAATGGAAGACTTATCCTTTGTCAAACGATAAAGATATTTTACCTAAAATTATTAAAAAACAATTGTTGTATTAAAGCGCGCGTTTGATGCTCTCTTTTTTAAAAGGAGAAGCTAATTTGTTGATCTCACGTAATCTTCTAAAGTATGAAAAAGACGTTATTATCACTTATGAAACCCATAATAATAATGATATGTTTTCTATTTATTGGGATTGTGGTGATATTTGTTTTTAATTCATTTATGTGAACCTTGTAATGTTGAGGAAATAACAACTCAAATAGATCCAAAATATAAATGCCCTAAGTGTGGACTATTGACTGAAGATAGATGGATTGATGAAGAAAAGGAGTATGAATCGTGAGTTTTAAGAGGGAGAATTAAATACCTTATACATATAAAATATACGTAACTAAGCGTCCTGGAAGGTAAGCAAAATAAAAAGCAACCTCGCTATTGGCAAGCGAGGTTGTTTTCATATAAGGGGTCGTTCAAATGTATCCGAGAATGAACAACCCGACTATAACATATTTTTGATATTCATACTATTTTTAATGTGCTCTACATATGTATAAAAGTTGGTTCTTTTATACATCAACATCTCTTTGGTTGTGTTCCTAAACGTTAGTGTGTCAAGGATATATAAAAATCTGCATATTGATGTAAAGGTGGCTGTTTTGAAGCCCTTGTCTCCCAAGGGTTCTTTTTAGTGGTATCTTCCGGAAAGCGACATTATGTTAACTAAATTTGTATATCGTATACAGCTTAAAAACAGAACAACCACTGGGCCTAATCAGTGGTTGTTCTGTTTATTGAAAGGTAGTCGTAAAGTGATGATTCATCCATCTTGGGTAGTTTGCTCAAAATACTATTTATTATTCAGCAAGAGTATAAATTACTTTCTATTATTTATCCGAACTAAACAATCGCTAAAAAAGATAATAGCAAAGGGAGTAGCATAAATAACGAAAATTGCAAGAAAAGCTTTATGTTTATAAATTTTACCCTTCATTTATATGAATCCACCTTTATATATTAGAGTGAATATTTTACCCCTTCCTAAGTAGAATCTTCAAATAAAGGGAAGTTATGTATAACAAATAGCAACTTGAATTAAGCTGCTATTTGTTTGTGGTTGCCGATAAAATCCATTATGTTAACTAAAGATGCATAAGATATACATCTTAAAAAACAGAAAAACCAACCTCTGAGTCCTAAAGGTTGGTTTTTCTGTTCTCGTAAGGAAATTGGAGAGTTAGCCTTATGATGCCTCACGGCTTCTTGGGTAGTTTGTTCAAAAGAGAAAATAAGTATTCAAAAAAAAAAGAAAAAGACCTTTGGACATGTAAGAACAAAGATCATTACAAGGAAAATTTTCTTATATAGTACAAAGAATGACTTTCCCCTTTTTGGAAAGGTCATATATATCCTAACATTCCTTATAGCTGTGAAATTCCTCACAGCCATCTACATAATAATTTGTTACTTTATAGATGCTGTAGTAAACATTCCTGAGAATGGACCTTTCTATTACGTAATAAAAGATTAAAGCTGATACTTTACGTGTTATGAGTAGTTTACTTGAATATTAACTAACCCATCATGGCAGAATGATTTTAATAGGAAGAAAGGGTGACACCGTTTATGACTCCAGTTGAAATTAATAGTATGATAGAAACCTTAGTAAATTATGAAGATAGCGATATTACATATACTCTTGCTAATAAGTATAAATTGAGTTACACAAAAAAGTTAAAAAGTGTTCAAATATGCGATATAGAAAAAGATACTGTCAATTACTACGGAGAAATAGAAAAGGCTACTTTAGCTTTATTTAATATACTACACAATAAATATATGGATATTTAAAAAATTATAATATGTACACATATCGAATTAAAAAAGTAATGAGAAGGATCTTTAAATAAAGATCCTTCTTTACTGCCTAGAATGCGTTTTATGGAACCTAAAAAAGACAAATTACTGGGGCATATCATACGAATTTTTAGTGTAGTTGGGCAGGAAGGCATTCTTAAGAATGCCTTCTTGCCTTAACTAGTGAAATTTATTATATATACTAGAATATGCCGAAAATTGAAAACTCATACTTTCTTAATTACATGAGTTTTATCAATAAAGTTCATTAATTTAAATTTTAGGCAATGTATGACTAAGTTCTTTACCAATAAGATTGGCTGAAACTGGTTTCTTCCCTATCTCCCTAGCCCATACCGACAATTGTCCAATATGATGTATTTCATGAGCAATCACGTGACGCATAACTTCTCCCCAAGTGTCAGTTGCTATACTTCCGTCTGGTTGTGGATCATAAAGAATATTCTTTTCTTTTTCTACATTCCAAGACCTAACAAACTCTCTTACCTCAAACTGAAAGTTTGTATCTAGCTGGCGAACTTTTTCTAAGGTTTGATATTCCTCAAAATTCTCCTGGAAATCATCTTTTCCCTGAAGAACACGAATCCAACTCCACTCTACATCAACAATGTGAAAGAGAGTATGCAATATTCCTCCTACTCCTCCTGTTCGTTTCCGAAGCAATTCCTCTAGTGGAATATTCTCACACCATTGATACCATTCTTCTCTAACCAACCAGTTATAATGAAACATAGTTTGCAAACTAATTCCTCCGTTTACTATATTTTTTCACTTTGGCTCTTTTTTAAGGGGAGTATTAATTAGTTCGACAACTATTTATAGATACCTATCTCATTGGAATTAGACAAGGTAATATATAGAGTCGTATAGGCTATTTTGTTTCTAGAAGGGACTTTATGTAAACTACATACTATTACTTTTAATATGGTTCACTGTTGCCATTATAAATAATTAATGCTTGTTTTCTAAAATATAGTCAGTTATACTGATTATATATTTTGCTGATAATATAAAGAGGTGAATAAATAATTGAACAAATGGAATCAATCTTATGGTTTTTTACTTGGGAAGGCTCTTCAACAAATGGAAAATAAATTTTCTGAAGGATTGCTCCCCTTCAACATCAATTCTAGACAATATGGGGTTCTTTTATTTATTGAGGAAAATCCCTATTCATCACAAAAAGATATTTCTGAAAACCTACAAATTGATCGAACAACTATGGTCAGTCATATTGATCATTTGGAAACGTTAGGATTGGTGGAGAGAACCAAGAATCCTAATGATAGAAGATCCTACAGTCTGTTGATTACGGAAAAAGGTAAAGAAGTATTGAATTCACGTTGGGAGTTTCTAACCCATATCGAATCAGAGGTGTTAGCCCCTCTAGACCAGCAAGAAAGACAATTATTAAAAGATTTTTTGATTAGAATTTGGAAGTCACTGTAGAAAACAGGAGGTTATACAAAGTGAATGCACTTGATTATTTTAATGCACGTCTTCAAGCAACAATAAGCCCTATGGATTATATGGAATTGAAGAAAATGAATCCAGATACATACTTTTTACTCGATGTTAGAAATGGTCCTGCTCATGTAAGAAGTATAACGATTAAGGATGCCCATGTTATACCCGAACAAGAATTAGCCAATCGTTTAGATGAGATACCCAAGGACAAAAAAATTATTCTTTATTGTTGGGATGTTTGGTGCAATACAGCTGCTAAAGTTGCTAAATCTTTATTGGAACAAGGGTATGATGTAAAAGAGTTAACGGGGGGAATTGCCGCATGGCAGGAAATGAACTTTCCAGTTTCAACAGTCACTTCAGATAATCCCCTATCCAATCATTGTGGGTGTTGATTTACGTGAAAAAGAATATAAGGTATTGGATTGGAGTGGCTTCTCGCGACCATGTAATGAAGGGCGTTCAAGGTGGTTTTGCTCAACTTTGTCATGGTAAGGAAGCTCCTTTAAAAAAGATGAGGACGGGCGATTGGATCATTTATTATTCTCCAAAGGTACAGTTTAATGAAAGCACTCCGTATCAAAAATTTACGGCTTTAGGACGTGTAGTTGATGATTATATCTTTCAATTTGATATGGGAAATGATTTTATACCCTTCCGAAGAAAGATAAATTTTATGGAGTGTACAGAAACATCTATTCATCCTTTAATTCCACAGCTCTCCTTCATTAAAAATAAGAAGTATTGGGGTTATTCGTTTCGATTTGGTCATTTAGAAATAAGTGAAGATGATTTTAAAGTCGTTAAAGAAGAAATGACAGAGATGGAAGGAGATTAGACGATTCTAATCTTCTTTTAAATTTTGGGTAATACATTCATAAAACGCCATTTGAGTGTCCTAATAATCTTATATTATTTGATGACAAGCATAATGACTATAGATTAATTGTTCATGATGGTGGTCCCTCCACTATTGAAATGTCTTTTTTTCCATGGTGTGGTAAAAAATATAAAATTACTCTACATAATAACTCTAGTATGGCGTGATATATCTAAATAGAAGAGAGCAAGTTCGTTATTATTAATTGAACTTGCTTTTTTACTTCCTGTAATGGTGATTATGACAACTAAGTTTTTTACCCAAACTATTACTTTAATGTTATTTTTAGTAATAGAGGTGAGTGAAATATGAATTTTAAAAAGATCCAATCTTATATTAATTTGACGGTAAGAAATTGGGATAACACAGAGTTTGGCAGTACATTGAGGGAAATGTGTGAAGCAGCTAGGGAATATGAAAATGATCAAGTAGAAGTCCATCAAGTAGTAAATTTAGGGAAACGTAAGGGAGAATGGCATTACTTAATTATCTTAAATATCAGTCAAGATTTAGATAATTTGGGGGCACTTGTAGAAAGTAATTATAGGTAAATAAATCCCCCCTTTTTCCAGTTAGGACAAAGGGGGATTGGTTCCTGTAAGGAACATTATGGTAACTAGAATTGTATAGGATATACATGAATCTAGCATCCCATTTTATCCTACCATTCTAGGTTCTTTTACAAGATAAAGTGTTATCTTTTACATACATTTCATAATGCCCATTTATGTAACTAGATACTTTTAAATTAAGTAAAAGAGCCTTGAGGTTAATTGTTTCTTCCGTATCTAATCCGCACTCTTTTGCTAGCTCTTCAATTTCGCCTTTACTAACTTGTATGTTATTTTCCAAATCAGTTACTGTTTCTTTACTGTATTGGAAAGGAACTTCATCTATAACGTCTGTAATTAGTTGATCCTGTCCTTCATATTCTAATCTCCCTTTGGCTGCAGAGTGTTTTCCAATTAATACAGCCTGCTCTTTTATATCCGATAGGAGAATCATCAATCTAATTCGTTGATTCACAAGAATACGTTGTTTATCAAAAATAGAGATAATTTTGGTTTGATAATCATCCATAGTCAGGTGAAGTTGATACTTTGCTTCTCTTATTACTTCTTCGCTATTTTTAATAAGTATCATATTTAAATCCTCTGCCCCCCGTATTATATGTATTTTCATTATAACAAACTAAAAAGGAAACATCATTCCCTATAATTAAACCAGCGATCCATCGATTGATTATGCGAATAAGTAACATTCACAACATTTACATAAAAAAAGAGAAAAACAATTTAATTCGGAGAGATAAATCGTTTTTCCCAATGAATAGATAGCCTATTTTATCTTAAGATCTTATTTCGTTTATATTTAAGTGCTTTTTTGAGAAGTACTATCTGATGATATAATTCATTTTTAATAGCTAAATCTTTACACCTATTGTAATCTGTAATTAAACCTTTCATCTCCCTATAGAATAGAGACCGTTCATAATTATCTAGCATGTCCTCCCCTCCTGATGTTATTTCTTTTATATTACCCCTTCGACATATACTGACACTTAATTTTTGGTAAACAACGTTATATAGACTCGATATGTATGAAGTATACAATTTAAAACAGAAAAACTCCTGGGGCCAATCAGGAGCTTTCTTTTAATTAATGAGTGTTATTGTTATTTGGCATCTGCGGTTGATCTTGAGCAGGTGCAAATGCATTGATTATTTGTTGCACATCTTGTTGAGCAAGCTGTGGCACTTGGTAATAATGATGTTTGTTTTGATAGAGGGAAATTTTATACGCCATCTCAATGCAATTTGGAACAGAATCAGCTACTACAACATATACAACAGAATTCGTTGTTTCAAGGGCTTAAAGTGTTGAGTGAGAAACACCTTATAAGATAATTATCCTCTATACAATAATGTATTTAAAATTGAAAAAATGTATATAATCTTTATTACTGTAACAAGGTTTATATAATTTCTAATTTATAATATTAAGGAATAAATTAACTCATTTAAGATGTATATGAAATATATGTTTTTTGAGATAAAATAGAAAATAAGCTTACTGAAGAAAGAGTAGTGGCAAGAGAGGATAAGAAATATTTGCAGATGAGTAGTACAGCTATATGTAAAATTTGTATTTATAATCCTAGATCAATTGGTCATCCTTATAATCTATAAAGCACTTACTCCTGACTCTACTTCTTACCTTGATTCTTTAGAAAGTTATATCTCTATCGCTTAAGAGAAAGTTGACGAGTTAAAATATGCTCGGGTTATCTTTTATGGCCTCTCTGAATGGTTGTTGGCTAGTAAAAATAACCTTAATTAACCTATAATCATGCAAAAAGATGTGCATGATTATAGGTATATCCAGGTTTAAAGATTCATTATAAAAGATTTGTTGTTTTTTATGTAACAACAACATGCCTACTGTGGATAGGTTCCAGGAAGGAGGAACTTTCTTTATATACAAAAATGAAAACAAAAATAGATATTAATTCATTTAAAGGTATTGATTAATCAAAGATAATTAAAGTCGAATAAGGGGCGTATCAAAATGGATATTAAGTACAACCAGAGAGAGAACATGACCGATTTTATTAAAGATAACAAACAGAATTTCCAGGATAAACTCTTATCAGAGGCGGTTAACGTAGCTTCTAAAATTAATGACATTTTAGAAACTGGAAATATTGATCTTTTAAAGAATGCTCAAAGGTTATCTCTATATGTCGTAGAACAAAAAGAAGAACAACTCATTGCTTTCGCTCAACAAGAAGGGGTAGCATGGGCAGAGCACGCCTTAACTCTTGCTTTTAAATTAGAATGGGTACAGGCCATTAGGCGAACATTATGGCATTTTCTCTATCAATACGATCAAATAAATAACCATTTTAATGGACGTGAAGAATTTTATGCATTAGAGAAACGAATTAATGATAGGATTGATCAGTTTCTTAACACGTTTCTCATTAGTTATTCCAAGTATAAAGATGAATTAATTGCTTCTCAGAGGGACTTAGTTGAACACCTATCAGTGCCTGTTATACCACTTAGTCAATCTGTAGCTGTATTACCGTTGATTGGAATGATTGACCTCAATCGTATCCAAACGATTGAGGAGAAAGTTTTAATAGCCATTTCGGATTTGAAAATTCAAACATTAATTATAGATTTGTCCGGAATTGCTAACATGGAGATGCATGTTATTGACCATTTTCAAAAAATATTAACTGGCATTTCAATGATGGGAAGTAAAGTTATTCTTACAGGTTTACGTGCTGACTTAGTGCGCACAATGATTCACTCAGGAATCTCCTTTGAGGATAAAGCAGAAGCAAAAGGGACTTTACAGCAAACTTTAAAAGAATATCTAGAGCTTAACCAAATATAGAAGATTTTCTAGGTGCGAATATTCCAGTAATTTCTGTAATTGAAAATAGTTTTTTGAAAGAGAACATAAAGTGTGTTCTATCTGAGCACTCCTTACTAAAATAACTCTAGGGTTATTTTGTTATGGCTTATTTGATTATATGTTCGCGTAGCCTTTAACTACACTTGCAGAACAATTAAAGATTTATAAAATGGTAAACATGACTCGTTTTCAGTTGTTTGCTTTATCAATTGCTATATCCATTATCAATTACTTAAATCAGTTGTTTATGAAAGATGTTTTAAAAGGTGCTTCTGATAAATCACATTGCGATAACTAGAAATGTATAAAATATACAGCTTAAAAGAGAAAAAATCTATCTCTTCTCAGTCAAAAGAGGTAGGTTTGTTCTTTTACACATATCTTATCAAAGGAAGAATGCCTTGCGGCATTTTGGTAGTTTGCTCAGGATATATAGAAATATTCAAATTAAAGATCCTGTAAACGAATTCGTATACTGAACAGCTTGATGTAAACTAGAGAAACTTCTAACTTCCTCGACTTTTATTCCTAAGTTCACCATGGTTTGAGCGATTTCTGGACGTATTCCACTGATGACTACTTCAATTCCTATTAACTGTAGCCCAGCTATTACTTTAAACAATTGATCTGCTACCATCGTGTCAATAATAGGAACTGCTGATAAATCAATAATAAGCCATTTTAATTTATATTGGCTTCCTTTCTCTAAGGCACTCTCCATCAAATATTGTGCCCGTTTGGTATCTAAATCACCTACTAAAGGAAGGATGCCTATTTCTTCTGTCATGCGAACAACGGGAACAGATAATTCATCAATGGCATATTGAGCACAATTTATTTTTTCAGTGTAATCTTTTATATACGATTTACTTACGAATTGGGTGGCGTTATCTACAATGCTGTTAAAGTGAGAGATGATTTGATAAAAAGCATCGAGGGAAAAATCATTATTCTTGGCTTCTTCTTTTATTATTTCTCCAATAACATCTCGATAATGACTAATCTCCTCTAAGGCTAGGTTTAAAGGAAGTCCGTGATCAACTAATAAATTAGCCATGTTGTTTCCCCAATGTTCGATGACTTCATTTGCTGCCTCTTTTTCCATCAAAAGAGAATGCGCATAAGTTGTAAGGATTTCTAAGCGAAAAGTAGTCAACTCTGTATAGATATTATGAGACTCCGCAAGATCTTCTCTTTTATTTTCAGCTAACTCTTCTTTTCTCTGCAGAACGGTCTCTCTAATATTATATAATTTTTCTTGGTGTATATAGTGCAAAGATCTCCCTCCCTTTATCTAAAAAAGCAAATAGTCCTCTAATAGATGAGGATTAGAGGACTAAACATGTTGAAAAGTGTATTAAGATTGATAAATTGATAAAATGGTAAGTTACTCATAATCTTTATTTAGTTGTACAGCACACCTGAATTATAACATAAGTCTCCTATAACGTGATTATTTCGGATAAAATAGATAGTGTTAATTTCTTTTTTTCCAGAAAAACACAGGTATTTGTAGGTAATTATGTTTTAAATTTTGAAAAGGCCATATACATAATCTTGTTACTCTGTAACAATTAAGAAATCCGGATATATAGAAAAAAGGATTATTTAAGAATTTATATTTTTGTACCTACAAAAATATAATAGGGAGAGTTGTCATATGATTTCTAAAAAAAATCAGCTAAACGGCCATGTGTTTTTATCTAAACTTATTACACAGTACGCCATGATTCATCAAAAAACGGTAGGCCCGGTAGCTGGAGAATATATTAAGCAAATTGGTATCCGTACTGGAGAGTGGATAGAGGACTTTTATAGCTCTAAAGACGAAAAGTGGACAGTAGAGGAATATGCCGAAGTCATCATTGACCTTAAAAATTCAATTGGAGGTCACTTTGAAATTGCGTCTGTTCATCCAGACCATGTAGTTGTAAAAGCTACTGAATGTCCATTTGGCGACGTTGTACGAGATGCCCCTCACTTATGTAAGATGACTTCTAGTGTATTTGGAGGAATTGCAGCACGTAAGTTTGGTTATGGAAAAGTGAGCTTACGTCAACGTATTGCCCTTGGTCATTCAGGATGCGAGGTTGCTATATATTTTACAAAATACAGTGAAGAAAATGGGGATGTTTATGAAGATCTTCCTATTACGCCTTCTTACGGTAATCCTTTCAGTTGGGAAGAGGAAACTATCCACATGCTTAATCAAGAACTTCGAAAAAGCGATGAAATGATTGAAGCACTTCTTGCAGAATTAGAAGTATTACGTAAGTAATATTATAAAAAACAAGTAGAAAGAGCTACCTATTAGGTAGCTCTTTCTGCCATGTGTATTTACTTACTAGGTCGATGTTCCACAACATCTTGTGTAGTTTGCCCATTTATTAATTTATTATGTTGTTTTTTGTTTGATAAGATTTAAAATTTTATATAAAGTTTGAGAAACTTTTTCTATATCGTAATCGCAATAACTTAAAGTTTGTTGATCAACAGAAAAGTCTTAGATGAATTACAATATGATAATTCAACTACTCCAGGAATGGTATGAACAATGGTGCTATCTTCATATTCGATGAGCGTACACAGCATATTCTTTATTTCAAGTATATCCATGAAAGTACCTCTTTCCATTATGAGGAAGCTTTAGATACAATGAGACCAAATAATTTATATATTATGTTTTCACCCTAACATACTAACAGCAAGAAAAATACCCCAATTTAAATTTCGTAATTTATCTTGTTACCTAGAACTCACATTATGTTAATTAAACTTCAAAGTACTTCATAAAAATTACTAGTTTTATCGCTTACTCTTGCTGACGACAAATAAAGTGTTGTTCCTAGTTAGAATAAATATTAAAGCTAATTAAGTTAATGAAATTATTTATTAACTGTGTAATGTGATGTGAATCAGGTGTGAGTAAAAACTCTATATAAAAGAGGTTTTTTTGTTATTTTCATCCTGAATTTTTTCTTTATAGCAGTGCATTGAAATGTTATTTTGACGGATACATAATACTAATGAAATAAGGACTTTAATATTCCATTGACAAGAATACGGATCCTGCTTACAATTGAAAATGATTATCAACACCAAGGAGGAGACATCGTTATGTCGAAGGGGAACAGTATTCTGAATATTAAGTTATTTATCTTGTCTATTTTAATTTTGTCGACATTATTGGTTGGTTGTTCTAACGCTAATAATGGGGAATCAACATCGAAAGGAAAGCATGATGACATGCTTACAATTGCTTGGCCAAGAGATGTAGGAGAAATGAATCCACATGTCTATAATCCTTCACAATTATTTGCTCAATCTATGGTATATGAGCCATTAGTAAGCTATCAAGACGGTGGTAAAATAAAACCAAACCTAGCTACGTCATGGGAAATCTCTGAGGATGGTAAAGTATACACGTTTCATTTACGTAAAGGTGTAAAATTCTCCGATGGAACAGACTTTAATGCAGAAATTGTTAAGAAGAATTTTGACACTATTTTGAATAATAAAGAATTACATAGTTGGTTGGGTTTCATTACAAAAATAGCTCAAACAGAAGTTGTGGATAAGAATACTTTCAAATTAACATTGACTGAACCATATTATCCAACAATTCAGGAACTAGCTGTAGTTCGACCAGTACGCTTCTTAGGAAAAGCTGGTTTTCCTAAAGATGGTGATACTTCAAAGGGTATTGTCAAACCGGTAGGTACAGGTCCATGGATTTTAGAAAAGTATAAAGCAGACGAATATGCTATTTATAAAAGAAATGAAAATTATTGGGGAGAGATTCCAAAAGTAGAAAAAATCAAAGTGAAAGTTATTCCAGATGCAGAAACGAGAGTACTAGCATTTGAAAAAGGTGACTTGGACATGATTTATGGAGAAGGAGTTGTCAGTCTAGACACGTTTAAGCAACTAAAGTCTACTGGGAAATATGAAACTAGGGTTTCTGAACCAATTGCTACAAGACAGCTTGTTATGAATACAAAAACAGAACAGCTTTCAGATGAACGTGTACGCCAAGCCCTACATTATGGCTTTAATAAAGAAGAGCTGGTCAAAGGAGTGACTTCTGGTTTAGAAGAGGAAGCAGACCATATCTTACCTACAAATCTACCTTACACGAAAGATATACATGTGAAGTTGGTAAAGTATAACGTAGAAAAAGCAAAGGCTCTATTAGACAAAGCCGGATGGAAACTTCCTAAAGGAAAAACAGTTCGTGAAAAAGATGGAAAGTTACTTGAAATTGACCTAATGTATGATTCAGCAGAATCAATTCAAAAATCAATGGCCGAAACTCTTCAATCTGAATGGGCGGCAATTGGGGTTAAATTAAACATTGAGGGAGTTGAACTACCAGACCAAGTTCAAAGATTTAAAGATAATAAATTTGATATTAATTTCTATAGTAATTTTGGTGCTCCTTATGACCCTCATACATTTTTAAATATTGTTGCATCAGAAGGGTATGGGTTTAATGAAGCTATTTCAGCATATCCAAATAAAGATGAGTTAATTAAACAAATGGCGAAGGTTCCTCAAACAACAGATGAAAAAGAGCGCCAACAGCTCTATTCGTCTATTTTAAAGTCAATACAAGACCAAGGAGCTATTATCCCTATTTCATATATGAAGAAAACAGCCATTTATCAAAAGAATGTAAAAGATTTTAAATTCCCTGCTAATCGTGATGAAAATCCATTCACAGGAATTAGCATCAAACAGTAACTAGCAGGAGGTTTTCATGGGCAATTATATACTAAAACGAATTATGTCCATTATTCCAGTTTTTCTTTTGGCTGCACTTTTCACGACTGGAATGGTTCACCTCTCATCGGTGGATCCAGCTGAAGCTTATCTAACAGCAGCACATATCCAACAGACTGATGAGATTTTAGCTCAAAAAAGACATGAGTTTGGTTTAGATCAACCATTTCTTGTTCAATATGCAAACTCTATTTTGAAGATATGCCAACTTGACTTTGGCATATCTTACGTTTCGAATAAGCCAGTTTGGGACGAGGTTATATATCGAATACCAGCGACTATCCAACTAGCTCTAGCAAGTATATTAATAGCCGTGCTCATCAGCGTGCCTCTTGGATTTTTGGCGGGAGTAAAGAAAGGAAGCGCTATCGATCATTTTAGTCGATTACTCTCCTTTTTTGGTGCATCTATTCCAACTTTTTGGCTGGGCTATATATTGGTTTTTTTCTTTTCTGTTAAGCTTAATCTTTTTCCAGTTGAGGGAATTGGGACATGGCAGCATCTCGTACTGCCTTCTATTACACTAGCTCTACCTTTAATAGCAATGTATACAAGACTATTACGTTCCAGTGTTCTTGAAAACTTACAAGAGCCCTATGTACTGTTTGCTCGGACTAGAGGGCTGAAGGAAAAAACAATTATGGCAAAGCATGTTCTTAGAATTGCCATTTCTCCAATGATAACTGGGCTTGGAATGAACCTTGGAAAATTACTTACAGGTACAATTATCGTTGAATCGGTTTTTTCTTGGCCTGGATTTGGTCGTTATTTCATTGAAGCTATCTTTAATCGTGATATTCCTGTTATTCAATGCTATGTACTGATAGCAGCTATTTTATTTATTTTGAGCAACTTATTAGTAGATATAATTCAGATGTATATAGATCCTCGTATTTCCAGGAAAGAAGGACAGCATTGATGATAACAAGTATACGTATGAGATTTAAAAATCAAAGAGTAATTCCGATATGTTCAACAATATTAGGTATACTCTTTATCATTGCTATAGTAGCTCCTTGGATTGCACCACATGATCCCATCGCTGTCAATTTGGCTTATAAATTGCAGTCTCCAAGCTGGAATTATCCATTAGGTACCGATCATTTAGGAAGATGCAACCTATCACGTATTTTATATGGAGCACGTATCTCATTAGGTTTTGCTATGCTTATCTTCATTTCATCATTAGCAATTGGTTTACTTATTGGTACTTTTTCAGGTTACAAAGGTGGTTGGGTTGACCATGTCCTAATGAGATTTTGCGACGGTGTTATGGCTTTTCCAAGTCTAATCCTTGTACTGGGATTAGTTGGTATATTTGGACCTGGACTGCCTCAAGTTATCTTAGCTTTAATGCTTGTGCAATGGGTTTATTATGCAAGGATGTTTCGAGGGATGGTTCTTAGTTTAAAAGAACAGAACTTTATCTCTGCTGCGAAGATCAGTGGATCTTCGCAATGGAAAATCATTAAAAATCATATTATCCCAAATGTGCTACCTCCACTTGTTGTAATGGGTACGCTGGAAATGGGATGGGCTATCATGGATATATCGGCTATGTCTTTTCTCGGATTAGGCGTTCAGTCTCCTACACCTGAATGGGGGGCAATGATTCACGAAGGAAAATCATATATTCGGACGAACCCAGAACTGATGCTTTATCCGGGCTTGTCTATTATGCTTGTCATTGTTACATTCAATTTATTGGGCGAAGCGTTATCAGAACGTTACGGTGTCAAACGTCGATTTTGAAAAGGAATGAAGAAAGTTGGGAACAGAAGAGTCAAAAGTGTTACAAGTTAGAGATTTACATGTTCAATTAAAAACCAAAAATGGTGTTACAGATCTTATTCAAGATATAAATTTCGAACTAAAGACTGGAAAGATTCTCGGTCTTATTGGTGAAAGTGGTTGTGGTAAAACGATTACGAGTATGTCTATTCTTCAGCTTCTTAATCCTAAAGAAACAACAATTGAAGGAAGCATAATGCTAAAAGGACAAGAGTTAAACGGTTTAGTCGAAAAAGAAATGCGTAAGATTCGTGGCAAGGATATAGCCTTTATCATGCAAAATCCAATGAATGCTTTTACGCCCGTTTTTACTATTGGACACCAATTTGTTGAGACTATTCGCTCTCATACGAATTGGAATAAAAAACAGGCAACAGAGCTTGCGATTGAGGCAATGAAACAAGTGAATTTACCTGACCCTGACAAGCTTTTGAAATACTATCCTTTTCAACTGAGTGGGGGTATGCTTCAACGAGTAATGATTGCTATTGCAGCAAGCCTCCATCCAGCTATTATTATTGCTGATGAACCCACAACTGCATTAGACGTCAATAATCAGAAGAAAGTACTGCGTCATTTGGACAAAGTTCGTTCTGAGTATGGTTCGGCAATTTTGTTAATATCTCATGACTTAGGAGTTATTGCTGAACTGGCTGATGAAGTAGCAGTCATGCAACATGGGAAAATAGTTGAAAAAGCAGATGTTTTTCAACTATTTGATGCTCCCAAGCATGAGTATACGAAGAAACTACTGAATGCAAGGTCAACACTATATTTAGATGAACCTGTTATCAACTTAATTTGATATACGATAAGCATTTTTATAAGAGGTGAACAAGTGAGTTTATTACAAGTAAATGAAGTCACTCATAGCTACGAAAACCGAACATTTTTCAAATGGAAAAATCGTTCTAGAAAAGTACTTTCGGATATCACCTTCTCTATTGAAGAAGGGACATGCTTAGGAATACTGGGTACAAGTGGAGCCGGTAAGAGCACTTTAGGAAAAGTACTTCTTGGTTTGCAAAAGCCACAATATGGCCAGATTCTCTTTCAAGGACATGACATCTACAATGCAGATAAACATATTCGTCAGAAACTTCGGCGTGATCTTCAAGTTGTTTTTCAAGATTCACACTCAGCAGTCAATCCTAGAATGACTGCTGAACGTATCATTGCAGAACCGTTAGAAAACTATGAAAAACTAACATTAGATGAACAAAAAAGAGCCGTAATTGAATTATTAGAAAAAGTAGGGCTCGGTGAAAAGGACTTAAAAAAATATCCACATCAATTTAGTGGTGGTCAACTGCAAAGGGTCAATATTGCAAGGGCTATTGCTCTGAAACCAAAGCTCATCGTTTTAGATGAATCCGTAAGTAGTCTAGATATGGTTACTCAAACCCTAATTTTAGAACTATTAAGAGAATTAAAAGAAGACTTTGGCTTATCGTATTTTTTTATTACCCATGACATCAAAGCTGCCTATACTATTAGCGATACATTAGGTGTATTAGAAAAAGGAGAATTAATTGAACATTACAATTCAAAAAAGGATTTTTTTACTTCAGAACACCCTATAGTAAAGGAAATGAGAAGTTCTATGCTTGCAGAGCATCCGCGTTTTCGTTCAATTGGAACAAGAAATAGTACGCTTTAACTCAAAAACATATATATGTATAGTAAGGCCTCGATTTCATTCACATAATCGAGGCTATTGTTTTTATTTTCGCCATGTAGAAAGAGGGTAATTGGATGAATCATCGTGCATACCTTACTTTAGCAATTCCTCTAACAATCTCAACCATGACTACGCCCCTACTAGGCGCCGTAGATACTGCTGTTGTTGGACAACTTCCAGCTCCAGCATACATTGGAGGAGTTGCAGTAGGAACGCTTATCTTTAATACATTATATTGGTTATTTGGCTTTTTACGCGTTAGTACGTCCGCCTTTGCTGCACAAGCAAATGGGGCAAGCGATCCAGATAAAGGAGTCCTTGCTTTATGTCGCCCGTTTTTATTAGCTGTAACAGTAGGGGTGATTTTTATTCTTTTGCAATGGCCAATTGAACACGCAGCCATTCTAGTGATTTCTCCCGATGCTGATGTAAGTAGGTTTGCAATAGAATATTTTAGAATTAGAATATGGGGAGCACCCTTTACGTTAATGAATTATGTTATTCTTGGTTGGCTAATGGGAATGGCTAAGATTAAACAAGCTTTATGTTTACAGATACTAACAAATGTTTTAAATATGATTTTAGCTCTTCTTTTTGTTCATGTTCTTTCTTTTGGTGTACAAGGAGTTGCTACGGCTACCCTAATTGCAGAAGTTTCAGCCTTTATATTAGGTGTGTTTATTGTTTGGAAAGCTTCTCCGTTTGAATGGAAGTTGCCCTCAAATCAGTCACTCTTGGATACACAATCTATGAAAAGGATGTTTAATGTTAACAAAGATTTATTTATTCGGACTATTTGTTTATTAGTTGTTATTAATATGTTTACAGCAAAAGGTGCTTCGTTTGGTACAGAATTTCTAGCTGCGAATGCTGTATTATTTCAAATTCACTACATAATGGCTTATCTTTTTGATGGTTTTGCTAATGCCTCAAGTATTCTTGTTGGTAAATCAATAGGATCAAATGATAAAGAGTTATATAAGAAAACTCTTACTTTATCTAGACAGTGGTCGCTAATAACAGCTTTCGTTATATCTAGTTTATATACAATTTTTCAAGAAGCTATTATTGGGCTTTTTACAAGTCTACCTAGTGTTATTGAAATTTCGTTAAAATATGGACTATGGCTTATTGTATATCCATTCGCTGCTTGTTTTGGACTCGTCATATATGGCGTTTTTACAGGAGCAACTGAAATTGCACCAGTTCGAAATTCTATGATTTACGCAACAATTTTATATATAATTATTCAACTTATAATAACTCCTATCTGGCATAATCATGGACTTTGGTTAGCCTTTGTTATCTATACTATTGGAAGGTCTGTTTTTCTAGTTATGTATACTCCTAAGCTAAATAAAAAAATATTGCACTCAAAGGAACTAACAAGTTTTTAGGTGAAGAGCCTTGCCATAAGAATTGAGAACTGTTGGTATTCAAAGATATTGAGACTAATCCCCTCTTCGGAATTTAACACTTATAGTGGAATTAATCACTATACTATCTTATATCTAAACTAATTTTGAAAAATGTTCAATGTTCAGTCACATAGCACGGTGAAGATAAACAATACGAATACTTTTTAGTAAAGTCATAACTAATTAGTTATTAATTGACTTATAGAATTGGTTTGCGTTACCATTGAACAAACTTAATACTCCAAAGGGGAGTAGCTGTACAACAAAAGTCGTCACTACGAAACAACATGTTTCCGGCTTTGTTGGCAATCTTAATTGTTAGCAAGACCTTTGCCTACTTTTTAGCTAGGTAAAGTCTGTGTTTGTACATCAAGCGCGTTTATCTACTAAAAGGATAAGAGCGCTTTTTGTTTTTTATCGATTTAAAATAGTTATGAGGAGTGGTTAAATTATGTTTAAGAAACTGTTTGATTCACTAATGAATAATAAGCACAAGCGTTACAGTAGCAGTGATTACAAGAGAGGGAAATCAAAACCTTTTAAAAGTTATAGCAGTAGCGATGATTATAGGAAGAGCCGTGGTCACCACGGAAGTTATGGACATCATCATTATAAGAGGAAAGGAAAGAGTGGAAGTTTCTTTAGCAGTTAAATAAGAAAAGGGTACCTCGTTCTAATGGCATTGGAGAAGGAGGTACCCTTTCAAAAAATCTATAACTGAAAATAAAGCATATCATATTCTTACCATAAACAGTAGAGTTCTACTGTCTGAGCATATGTATAAAAGGTTTGGTTGTTAAGCATCTCTTTAACCAACAATCATTAGCATGTTCTTCATCTATAAAAAGCTGCACACCTCATAATAGTGATTTTTCTTATCACCCTTGTGCATGAGTTGCACGAAAAGGCATTTCTTTTTACTATGATCCAAAAGAGTGATTATGGTAACTAAAGCTTTACTACAATGTTCTCTAAAAAGAAGTTGTCTATTGTTTAAGTTTACCAATATAAATTTAAAAACCGTTTAAGGTTCTATTTTATTTTCGAAACAATAATGCCTACAATCATAATAAAAAAACCCAATGCTGTTTTCCAAGTAGGAACCTCTTTAAAAAATAGATAACCCATTAATATTGAAATCACTATCTCTATTCCTTTAGATGTAACTAAAACAAATGTTAAATTCTGAATCGCTTTAAATCCAAATTTGATGCCGTATCCGATGAGCATATTGGCTATTAAAAATAGTGGGAAGGCAAAAAGTTGATACTTTAAAGTCGTCCAAAAGGCCGGATCAATATGCTTACTTTGATACGAAAATAACAGGTTTATTAGAAATAAACCTGAAAATAAAAAGGTAGCACCATAAAAATAACTCATACGTATACACTCTCATCATAATCATATTTGTTAGTAGTTTACCCAACGAGTGTTTCTTTATGCTATAAAAATTGCGTTAGGTAAAAATGGTAGCCCTGATACAAAAAACTATGCTCCTTAAATGATAGCTAGGAGGTCATTTATTATAAATGACCTTGAAAAATTAGGTTATAATCTAACGGTCTTCTTTGGAAATTGACTATCATCAGATTAAAAACAAGAAAAGCCCTCAAATTATGAGGACTTCCTTTGCCTATGAAATAAGAAATGGAATTTTTATTCGCATCTACAAAACGTATTGTAACATGTATTAGGTATAAAAAATGAGCTATTCAGACCCTGAAAAAGGTATTCTAGGATTTTAATTGGGTTTAACAGGGAAAATGTTGTTATATAGTGGAAATTTAGTTATCGTTAAATAAAAAAGAAACAACTTAGAGAAATAGGTGCTTGGATAATTGTACACATATAAATATAACAATACTTTACGGTATAAAACGCTTTCAATTTTATAATCGTAATTTCGTTTGTTTTTTTAAAGAATAGGCAATATAAATAAAAACAAAGAAAAAGGAGAAATAAGTCATATGAATAAAAAAATGGTAGTTCTTTGTATTTCATTAGCAGGTGCTTTAGCTACAGGTTCTCTCGCAGGATGCTCTAACAAAAATTATTCATCGCAAAATGCATCACAAAGTAAGAATAGCTCTTCGGAAGATAAATTAAATTTACAACAGTACTCCAAGGATCCAGATAGTAAACAGCAAGGTGAAGATTTTGATTTAATCGGAACATTAGACAAAGAAACGAATAATGAGTTAACAATTGTTATTGATGGTGAAAAAGTAAAGGTACCTAAAAGTAAGTCGTTTAAAAAAGAAGAAGATACACCTAAGGATATTGATGGAAAACAAGTAAACGTAGAGATTGATGCTAAAGATAACAATGCAGAAAGTCTAGAGTTAACTCCTCAAGCAAAAGCAGATTCAAATGGTATATACGAAAAAGATGCTGATGGAGATTACAGCATAATTGGGAAATTAATCAATGAAACCGATAATGATGTAACAATAGAAGTGTCTAGTGGAAAAAAGACTTATAAAAAAGCTAAAGACTTTGAGCAAGATGACGACAATACGTCTGGAGATAGTAAAAATAAAGTTGTGCGATTAGAAGTAAAGAAGAATGATGAAGTTGAAAGTCTCGAGGTAGATCCAGAGGATCAATAAATGGAATAGAGAATGTAAGTAGCTTATTTGTTTTATCTATAATATATGTATGTTTTTTTCTTTTTAAAAAGGGTAAGAATCAAATAAGATCATGTTAATTCTTAGAGTTAACATATTTCCCCTTTTTAAAATTATTTCGTTGGATTTAGGCGCCATAATAGGCGTCCTTTTTTTGTGCAAAAAAACGCAACTCCCTACGTTTTCATGAATATAGATAAGAGAATAATAAAGAAAGGTAAGGTGTGAATGATAAGAAAATTATCTATTCCTATCTTAACTTTAGTGATCCTATGGACAATTATTCTTTGTTTAGAAAAACAAGTTATGTTGGTCTGTTTTCTATGGATCGTTTATAGCACCTTGCAATTTTTTCGAAGGGAATAATTTTTATCTTCTACATAAAGATTTTTAGGAAAGTATATGAATCGTACATAAGAGGATTTCTAATAGATCTTTGTATTCCTTTAGCAATACTACAAACTTAACCTCCTTCCATAAACAAAAAACACTGGCTCTTAACCAGTGTCTTTTGTTTGCAATTTTATTTTATGCTCAATAATTTTTATAGAAATGTCATTCATATAAATCATTAGACACTTTTCAGTTCCCTTGGATCTGTTACTTTGTGTTTGTATTTCTTTTCAAATTTATTAAACATGGATATATTTGATAGTACTCCTACAGCAAACATAAGCAATGTAAGAGAAGAACCACCATAACTTACAAAAGGTAACGTTACACCTGTGATAGGAAGAAGTCCAGTTACTGCTCCCAGGTTAACGAATGCTTGAATGCCAATCATGACCGAAATTCCAATGGCTAACAAAGCACCAAAAGGATCATTGCATGTTTTAGCAATTTTTAAGCCTTGTAAAATAATAAAAAATAGCAACCCTAATACAATTAGTACTCCCCAAAAACCTAATTCCTCGGCAATAACCGCCATAATGAAATCAGTGTGAGATTCCGGTAGGTAACCAGCTTTTTGGACACCTTGTCCTAGCCCTTCACCTGTTAATCCCCCAGTTCCTATAGCCAAGTAAGAATTGACCAGTTGATACCCGTTCCCTTGTTGATTTTCAAACGGATGTAGATAACCAGTAAAACGAGCTAAACGAACAGGAGAAAACACAGTATCAATATGTCCCGTTATTAATAAAACAACTAACATAATAAGTATCCCTACTATTCCTAGTAAGGCAATCTTTAGCATTGATTTTATTGAAATACCTGAACATAAAACAATAGCCGCAACTGTACCTAAAATAAGTAAAATCCCACCGTAATCGGGTTGCAAAGCAATTAAGAAACAAATAAACAATACAACAAGGGTAGGTGGGATAATAGCGCGCTTTAGATCATTGATATACTCTTGTTTATTTGCAAAAACAGCTGATAAATATACAATGATCGTTAGTTTCGTAAATTCTAATGGTTGTATTCTAATCGGGCCCAGTATAAGCCAACTTTGTGCATTTCCCGCGGTATGTCCAAAAATAAGGACCAAGGCAAGAAGTGTAATCACTGTTATTAATAAGATTTTTAATACTTTCTTCTCTCGATAAACTTTATAGGGAATAAAAGCAGAAACACAGAAAAAGAAGAAGCCTGCTATCAGAGCAAGTTTTTGCTTTTGATAAAAGTAATCTCCTTCTACACCATAACGACTAACAGCCGTTACCATACTAGCACTGTAAACCATGACTAAGCCGATGAGACTTAAAACAATTAAGGCTACAATAAATTTGTAATCATAACATTTTACTATTTTCTTAAACATATAAACTCCTCGTTCCTTGCAAGTGTAAGAATCTTATTTTTATCATAAGACAAAGATTCTTAGTAGATTATATAGAGTAAAAAGAACACTCAATAGTATAATAACAGTTCCTCGTGCTTTGCTCTTTCCTACGATATAATCATTTATACCATGTAAGAGAAAAGATACTGAAACCATAAGAACGGCTATATTATACCAGTAATCGCTATCAAACAGCCAAGCTATACTCATACAAATAATCAATATAATCAACGTTGCATTTCGAATTCGATTATCAATAAATATTTGTGCGTATTTCATGAAAATCTCCCACTACTATGTCTTTTATTATATAGAGTTACGTTTTATTCTTTCCTCTCCGTCTCACCTTATTATTAACTTATATACTTCTTAGATGTTCCTGTTTTTAAGATTAATAATCCTCTTTTTCCAATAAGTTAGGACATATAGAACTTTTTGGTATATCATAAGTTGTTTTGTACATTTTAATTATAGACATTAGCCTAAAGAAAACAATAAAAAACGAATCCTTTCTTTTTTATGCTATTCGTTATTATACAGCTAAATTGATTTTAGTACTTTTTGTCCCAGATTAAAATATGGAGAGAGACTTATTTAGTATCCTCTCATTTAGAAGTAAAAAAATAAGGATAATTACTATGACATTGACTACTACAGATCATTTCTTAATACTGGATATTATCCTTAGTTTCCTCCTTCTTTGTGTTGTTATTTTTATAGATAAACATTTTGGGGAAAATAAAGATACAAGTGAAGAAAAGAGAAGAAAATATCAGAAAGATTTCATTGCCTTTCTAGCAGTCGGATTAATCGTTTATTTTATGTAACATACTATATAGTATAGAATCATTAATCACATGAAGGAGCAGCATGATGATTCGAACAATCGCTATTACACAGGATCTACACGTCAAAGAAGATATACCCCTTAATCACTTGTCTGATCCTTCAATTAAGTGGTTCTGGGTAGACCTTGCCTCTCCATCTGAGGAAGAAGCAAAAGTGTTAAAGACGTTTTTCCACTTTCACCCTCTAGCTATCGAAGATTGTCTTCACTTATTACAACGTCCTAAACTTGATTATTATGAGGGTTACAGCTTTTTAGTTCTTCATTATTTAAACAGCAACACATTAGATGTTGAAGAAGTAGATTTATTCATTGGAGAAAACTATTTAGTGACCTTCCACTTTAAACCAGTACTCAGTATTGAAACAGTACGACAACGCCTTTTACAACATCTTAGTGGACTTAATAAAGGAGTGTCCTATATTGCTTATGCGGTTCTGGACCAATTAGTGGATGATTACTTCCCAATTGTGTATGAAATTGAGGATAAATTAAATGAAATTGAAAGCAGAGATGCCAAAAAATCAATTGCTTTACTGATGAATGATGTTTTTGATATCCGAAGTGATTTATTAAAGCTGAGAAAGACTATTCTTCCTATGCGTGATTTGCTATATCGAATTATTAATTCTGAACGTTTACATATACCTGCGGAACAGAAAGCCTATTTCAATGACATCTATGATCACTTAATAAAATTAACAAGCATGGTGGAAGCCAATCGAGATATGACATCAGATATGAGAGATAATTACCTTTCACTTAACGCCAATCGGATGAACTCTATCATGATGACATTAACAATTATCTCCTCTATTTTCATTCCCCTTACATTTGTCGTGGGGTTATATGGGATGAACTTTGATCATATGCCTGAACTTCACTGGAACTACGGATATTATATTGTTTTAGGAATTATGGGGATAATGACAATCGGTATGATTCTCTGGTTTAAACGAAAAGGCTGGTTTAATGTCACTAAGTAGGAAGGGCTGGAAGGAAGCCTATGTACGTCGGGATGGCTTACGAAATAAATCATTTCTTTGAGGGTCAAAGAGAATCAGAAGTAAGGAAAAGGAGGTGCCAGTTAAATGGAGAAAGCCAAAATTAGCGCTAGTCAGCTCTTTATCTTAATGGTTCTGTTTGAACTAGGTAGTTCTTTATTGGTGCCTATTGCAATTGATGTAAAACAAGACGCTTGGCTGGCAATTCTGCTTGGAATGGCAGGAAGTTTTGTCTTATTTTTAGTGTATCATAAGCTTCATTCATATTATCCGGATCTTTTGCCTACAGAGTACATGCAAAGAATCATGGGTAAATGGATTGGAACGGTACTTGCCTTCGTCTACATTCTTTATTTTATGTATGATGCAGCGAGGGTTCTCCGTGATTTTGGCGCGATGTTGTTAACCTCCGCCTACTCTGAGACTCCTTTATTCATTGCGAACGCTTTATTAATGCTTGTCATTATCTATACGATTCGAAAAGGAATTGAGGTTGTAGCTCGCTCAGGAGAAATCCTTTTTATATTCATGTATATTCTTGCCATTATGGGGTTTATTCTCATCGTATGTTCAGGTTTAATCGATTTTACAAATTTAAAGCCAGTACTGGAAGAAGGTATTTTACCTGTCCTAAAAGTCGCATTTACTGAAACTATCTACTTTCCGTTTGCAGAAGCGATTGTATTTATAATGATTTTACCGTATTTAAAAACTCAAAAAAAGGCAAAAGCAACCATGTTATGTGCAACAGGATTAAGTGGAATTAACTTAACTATTACCATGCTTATTAACATTAGTGTACTTGGGGTTGATTTGACTGAACGTTCACAATTCCCTCTTCTTAGTACTGTCCAAAGCATCCAGGTAGCTGACTTTTTGGAACGTCTTGATGTATTTTTTATGCTTGGTTTAGTTATCGGTGGTTTCATTAAGATTAGTGTGTTATTATATGCAGCTGTTATAGGTACAGCTAACTTATTTAATATTAAATCGCCATCACGCCTTGCGTATCCTTTAGGTTTCGTTATTCTATTTATGGCTAGCACGATTGCGAGCAATTTTCAAGAACATCTCCATGAAGGGCTAAAAGTAGAGATGTTTATTCTACATATGCCTATCCTCGGGATTATTCCTCCTCTCCTTCTTCTTGTTGCTTTTTTAAAAAATAGAAAGAAGCAGATAGGATAACAAGTTCATTTGTATCATTTTCCCGAAGTTGAAATGATTCATGTAATCTAGTGCTTATCAATGTGAATTTAAACGATTTGAGGTGGTTTTTATCTATACGTGGTTTTATGACCATTTTATTTACCCTCCCAGCAATTATAGTAGCAAGTACACCTCTAGGACAAATTTATCCTTGGACCCAACCAATGTTAGCTATGTCCTCAGCAGATGAATCGCCTATCGAATCTTATTTCACCTTTTACACGTTACTAAGTATCCTGTCTATGGCCTTATTGTATTTTGGAATAAGAAACTTTGCAAAAAGGGATATATTATAGATCAGTGATTAGTCAAAAATTCCTGTAAGAAATATTATAAAAAGTCCTTTGTTTCAAGTAGCAGGGGACTTTTTATATTTGAGGGAAGAGGATGATACATTACATTTAAAAATGAATCCTGTTCGAAAAAGTATATTTTATTGAACACTCTTCTCTTATAGAATTAAAGAGAAAACAAGAACCCACCTAAATCCGAATCCTATAAGGGTTCTTTTTTGTGCTTAGTACCTAGAGAAGACATTATGTGAACTAAATACGTAGAAGAAAGCATCTCTTTTAGATTTAATAATCAATTTGTATTAATACATACTATTTTTAAATTCTGCAATTATAAAAACTTTTTACATTTTTATCCTTTATTTGGTTATGAGGAGTTATAATATCTTACAGGATACTTTATGACTATTATATGGAATTAGTAGAAAGAAGGATATGAATGAAGATTATGGTGGTAGGCGCTTCAGGCGTACTTGGACGGTTAGTATGTAATGAATTAATTCGTATATATGCGAACAAACTTGAATTAATCGTTACTGATTACAAGTTGAATAGAGAAGAAGAATTAGTCAATTCAATAAATCAAAATGTTAAATTTCAGTGTGTAGATGTTAATAGTGAACAAAGTCTTACTAGTGGACTTAAAAATATTGATGCAGTAATAGTTGTATTAAAACAATCTACTCCTTTAGTACAAAAGATTTGTATAGAAAGAAAAATTTTATGTATTGATGTTACGCCTTTTGCTAGTTTTGTATATAAAGTGGATGCTCTTAACCAGGAAGCTATAGAAAATAAAGTGGGGACCATTGTTATGTCAGGTTTCTTTCCTGGATTATCAGGGTTAATGGTGAAAAAAGCAGTATCGAAATTTGAAAATGTAACAGAGGTTAATGTAGGCCTTTTACAAAATACAAACGCTAAAGCTGGGATATCAGGTATTGTAGACATGCTAAAGATAATAAATGAAGATGTAGTTTCCGAAGAGTCAATTGCTGTAAGAGGATTTACTCAAAAAAGAAAAATGTATTTTGGTAACTTATTTACTAAGAAAGAAGTAAAACTAATTAATCATGCTGAAAAAGCTTTTCTACAAAGAGAATTAAACATTAAAAATATAAGTTATTGGACAGCTTGGGATAGCCAATTATTCAACAAACAAATTCTGTTACTGAAAAAGCTTAAACTAATTAATCTGATATATAGCTTTAAGAAAAAGCAATTTTTATCTAAAATTGTTAAACATAATCCTCATAAACCCGAAACAGCTTTTTTGACTGTTGAGGCCAAAGGATGTATAGGAGAGAAAAGGTATATAAGAACGTTATTACTTTCTACTTTTTCCGATTATCATTTGACTGCTATGGTAACAGCAGCATTAACGAAGATAGCATTGAAAAAAGGTTTAGCAGGTAGGTTTTTTCCATTTGAAATAGCAAATATAGGTGAAATACTTTTTGAAATAAATAGTAAGGGTATTTGTTATAAAGAATATGTAGAGGAAGAAAACATTAATAATTAGATTCTATATTAATCCTAGTGTTATTTCCTATAATACCTGGTATGTTAATTAAAATAGAGATTGTTATATAATTCTAATTAATTTTTCATAAAAGGAGATCCGTTCATTATGGTGAGTATTGAAAGTGTAAAAAATGCCTTATATAAGTCTTGGTCGCTTGAATCCAGCTCCAAATGGACCAAGGAAAATCCTGCATTAGGACAGTGTGGCGTAACTGCTTTAGTAGTAAATGATTTATTTGGAGGCGAAATATTAAAGACTAAGTGTATAGGAGGCTGGCATTTCTATAATAAGCTAAATGGTGCATGTTACGACTTTACAAAAGAACAATTTCCAGAGGAAATTGAATATAATGATATTCCTTCTAATCGGGAAGAAGCCTTTTCAGATACGAATTTACATCAATATAACGCACTGAGAAAAAAAGTATATCACGAACTATCTTAACTAAGTGGACATCTTTTATAAATACAAAGATTTAGAAGGTTAAAATAATTTAGTTATAGCAAAGGTGCCTGTAAAAGGTTTTATGTTAACTGATAGACAAATAAATGGTATAATTAACCAATATGTTTAGTTATTGGAGGACCAACTTGGAAAAACGTTTTAGTCAATACTCATTGTGGTTATCGTTGCTTGGAATTGTTATTGGGGTAGGACAATATTTTACACCAATATATAGCTCAAATATTCTTTATATAGGAATTGCCATTTACCTTATGGGGTTTTTATGTGGAGTAATAGCTTTTGGAAAACATGAAAAAGGGCTAATGAAATATTTTAGTTTGACCTCTTTTGTTGTAATTCCACTACTTATTATGTTAAGTATGCTATTTTTCGCAATGAATTTTGGTGAAAATTAAAAGGTAATTATCCCCTTTTATAACGTATATTATAGTGAATGTGCAGTGCTCAAATAGGAGGAAACTAGATGGAGAAATTCGTTAAAAACGCTTTAAAGGTATCAATAGCCTCTTTAGTCACTTCAATAATTTTATATGTAGTTATAATTGGGTTCTTTCTTTTATCAGTTGTTACAGCAAGCGCCTTTGATACTGTAATTAAGATTACTGTTCCTATCTTAACTCTGGTTACAATTTTAGGATTTATATATTCTTTCTTTATCAAAGGCAAACAGAAAATTCCTTTTTTAACATTGCATTTTGTTTCTTTATGCACTATTTCATTTGGTGTATATCTTGCTGTTAGTTTTCAAGGGTTTGCACCTTTAAAAAAATATTTACATGTACAAAAAAGAAACCTTTGCCCACATCAGGCAGAGGTTTTTCAAATTTATTGGAATAGGGGGAATACGTTATTAGTCTGGCCAGATTTATAGATTCATATACATATATCCTTAAAAATAAATGTTGTAATAGGCCAATTTTTTTAAAAATAACCTTATCTACATATTATTGTTTGTTGAGTAAACAATAAAGTATTTTAGTTATTACTAATGTTTCACTATTTACTTTAAGTGACGACAAATTGTGAGTTATTCTATACATATATATAAAATATATAATCTTATAGAAAATAATACGAGATTAAAAGGAATATATATTTTTAAGTAAAATTAATTTAATGTTATTAATAAGAGTAATGGTTAACATATTTTATTAAAAATAGTTATATCATTTACCTAACTTGTAGAAAAATGTTCTATTTGTCGTCACTAAGAGTAAATGGTGCAATTTTAATTTTTATAAAAGAGTTTATACATTTACATATATATATAAAATCAATTTACTATTTAACTTTAATAAAGATCACGTTAATAAAAGCTCTCTGAAGCTAAATAGTTATAAATTTTCTTTTAAGTTATTATGAATACAAAAATTTCTTTTGAGGTAAAGAGAAAATAGATTGATATATATTAAAAGGTAAAAATGTTTATTTGTTGTCGCTAAGTATAGATAATAAAGTATTAATCTTCATGATTTAGTTTTTATCTTTTTTCAGCTAATTGAAGACATATGAAAAATATCTAAAAAGAATATAGGAGCGTAATTACGCATATTACATATTATTCTATGTCTCACTTCATCTATCAACCTTGCATAAAAAAAGTGCAAAAGGGAATACTGTTTGCAAAAGAGAAAAGATAAAGGGGTTGACGTTTTATGGAAAATAATGTGCTTAATGAAATGAATCAAGTTGATCCAAATTTACGCGATGAAATGTTGGCTGAACTGTTTTTAGATCAAATGATGAATGACTTCAAAAGAAGTAAGATTCTCGAAAAAATTGATCAGTCCTTAAAGAATAAAGATAAAGAAGCTTTTTTATGTTTAACAGAGAAACTTAAATCCATACTTTGATCAAGGAGATATTATTATAATAGAAGAAACTTATAAAAAAACCTTTACGTGTTGTGTTTAGTAAAAGTTTTTTCTTATAAAGAATTTAAAATTACTTTAATAGTTATATATATTGTAGAAAAAGCCTTCTATTAATAGATTATTAACGACAAGAGTAAATAAGTTATGTTAACTAGGTACGAACATTTTGAAGCACTAGAGGTACTTTAATTATATTCTTATCCCCCTATAGGTGGTATAATATGGATGATTGTATCAGTGAAAGGGGAGAAAGAGATGAACAAACTTGTATTCAAGCAATTTGAAATTGGAAGAGAGTACTTCCTCAAAATCATAGGAGCTGTTTCGGAGGATCAAACTGATGTGCAGCCAGATGGTTTTAACAACACAATTCATTGGCATACAGGTCATGTTTTGACAGTTACAGAACAAACTATGTTTGGTTTTCCTCATGCAACAACCCATCTTCCAGCAAATTATATGGAATTGTTCGGAAATGGTACGAAACCAGCCGATTGGACGGGGGATGTACCTACTATGGATGAGCTTAAGATCCAACTAAAAGACCAATTGGCGCGTATTCAGCAAATTCCTGCTGAACAGCTAAACAATAACTTGGAAAAGCCATTTCTGGGATGTAAAACCTTTGGAGAGCTGGCGGGTGTTACACTGATGCATGAAGCAACTCATATGGGCCAGATTCAGGCAATGAAGCGAATAATTGAACATGTGGG
>Ga0207655_1000308_pt1 | contig 73013 bp, 97 predicted proteins | sample KBSM44metaG_FD_184398 | JGI IMG/M metagenome (GOLD analysis project Ga0207655, IMG submission 184398) | Miscanthus rhizosphere microbial communities from Kellogg Biological Station, Michigan, USA - KBS M4-4 metaG (SPAdes) (version 2) | ecosystem: Host-associated > Plants > Roots > Rhizosphere >... | reverse complement strand
ACAATCTCCTCAAATAGAGGGGATTTTTTTTGTTTTCGAAATAGAGAGGTGGAGGTGTTGGAATATGGAACAAACATTTTTAATGGTTAAACCTGACGGGGTTAAACGTGGATTAGTTGGAGATATTTTAGGTCGTTTTGAAACTAAAGGATTTCGTATCGCTGATGCAAAATTAATGCATATTACACGCGAATTAGCGGAAACACATTACGGCGAGCATAAAGGGAAACCGTTCTTTGAGGAACTCGTTACTTTCATTACAAGCGGTCCTGTATTTGCATTTGTCCTTGAAGGCGAAAACGTAGTACAGATTGCTCGTTTAATGATGGGGAAAACAAATCCGCTTGATGCTCAACCAGGAACCGTTCGTGGAGATTTCGCATATGACTTTACCCAAAACGTCATTCACGGGTCGGATTCGCCTGAAAGTGCTAAACGTGAAATTGGCTTATTCTTCGGAGCGTAAACCTGCGGATTGTCAACAGATAGATAATCAAAAAAACTCGGTTCTTTAGCGAATCGAGTTTTTCTCTTTTTTTTACCTAAAATTTGTTTTCACCTCTATAATCAGTTTGAAGACAACGACACACTTATCACATTGGATAAGAAAATAAACAATTTAGGAGATGTTACACATGAACTACACAATCAAAAACAAAGAAGAATTCGGTCAAGGATATCAACTTTTGCAAATAAACGGAATAGTTGATAGCGAACATGCTCGTACCAAAAGAATTGTACAAGGAATCATGGAGGACTCAACTCTTTTTGTTACTGAAAGTTCGATTCAGGTAACGGAATTTATTGGACTAAGAGGAAATGAGTATGTTGAATACAGAAACATTTGGTGTGACGAAGAGTATGTAAACTGCAAAGTATTTATCACAGCACCTAAAGGGATTATCCATTACCTCGTTAAACGATTTAAAAACGAGTTTCAAGATTCTACATTTGTAGCAGCTGAAGACGATAAGACTGCTATTTAATAACAAATACCCATACAACATTAAAAAATTAGCACAACTAAACAATAGGAGATGACGATAATGAATTATACAATTACAAACAAAGAAGACATGGGCAAAACGTATCAGGTGTTAAACGTGGACGGAGTATTAATAGCTGAACGGACTGTTATGCTAACGTCTATACGAAATTTAATCGATAGTGACGCTCTAATAATATACCCAGGGAAAGGTGTAGCTGGATTAAGAGGTAGTGAGTTTATCAAAATGATAGATGGTGCGTACGATAAAGATACTGATACAATTTCATTCTCTATTACATCGAATGAAGGAATTATCCGCTATCTTATTCATCATTTCCAAAAGACTTTTTTCGATTTTAAACCTATAGAACTTAGTGAAACAAAAGAAAATGTTAACTAAAACATCATTCGATAAAACGAATAAACGATAAATGAATAGATTAAATAGACTATCACGAAGAGATTTCTCTTTGTGATTTTTCTTTTTTATCCATTTATCTGAAAGCGAACCTTCGTCTTTGATTTGTGAAACGATAAACTATAAAAGACAGATGTAATGAAAAGGCGGGAAGTTCATGGATAAATTAAAAATACGTGTACAAGACTTGTTAAATCGAATTACTGCAGAAGAATTTCAACAGGCAATTGAGGCTGTTCGAACTCATTACCAAAATGACTTTCAAGTAGATGATGACTATGTGTTTGACTTTTTCTCCACTAATTTTGGAGCGGGAATTTGGTACGATGTGTTGAAAGAAGGGTTATCTGAGGAACATTACAGCGAGATGCTAGACTTAGAAGAAAATGACTGGGAAAAAGCCGATACAGTTGGCGCACTAGTTGGAGATTATATTGCGAAACGAATCAAACAAGCCAAAAAATAATAGGAGAGAAGCTTATGTTTTTTATTGAGGATGTAAAAAAGGGAGCAGGACCTTATATTGAGATGGTGGAACCTATCTTGGAATTTTACCAAAAAGAATTTAATCTATTTGAATCTTGGGATATTGGGTTTACGGTTAGAATCCAAAATCGAATCAATCATGAAGTGCACATTGAAATTGTAAGTCAACCGCTTCCGATTGGTACGCTAGGTGTGTGGCGTTACGTTGCTAAAGAAGTTGTTCTTGTCATAGAAGGAAGTGTATGGGAGCGACAACTAGAACGAGAGGAAAGTAGTTTCCGCGCCCGCTTTTGGACGGAGTACCGAGAAGAGCGACACGATGTCATGAATCTCGCACCTGTTGGAGAAGCAGATATAAACCTCTTATATAACTTTAAAACAAAAGAAGTGACCCCTTATCGGTATAGCATCGCTTCATCTTTGTTAGATTCTGTGAGACGACATCTTCCTCAAGAGGTATATGAATCTTGTTTGCCAACTGTCAAAAAAATTGATGGCTATCGAAAAACAGAGAAGTGGACATATGACGCGTTAAAGGAAATTGTAGCTCTTTTGGAGTCTCTTGGTAAGCAGGTTGCCTGAGGGAAAAGTAGAGGGCATATGGGTGGGAGAAACAGAAAGTGTGAAAAAAGAAATTCAATGTGCTATGCATGACTATAACTCTCTCTTAGAACCACTAAACAATCATAATGTTAAATGGATTTAAAACAAATACTATACGTTTTATCTCTTTACTAGTGTAAACTGTAAGAAACATATCTTTTACAAACCTGAAGCAAGGGAGAAAGTCATAAATGAACGCAAAACAACTAAAGAAGTTTTTGGAAACAGCGGATGATACTAAAGATATCCACTTCGTTGTAACTAAGTGGGATAGATTGAGTTGCACAAACGTAGAAATTCATAACTTAGAAGTAAAAGAAGTATCTGAACATGAGGATGAAATTCATTTAGAACTTGATATTAATACGTTTTTAAACGAAATGAAATTAAAATAAAAAAGACCGCTTCGCCACATATATGTGTGACAAGCGGTCTTTTTACGTTAAATAATAATTGAAGGTAAAAGCTAAAGTCCATTTACTATCGAACGTTAGTTGGTTGTTGCTTTACAGGAAAGGTCATCCGCTATTGATTGGATACATCTCCTGCTACAATAGCAATAGCAAGCGAATTGTCTTTCTCGTCATGTTTCACTGCATAGGTGTTCTTGCCGTCGCTGTATAGCGTGTGAATGCCTGTATAGTCTTTATCAGGACTGCCTAACCCTAATTCTTTATCGATAAGAATAACGTCTTCCATCGTCAAATTTGGGTCAACCACTGGAAACAACGTTAATGAAAGAAGGGTAGAGAGTCCTTTGATATCCGCTTGCGAGTCAATCGTATTAATCAACACTTGCTTGATTTTTTCATTTTCAGGATTAATGGTAATCTCCATGTAACTATCAGGACTTATAATCGCCATGCATACTTTTTCATTTTCAAATGTTTTGCAGTCTTGCGCTGAAAAGTTATTTAAATATTTAACTGCGTCTGTATCCGTAGCAACTAGCCATCTCTCTTTAAGTTCATCTATTGTCAGGTCAAAGGTCTGATTTTCTGCATTTGCTTTACGTTTGGCTTCTGCTTCTTTCTTGGCTTGTTCCGCTTTTTCCGTTTCTGCTTTCTGCTTTTCTTCTTCCTCTTTCTTGGCCTGGGCTTTTTCCTTTGCTTCTTCAGCTTGTTTCTTTTCTATTGCTTCTTTTTTAGCTTTTGCTTCTGCTTTTTGTTTTTCTTCCTCCGCTTTTTTCTTTTCCTCTTCTTTCCTCTTGGCTAGCGCTTCTTCTTTCTTTTGTTTTTCTTTTTCTTCCGCTTCTTTTTTCAGCTTTTCTTCTTGTTTGGCTTGCTCTGCTTTCTTTGCTTCTTCTTCTTTTTGTTCTTGTTCTTTTTCAGCTTTTTCTTTTTCAACGTCTTCTTTTTCAACGTCTTCTTTTTTCGTTTCAGCACCTGCTTCTTCCTTTGGTTGTGATTTCTCCGCGCTGGTTTGTTCGTTATTAATAGATGCAGGAGATGCTGTCTGAGTAGTAGAACTAGGCTCTAACATCAAGGTAAGAACAAGAAAAAGAATCGCAACCCCGCATGAACCTGCAGCTATGCTGAAGAGTTTCTTAGTTTTGCCGTTCTTTTTAATGAATGAAACGAGCGTAAATACAACAAGTGCGATTGTTAAAAGACAAGCTAAGATGAAAATTGTATAAAAGAAGCCTGAATCACTTGAAATGATGAGGCTTGCCACGGCAATAGAAAAAGAAATCCCCGCTAATTGGAAAGTCTTCTTCATGTATTCCCTTTTTGCAAAATGAAAAATAACCCCTAGAATTCCTAGCACAATAGAAGATAGTAAACAAAATACCCAAATCCCCATAAATAACCCCATATCATCGCTCCCATTTCTTTTTGTATATGATAATATTACTCTATTTTACATAAAATAACCATGTCAAAAGTAATAGCTAGTAGAAATATTTGGTGATTATAGAGTTTGATTTAAAAATACATTTATTATTTGTCATTTCAAGCTACCAGTTATGTGAAAAACAGCTATTTTCAGGTAAAAATATATGTTTTGTGATAAAATGAACATATACATTTGTATATTAAAAATCTATGAGAAGAGTGAATAAACATGATGAAATATCGAATCTATGCTCAAGATAAGCCAAACTATTTGCGTGTAGCCAATCAAGCGCATAACTTAACAGAAGACACAGCATTCCATATGCTTGAACATTTACGTCATTTCCATTCAGATGTCACGTATGTTGCAGTACCCGTTTTCACAAAAAACGACGAAAAAAAGAAAGATGTCTCCACAAATAAAGAACCTGAACAAACAAGTAAAGACCACACCTATTCAGAGCCTGAACAAACAATACGTAACGGACTTCCTTCTAGGGATATGTTAGATGGATTCCGTTCGGCTAGCTTCACAGACGGCGAACGTATTATTCCGTTAAAGACGCGCGAGGATTACCGCAACACTCAAGACTTATTTGCTCATCAGCGAGAAGTGTTTGTGTACTGCGATATATGGGAGAATTCCAATGAATATGCGAGAAAGTTCGATAACCAACATGTTATTCTTTCACAAAACTTATTAGATGGGAAAGCAAAAGAAGCATTAAGAGAAATATTTGATACGCTTTCCGTTCAAGATGAATATGCCCAACTGCGTGTACCATATTCTCTTTATGAAGATGTGCATTGGATTTACTCGCGTATTATCAAAGGTACGAACCAAGCTTTAGGGTTAGGGAAACTACTTGAAATCATGGATGACCACCTAGATAATACGTACTTGTTCCAAAAGGGATATTTAGTTGGCAAGTGGGAAAAATTCCGTACACTATGGGGAAATGAAAAAGGGCTTGAGTGGTACCTTGAATACCTGCTTGCTCACACCGACTCAAATGAAGAAATGGAGAAGAATACGTGATTCGATTACCTAAAAACGTAGTGCCTTCTGAGTCGTTCATTGACCAACTGTTAACATTATCAAATGAAAACAGGTTTGATGATGAAAAACTAAACCAAACAGAGGTTATGCACAGCTTGTTAAAGCGCTACGAGCGAAACCGATTTACCCGCGAATACTTAAAGTATCACTGGACAAGTCTCTATGAAGAAATGGGACCTGATAAGGCATTCGAGATGTATAAAACAATTCTGCTTATCCAGTACCAATCCTATTGTTTTAAACAAAAAGCAAAATCAATGAATTTTCCAAAAGAACTGTGGAGTGACGAATAGAGCAAAACAATCTAAAAAGAGATAAATAGAACGATGAAGAGATATAACTACTACCTACAAACGGAAAGAAGGAAAATGTAATGAGTATACAGCTAATTTGCGGAAGTCGCTATATGGGGCAAATGGATGCGTTAATGAAAGCAGCTAATGAGTGTGCAGAAAACGGACAGAAAGTCTTGGTGATTTCACAGCAATATATCATCGATGAAGTGCGAGATAAGTTTCCAGTAGACGAAAGCATTTCGCTTGTTCAACTTTTGATGAATTATGGAATTGATAAGTTAAAGAAATTCCGCAAGTACTATCAATGCGATGTTATCGTTATTGATATGGTGAATGCGATGTTCTCTGCAAACAGCGAAGAATATGTGAAGACGCCTGAGGAGTTTGAGGAACTGTTTCGTGAGTTACAAGTCTTTAGTGAAGAAGAAGGCGTCAAATTGTATCTTGGACGTTATTTACCTCCTATGGTAGCAAGACGTGAAGATAAGCGACCACTTTTAAGCGACTTAACACCTGCTGAACAAGAAGCGGACGAAGTGATAGGTGTATACCGCGATATCGTGTATCATCACGAACAGACGCGAGACGATGTGATTGAAATGATTGATTTAAAACGAAATCAACGAGTAGGCATTATTCCAAACAAACGAAACATCTTGTATTAATTACAAAGCAAGCACTAAAACAACCTGACATAACAGAAGAAGAGAGGAAACAATCATGGCAATTCATTTACTTTTAGGACGACCTGGAACAGGAAGAATGCATGCATTAGTCGAAAAGCTTAAAGAAGAAAGTGAACGTGGAAAAAAAGTCCTGCTTCTTACTACAGAAATTGAGATTCAAGAATTGAGAGAACGCTATATCAGAGAAATCAAGAACGAAACCAATGATATTCGTATCCTTGAATATTCGGATAGCCTATCTCTAAAGGCAATTAAGAAAGTAATTGAATTTCATCAACCTGATGTCCTAGGGATTGATACGTTAGCATTTGTTCAATTAAAAGCAGGGAAATACATTGAAAGGGAAATGGACTTTCATGAAGCATATCTTGCGCTAGAAGCATTTGTTTGTGACCTTGGCGTTGACATTGTAGCAGGAAGAACGATTCCGTATGACCGTGACAGTCAAACGGACACACTCCCAACGATTTTTGATGTATATAATCATGAGCGGAAATCGAAAACAATTGTAGCGACGTATCGCCATCAAGATGAACAAGGAAACAATGATATTGGTATCATTGATTTAAAAACGGGACATACCCGTCAGTTACGTTTAAAACAGACAACTTAACGAGGTAGAATAAAAGGATAGAAAACACATGTGAACCAAACGTTCGTATGTGTTTTTTCATACAACATATAGAAAGAAAACATGTGATTTAAGAGGAAAACCCGCTTTCAACACAAAGAGTAAAGAATAATGAGGAAATTACTCTCATAAAGGAAATAGAGCGGTCATATCCGCTAGAAAAGAAGAGGTGACGGGATGAGGAAGATTGTAATTAGTGATATTCATGGATTTTTCGACCAGTTTCAAACACTCCTACATAAAGTTGAGTATCACTCTGAACAAGATGAACTGTTTTTGTTGGGTGATTATATGGATAGAGGACCTAAGAGTAAAGAAGTGTTACAAAAAGTGATGAAGCTTAGCGAATATCCAAACGTGCACGTGATTGGAGGAAATCATGACAGCATCTTTTTAAATTGGATAGATGATAACGATTTCCGACTTATGCCTTATACGCATGAGCGAGTTGGAGGACAAGAAACGTTAAAGTCGTTTTACCCATCATTTGTGCCCCATGAAAATGAAAAAGAAGCAAGAGATTATATTCGACACCATTACCAAAAAGAAATTGACTTTTTGCGTCAACTTCCTTACTATGCCGAAGACGAAAACCATATTTATGTGCATGCGGGTATTGACCCAAAACAAGAAGACTGGAAGCAAACATCTCAAAAGAATTTTAGATGGATTCGCCAACCATTTTATGATAAACCACATCGCCATACCAAAACAGTTGTATTCGGGCACACATCATGCCACAAACTCCATGATGACGACAAAAACTTCTTTGTATGGTTTGGAGATAAGAAAATTGGAATTGATGGTGGTGTGAAATTTGGCGGTCAGTTAAATGCCTTGCTAATTGAACCACAAGGATACCGCGTAATGTGCGTACCTACTTCTCTCTAGCTGTACATACTTTCGCTTTATAGGAACATCTTAAAGGGTTTCTTACTTCAAAACGAAAAGAAAAATGAAAAGAGTAATAAAGGAAAAAAGAGGGAATTAAAGACATATGATTCATCATCTAAGAACACTTCTCCTATTGCTATCTCCCATACACCAAACAATACACAATGAAAGAAGGAATTGATATGTCTATCTATGCTGTTCATACAGATACCATTTTGTCGAGGTCAAGATTTGTACAAGATTTGCTTGCTATTGCAAATAAAGAAGCGGAAAACGGCAAACGAGTACTGGTTGTGACAGGAAATACGCTACATGAACGAATCAAAGAAATGAATGTCGATAATCGCGTTCAAATAGCGGTTGTCGCTATTGAATCTCTCCAACAACCACACGAATTAAATCTCCCGCTTATTGAACAACTGATTGATGAGTACAAGCCTGATGTAATCGTGTTGGATACGGTTGACCGCGTTTTATCCGTTCGACCGAAATTTCAAGCAGAAGAGTGGGAAAAGAGGATTCAGTCGTTGCAAGAATTCGTCCTCAAAAAGAACGTAGAAATGTACGGAACTATACTATTTAGATAAAAAATAACAAAGACTATGTGGAAGATGTTTTCCATATAGTCTTTTCGTTTATACATACTGTACCAAAGTTTTTGGCTGCGAGACACGGAAATTAAAAAAGTGTCCATTATACTGAAATCACAGACTGAAAGGAATGGTTACATGAAAAAACGTAAATTCAAATTAAAAGAAGCCTATGTAGTGAAGCGCCAAAAAGGAGAAGAGCCTAATCGAATGTTTGATGAACACGTCTATAGTTTTCGTGCCAAATGGTCAGCGAAACTGTTTTTAAAGTGGTGTCAGCGCCGTCGTCCTGAGGAACAATACTACGTCAATGAGTTCATGTACAGTTAATCGCTTCTTTTCTAAACCCGTTAAATAAAGAGGATATTTTGTTCAGCAGGGTAAATTTCTCCTTATACTTAATAAAGGATGACCAAATCAAAACAATCGTATAACAAAAGGAGCGAGCAAAGAGATGATTAAAATCAAAAAAGACTTAGACGAAGCAATGCTTGAAGAAATCGGATATCGCTACATCCCTATTGAAGGTGGCTATTTGAGTGGAAATGGGGCGACCATGATTAGTATAAGTCGAGCCCCTTATCAGCGAGAGGTCATGCCTTATAAAGCTCATGCAGCGCACGAACACGAAAAGAATATTAAAGTTTTACGTAACATGGGTGCATTGGAAGAGTCTGAGGAGTGAACAACATGAAAAACATGAATCTACGTTTAATCAGTGAAGGGTTTGGCATTAATGAGCTTGTTGAAATCGATAAATGGTTTGCTGGCGACCTTATGTTAAAACGAAAAAAGACCCCACGTCGCTTTGAATTTGTGAGCGGATGGGAAAAAGATGATTTTCGCTACAAAATCCCAAAAACCTATTCAGGTTATTTGAAAAGCGGGAAAGGGCACAATGAAGCTATTTTGCGTTAGGAAGAAGAACAAGTTGAAATAAATGAAAAGCAAGAAAAGTAAAAGTAAGAATAATAGAAAAGACTTCGCCACTATGGGGGAAGTCTTTTTTGCGTTCGGTAAATGGAAATCGTTAGAAACGTGGTATGATACATATGGAATATAAAGGAGTGAACAGCATGAAAAAGAAATGGAAGTACCTTATCCTGACGATTGTCGTCCTGATAGTGATTGGTATCCCCAGCGGATTTATTTATGTATTAAATAACGGAAACCCCTATACCAAACACCTTAATAACAAATATGTGCCCGCTCATTTGTCGGAGCAAGGGATTAAAAAAGATGAATTGAAGGTTGCGAGTTACGGAGAGCCATCTTATCTCATTAACGAAGATTATTACCATGGTCATTATATGGTGATATTTAAAGACGAACCCAATACGACCTATTATTACGGGGTAAAAAAGAAAGGAAAAGACGTGGTTCAATTTTGTGAAAAAGATGTGTTAGGAAAAGACGGTGTAACGTACGACACCGAGAAAAAAACCAAACACAGTGAAGAGACATGTGATTACGCATTTAAAAATCGAAAATTCGATAAAGAGTAAGTACCCGTGCTAGACGTATGAAGCGTACTGTACCTAATGAAAAATAGAAACTATTGTCTTCTGTCTCCTTGATAATAAAACCACTGTATAATAAGAGTACAAGATAAAAATCAAAGAGGAGAATAAATCAATGAATGCTCAACAAGTACTGCGAAGACCTTTTAGTGCAAAAACACATAAACAAACGTTTATTAATTATTTGGAAGTCATTATCTTAGAAGATGGAACCATTGAATACTCTGTTCCGTCTCATGTCGAAAAACTAATGACCATTGCTTGTGAGAAATTCGACAAAACAAGAGAAGAAATTGATGAAGAATGTCCGCCTAGTTACTATTTTAGATACATGGATTGGCTGTGTGACATTACCAACAGTGTAGCTCTTTGGGTAGACATGATGAAAGGGACACCTAACGACATACAAAAAGAGCGTATTCAGTGGTTGAAAGAGGAAGAAATCTACCAAGGCGACCTGTAAGAACAAAAGAAAGCCTATAGGATGTATTTTCAGAATAAATAGAGGAAACGAGTCGAGAAATAGACGGCTCGTTTTTACATGACATGAAAAAAGATTCATATAATGAAAGTGGAGGTGAAGGAAAATGGATTTTAGAACCACCATTGCGTATCATGATGCGTTTTTAGAAGTAGAGCTTGTTCTCCCTTATACATTTGCTACAAAAAGTGAAGCGGAGAAACTAGGAAATGGACCTTCTTTGACAGATGCGACGCTTCATCCTGATAAGATAGTTGTCGGTAAGGGGAAAGAACGTTTTACAATTAATAAACAGGATACAAGCTTGTATCAATTTAGAGTGTGTCGCTTAAGTCAAGAAGAGCTCGAACGCAAAACGTTCATGGTTTCATACGAAGATTACGATAACATTTCATGGGAAGAAGCTGTTGCGTATCTTTATAAGACGTACGAACATGCTTCGCTCCCGTTTTCTTTAGAATCGTACTACTATGCAGTTTATGAAAATGAAGTGGTCTTTTCTTAACGAGAAGAAGGGGGAGCGGTTGCCTGCGTCAATAGAAACGACATCGTTGCCATTAACATGCTTCCTGCTATCCCAATAATAACCCCTAACACTTCTGTACGTGTTGATAGATAAATTCCACTCATAAACGCTCCAAGACCGATTGCACCTAACACGCTGTAAATCACAATTTTTTTCATACGTCCTCCTACGGATTAAAATAAGCTTATTATCTTATATTCGAACTTTTTTGCTCTTTTCATTGAAATGTATGCAGATTGCTTAAAAATGAATATACTTCCAGTTTATAATAAATTTAGGAATTTAGAAAACATGCGTTTCTTGGGTTCCCCCACTAGCAGTAGTTAGATTCAATAATAGATTCCTCTCGAAAACCCCTTTGAAGCGGAAAACTCAAAGGGGTTTTTAATGAAAATAAGAAATACATTTGCTGTTCTTAGGCAGTGTCATAAAAGCAGAAAACATCCTAAAGGAGATAAATATATGAGCAAACTAGATATCAATGATATTTTGGGGATTCCTGAAGAATACAACATCGTCAGCAAGCCAAAGTTAGCTATTTCTGACAATATTCGAAAACAAGTTGAAAAGAAAAGTACTACGCTTCAAGAAGTGGCAGAATCTGTTGGCTTGAAGTATGAAAATGTGACATCTGTGACAAGTGTTCATGAGTATTCAATTGATACCCTGTTAAAAGTATTACACGGGTTAGACATGGAATTGGTGGTGAGACCAAAAAATTAACTCATCATTTGATTCAGGTTTCTATCTTGAACAGGGTTGTATAAGCAATCCAAATACGATATAGTTATCGTATCGAACGAATAAAAACAAGGTTTTCCGAGTCACGAAAATCGCACATGGTTTAAACACCTATCTTAACGAAAAGATAAAAAATAGGGGGAACAATTTTGGCTCGCGTTCCACTTTACATCTACCTTATTAAAAAGATAAAAACGTTATTCGAAATTGGATAAACGAGTTTAAAAACGTTTGAATCTACCTTATAATAAAGATAAAAATTTGTTGAGCGTTCGTTTTGAAGAAGTGAATAATATACATCTACCTTATTGAAAAGATAAAAAACAGAGTTCTTGAGCGCTCTTAGAAGCGTGTGTTTCACACCTACCTTCTTGAGAAGATGAAAAAATGTTAGAGGAGTACGAGGATTAATCGCTAGTTTACATTTTTCTTGCCGAAAAGATAAAAATCTGACTTATCCACTAATGGAATTAGGATTGCTAATTTACATCTACCTTATTGAAAAGAAATCGCATTATTTGCTAAAAACGCCTTGAACGTAATAAAGAATATGTTTTATACTAAAGAAGTCGTTTCTATTCTCGTAATAGTAATCGATGAAAACTGACTTGACGGTCATTGAACCCTTCGGACACAACGCCGAAGGGCTTTTTTTGTTACTTTGGAAACCTACACTCAGGTTCGTGAAAAAAGCCATTCTTCTGATTTATCTTCGAATGATTCAAGCGATACATAAGATATAAAAAGTCTGTTATGATGAGAAATTTTAGGTATAATTAGAAAGTCCTAGAAAATAAAAAAAGGGGAGAAGATATGAAAAAGTGGGTAGGTGTTTTATTATGCACATCATTCCTGTTAGCAGCATGTCAAGGCGGTACTAAGGTAGATGGAAATGTTAAGCATGAAACAAAAGCTGAAAAAGAAGAGATAGAAGAAAAGCCTGTAACAGCAGAAGATAAGAAAAAAGCTCAAGAAAAAGCAGAGAATTTCCTTCAATCCTTGTTTGACATGAAAGATGCAAATGAATTAAAAAACGAAAACTATCAAAAGTTTCTCGGTGGTGACGAAGCGTTTTCTCAGATTATGATAAATGAGGTCAATTACTATACAAACAACGGTCAGGTAACTATCAAACCTGAGGCTTCAAAAGTCGAATCTGTAAAAAGTTTCAGTTGGGGCGGAGAAGAAACCTACTACTCCATTAATTTTAACAACACGTATAAAGATGATGCTATGCAAAAGGAACACGGCAGTATGGCAATTAGCCTCATGGAAACGAAAAAGGGATTCGAAATCTCTGATTATTCGTTTACCAATCATTTTGACGTACGAATGTTTCCAGATGGTTATGAAGATATCGAAGTAAAAGCAAACAATGAGCATGACCAAAGCATCACTGATTTTGCGTCTGAGGCAGTCATGGATATTTTTACGTTTCGAAAAGCACATTATAATCAACGAGATGAGTGGCTATCGAAAAAATGGGATAAAGCCGTTATTCCAGCTGTTAAAAAGGATTATGAAGCATTTTATGATGAGTACAGCAAAGAACCTTTTGTAGATGTGTTAGACATGAATATTGATGAATATTATCCAATACCAACAAAAGGTGATAGTAACGAGAAACTGTATATTGTAGATTTATATCCGAATGTAAATGGTGGGGACGATTACTTTGATGCCTTGTACGAACAAGGAATTGGGGTCGTTGTAAGTGAAGTAAATGGTCAAAAAACCGTTAAAGTAATGAAACCATATAGTTTAAGTCCGTGGGATTATACATTAGAATATGAAGGTATGTTTGATGAAGATACAGAAGAAACAGACCTATAAGAACAAGCTCCTTTACTTAAGTTAAGTAGAGGGGCTTTCTTTTTTGCCTTTTTCTTTTTATATAAAGGTTGTTTTCGCAAACTTTGTTGTTTTTAAAACAAAATTTAAAAAACCATTTTATAATAATATGGAAATTATTAGAATGATAAAAACGAAGTAATAGAAGGGAAATGATTGACATGAAAATAACAAAAGTAAGTGAATTAAACAAAAAGAAGTTATATACACGAGAACAATTAGAGAATTGGAAAAAGTTCGAAGGTAAATACCTGAATGTTTATCACCACCATTACGATTATTGGAAAGATGGAATTGGATATGTAACGGTGTATGAGGTTAGAGGTATTAGCGATGAAATAAGAGAAAACTATCAATCAGTAAAAGAAATACTTCGTAAAGTTGAAAATTTAATCTAACAAGACCTTGGAAAACCGAGGTCTATTTTTTTGTCTAATAACAACAACCTGCACGAAAAGAGCCTGCACAAGACAAACATTAACAAATCATAAGGGTGTTTTTACGCAGACGTTGGAGGGAATATTTATTCTTCTTTCTCATGTTTACTAACTTTTATGGTAAAGTTGTGACAATCGTTTCTCAATTTCATTGAGTTCGGCATAAAAATCTGCCGTGTTTACATCAGGATGATAACGTTCTAATACATGGATGCGATGGAGACAATGAGCTTGACGAGCTTGAAGTGCCATTCCTTCATCTACTTCTGCTAACTTGTATACGAAATCAGGAGGGATGCTGACATCAAACAGAGCGCGGTCTGAAATAAAACGTTTGGTTAACTTGTCTAAATGAAGTTCTTGACCATGTAACAGTAGTGAGGAACTGTAATCAACAAGTGAGATAAGAAGTTCGGCAAGGTGACGGTGATGCGTCATAACGGAGTAGCTTAGCGGATATTCATGCGTAATGAGTGTATGTAAAACAAAGTCTTCTTTTATGATATCGTCTTCGTACATGCGTATCCCAATTTGACGAATAGGACTATACGAGCGTTCATCGCGACCAATCATTTCAATATAGCCTTCGACCACGATGGTCTCCGCTTCTTGTACATGAATATCATAATCGCGGTTAAACCAATCAAACACATTTAAAGGCGTGTCTTCCCATGGTTTTTTTGGTTTGTATTTCTTCATCGAAATTCGTTCATTATCGTTTTTATTTGAAACAGATTTTTTCTTCTCAGTCATTTTTACCTTCCTCCTTCTCCTTAAATTCTTTTTCTTGTGTTGTTGCATGAAGCGTAGTAGGGAGTTTTATAAGCGGGGAGCGTTTGTAATCAGCAGGTAAGTCGCTAATAACAGGGATGTAGTCAACCATTGGTCTTTTCTTTTTCTTGTTTCTTTTTGAAAAAAACATGAAATGTTCCTCCTTTAGGTAAGAACCTAACTTTATATTCGTTAGCATCTTTGCTCTCATTTCCTTTATATCCTAGAAAGCGGGGCAACAGTAGATAGTATCAACATACGAAAATATGCAGCTTGCTGTTTCATATACTGATTGCAAATTTGATTGACTTGCTCTTTGTTTCTACTATGATGTAAAAAACAAAAGGAGAGTGAGAGATAAATGAAGAAAAGAACGAAGATTTGGTTACTTGTTGTCACATTATTTGTGTTGATTATCGGGCTTGGATGGGGGTATTATATGCTTACTACTACGCAATGCGAGAGAGATTTGAATAAGATTCGCGGACCATATGGTGGATATGCGATAGTTCCTCATTCTTGTATGTGAGCTTCGTTGCTATGATTTATGACCAAAAACGTACGTTTTATCTTGTTGTTGTTGTAACAAAAAAAGATGGGGAGGATTCACCTTTCCATCTTTTTTGTTTTCTCTTTATCCATCTTTAGCAATATAAAGTTAAATTATCACTCATCTTTTGAATCCCTCACAAAAAGGTCATCCACTTTAACATTTAAAGCATAAGCGATGTCAAAAGCTAATTTGAGAGAGGGGTCATATTTGTCATTTTCAATTGCGTTTATAGTTTGTCTTGATACCCCGCAATAATTGGCTAGTTCTGCCTGAGATAATTTAGCAGAACTTCTTAATTCTTTAATCTTGTTTTTCATTTAATCACCATATTTATTTCGATAAGCAAATAATGTGATGACGTATACAATGGAAATGAGTGAAAGAAACGTAACTGGGGAAAGGGCAACGATGTGTGTGTCTGTTTTCGTTCCTTGGACTGTATAAGCCATGGATTCTACAACATGTAGCAACAATGCACCTACAACTACAATAAAAGAATATGACTGAGCTTTTCGATTAATAAATTTTCTTCTTTCATCGTTCTTTTTAGAAAACGACGTCACAAAAATAAAAATACCACAAATCAACAAAATAGCTAAATAGATAAGTTTGACCCAATCCATTTTCATTCCCCCTTTTTAAAATGTAAAAAGTATTTGACACTTATTAGTGTAACACGTACTTACGAAATGTCAAAACTTTTTTACATTTTAAATAAAATAAGTAAATAAACAAAACAACCCCTAAGTGCAGTTATTGCTCCTTGGGGTTGCTTTGTTTTATGTTAAAAAGATAGCTGACTGAAGCAGTCTACTCAGTATTTAGGATATCCTAAGAATTGTTTGCTCTCTTCCTCTGTCAAATCGCTCGGGTGAAGGGCGTTTTCTTTGCAATACTCATACAAAGCTCTCACTTTAATTCGCGGACCAGGAGAAGAAGGAATAACGTAAACACCGTCAGGGAATCCCTCGTCAAAGTCTAGCGAACGAACGGGAAGCCATTCGCGAATGGCTTCTTCAGCCACTTCTTTATCAGAAAAATGTGTTTTGGCATCGCCAATGATTTGATATGTTTCGTGTCCTTTTCCTGCAAGAATCACAACGTCTCCGTCTTCAGCATGATGAATAATTTCATGAATGGCACGTTTACGGTCAACATACATCGTATATTGGTCGCCTGTCATGCCTTTTTCCATATCTTTTAAAATCGCAAGCGGTTCTTCGTGTCGCGGGTTATCGCTTGTCAGATACACATAATCACTGTATTGCTCAGCGACACGTGCCATGATAGGGCGTTTCCCTTTGTCACGGTTGCCTCCGCATCCGATAAGTGTAAGGACTCGACCTTTTGCAAAACGTTTAGCGGATTGCAAGGCGTTTTCTAAACCGTCAGGCGTGTGAGCAAAGTCCACAATCACATCAAATGGTTGACCTGCACGTACAGGCTCCATACGACCTTGTACAGGGCGAAGTTGTGAAATGGCTTCTACAAGGGTGTCGATATCCCATCCATCCTGTAGACAGACTGCCATAGCTCCTAGAAGGTTGTATACATGGAATGAACCTGTAAGAGCGGTGCGCACTTCATATGTTTGTTCTTTATACGTGACAGTAAAGGCAAGACCGTCCTCTTCTTGACGGACGTTGCTTCCTTGGATGTCCGCTTGTTTTTTAATACCGTAACTTAATACACGGCACCCTGTAATCGATTGATAGTAATCAAATGTCTCGTCATCAGCATTTAATACCGCTGTTTTAGCGAAATCATTGCCAAGTGAAGTGAACAGTAAGCCTTTGGCACGTTTATATTCGTCCATTGTGCCGTGGTAGTCTAAATGGTCTTGAGATAAATTCGTAAGGACTCCGTAGTCAAATGCGCATCCCCATACACGTCCCATTGCTAGACCATGAGAAGAGACTTCCATAAATACATGTGATACGTCTTGATTTTTCATGTCACGGAACATACGCTGCAAGTCGTGTGCAAACGGAGTTGTGTTTTCAGTCGGATAAATGGTGCCTGCGATGTCGTTATGCATGGTTCCAATTAAGCCTGTTTGATAACCTTTGTTACGATACAATTGATTTAAAAACGTGGTTACACTGGTTTTTCCGTTTGTCCCTGTAACCCCAATAATTTTCATGGAAGAGGTGGGATTGCCGTATACAAGGGCGCTTACTTCCGCTAACGTACGATAGGTGGAAGAAACGCGAATAATTGTCGCTTGTTTTTCAGGTGAAAGCTGAACATCTTTTTGAACAAAGATGAGAGAAGCGCCGTTTTGAAGGGCTTGGGCGATGTAATCATGTCCATCTACATGTTCGCCTTCTAAACAAACAAAAATATCATCTTGTTTCACTTTGCGTGAATCCGTTTGTACATCCTTTACATCTCCGTGTAAAAAAGAAGTTCGCTCTATTTTTTGATAAGAAACAGCAGAAATTACATCTATTATATTCATTTATTATCCGTCCTTTTTTTCTGATACTGTGCATAGTCGCCACGTTACTTGTTTAAAAAAGATAAGAAAATTCCTTGTCTCAAACAGCGGAATCACACCTTTTATTTTACCGTTATTTTTCCACTGTTTCTAATATTTTCACTGAACCAAAAGCGTATGGCCGCTTTAGAAAAAAAGTGTCGTTCATCAAGAAAAGCACCTTAAGTCAGGTGCTTTTCATAACAGAGCATATCGATATGTATTACGCTCCCGTGTTTTGTTGGCGTGATGCGTTTTCGACTTTATCTAATAAATAGGCGTATAAAAGCTGGTTCCGTTTTTGTACCTTTCCGTGAGGGGAGTAGTCCGTTGCATTCATAACTGTATCGGAAATATACTGAATTTCATCTTTGTCCTGATAATAGCTGGTAGCTATCTTATACATAAGAGAAGGAGATGCATAAGCATTGAACAAATATTTAAAATCCTTTTCGGTAGTCAAACAGAGAAATTCTTGGCTCGATAAATAGCCTAAAAGGTTATCACGTTGTTCCACAGGTAGAAAATTAAAAGGCATGGCATGCCAATTTTCTTTTTGCTCAACAAGAAGGTCAATCTCTTCTGCTTTTAATACATCTGCGTGCATTCTTGTATAAAAGAGTTTGCCTAACGCATCAGATTCGAGACGGTGAAAAGAAGAACCGTGGCATAGCTCATAAAACACAGGTGAGTTAAGTTCCAATGAAATCAAATGATGTTCAAAGAACTGTAAAAACTCTTTCAAAGTAGGATATTTGTCGTCTTCATAGCCTGTATATTCACTCGCTTTTTTCAAAGGAACTAGAAGTTTATTATAAATGCCTCGTATGGCATCAAATTCTGTTCGTTCAAACGGTTTGAGCGACCTTAATGGCACCCCTATTTTTTCTCGTTTTTCCTTAGGGTCATTTCCTTTTATAATCATGTGTTCGCCATTTACTACACGCCATTCAACGTACCGTGCTACACCAAAACGGGTGTTGCCATTTTCAAATAATAATTCATGAAGAAGCGTGTATTCAGAAGGTGTGGTGATGGTTTTGTGAAAACTCTTGCTACTCAGTGTATCCAGGTCTTTGGTCATTGCTTTTGCGATTTGCTCTGCCTCTTCAATGTAGAGATTCGCAAGTTTTTGGCTTAAATGCATGGTGTTTTCTAAAAATGTAAGCTTGAAAAAGTATTCTTCCTCTGTGTTTAACTTATCGGATGTTTTCATCTCGTGAAGGTGGTCTAAAAGTAACCTATAGATATCTTCAATTCCTTCAATTTGAAGAGGAAAGAAATTTAAGCGGGTTACATGGTCTTTTGTTTTATTTTTAAAAAATGTAAGAAATTCGTTCATATTGACTTCGCCTTTTTGTAAGTTATCGGTAAGAGCTACAAGATAAACGGGCAAAGGTGTATATTTTTCTTCGAGAAAGAGAGAAAATCCAAACTTTTTATACGCGTGGCTCACTAATCTGCAGAAATCTTCTTCGTTATATGAATACAGGTTTTTCATCGCTTCGCTAATGGACAACTTGTTGTTTAGACTAGACAAATGAAGCGGTAGTTCAGGAACCGCTTTTGGCGCGTCAACACCTTCAGAGCCCGATACCTGTTCATCTATCAACGAAAGTAAGTTATCGACCATTACCTGTACAGCAGAAGAGGAAGGAACGCTTGGCAACAAATCTTTTAGTTCTAACATTTTCTGTGTGACTTCTTGATTATCAATGGATTCATCTTTGTGTTGAACCATGTTTTGTGTGACACGTATGAATTCATGGAGAAACGCTTTTAAATACTTGGCATCCTCGGCACTTATTTTAATAGAAGCGCTCTTTTCTGATTTCAAGATAATGTCGAATAAGGTAATGCTTAAGGGATAATCCTGTGACACACCTAAAGGCATTTTCCCTACTTCGTATGTGTAGACGAAAAAGGTGTTTATCATTTGTTTATACGCATTGCCTTCGCGGGTTTTGATGTACTGCGTCATAGCGTCTTCAAATATCGCGATGGTTGTCGGTATGCCCGCAATGTCTTTTAAATTGCGTATGTTTAACAACTTCGAAGCCGTCTTCTGTGAAGCGTGGTGTTGATTGTTTGTCATTCAACCCATCCCTTTCAACTTACGATATTGGCGTATCCTTATCTTTCAACATGCTCTAAGTTGAGAAAAACCATACGGATTCGTTGGATACTTCGATGCCTCTGTATGGAATTCCTGCTGTGAGATGCGAAAGTTCATAAGTAAGTAAATAAAAATAGAAAAACTGCACCTGTTTGTTTGAAGGGAAAGGTCTGCGATTTATTTAAACGGCTCTTTTTCACCTATTACTGTTATTCGCAAGTATAATCTATAGAGTAAACAAATTATCCTATGAAAAGGTGGAAAAACAATATGTTAATAGACTTATTTACAATGCAGAACTGGGAATTAGACAAAGAAGGAATTAAAGCAGAAATTCGTGCAAATGGCTTAATGAATGGAATTGATGTCTTAAACGATTATGTGGTAGACCGTTTAGCACAACGAGTGATTGAAGACGGAAATTATATTAATGCTATTTTACAATTAGAAGCAGATGCTCGTGAAAATAAAACAACTATTTATTACAACATTCTTTGGGAAGTTATTGACCAGTACAGATAAGAGTTCTTTTAGTTAAAAACACTAACCCGTAAAAGGAGATAGGAATATGACTACTGAGGAGGACATTCGAATTGACTTAAACGGAACATCTATTATTGTTAAAAAACTAGAATACAAAGAAGCTACACTGGAAGATGAAGTATACTTTCATGATGTCCATGTAACGTTAATGGACGGTAAAGTCGAGCGCTTTGATGCAGGAGATGTAACCGTTCTTGAAGAAGGCGATTATGACAAAGATACTCATTTCACAAGCTAATTGAAAACAAAACGAATAAATATATACTAAAAATCAAAAGAAAAGTGGGGATGTAAAGATGAACACATATATCATTTCAGAAGACAGCGAAAAACATGGTGAGCTTTTCACAAAAGCAGAGCCAGCAGATGCTTTTGGAGATTGGCTGGATGAACATGGTTACGAAGGCGACTATGGGTTAATTGAAAAGCAAGAAGATGGCTCGTACCTTGCTAAAACATCGGATAATAAGTATAAATTAGAAGTAGTTGAATAATAAACATCATTATGTAAGAAAAAATTAAAAATGAGACGTTCACCTTTAAAGGTAAACGTCTTTTTAGTTTTACATAGCTATCACCTGTTAACTTCATCGTGATTGCTCCTTTGTACGTCTCTAGTCTTACTTTCATTTACATCTCTGCACGGTTTTAGCTACTTGTTTCTCTCTATATACTTAGAGATGCAGCAAAAGAAAAAGGTTTTACCAAAAGTAAATAACAAATACTGTTTTGCTAGACCCAACATAGAGAAAAGGATGAATACACCGTGATAGCCAGTGCATTACAATTTTTAACCGAATACATAAAACACCCTCGTAAGATTGGAGCCGTTATGCCGAGCTCGCCCAATTTAACGAAAGAAATGGTTGCGCCAATTCATTTCAACGATGCTACGTGCATTGTCGAATACGGACCAGGAACAGGCGTCTTTACGGAAGAAATTATCCGTCGCAAAAAAGAAGAGACCTTTTTTCTTGTTATGGAATCAAACGAATCATTTTATAAAAAGCTGAAGCAGCAGTATGGGCATCATAAGAATGTACAGATTGTCTGCGACTCTGCTGAGAACACCCCATTATATCTTCAAAAACAGGGTATAGACGAAGTGAATTACATTGTGTCGGGACTTCCTTTTGCTAGTTTACCCCAAGAAACCTCTCAATCCATCTTACGTCACACAAAAGATATACTTGGACATAAAAGCACCTTCATTACGTTTCAATATACGAAATTCAAACAAGAATTGTTTAAGCAATTCTTTACTACGATACATTTTACGAAAGTAAACCGAAACTTTCCTCCTGCATACGTGTTGGTATGCAGCAATCAAGACGAAAACAAATAAACAAGGTGCCTATTTTTCCTTAGCGAGCGTTGATATAGGCATCTTTACATAAAAAAGACATCTTCTATGAACAAGAAGATGTCTTTTTTTACGGTTGTATGGATAATAGTCTACCATTGCTTCCGAAAAACAACAAGGAATTTTAAATTTGTTAGGAAATATAACAAACACTACACAAAATCACCATAAAAAAGGAGTTTGAATGTCATCATGGATTACAAAACGAAAAAAGTCTTATCAATCGGTGCGGTGAGCGAATTAACCAATCTATCTCTTCGTCAAATCCGCTATTATGAAGAACGAAACCTTATAGACCCAGCTCGAACAAAGGGTGGAACCCGTCAATACTCGTTTGCGGATGTCGAGATGCTGATTTCGATTTCGACGAAACTTCAAGAAGGTGTGTCCACATTTGAACTGAAAAAAGAACGCAAAAAGCAAGAAAAAGCCAATCAAAAGCAAGATATGATTGTTGGTCAAATCAATGCATTTTTCCGTCGTTGATGGGATGCTAGGTATATAGCATGTTTATTATAGATAAAGAGGAGAGGTCTTTATGACACAAAATAAAAAAACGCCTGAACAGCAACAAGAGGAATTGCGACAAGAAGAGCTAAAGCAAAATTCTGGGGGGAACGTGAACGATGCCATGCGACGAGCAGAAACAGGAGGACTTGCAGAGCTAGCGGGAAGTTTAGGTTGGAAAGGTCTTGGTATTTTACTTTTAGTCATTTTTGTAGTCGGTTTTGTAGTTGCTTTTTTTATTAAATAAATTGTAAAAAACAGAGGAGAATAAAAATGGACGCCATACAAACGTTAATATCTACCTATGATTGGAACTTCCAGTGTTGGCAAGACCGCTACGGACGAGGGATATGGGCGGTCGTCGCTCCGCTAGCCATTCACACCCATGAGATACAAGAAATCACAGACGGTGGAGATATTGAAAGTATGGAACTTGGAAATTACTTTTCGAATGAAGGAGCGTGGCTCTCTGTTGTGAACGGGACGGAGCTTGCAGGCGTTATTGAACAACTCAATCGGGACGTTAAACCTTTTGTTGGGAATGAAACGTGGAGAACCCGCATTTACCTTGCCTTTGAACGCATTATGATAGTCAATGACGGGAATTACGGTCTTCGAATAGCAGTTCAAAGTAAAGATGATGTGTTACTGGAACCTGTGAATTTATAGAAAATGAAAAGATGAATAACGCCATGTCCGTACAAGAAAACATAAAAAAACAGGGAGCAAAAGATGCTCTCTGTTTTTTTGTTACTTAATTTGCTTTTTTAATTCTCCCATTACTTTATAAACATCGTCCATGATTTGACGTATTTCTTTTTGCTCGCTTTCACTTAGGTTGTCAGGGAACCAATCGTCCATAAACGAAGTTGCATTTGAGAAATATACAAGATACTCTTCATTTGTAGAAGGTTGTTGGCTCACAAGTGAGTTCATCTTAAGTTTCACAGGTGGAAAATCTTCTAAAATAACCTCCTCGTTAGGCATGAAGTGTTTGTAAGTACCTTTAAGTTTTTCGTGCGTTTCTTCTAATAAAACTTTTTGTTTTAATTCCTTTATGCTTTCGTATCCTTCATTAAGCGCTGTACGAACCTCATCTTGTTCGTCTTCATCTACTTCATCAGGAAACCAATCTTCTAAAAAGCCAGTTACTAGTTCAAGACCTAATAAAATTGCTTGATTGCTTGTTGGTTCGATAGCATCCATTTCTTGAATTTGTTCCAATGTTTCAGGATTGTCTCGTAAAAAATCCGCATCGTTTGGTTGGTATTCGCGACAAAATCCTCGCAGTGTGTTGAATCTGTTCATGTGTTGTTCCATGGTTATCTTCCTCTCTTTTTCTTTATCTATTGTTTTATTACGTCAGTTCTTATAAGACGTTTTATGCCTAATTATTTTAAACGATTATTAAGAAAGTGGGTGAAAATAGAAGAGTTTTGTGTAAAATACCTTAATTTTACACAAAGTAAAACTTTACCCTTATTTCGAACGTAGTATATAGTAAGGAGATTCATTTACTCTATATCAGAACAACGAAAGGAGCACCACATGATTCCAATAGCAGGTTTTTTGTACGTCATTATCGTCGTAGTAGCTAGTGTCTTTTTAGCTAAATTTATTGAGCGGGTTTTCCATATTAAGTCAGAACAAAGCACAGAAAAAAGCGAACGAATAAAAAAGTATATACGCTTTTTCACCATACCCGCTGCTATTTCCCTAATTATCATAAGTAACTTTTTTGATTTTCTGCCTACTTGGGCATTCTTAACATGCCTTGTAATTGTGAGTTACTTAGGAGATGCGTTTTTAGAATGGAAGTATAATAGAAAAAGTAGAAAGCACATTAGCTTACTGTCCCAAGGTTCCTTTTTCTTACTTGCTATCGCTTTAGGAATATGGGTTTTTCAACTCGTCTAATCTGTGTAATTAAAAGGGAGGAAGTTTATTGTTGTATCATCCAAAATGGAGCAAAGCAAAAAAACGTTTAATGAGTTTAGTATGCGAACCTTTGCATTCAAGAGTAGATTTTCACGTAATTAATTATCGAAACGCACATGACCAGTTAGGTAGAACTGTCATAACAGTTGATAAAGTAGAAATGGTCAGTATGTGTACGATTACGGCTGAAAGAGAGGAATATCATAGAGAACATGATATTCGCATTCAATTAGACGATTTTAGTTATGATGATGTGTTTAATAATCGGGACATTCAGGACCGAGCTCATGAACAATTAAAAACAGAAGGTATTTTTGCACAATATGATTTCTTTTCTGCGTTAGAAGAGTATTTTAATTCATCAATTGACGTATCTTTAACGTCAAGTAATAAGCTAATAAAAATATTGTGTATATTGGACCGCCGTGTAGGGAAAAGAACGTTGCGTAAGATGAAAGAATCTATTTCAAAGGAACCTGCATTGGTTCAGGGTTTTTATTACTTACGTTGTGACGCAGAACATATACATATAGAGAATAAACAAAAGCAGAACTTCTAAAAATAAGGAGTTCTGTTTTTAAGCTAAAGAAGTGATAATTTTTGTCATAAGGCTTATCCCTTGTACATACATATGAAACATCAGGGGGGATAAGACGAGCATGAGAAAAGGGGCGCGGATGGGCGTGACACTGGAAGTAGACCGCTTCTTGTGGAGAGAAAACAAGGAGCAAGCACTGAAAGAGGCAATTACCAAAGGCAATATTCGTATTGAAAAGCAGGAACCCAACAAAGAGAACGAGCAGTGAAGTAAAGCCCACTGCTCGTTCTTTTTTTAGTGCTCAACTTTTTCACCAGTTCCGTAGAGTTCTTCAACAAGTGCTGCCAAACTAACAATCGCTTGTTCAAAGGTTTTTGCGCCTGTATCAAGTTCTGTATGATGGTGAACTGCTGTGAAGGTCCCTTGCGCATCTTCTTGTTCAATATACGAATTCGCTTCAAGCCATACAACTACTTCGGTATTAAGTGATTCATCTTCCTCATTTTTACCTGTAAGTGGATTTACTTTTGCGACATCAATGTAAAGGAGTGGTTGGAAATGGCTAACACCGTGCTCATCGAAAAAAAGTGAATGTTCTTCTAAGAAATGCCACGCATCAAAAAATGAACGTTTCATAAGGAAACTCCCTTTCGTTATCTGTTTTTCTTTTAGTATACGTTTTTCTTTTCTAACTTACGAGCAATCACGCTCCGATAATATGAAAATACATATATTTTTAATGGATTTCCTTTTTTTCTCTTATACTGAAATGGAACGAAAAAACAGAATATGAGAGGAAGAAAAAAATGAAAAACGTACATTTTGCAGTAAACGCAGAAGATATGTGTGTCATGGCTCGTCATATGTTATGGGAGGAAAACCACAACCTAGACGATTGTTTGGTGTTTGTGGAAGATTTGCTGATGAATCCTTCTGTTGACGATGAGGAAAGAAGACACATTGCAATTGAAATTCTAGAAGGACGAAAAATCTTGCGAGGTGTAAATGAAGCTGAGTTAGAAGAAGACGGGAAACACATACGTCCAATCTCCGAATTAGTCCGTCGTAAAGAACAGGTAATTTACCGACATGGATTAAGGGACCATATGGAACGGTTCCCGTATCTCTACATTGACCACGGAGTAGGAGGATATAGTTTATTTCGTGAAATCGGACGGAATTGGTTTGAAGGTCATATCCCTGAGGATATTCAACGGATGTCTATTGACGAGCTTAAACGAATGAGAATCCACGGCGTATCAAGTGATGAGCTAATTGGAGTATACGGAGCTTGCCAAGGAGAATTAGAAGCAGGAACGTATTTACTTGATAATCCCGAGCTTGCTTATGAGATACTTAAAAAACCTGTGTCTAAGCCTAATGAAGCGACGGATAGATGCACTGCTTATTTCCACGCGTTATTGCAGGAATGGAAACGAGATGGTCTAACTTATAAGGAAATGAATGCATACGAACAAGCCGTTTATGAACGAAATGCTGTAATGGATAAAGAATTTCCCTACGCTCAAGATAAATTAGCGGATAGATTAAAAGGGAATGAGAAAGAACTGAATATTCCTATCCCTTCGCCTTCGACCATTAAAAAAGAAGAGGTTTCAATTAATGAAACAGGGATGGCGGATACCTACGGTGAGTTTGCATCTGACGTAGCATGGATTTCTCCGCAAGGGTTGTACTATTCGTGCGACTTTGCTCGTCACCAAGAAAAGTCTCATTACATCGTCGAACAAAATCCAAGTTTACTAGCAGAAATTCAAACCATTCAAGATTCATTGTATGCCCTTGTTGATGATGATTACCCAAGTGATTATCAGTTAACGGACGCCTTTCTTTTGTTAAAAGGGTGGGGGAAACTTCATGACCCTACGGGAATTGGGATGCTTCGTTTTACAGTAGACGATAACAGAGGGGCTACTTTTGCCCAAATTGCTACTATTCAACATTCTTCTCGACACTTTAAACGTTGGTATGACCCGTTGACGTATTCTTATGTACGTATAGAAGAAGAAGCGGTTGGATTAACAGGGTGGCTATCCAATAAGGGCGAGTTCTTTGAATGCGAGTGGGGAAATCATGCGGTTTTCGCGAAGAAATGGACAGACGAAGGGAAAGAACATACGGATAGTTACTTAAAAATGGGATGTAATAATGATGAATATGCGTATCTCTTTTTCCCTTCAAATGAATTGCCATTTGAACAGGAGCATTGGATTAAAAAAAATTGGTTACTGTTACATCCTACCCAACAACAAAACTATCTTGACTACAAAGAATCGTTGGAGCCAGTCACAACCATTCCGCAAGTAGAAACTATTAAAGAAGACTATGAAAGATGGAAACGTGTGTTTAAACGTGTTTATGAGCAAGAGAAATCAAAAGAACTTCATGATTGGTTAGCACTTGAAACGCAGCTACTCTCTCTTCTAAGAGGAAAAGATGAAGTGAAAATGAGACGAACGCTCTTAAAATGGGAAGCGCTTGGTCACTATTTAAATCAATAGATAAAAAGAACGCAAAAAGGTAGGGGCTCCCTATCTTTTTTGCTTGTCCTGCTTTCTTTTAATCTGAGCCTAAAATATAGGGGAATAAAAACCAATTTATTTATGAGTCTATAGGTACATTTTAGATGGAGGGATTAAGCAATATTTTGCAAGATTGTTATATGAATAGGAAACAAAAAAGATAGGGTTTCGTGCCCTATCTTTTTGCTTGTCCTAGATACAGTTAGTCGTCTGTAGTCTTACTTAATAGATATAGGTTTTTCTTTTATTTTTAAAAAATTCAGTGTAAATGATGCAAAAATTAGATGGAGTCTAGTTCTATTATGCTCAAGTATGAATTTGCGATAAGGTGTGTACCATACAGGTTTAACTTCTCCCGTATCTCCATAAATGGTTACAGTATCTATTGTTTCTATACCATATTCATCCAATGATTTGACCCAAAAATGAGACAAATTACACGTTACGTTTTCTCTTCGGTATTCTACACCTATAATAAACACAGCGTATCTCCACCTTCAACTATTCTCTTTGAAATTATACCACGAATGGAAGAATAAACCTAACAGGAGCAACTTCCGCAATCATTTCCGTGTTTCTTTTTGACATTTTCTGATTTTGCGGTATAGTTTCCACAATTCACTAGGTGCATAAAGGTGCGCACAGTGTTAAATCAGACAAAAAAGGGGATAAATTCAAATGAAAGATTATGCAAAACACATGAAAGAACTTGTACAAAAGTTAACAGCACTGATTATGGATGTCAGTAACGCATGGAAAGGAACCGATACTTCTATGACCCGAGATGAACGAGAATACTATTATTACGGGTTATTATGTGACTTTTGTCACCGACACTTTGAACTATCATTGCTTCCTAATATTACGAAAACATCTTGTGAATCTATTTTTACCGTATTGTACAATACTCCACTTACCTGCAGTAAAGCTAACTTTCGATTTACATTTAATAGTCAAGACGAACGTATCCTTCTAAACGTTTCAGTAGAGGCACATATTGAAGAGTTGATTCGCAACCTCAAGTTCCTCCAAAACCGCTATCAGCACGTTCCTCAACTCCTTAAATAAAGCGGTGAAACAGCACAAAATTTGGTTTTGTGCTGTTTTTTTATTAAATATCGCTGGATGAAAAGAAAAAATACCTAAAGTAGTTTGTGGTAAAATTTACCCCTTTTTTGCTTTTCTTTTTGTTATTTTTATGTATAGTGGACGCAACATATGGACAACTCAATCGTCCAGTGGACATAAACTAAACACGAAACGGAGATAGTTAGTATGAAAAATCATGTTACTACTTTAAATAATCTATTCAATCAAATTAAACAAGGCTTATTCGCAATGGAAAGTCATATTCAAAACGAAACGAAAGAAATGACTCGAACAGAACAAGAAAACCTGTTCCTTCAACTGCTTAATATGTTTTGTCGTAGCCATAAAGCGCTCGATTTTACAGATGAAACACCGAAAAGATGTTTTAGCTACACACGATTTACCCTTTGTTATCAAACACCTTATCATATCGATAAGTTCTCTCAAAGCCCAATTCCCGCTAGTTTTTGCACAGCGAGTGTCTATGTATACTTTGATGATGAAACGAAAACAAAGGTAGAACGAGTTGTATTTGAAGACCATATCTATGCGTACTTGAAACGAATTGAACGAAACAAGAATTATGCTATTCCAACACGCTATTCTATTCATGCTTAACTGTCCTAAACGGACAATGACGGGAACCTTCCTGTCTTTTTTTTTATACTTTTTTTCAAGTGTATTAACCGAATGTCATCTTTCTAGGATATGGTTAAACTAAAAAACAGCTAGATAAACGTAAAAAACACAATAGCAGATACTTGCTACCGTGCTTTTTTTTATAAAAATAGGAGAATCCTAAATAAAATTGAATGAAGATAGAAGAGGTGATAACCATGTTGCTTTTAGTAGCGATAGGATGTTTCGGAGTAGGTGTACAGGTGTTTCGGTATGAAATTAAAGATGATACTCCGAATCTATCCAATTTTATCTTGTCTGCAGGTTTTTTTACAGGAGGATTTCTCTTAGTGTGGAAGGTCTTCGTGAGAAAACCCACATTCATGATGAACACTACAGAAGGCGCACTATCTGTCGTCGTTCCTTATTTTCTCTTCATTGCCGTAGCGGTTACTCTAGGGAATAAGCTAGCTACAAACTATCAAAAACGAGTGGAACAAAAATAATGAAAAATACACGACGTTTCTTGATTCTCATCTATTGAACAGATAAACTAACTTTAGTAACACTTTTTATCGCAACCTTTTAGTGGAGGTGGCGGAAAAGAGATAGAAGGCATGAGTAATCATTTCTTCGTTGTTACTCGGTCCTTTGGGCATTTGGGCGTGGCTCCTGAATTCTCTGCGTCGGAGACGAAAAAGATGAGACGAAAAAAGTAAAGTCACTACTTTCGTGCGTATCGCGCGGGAGAGCAGGCTACTTCATGCTTATCGTGTGGGGTAGCCTGTTTTTTTATGCACATATGAATGGAGGGACAGAAACCATTCCTGTTAAAAACACCTCTTTTAGATAAAAGAAGTGTTTTTCTATTTAATACGTCTTTAGGTTGTTCTTACAGTAAAGAACGTTCTTTCATTTCCGATGCAATTCGTTGCTTTACATAGGAAAGTGACTCTACCGTAGATTGTTCACATAAATAAGACATAGACGTATAAAGAGTCTCTAATTCGAAATCAGTTAAAGGTTGAGAAGATGTCCACTTTTCTAATAAGTGATACGTATCGTCTTTTGCCATTTGTTGAATCGCTGTCTTTGCATGAGCATCTGTTTCTTTAGATAATTGAACCTCTTTAACATAAGCATTTAAATCAGAAGTGAAGTTGTCTAAAAGCGATTCTTTTTGAGCTTTATCAAGATTTTTAGGAAGATTTCTCATTAATAAGTCTAGAGAATCATCCGACTTGCCTTTTGCTAGTAAAGAAGTTAGTTCATCAATTTCTTCATTCGTTAGCGTGTTGTTTTTTTCAATGGAATAGTTCTTAAATTTACTAAGCAATGTCTTCATTCGTTTGGTTTTCATGGATAGTGCCTCCTAAAGGGTTGTATTGTAATCTGTTTGCTTAGGTGTACGTTTATAACTAAAGAGTGAAGCCTTTATTTACAGAACACGAAGGTTGTTTGGTTTCCTCGGTTCACGTTTGATATCGCTTTGTACCTCAAATTCAAGCAATTTAATACGGTTATGAAGCGCATGTAGCTCGTCTTGCGACAATCCTTTTTCAGATGTCCATCCTGTTAGGAAAAGAACAAGTTCTGAAACGGATTGTTTGCGTTTTTGCATTAAGTTCTCAATTGTTTGGGCATGTTGCTCAAGTAATTGAACTTCTGATAGTGTCTGAACAATTGCTAAGTCGGCTCGGTACAGCTCTTGATGTGATTCTGATAAATAAAACACCAATTCTTCTTCCGCAAACGCATAAAGGATGTCTCTGCTTGCAGCAAAAGCCAGTACCTTGTCGCGATTGATTTTCCAATCGGTAGGTGAGGCAGAGTGAGGGTAGTTCAATACCGTTCCATCTGTGCTCATATACACGTTTCGGTTGTCTAATTGAAACGCGATTTTTGCCATGGTTTTTTCGTTAATTCGTAGCATGTTTGATTGTGTCGTGGGTGTCATTGTTAGTGCCTCCTAAAGCATGTGTATCTTAAGTATATTCTTGGTTGTGTGTTGTATGTTGTTGTTGTGTTAGTTCCTTGCTGTTTAGCGTAAATAGAAATAAACGTTAGTTTGTTGTGCTTGTAGATGTTGTCTCTGACTTAATGTCTGACCATACATTCTCTACAAGACAAATCTCTTCAGGTTTTAACGTTTCTCCTTCAGCCCATTTGTCAAATAACTCTTTGACTTGCTCGACTGCTTCTTTTCGGTTTAACAACAAAAGTTGTTTTCCTAGTAATTCATCAACTGGTGTGTTTTCGGCAATCGTAATAAATTTTAGGCAATCTTGTTTTTGTTCAGACGTTAAATAATACATAGTACCTTTAGACGAGCTAACGCTAAGAATGTTGTGGTCTGAAGCGAAGTCGTTAATCGCTACGCTATCAGTCAACCATTCTCCTGGTATCGCAAGGTCTTGTAAAGGACTGTTCTCGTTATAGTAGACTTCTGTATAGCCCATTTGGAATGCGATTTTTGCCATCATAAATTCATCGATAGAATAATGGTACGCCTCCAAAATCGATTTATATACCTCAATTTCTTCACTCGTAATCAATTCGTTATCATATTTATAGGCAAGCACTTCTTCGTGCGTCATCTTTGTCGCTTGAAGAATCATTAGGTTCTTGTTACTGGATTCGTTTAACCAAATGAAATATTTTTGCTCGTTTTCAAATACCTTTTCATAAGTTTGAACGTCCGTTTGCTCTCTGAATGTAACTTTTATCATCGTAATTCCTCCTAGGATTGTTGTTTAATTGATTTGTAGTAGTAATGAATAATACGATTCAAGGCGTATGGTTTTCTCTATAAAGTAGGTTTTAAAAGCATTCCGCTCAAGAAAAGAGTGGAATAGAAATTTTAATGTGAAGTCCTTACGAAATATTTAGTATCTCTTTATCAAGATACACAAGCGTTCCTTTACCTTCGCCTTCTGTTACAACAATTTGAAGTGTGCCATCAGGTTGTTCGTCTAGAATCGTCACCGCTTCGCCTGCTTTATATGAAAAAGCATGTTCGCCTCGGCATTTGATTGTACCGTCTTCTTTAAATGTTGCTTGTTTTTGTGTATGGTTTGTCATAGTCAATAATCTCCTTTAAAAGTCGTTTTGGATAGTACTAGAATGAGTTTATTAAATAACTGCTTTTGGGTATTCAGTTGATGTTTCATATTCACTGAATGTTACCGTTTGGATAGTTGATAATCCGTATCGGTTCAATAAATCAATGAGTTGCAGGGCTGAAAAGGTATCAATGCGAATGATTTGGTCTTCCACAAGTAACACGATATCAACACCTCTATCTACTAGTATCGGTTGTTGTACTGAATTTTTCATTGGTCGTTTGCTCCTTCTGTGAAGTATTCAAGGAATAAATCTTTTTTTAAATTACTACAACTGTTCCTATACTCGTCATATAGTCCACCTAAATTATAGGATTGGAATTTCTCTCTCCATGCTAAGCTACTTAAAGGAGAGGATATAAATTCATCTAGTGGCATATCAAGTTGCTTTAGTAACCAATAAATAGCATCGCGTCTGTTTTCTTTATCAGACCAATAACCATCATGCACATAGCCCATTACTTCCCATGGCTTAAATCGACCTGGATAAGCATATTCAACGATGTGATAGTAACTGTCGTAGTAGTATAAGAAATTCGAAAACCCGTTTTCAACAAATATTTCCTTGGATAGTTTTTGCTTAAAGTCATTATCTGACCATTTTAATTTTTCTTCAAACAACCAATGAATTGCATCTTTTTGAAACGTAGGGTCATGGTACATTCCCTGAGGTGCACGTATAAGCTCCCAGGGTTTAACCCGTCCATTTGTATATAAGTCTACAAAGTGGTAACTAGATGAAATGTTTTCAACTCTCGTAAAATACTTAAGTAATCCTGTTAATTTGTTCTGATGAATTGTCTTGGTAACAAAATGTTTCTTAATATCTTCATCCGTCCATTGTAGCCTTTCTTCAAAAAGCCATTTAATAGCCATCAAACGGTGGCGTTCAACTTTCCAATAGCCATTTGGTGTTCTCCCTGTGAGCCAAGGTTTATCTTTATCGATTTCAATATAGTCCATTGGATTGTGTGCGTTCTCGTTCATAATTTATTGCTCCTTTAGTGTTGTATTAGAGATATAACATGTCATTAAAACATCATGTATCGTTTCATTTCATTTGAATTCAAGCAATAAAGTACAAAAAGATTTGTGCACATATGAAATAACGAAACTCAGTGGAAAAAGTTTCTCTTTTTACCTAAAAAGTCATAAAGTTTGTTGAATCATTTGCTTGTATTCACTTGTACAAAATGACAAAAGAGTATTTCTACTTCCTTATCAAATGCCGTATTCAGTTTTTAACTCCATGATTTTTCGCTTTGTTTCCCGAAGAACTTGCTTCCAGTGTTCCGCTAAATCTTCGTCTTGACGATGATTCAGATAAAAGTCGACCGTTTCTGCTTGTAAGCGACGAGACTCTTCTAATTTTTCAATTTGATTCAAAATATCAGGTAAGTCTTGTTGTCGTTTTTCAAAACGTCTTAGCTCACCTTTTTTACTAATAAGTTGACGTCGTGTTGTTTCTGCAGCATCGTCCCAGTAAGCTCCTTGCTCTGGATTATTAAGCTGTCCGTAATACACAGAAGCATTTTCTTGTTGAATGCGATAATCGCTTTCTAATCGTTTGATTTCGTCTTGAATCGTTGTCATTGTTTGTTCCATGGATAAGCACCTCTTCTTATGATTTTGATTAACACGTTCATCGTGTGTTGGTTAATTCCCTCCCATTTTAGAAGATTTTTTAAAAAAGTGGAAAAAAAGGGTGCAAGAACTTCAGAGCGGGTCTCGCAGGAGACATATACGAGTAAGAAATAAAGGAGGATGAGGGGAGAGGAAGTAACATAAAACCTCCAATAAATTGATGAACGAGGGGTAATAAATAAACAAATATATGACCTAAGCGCCAAACATTTCTATCCATGTAAAAAACCTCTATCTAAACTAGATAGAGGTTTCATTCATTCAATCATGAATTCATTTGTTATTTACCGATTTGAACGATACGTTGGAAGTCTGAATTACTTAGACTTGGCGTAACGTTGATACGGTGTAACGTATACGGTGAATCACCTACATTGACTAATCCTTGCTCTAGCGTGAATCCTGCAGAGTATCCACCTAATTTAACCGCATTAGTTAATGCATCGTTGTAGTCACCAAATGGGTAAGCAAACGCACGAACATCTGCAAATTCTGCAAAGTTATCACGGTTTAGCTCGACTTGAAGTTGCATTCTTTCAGGTGTCGCTTGAGAAAGAGCACTACTTCCATTCTCTAGAAAATCTAACGTGTGCGAATAACCACCTAACACATGTCCTTGAGAAATCAGTTTTCGCATGCTATCTACATCCATCACAAGCTTTTCATCGGGATTAAACGTTTTATTTGAATCGTTTAATTGACCTGAAGCCATAAAGAATGCCGCTTTAAACCCGTATTTATCAAGAACAGGAAGTGCATTTTGTATAACAGATTGGTACCCGTTATCAAACGTAATCAACACTGATTTTTCAGGTAGTTCGATTTCGCCATTAACATATTTCGCTACTTGTTCAGGTGTAACGGTTTTGTACCCTGCAGCATCTAAGAACATCATTTGTTGTTTGAATGCTTCTAGACTCACTGTGTCAGGGTCATTTTTGAACTGCTTGTTTTCGTTATCCGCTAAGATGTTTTGGTAACGAACAACGGCAATGCCTCGGAACGTTGGTTTTGGTTCTTCAGGCTTCGGTGTGTCAGGTTTAGGGTCTTCAGGTTTTGGCGTTTCGGGTTGTGGTGTTTCAGGCTGTGGTTGTTCTTTCACAATCGCTGGCTTATATACATATCCGATACGTTGACCGACGGACACTTTATACCAGTTGCCTGCATCTGAAATAATTGGATACGTCACATTTTTTTCAATCGTAGCAAATGTAACTTTCTTACCGTCTGAGTTATCAATAACATTTAAAGATTTTTGTGAAACAAAAGTCGTTTTGCTGTTTTTCAGTGACGTGTTTGCATTTTTATATGAAACTTTGTCTACTTTCTTAACCGATTTTGCATACACATAACCTGTGATGTTACCGTAATCAAGTTTGTACCAATTTCCTGATAAACCTTTCACTTCATACTGTTGACCTTTTACTAACGAACCTACTTTCACAAGAGAAGGACCTTGTGTGTTGTCCATAATCGATACATTGTTGCTTGTTACTTCAATGTATTGCTTTGGAGCAGGTGCAGGCTTTGGTTTTGCTGTAACAGCAGGTTTGTATACAAAACCGATACGTTCACCTGCAATTACTTTGTACCAATTTCCAGCTTCAGATACGATAGGGTACTTGACATTTTTCTCAATCGTTGCAAATTCAACTAATTTGGCACCTGTGTTGTCTTGAATGGCAACATTATTAGCAGGTGTAATCGTCTTTTTGCTGTTTTTTGTTTTTCCGCTACCGTTTTTGTACGTCGCTTTCTTTACTTCTTTAACAGATTTGGAGTACACATAACCGTACCCCGTTCCGTATTGCACTTTCCACCAGTTGGTACCGTAAGATGTCGCAGGGAAGACTTGGTCTTTTTTGAAGACGCCGACTTTCACAAGCGGTCCTTTCTTACTGTTGTCCATAACATTTACATCTTTGCTTACTACTTGGATATACTTGGTCTTACTGGTTGCTGCTTGTGTGTGCGATAGTTGCGAAAAACCCGCAAAAAACACAACAAAGGCCGCAAGAAATGCGAATAAAAATTTGGACGTACGTTTAACTTGGTTCATGATACTGCCTCCTAGAAATAGTGTGATGGGTCTTACAAATTCAAGTGTAGACGGGTTTTGCTAAAATGGAGAAAAAAAGTGGGATTTTTTTCACAAATTGATAAATACGACAAAAGTATGAAGGAAACCTTCTAAAGTTTTAGTTTTTTGTAAAAAAAATGAATAAATAGAAGTGATAAGTAACAAAGTCTGTCAATCTCGTACGATTTAATGGAGGAATAGGAGTTTACTATAAACAAAATAAAAAAAGCGGGTACCTATGTGGTACACGCTTATTATACATATAAAGAAAAATGGTCGTCTTATTCAAATATCTCTTCCTTATTTTCAATAATAGTAGATACTTTCATTTTGACACGAGGGACACTGTCTTCTTGATAATACATACGCAGTACCTGCTCAATTTCTTTTTTGTCTGCGCCTAGTATCTTAGGAGAAAATTGGGAAACAGAAGGGGTATCAAAACCCGAAATACAATTCTCCATCGTGTCTAGAGCGATTAAACTGAGCGGTCTTCCTTTTGATAGCCATGATTTCATTCTCACCCATGTTGGAAAGGATACCGCTGCTAATCTTCCCCAATTATCATTAAAATTTGTGCAGTTTGATTCAATCCAATCAAGCACAGCGCTTGAACGAAAGCGATATAAACAGCTAAATGAGGCTCTTGGTAATTCTTTTTCAATTAGCTTTTTTAACCTCTTGCATACAATGTGTAATCCCTCTTCAACTGGTAAACTACTGGCTGTTGCTGAGGAAAGAGAATAAAGAAATGCTTCATCATGCGTTTTCCAAAGCTCTCTTATCCAATCTGAAGCAACGGTACCTACTACGTCAGCTATGATATCTAACATTCGCGCTTTTATTTCGTAATTTTCTGTTCCGTAGAATCTTGCTTTTACAGAAACTAATAGCTGTTGTTTTGGGTGCTGTTTAAGAGCATGTATAAGCTCTTCCTCAAGGAACCATTTCGTAATCGAAAAGTCTAACAGCGATTCTATGTCATGCTGAACATCTTGTAGCCTCGGTGATTTTTCTTCTTCCTCCACCTCAAAGTCTTCTTCGGGCTGATAAGCCTCGCCGTCTTCATCATAAAAATCATCGTGCAATAAAAATTTGTTCGGAGAATGAACAACCGCTAGATTGTACCATTCAATAGGTCGTAACGAATAGTTTACAAGTCTTTCATGACATTGAGGACATACGTGATAAGGTTGTTTAGGTTCGTCAGATGTTTCGGTAACGGTAGCTACATGTTGTTTACAAGCTTCGCATAAAGTAGTTGTTGCCATTATAATCACTCCTTGTACGTATTTTAACATGGTTCATAAAGGGTTTGCTAAGTAGAGGAAGCGCGGATATAAAACAAAAAATCGTTTAAGTAAGGTATCAACTAAAACTGAGAAAGGAATCGATAACTAAAACGAAGAGAAACCCAAGCAATAAATATGCAGTAGGTTTCTCTTTGTGATGATATTCGCTTTTTAACCCTCTTAACTGAGCCCTGTACATATAAAAAAGGGATAAAAATAAGCTTTATTTTCTTTTTTGTTATGTATAATCTGACGTTTACTTGCTCGCTGTTTCTTACCTTCACAAAATGACGAAGACAAGGTAACTAGCAATTAGAAAAACAGAAATAAGAAGGGTGAAAAACACGTCCCATTTGTCAGGAAGGGTTGTCTGTTTATTGGTCGACATGGTAGCACCTCGCTTTCCAAAAGGGATTATTCTTAGTATGTAAATTAAGTATCTATTTTCTCTCAACCCTTATGAATAGCTCCTAAAAGAGTGAATACGAGCGGTGGAGAGAAAAACTTTCGCTGTGACTTCCTTTTTTATCTGTCCATTCGACATGAATCGTAAAGGTCTCATTTTTTTTAGGTCGGTCACCAAGTACCATAAAGTCAAAAGACGAAGCAGTTGATTCCGCTTTTGAAGGAGAATAGTCCGTTTTCTCACTGTCTGATGTCACTTCAAACTTCTTTACTGTAATATCATCGTCTGATACGCGTCTCATGCGTCCTTCCCAGTAGGTGCCTGAACGAACATATTTCGCTTCCCATGTGTGACTTTTGGATGCGCCAACTAAATGAGGTTGATTCATGACATACAGGTAAATGCCCATTCCTATCATGACAACCAATGCGGTAATCCAAATAGGGGCAAGGTCTCTAATCATTTTCATTTTGTTTTCTCTCCTCTTTCCATTTGGTATATATAACCTATGTTAGCACACCCAAGCAAATGTCTGACCTTCTTGAAACACATCCATCACTTCGCGTATAAAGCGTTCATGATTGGCTTTATTCACGTATGTATGCATAAATGAATCTAGCTGTAGTTTAGTGAACATCGTAAGTGCTCCGTCTGGTTCCTCATGAGCCGACAAAAAATCGTTATCTAGTAAACTCTTACGGTAACAGCTGACTTCTTGCGTATGAAGACCAAACAGGTGACGAGATGTCATAGGTAGAGGTTCAGATGTAGAAAAACAAATATCCTGAGGACCTGTCGCAGAGGAAGAAGCTTTGCGTGTAAATGCCGTTTCTGTTTCAGTTGAATATGCCCATTCATAGTCGCTATAGGTTAACCCTTTTTCCTGAAACGCTTTTGTCCAATCAATATAGGAATCTTTTTTTTCGATTAAAGGTACCTTTAAATGCACAAGTGCTCCAAACGCGGTACGTCCTTCGAATGTATGAAAAAGTTTACTTTTATTATCGGTTGATTGAAAAATGTATATTTCTGAAGCCACAAATCTCCGACCTTTCTAAAAAAATATGTTTTTATTATAACAATAAATTTAAAATAAATACATTATTTATTTTTTTGAAAGAAGAAGTTTTGTTCAAAATATAATAAAATATATGTATATCAAATTATTTTAAAGGTGGAGAGGTTATATGAAGAAAATAATAGGAACGGTATGTAAACGAACGTTCTTTCTTTTAAAGTTTTATCAATCGATTCCCATGTTCTTCCGTTTTTTCGGTTCTAGGCACATTACTAAAAAGAAAAAAGCTCTATATATTGCACTAATGATGGGATATTTATTGTTGCCAACGGGTGATTTTATTCCTGTTTTAGGGTGGCTGGATGATGCAACCGTCTTTTCATGGATACTCTATGGTGTTCATCACGAAATAACAAAATGAAATAACGATACAATATCATCTATGTAAATCATTAGTTTACATAATAAATGTTACAGTCAACTACGAGAGTGATTGCAAGACAAGCATTAGAAAATTGTGTAAACTAAAAAACACAATAAAACAAAAAAGTAGGGAAAACACATGAAATTTGAAATCCGAAAAAGTAGTAACTGGCATGAAAAGCCTTGTGACGAAGCGATGGAAGAAACGAGACCCAATCTTGATGTACGAAGAGTTGATTCTCCTTATCGCATTTGGCATACGGAAGAAGAGGTACAAAAAGAGTGGTACCAACATGGAACGAATCACCGCTCGGAAAACGGACGTATTCTACGCAACCTTCCTGATACAATGTACTGGACAATTGAGTTTCAATCGTTAGAAGAGCTGATGGCATTTCAAGAGACCTACGGAGAAATCTTAATTAGCGATATCGGAACAAGTACAGACCTTAAGCTTCTTGAACTAAAGAATCAATAAAATGAACAACTAAAAAAACCTCTGAATCATGAGTTCAAAGGCTTTTTTTAGTTTTCTCTTCTTATCAATAGGTGAATCGTTTAGCTTAATGGTGCTTTCTTTATCGTAAACGTTCAAACACAATGTTCTGATTGCACGTGTCAGGGTATCGGCTGGCCGCTTTCTTCAAATACTCTTCCGCTGCTTTTCGAACTCCCGTAAGCCCAAGAGATTGGCTATCTAATACGCGCTTTTTGAACGCATCCGCAAGGTCATCATCTTCAGGTACGTGAATGCTTCCTGCAAAGTTAACAATAAACTGGTTGGGCTTAGGCACTTGATACTCATGAAACGCGTTGGCAATGTCGTTCTTCTTCATACGAATCTCTGCTAATTCAGGTGTGGAGTTGTTGCAACACCCAATGTAAATCCCACATTTGGCTTCTTCGTGAGGTTCCACGTTTTCCATGTAGTCATATACGTACTCGTATGCTTTTTTATACAAAACGGATAACTTATCGTCATTCTCTTCTAAAAAGGAAAGGAAACTATCCGTAAATATTTTATCAAAGCGACCTGATACACTGACAAGCTTGTCCTTTAGTTTATAAATCTTTTTATACTGTTCATCTTTCACTGTTGTGCCTAGAGCGGGGTCGGATGTAATTTCTAACGAATCGGCACCCATTAAAATATAAGGCACTTGTCCTTCGCTTGGATTGGCAGCAATCGCAATTAATACAGTCATCAATCTTCCTCCTGTAATGTATGGTAGATGTTGGTTCTGCTGTTTATTTTATCATATAATGAAAGAAGTTTGATTCATTTATACAGGTAGACATGTACTCATATGTCCACTAGAGAGGTAGTTTCTTAATAGCGTTTATACGATAGTAAATCGCTTGAGTCAGTGAACAGCTCGGTTCTTGTTCGATTCGCTTGCTTCGAAATCTCTTTATACAACTCATTTCGTTCTTCCTTGCTAGGATGGAGGGTATCTTCAAATTCATCAACAGCATAACCAATGGCTAACCAGTCGTCTAAATACTCGGCTTCGTCTTCTTCAATCGCCATATCTCCAAGAATTTTAGCATGAGCTAGCACGTTATTAGGTTCTTTTAACATCGACACGAGATGATGAAACGTCTTATAGGCAACGGCTTGTTCATACGTCGGAACAAATAACGTTAAATCGCTTATTGTACGCTTTACGTATTCTTCTACTTCAAACAGGTTGTAGGGCTTTTGTAAACCTGCGAGCATATTTAACGCATCTGACATGCAACCTTCTTCCAGTAATGAAATTGCCCAGGGAATATAATGGTCTTCCGCCGTTACGGTTCCCTTGTATTTCTCATAATAGACTAAACAAATATCCATGTATGTGTTTCCTCTCTTTTCTAAATGTATCTAAAAATTGTCCTATCTACCTTCTCTGTAAAAGAAAGGAATAATCCTTGTAAGTAGTGTATACTGGCTAAAAGAAAATGAAAAGAAATAATATGTTGTTAATGAGGTGGAGAAGTGAAAAGAGAAGAAAAACAAGAAGCAGAAGAGGTCTTGACCCGTTTATTTAGTGGAGCAACATTAACCGATGTGGGAGATGATTTTACTTCTACCTACATACGACTGAAGTTTAAAGGAAAAGGCGGGGAACCGCTTGTCATTACCGTAGAGAATGAGTGGGAACTAACGCCTCCTCGTTCATTTTTTACGCTGATGGCGAACCATGAAGTCGTAACAAGCATTTCACTAGGAGAAAACTACCCCCATTTAATTGTCTGTTTTTCAGGAGGAGAAACGCTACGAGCAAATGGTATTGATTCTCTTTATGAAAGTTGGCAAGCAGGTACCAAAACCCAAGACTATCTTGTTGTCGCATGTCCTGGTGGCACCTTAGCTATATGGGTTCCTGAAAATGAGCAAAGTTTGTAAAAACAAACTCTATAAAAAGAAAGGGATGAAACAGATGACCAGTATTTATGACCAATTAGACGAGTTACAGTTACAGCTTCGTACATATCCGCTCTCTAGAATTGAAGAATACTATTATATGAGGTGTTGCGATGTAGCAGGAAACACACTAGGAAATCGAATTAAAAGCCTCTCTCTAGAAGAATACAAAAAGCAGTTAAAGAAAGGAATAAAAGATAGCCTAACCCGCATTCAAAACGGAGTCGGACGTGCGATTTACTTTGAATATGACATGGATGACAATTGGCAAGGGTCTTTTTATTTGTGCACTGAGTATGTACCCAATGAAGATGAATGGGCATGTGAATGGGAAGATGTACTAGAAGGACCGTCATTAAGCGACTTTGGCGAACTCATTATGCACTATGGCTTCGATAAAGATGAAACATCGGTTGCTGTTACCATGTATCTCATTGCTCGTACGGTTTGTGCCTTCAGTGACGTTGTAAGCAGCGTAAAGGAAGCTAACCGTGTTCCTATAGCGATTGGGTATCATGACCAAGATGACATTTATCATATGGACCATAGGAGGAGCGCATCATGAAGACGATTAAAATGATAGACGACGTTCAGGAGTTAAAAGGAACGTGTTATGTAGAAGTACAACCTGGTCGCTATACAGGTGAGTTTTGGAGCAAAGATTCGGTATATTTTACAGACGAAGTGTTCGGATTATTCTCTCAGGCTATTCATCAGTATGCCCCTGCGTACTCACTGTGGGGCGTTACAAAGATTACAGCAGATACATGGCTCCTAATTGCAGAGGAATTAAACAAATTAGCGGACTTTCTCCATACTTATCCTGAGATAGAGGACATTGAAACGCGAATGACCTTTGTGTATGAAGAAGAAAATAAAAAAGATTTCGTGTTAAATCAAAAAGAAATAACTGCTCAAATCATAGATGCGATTCAGTCGTTTGTGGTGTGGATAAAGAAAACGTGCCAAACACATTCTTCGATGACTATATTGGGTGTGTAGTAAATTTCTTTAAGAAAGATTGTATGACGCTTAATCTAGGAGTAACTAGCGGGCATAAGAACTTCTAACAGACAAAGAATAAAAGACATATATAAGTAGACTATATAATTTATTTAATGTGTTCTTTTTCTACTCCGAAGTATAATGTGAATACCCTATAAATGAGGCGAAGGGGAGTGCAATGATGAGCGAAGTGGGTAATGATAAACAAAAAAAGAATGGTCAACAAATGACATACAGAGAATACTCGAAAACGAAAGAAGGGGAGTTATACGAGGTTTTAGATGGATATGTTCTTACCATGGGTTCCCCTAGTCGAGACCAGCACCATATATCCATGCAATTATCCATTGATTTCGGTTCGTATCTACGAGGGAAAAAATTCGAAGTTTTTGCTGCTCCCACAGATGTGTTTTTATTTGAAGACATAAAGGAATGGGATGATGACAAGGTAAAGAACTGGGTGATTCCAGACTTATCGATTGTTTGTGACCCTGATAAACTTGATAAAAAAGGGGTTGTTGGTGCTCCTAATTTAATTATTGAAATCACTTCACCATCAACTGCTAAAGTAGATTATTTACAAAAACGCTCATCTTATCAAAAAGCGGGCGTAAAAGAATACTGGATAATTGACCCTTCTTATCAAAAAGTTGATGTGTATGTGTTGGAAGATGGGGTTTACAATCGAAGTGAAGTTTATTTTAGGGAAGATTCCATTAAAGTAAGTATTCTTGATAACCTGTCCATTAAGTTAGAAAATATATTCCCTGAAAGAGAAGAGTAAAGTTAACTAAGGACACCTAACAATCAAAAAGAAACAAAGAAAAAACCCCTATCTATTCACTTATGAACGGATAGCGGTTTTTATTACTGATTATTTTTATTCATCATTTAATTTGTGGTTCAAACTGTCCTTTTTTTAAGCGTTTGAGAACAGTATGTTGAAGCGGAACGCCTCCCATCGAAACATTGCGCTCAATAAGAAGATATCGGTGGTTATCAATGATGAAAATACGATTCCCTTGATAGGATACTTGTCTTCCTTGTTTCTTCAACTCTACTTGAACCGCTTGTACATACTCTTTTAACGAGATGTAGCGTTCATTCAAATCCAATTGGATGTTGCCTTTTTTATACCCCATGAACCAGTTAAATCCAAATAAAGCTAAAAGCCCGAGTATAACACCTAGTAGTATATTCATCTTCATCCCCTCTTTCATAAACATCATACTCATAAATATCATACCATAAATGTTATATTATTACATTTATAAAGATGTAAACGTTTCCTTTTAAGGAATATAAAAAAATAGATTGCATTTCCATTTTCTATACGTGAGCGGTTTTTTATTCTGTAAGTAAATGAGTTAAATAGAACTGAATAAAGCTTTGTGCACACCACGGAAATGGGCTTTTTGAAGCAAAAAACCTTTGTGAATATACAAATAAGGTATAAATAGGAATAAAACATTAAATATGGTAATATTAAGTAGACGATAAATAAACTGTGTTATCGTTTATACATAAAAGGTAATGAGAGGAGACGTTATGTTCTTTTTACAGTATTTTAGTTACTTTGTTACAGTCGCGATTGCACTTATAGTGTTTTCTGTTATCGGGATGCAAAAACGGTTCCCTGGATGGCTTAAATGGGTAGCGAGTATCTATTATTTAATTCCACTTCCCTTATTAGAATATTTACAAAAACGTTTAGCAGATAAATGGTATAAGACGACACCTGTACCTGATGAATATTGGGATTTAAATTCTCGATTAGCAGATATCTTTTCTGCGCTCTTTTTTATTCCTGCTATTGTCTTGTTAGTGGCGTTGTATATTCAATGGTTTAAGAATACAAAACAAACAGACAAACGTATCTACTTGAGTATTAGTATTTTGCCAATTATGGTTGCGGGCGCAGTTGTGTACACTTTTTTTGAGTTCACCTATGGGTACCAACCATAAAAGGAGATAGGAGTCAGGTTGGATAAGTGGTTTCGGATGTGATAAACGGCTACATAATTAGCCATTTACAAAGGTATGCCAAGATAGATAAATAAATTACAAAAAGACAACAACCCCTGTATGCGTCGTCTATGCGAGCATGCAAGGGTTGTTTTATTAGGCTTTTTTCTCTTTGTCATTATTTACCTTAAATAGGTTGTGACTCTTGCAAACAAATCGGCAAATTTGACTACATTGCAAGAGGCGTAGTGCTCTGCAAAGCGCTACTTAATAATACCAGTATACCAACTATTACCTTCAGAGGCAACGAAAAGCACCTCTCCTTTGTTTTTGGCACGAAACAAAGGAGAGGTGCTTTTCTACCATTTTTAAACTTCTGTGTGTGCTTGCTTTGACCGACTGACCGTCTACTCAACTGAATATAAGAGTGAGTCGTTTACAAAACGATTGTCCATCAAAACGTCAAAATTGAGGGACGAATAACTATGAACGTATAGGATTCTCCCAAAAGAATTGTCTACAAAGAAGAAGTCTATCAAAAACCGTGAAAGAATGCAACTAGGGGTTGGAACGGATAAACTATTGGTGATTTTATTTCGTCAAGTGTAATTTAAAATGCATGAAGGTTCTTGCGTCAAAAAAAGCTTATCAAAGGGGGAACGGAAGTTTAAAATATAGGTATGACAAGGAGGTTTTAACATGTTTTCAGTTGGGGAACAACCTGATTTCATACGCGACGTAGCAGATATACAGAATAATATTGTGAAAGAAGTGGCTATTGACCACAATACAAAAAATATGCAATTACTCTCCTCACTATATGATGTAGATACGGTATGGATTTACTGGGTGAATCAAAAGGAATTTGATTACATTATCAACTCAATAAATCCAAGGCATTTATACGTGTATGGTGTCCAAATAGCAGACTTATCTTCATTAGAACGCTTAACTGATGTAGAAACGATTTGTTTGCAGTGGAATACAAAAGCATCTGCATTATGGGACGTATCCAAAAATACTCATTTAAGGAAACTAGGTATTGAAGATTTTAAACGTTTGGAGGATATTCATATATTATCTACTTGCACCTTGTTGGAGGAACTGACACTTGCAGGTAGCGTTGTATCGAACACGCTAAAAGTAGATACATTAAGGCCGCTAAGTGGTTTAGTGAGTCTTAAAGCGTTAAACTTACATAATATTCGCGTGAAAGATGAATCGTTAGCTCCGCTTCAATGCTTACAGGCATTAAGAGAACTGCATATTTCGAATCAGTTCCCAACAGAAGAGTATGCCAAGCTTTCGGTTCACTTGCCTAAAACGACATGTGATTTGTTCCAGCCATACACAAAATTACTGCAACACATTGACGGTAAAGATGTAATGGTAACTGGAAAGAGAAAGCCGTTTTTAAACTCTGTAGCGGATGTATCTAGATTAGAGAAGTATGCAAATCAGTTTAAGCAATTCCAAGATAAAGAGCGCAATAACAAGTCCTCTAGTTGACAAGCTTAGAAGAGTTTGGGAAAATAAAGGAACATATTTCTTGCAACAAGATAAAAAATCGGAAGGGTATAATGTAATAGCTGAGTCACCTGTTTACATCTAACTTATAGAAAAGATAAAAAAGTATTCTAGAAATAGCGACGGCTGTGTTTACATCTACCTTGTCAAAAAGATAAAAATATTGGACACACACAGTTTCTGAAGGCTAGTTTACATTTACCTTATCGAAAAGATAAAAATCCAGACAATTGCTTGTTAGGATATTTGCATTCTTGTTTACATCTAACTTACAGAAAAGATAAAAATGAGGTTAAGAATGTGGCAGTTGGAGAGCTTCCATTTTTTACATCTACCTTATCGAAAAGATAAAAATTCCTGTACCCCAGTCATGTTGTCCATAATAATGATTTACATCTACCTTAGAGAAAAGATGCAAATAAATCCCTTTATCCTAACAAGATAAAGGGATTTATTTATGGAATAATTTGTTGGTTTTTGATTGTCGAAGAAGGGTGGAAAATGTTATAATAGAAGGGTCAGTCACCAAGTCCAGGGTGGGAGTTTCATCGCCTGTTCCCCTCATGTCTTATGTGGGAGGGAGGTGAAACGTATGATTGAGTTTCTACTGAATTTAGGGCAAGATGTTATCAATACTTTTTTCACTGTCCTTGTTACCGCTTTTGCAACATTTTTAGCGGGCAAGTGGTGGGATGATAGAAAAGAGGAAGATGATGAGCCTAAAAAACCACGTAGAAAAACCACCCGACGGACTAGGAGAGGTGGTTCTTCCAAGAAACGAAATATAAACTCTTGATGAATCTCTCACTCTGATTCGGTGAGTGACGACGAATAGGAGAAGGTTCTGATGTTGGCTGCATCGGAACCTTTTCTTATTTATTATACGGCTAGTATAACATGATTATTCATAGAATGCACATATTTTGTTGTGTAGAAATAGGTGATTACTAGATAACAAGGAGGCTTTTAGTAACGTACTCAATCTACAAATGCACGCATCTTCTACTAATAAGTCGCAGACACATATAATTAGCAAAAGAGAAAAGTTCCTACTACCTATTAGTAGGGACTTTTCTCTATGAACAGCTTTACTTAGTGTTAATTCGTTCAATTTCCATTTTAAATTTCAATAATTCCACTTCTTTGATTTCATTTTGTAGGAGTAACGTTAAGTCGTTTTGGTTCTTGTCTTCTATCTTCTGAAGCAAGTAGTGTATGGTCTTAATTTGTTCGTTTACGACTACTTCTTTTATATGAATATCTGCTACTTCATCCGTTAGATGTGGGTTCTTCAGAAAGAACACTTTAACAGCTTCTTCGGCTCTTTTCACCATGACCGTTTCTTGGCAATAGCCAATGGCTACTTTATATACTTTTAGGTTAGGGTTTTGCTTCATTTTTGTTAGAAAGTACGTGTATTTCACTAAGGCAAGCTGTTGCTCAACGGTTTCTTTTTGTCTCCGCAAAATTCGTTCTCGAATGTCTTCATTGTGTTGGCAAATGTACGCTAAGCGCTCTGTAATATTAATTTCTTTGATATCTATATCCGACACAGTATAGTTTTTGTTATCCCTTGTAAGGAATGTCTTGATTTCATTTTCGTTTTCGCCCATCATTTTGTTCACTTTTTTGACACCATTTACTTTGTAGACAATTTTGTATAACTTTTTCATGGTTGTTCCTCCATAACTAGTAGTTTATTTATTTAGCCCTTCATTATATTAAGGGGTGTCAGTCGCTCAAAAATTTCACGTTTTTAAAAAATAATTTAAAAAAAGTAAAAGAAAGTATCCTTTTGATAAAAACCATCGAAAAATACAAAAAGCTCCTTCATGATGACGAAGGAGCTTTTTACTTTATATAAGTTAAACAACTTTAAGATGAACACGGGATTTCTTCGAGAACATTAAGAAAAACCATACAATGTTGACGATACTTCCTAGAACAGAAGAAATGGCAAGACCCATTGAATACAGATGCAATGTGACAGTAGAATCAAATGAAAAAGAAAGACCTGTTACTATTCCTATAGCACAAAAGGTCGCCATCACGTATTTAAAAAACGCGAACCCTCTTACATAGAAAAAGAGCGGTACTGCATATAAAAATGTAAGAGTAAAAAGTGAAAGCCACATATCTTTTGAACCGAAATTATTTGGGGGAGATGTTTCTATATGTGCCAATGGCGTTAGAGAAGCAAACACGACCATTAAATCAAATAAAATAGCAGAGATAATCGTGCAGACAATAATTTTTTTTAAAGCTGAACGTCGAACCATTCTCTCACATCCTTTTTTATAAAATACCTAAGACAAAATGAACATCTTTTGCTTATATATCTATCATTTTACAATAAAAATTATGGAAAACAATGGATAATGCCTGTTTTTAAACTTCGTAACGGATGAAAGATAAAAAGAGCTGTTTTTGCCACTTTTTTCTTTAATCGGTGGTACCATGAAAAAGTAGTTTTCAAGAAAACAAGATTAAATCAACTAAACTAATGGAGGAATGCACATGCATCATTACGAAATCAACTTTTACGGAAAGAATCACGAGCATCATTGGTGTTTCTTTCTGACATCAGATGACCCAATGTCAGATAAGGACATTGTATCGACGTTAAAACATTCAGAGGGCATTGAACAGATTCACATCGACAACATGCTATATATCCATGCCATATCTGAGACTGAATTTGTTGATAAATGTGGTGAAACGGATGCTTATGTAACTAATCATGCGTATGTTGATAAGCAAGGCGCAAAGGTAGGTAACTAAGTGTCGCAAGTAAAAAGGGGACTAAAAGGATTTCTATTAGAACCTTATCGTGTGATTTCAGGCATGTTGGGCTCCACTCTTTTTGCTTACTTTAATCACGGTGCTCTTCTAGACTTTTGCATACTGTTTTTTTATCATTATCTGTTTAAATGTTGCGTGGTTTGACTACTTCGAAAAGAAAAAGACCGAGATGTTAGCCGAAACAAAAAGAAAAAAACAAACTCAAGGGAGAGAGAATAATGGAAATTTCATTTAAAGCATTTGTAGAAAGTCATAAACTAACAGAAGGGGTGCTAAACGCAGCCTTCGGAACCTACGGCTATTTCCTTGAAGGAGAACACCAGTTTACGTTAGATATTGGTGACAATAATGAATGGTGTGAGACAGATAAAGATGCAAGATTCGGTGTTTCTGCTAATAACGAATTTGAAAGAATGCTGAAATACTTTGGTTGTACGATGACGCCATCTGCCGAAGAAATTTGGGATGAATTTCATAACAAAGACGCCTATCAAGACGGTGGTGTTGCCCAAATTATCGGAAAGTCATACAGTTATCAACTTCCGTTCTTTGTTGGAAACTTAAAAGGTACAAATGGTGCGACGACTTCAGTATGGGTTGATTTAGACGAACTTGAAGAAATTGAAGGAGAGAGAACAATAGATAATTCAATGAAAGCATTTGTCGAAAGCGAGGAACATACACAAGGGAGATTAAACGAAGCATTCCAATCATATGGCTATCACCTTAAAGAAAATGAAAGATTTTTATTAGATATTGGTGATAATGAGAATTGGTTTGAATCAGAAGAAGATGGAAAAATTGCAATTTCCGTAGATGACGAATTTGAAAAAATGCTCAACCATTTTGGAAGTACCATGACACCATCTGCTGATGAAATTTGGGATGCTTTTGATGAAAATAAAGATTTACATGGAGATGGGGTCGTGCAAATTGTCAGCGAGTCATGCAACTACCGACTTCCGTTTTTCATCGGAAACTTAAAAGGTAAAGATGGCGCTACAACTTCGATATGGGTTGATTTGAACGAACTTGAAGAACTTGAAGTAAGTGAAAGTAAATAAACAGACGCGAGGCAGTTAAGGTATCTTAAAGTAAGATATGCTTAGCTGTCTTTTTTCATCTACATCCTGTAAAATCTTCTATACTATAACGGTATGAGAAACTTATCAAATAGAACAAGGCAGGCGACAGACACAATGAATTTTGAAAACATTGATTCCATTAATCTTTCCACAAAGGATTATTATCATCTCTTTCAGTGGAAAGACAACAACCGACACAGCGTACGTAACTTTAATCCTGTATTAAACGAAGGGGTTATTGTAATTGAAAACCGCATCAAACAATACTTCAGGCAAGAAGGTATTAATATTTACTTTAAAGTGTATTTAGGTGAAGTGTACTTCTTTGAATTGTTTTGTCAGCGATTAGACGATGGACAAACTTTACTAAAAGAACACCATTTTAATCCAGTGGCTATTGAACAGCTCGATTACCCCAAACAAAAGGCGATTGAAGATGCGATTACGCTTCACGCAACAACAATGGCATACATGGAATACCACATGGAAAACAAGACGTATGTTAAGAAACAAGCGATTCGCAAAGGAAACACAAAAAACGGAACCAACAAAAAGAAAAAACGAAAAGATAAGCAACGAAGTAACGTAGTGAAAATTAAAAAGACCGTTTATGACGTGAAGATTGGTCAAAATACACACTCTGTAAAAGAACCGCGAAAAATTGAACGGAAAGCGGAGTTATGGACGGTACAAGGACACTGGCGTCATTTTAAAAACGGAACGAAAACCTATATTGAAAGTTACAAAAAGGGGCCAGGAACAAAACTTGCACCTAAAACCTATCAACTTGAATAAGAAATGTAAAAGGAAAGATGAAAAGCAGTTAGTTAGTAACTGCTTTTTTGATTACTCGGAGGTTTCTAGAAAGATAAACAAGAAAAGAGTAGCGGGTCAGGTACTATACAGATGTATTGGCTATTTGTTGTGAAGGTGAAGTAGAGCATATACGCATGAAAAAAGGAAGCAGAAATATTTCCTGCTTCCTTTCGCTTTTTAAGGCTGTTCGTTTTCACTGTGACTTTCTACGCGTGCATTATCATTATCAGCGTATTTCCAAACGGAGAAACCTGCGGTTGGAACGACAACAACTGCAATGACGATACCAATTAGCCAATTCCGCGCCTTCTTAGACATATATTCTCACCTCCTTACTCTTAGGCAAGTTTAAGCGTTCCTGAACCTCGACCGTTCGGCATTCCCCAAATCGTTTGAATCTTATCAATACGAACGCCAAACCCTTTAAATACAGCATATCCTTTCCATGTTGTACGAGCATACGCGCGAGTAGATGTTCTCCAAGGTTTGCCTGTTTTATCATCAACAGATACACCAGGGTTGAAGTTTCGAGCATACGCGCCTGCAGCGTAAACAGCAAGGATGTTTTTGCCGTCACGTTTGTAGCGTACCCATGTTGTTAGTTTTGTAACAGGAACACCAAGCACTACTTGAGTGTGTGTCACATAAGTTGTTGTAGTGTATGTTTTGCGTTTTGTAGCTGTAGCTGTCATTTTAGAACTTGCACTTACTTTACTTGAAATGGCTTTAGAAGATGGAACAACCTCTTCAGTTACTGCCTCTGTTTTATCTTCTGATGTGGTAATGATTTCTACATCACCATTATACATGCTTTCTACTTCGTTTGTTGTCGAATTAGCGGCTTGTTTTAACAAAGCTTCCAAAACATCCTTATTTTTTAAATAATTTACTAGTTTTTGTTTCTTTGCAGATGTTAATTTTTGGAACGCTTCTAGGGCTGCTTTCGCTTCTGAATCTGTCTTAGCTCGTTCTTTTAGCTCAGCTTCAATATTCGCGACCGTAACCGTATTTAAGTTGTTCGGGTCAATTGCGGATGCTTCTGCTGAGTCCTTGGGCGGGATGATACCAATGCTACTAATGATTAGGGCTAAAACTACAAGAAACATGGACACTTTCGCTTTCGTTGTCATTTTGAAACTCCTCTCAAATTATGGTAGTTGGTAGTACAATTTCATCTTAGCAGGTTTCTACAAATTTTTAATAGGGAAATAGTGTCATTTATTAGAAGAAAATAGAAGGTTAACTCATTTAAATATAACTATCCTAATAACCTCCATAATAAAGGGAAGAGAGGGAATAAAATATATAAAACGTTCTACCTATTAATTGGATAAATTTATTTTTTTTGGTTATGGTTCGACGGATTTCTTCACGGTTGACAAAACAAAAATATACACGAATTCGTTCGCATTCAACACATACAAAAAGTTTGTCTATCTTTGTGGATACATAGGAAGAAAAGAAAAGGAACTAGAAGTCTATTGAACGAATAGAAGGCAATTTATAACGAATAAAAACAAAAGTGAATAATGGTAATTACTTGCTAAAATTGCGAAAAAAGCGGAGGTAACTCTCGTTTTTTATGTGCTTTATTTGCTATTAGAAAGAAATAGAGTACCTACGGTCTAAAAATAGGGGAGCGAGTGCGTTTTGTTGCTATCCCTTAGCATAATTTGTTACACTATCGTAGTGACGAATTCGCACTCCTAGGTTGGTAGACTAGGATAGGTAGCCACTGAAGTTCGTTGCATGTTGTCTCACCAACGAGCAATGCGTGATTAGTTACAGTTAGTGTACTCGTCACAAAATTTTAAAAAGCGTTTTTTCAAGTTATTTTCGATGTATGCGTTCAGCCGTGGCAGACTGAACTACATAATGGTCAAAATTACCATTTGGTGCATTGCATCGTAAAATTGCACGTGTGTAACATTGTTCTAGATAAAAAATGGCTAGATAGCTAAGCAAGCTATCGATAAGCCGTTTGAACCTATAACTGTGGGATGCACGTGTATCCAAAGGTTAGGGAATAAGCTAACCACTAGAAACAAAAACCGCGTACATACATAATGAAACGACCTCACTCAAATAAGGGTGAGGTTTTGTTTTAAATTTTTTTCTAGTTTACATAAGATATATTCTCGGAACCAATAGATTTTGACAGAAGAGAGGTCCATATGTTAATTTATTAGCAATAGATTCAGTTTTTGAAATAAGATAAAACTTAGGACGGCTTTCTGCCGTTCTTTTTCTTATCTCAAAATAAAGAGTATACTAGAAGTAGTGAGACGAGATAAAAAATATAAATTGTATGAACCAAAAAATAAACCCAAGCATATTTATTCGCTTGGGTTTATTAATGTTATGTCTTTTTAATATACAATTTATAAAGATACCACACTACCCATGCCCCTAATCCGATAACAATAATGATAGGGATAACGCTCATTAAAAAATTCATTCTTGCGTTCCCACCGTCCTTAGATAATCATATATTCGTTTATTTTTAGTATAAAAAAAGAAAAGCTGAATTTCCGTCCAGCTTTTCTTTTTGGCATTGGTGTAAGTTCTACTCAAGCAACCTATAAACTTAAAGTAGAGAATATGCATTAGCAAAATAATTCTAGCATAGCTAATAGATGGAATCAACTTTTTTCTATCAATAGAAATAAATAGAAGAAAAGATGCCTCCTTCTGCTCTATTCGGACTATTTATGTTGAACTGATTTTAAGAATATGATACATTTGTGTAAACACATGTGAATCACATGTGAAATCACATTAAGGAACGGTGAAAAGTATGACCCCTTCTGTTTGGATGTTTCGCCCAATGGTTCACGGAGTAAATCAACTAGAATATTTCTTACAATATAATCGCATAGGAATTGGATATCCGCTCGGAAAAAACCTAGAAAACGAAGGTATAAACAATATCTACTCTATGTTACATAAAAAAGGATGGCAAGATGATTACGATAACCTTATGATGATTGTTAAAAAGGATAAAATGAAAATAAACGACATTCTTGTGGTACCCGATGGCAATCGGAAATACGTCTATCTTTGCCAAGTGACAAGTGACTATATGTATGAAAAATCATTAGATAAAGAAACCGATGACGATATTGGTTTCCCTCATCAGCGAGGAGTCAAATGGTTTTTTAACAAAGAACCGCTTGAACGTTCAGAATTACCTGAAAAAATTAAAGCCTCCCTCCGTTATCCTGGTGCCATAGCAGACCTAACAAAACATTATGACGACATTGTGTCTCTTATTGAAAATAAAAATGAAACCGTAGCAGGTTCTTCTCCGTTAGAAGAAAAAGCATTAAAAATTGTGGAGAGCTATTTAGATAATGAAGACCCAATGATTCGCTTGCGTGCTTGTGAAATCATCTTAAACAAACGATAAATTACACATAAAACAAACCTGCGCTCATATAGTAAATACAAGGTGATAAAACATCTCGCTGAGATACGTATCAAGTATCTCTTATCACTGGAACCCGTTACTAGTTTTGTGCAAAGAGTGGCATATCATCTCATGAAGCAATAAAACTCCGTCTATCTGTTGGTTGCTTGCTAAGATGAACATATGCCTCCTTTGCCTTTTTTTATGTAATTAAAGAAACGTAAGAATTCCGATTTGCTATTTCGTTTGTTTTTTGATAGGCTTAGGTAGAATTGCTTAGTACACAATTCATTATTTTTGGTAGCAATAAAATCATTAAAAGGACGGCTTATTGCCGTTCTTTTTCTATGCTCAAACAAAAAGCTTCTGCTACAAGAGCAAAAGCTTATCTATCTTTAACTAATCTTTTCGTTTGTTTCGGGTAGAACAACACTCATTTCTTTCCCGCAACAGCCCTGTCTTTGACCAGTTCCGCTGTATGATAGGACAAATCCACACGACGTACATTGTTGTGCGTATCCCCATCGTTTTAAATAGTCTTTTAATAGTTCTTCTCTATTCATCGTCATATCCTCTTTCATGTGTTGGATTTCATTGTTCGATTCGCATTTGGTTCAAAATGCTTATGCATTGTAACTAAGAGAGCATCTGCATTATCAATGTCAGGTAAATATTCAAAAGCTGTCTTGCTGTTTTTAATCGCTGCTTTAATCTTTTTATAAAACGAGTGATTGGAATAGTTCGGATAGAAAAACACCACGTCATACCCTTTTAAATAGTTTAAATTCTTGTTGAGGGTATCTGTTGTCATCGTTTCTAAATTTGGCACCCATTCTTTTAAGCGACGATGCATGTTTGGGTGTCCTCCGCAGATAATGACTTTTTTCTTCTGTAAAACTTCGGATGCATGGATAATCGTCGGTTCGTCGTATTCAATGTCTTGTTGTTGCTGTGAATAAGCAAACGTCCGTAATTCCGCAAGTTCTTCTTTGTCTTCTTCGAACTCTTTTGCTTCTCCACGTAATCGTTTTAGTTCTTTTTCCATCTCTTTTATTTTATCTTGGGCCGCTTGGAGCTTACTTTTTTCGCTTTCATACGCTTTTTCAGCTTTGACGGTTTGAAGTTCAAATTTCTTTTCTCTTGTAAGCATTTCTTCTTCCCGTTTCTGAGCGTCTATATACCAGGATTCATACGTATCTTGAAGCAAAGTTTCTTTTTGCGCTTTGTACTGTTTGGTTGCTGCATAAATATAAAGAGATGCAATAAAATGATGAACTGATTCATCTTTATTGCAAAGTTTTTGTTCTCTTCGTTGTAACGATGTGTATGCTATCGTTAATATTTCGTCCTTGGTTAAACCAATGTTTAAAAAATCCAAGTGATTTAACTCAGTTATTTTTAAAGCCGCTGAATAGCCGCCAATGAGACTGCAAACTCCTATTCCGAATAACGATGAACGTATATCTTGTGCAATTTCCATTGGTACGTTATTGACAGTGAATCCTAATTTGGCTAGTTCTTTGGCGTGTTCTGAATCAATGACGAAATCAAATATCTTATCAAGTGTATCAGGAATTTTTTTTGTAATATCCAAGCCAATACATTCTTGAATAAATGCAACAGTTTGTTGAAAGAGGTCGTTGTCTTCTTTTATCTTATGTAAGATAAAGTAAGAATGGAGCAAGTCATCGCTTATTCCTTGCAAAATACTTAATGCTACTTCTGCATAGGATGACTCAAAAATCTCACCTACATTATTTCCATCATTATTTGCAAGATAAATTAACACAATGTGATGCATGGCTAATTCCAGTTCTGGCATTTCAGTGGTCGAGACCCCCTTTTTCTTCAAGATAAATAATGAAAAATCTTGAAGATTTAAACGGTTTCTATTTTGTTGATAATAGCGTTGAGCATCTTTGTATCCTTTTTTGATTAAATGATGAATCAAGGAAAAATCATTGTGTTTATAACACCAATCAACCATCCCTGCAACTTTTCTCATTTTCTCTTCTTTGACAGTGGTAAATGATTTTATGACCATGTCATCGTAAAAACCACCATTTTTAAATATCTCATAGTACGTCCATCTTTTTTGTTCGTAAAGCTTGTCAATTTCGGCATGAAGATAATCGTTGTAACCCAATGATACAATAAGTAAGTGTCGTAAATTTAAGTTGAATTCCATGTTGGAAGCTCCCTTCGCTTGTTTCTTTTAGTATAGCAGGAAACGGAAAAAAGTGGTTTTCTATTTGTTGTTAATTAGTTAACATTAATTTAATTATGTAAACTAAAAAAGTGGAGAAGAGTAAATATTGGAAGTTTTTTTCGGTTTAGTCTATAATACAATTATTAAGACCTGTGTAAACCTACCTTATTGAAAAGATGAAAATAAGGGTTTTCCACCTCTAGAGGCGAAGCCATTAATACATTTACCTTATCGAAAAGATAAAAATGTGTATTCTTTTCCGTGTGTTCCAGCGGACACAATTACATCTAACTTACAGAAAAGATGAAAATCCGTTAGTGAAATCTTTATGAAATACTTGTTTTACAAACACCTTTCTTATAGAAAAGATAAAAATGTATATTCGTTTCCATGTGTTCCAGCCGATACAATTACATCTACCTTATCGTAAAGATAGAAATTTTAAAGCAAGCAAATGAAATATTACACCTACCTTACAGAAAAGATAAAAATCAGATATCGTCTTCCCTAGTAATTACGTTATTTAGACATCTGTCTTATTGAAAAGATAAAAATACGATAACTACATCCGAGGCTGGCATACTATTTATTGTTTACACCTACCTTAACGAAAAGATAAAAAACAAAATGTGTCCCTTTTTATCATGAGAGTAATGGTAATGATGTACACCTTTCTTATCGAAAAGATGCTAAAAGAGCGCGTTGATGACGTGCTCTTTTGTTTTGTTTATTACTTGGTACCCCGCTATCAGTTTATTATTTAAGTGCGAATGAAAATAGTGTATAATTATGGATAAACATTCCATTATAAAGATGAGTGCAAAAATCCCTGAGGAGGATGAGAATAATGAAATCTATTTCAAAGCATCATCCAGTCCAACAGAAATACCAAGAAAAAGTGAAAAACAAACAAGATGAGGCTACTTATAATAAGGGGTGGATGTTAGTTGTCCTTGTCGGTACGGGTCTACTTGTTGTGAGTTGGTTCTTTGGCGGTACGTTCACTCCTGGTATGTGGTGGTAAAGGGTAGCATTTTTTTCTTCATGTTGTAGAAAAGTGAAGAGTGTATTAAAATAAAACTGTGCTTAAATACACCTACCTTATCGTACAGTGATTTGACAATAAGATAAAAAACAGGAACCCCGTATGTTTGCGCAATATACGCAGGAACCAATACACCTACCTTAATGAAAAGATAAAAAACAGGAACCGAGTATGCTTGCTCAGTACACTCACTATACATTTACCTTACAGAAAAGAAAAAAGTTATAATGAATAGTTATAGCTTTATATGAAAAAGCTCCAAGAACGAGATGTTCTTGGAGCTTTTGTTTTTTTATGTGTCAGTTATCAACTTAATCCTTGCATGTCACTGAGATTCATCGGAAATTAAGATGTCTCGTTCAAGAACCAGGTCTAGGACTTTATTGTATAATTCTTCGCATGATTTGGTCACATCGAGTTTACCTTCCTCTAGAAGCTGTTGCATTTCATCAAGAACGCTTAATTGATTAATGCCTGCATTACCTCCAACCTCTTTTTCTAATGTGTAATAGGTATTCCATTTACTTAAAAACGCTTCTTTTAACGTATCAGGAGCTTTCCAAGTCAGCGATTGAATGTCTGCAGGAGGCTCAAATAATTCTAAACCATTTCCTTGTGATGTCATAATAGGTGTAGTGTTTTTATTTTCCATGTGTCCTCATCCTTTGCATTGTAGTGGGTATCTTCTTTGAGTATGACTGTTTGGGTGGTTTATAGAGTATTGTTGTAGCAAGTTCTTGTTTTAAGAATTTGTTCCTTAATACAATTTGTCGTACTTACCGTCAGAAAGGTCAATTACTTCTTGGTAAAGCTCTTCGAATGATTTAGTTGCATCGAGTTTCCCTGCTTCTAATATTCCTTGCATGTCATGTAGAATGTGTAACTCTTTCGCAAGTTGTTTTTTGTTTAGTATATCTTCGTTTTGAAGGGCAGTTAGAGACTCTTTCCACTTTGTTAAAAATGTTTGTTTGCATTCGTCAGAAGCAGACCATGTAAAAGCTTCAATGCTTTCAGGCGAATCATATACGCGGAATGTAAATCCAGTTAGATTTTCTAAAACAGGCGTAAAAGATTGTGTGTTTATGTGTTCTCATCCTTTTTATGTTAGTCATGCCTAAGTATATCAAGATATTCTCTAATTTGTGGAAAATAACAGGTATAACAAAATAAAAAAAGCAGAAGAAGTGTATTCTGCCTTTTAATTAAAGAGTAAGTATTTATTTGATATTTTCTAATTCAATTTTATCTAATTCTTTTTTACGCTTTTTGTGGAATGAATCCCTGCCGACAGCCCAAACGCCACATGAAATGGCTAATCCACCGATAGTAGCTAGAATTCCGCCTTTCATATCATGGAAGTGGTCCTTTGCTAAAATAACAATCATAAATACAAGAAAAGCGGTTGGAATGATAGCGCCCCAATAAGGACTTACTCTTCTCGATAAAATATGTTGTCCAATGTATAACACGATTGCAACTCCCCAATAAAACAAATCAGTCATTATGCATTCCCTCTTTCTTTTTTATAAGAATCAATAATCATTTTTGCTGTTTCTAAACTTAATTTTTCGTCGATGACTAAATTTTTAATCATATGAACGAATTCTAAATCCTCTGCTTGACTGTTTAATTCAATTTTTTTAATGAGCGCATCCAATTTGCTACGAACGGTTGGGTACGACACATCATAAATTTTAGCTATATTTTTCAATGAACCTGAATTTACAATGAACTTACGAATAAATTCAACCGATTCTTTGTCTAATGCTAAAATCCAATTTGGAACTTCTTCCCGATTCATGGTCTCCCTCCTTTATTTACCATTATTATACATGGTTTTTAATTTTATTCAATAAACTTTTAACTATATTTAACATTATTTTAATTTTATTAAAAACCTTTCGAAAAAGCTTTTTATTTGTTGGTTCTTTTTTAGTCCCTGAATTATCGTTTAAAATGTTATTTCTCACATATAAAATGATATGAACATGCGATAAAAGCAAAATAAAAAAGCAGAAGAGTTTTCTCTCTGCTTTTTTATCTATTTATATTTTTTAGTAAATAACAATGATATCTTCGCCTTGATGTTTCGTTTTTTTGACCTGGTCAACTTCATTATCCTGCAGGTCAATGAAATGAACCCAATCTAAATCAAAACAGGCTTATGCTTTCGGGTCGAACGTTTATAGTTTATTGATTATCTCTTCGTTGGTCATGTTACTTATTTCTCTTTTTTATTTCCGCTCTCTTTAGAGAAAGCTAAAGTTTTTAATTTTATAAAGCTATAGAAGCTAAAACAAAGGTGAACCTTTCATATATTCCTCTGTGCCTGATAAAAAGTAGTTGGAATGGATATATTCAAGCTCATTCTCAGCATCCAGTATACTTATTCTAGGATGGCCGCCGTTTACCGCTACGATTAACCAGCCGAATGGCGATACCAAACGCACGTATCCGTATGACCCTTTGTAGTCACCTGTTAGAATTTTTACTTTTTCTTGTCCTTTGTACATCATGTAGCACGTCCTATCTGTCTTGTTCTTGCTTTCTATAAGAAGTATATACGTTCTTTTATGGTTTATGAAAGTAAACAGCGGTTTTCTATTAGATAGATGGCATGGTGAAAGTATCTCATTCGGTTTACTTTTAGATGGTCGCCTACAAGCAAACAATCCCGCTCAGAAGCGTTTATTTGGTATGTGGGTGCAAAATTAGGATAGGAATGGATATTCTACGCTTAGAGAAGGAAATAGATGGTATGTACTCCCTTCCTCTTCGTATAGTTGTTCCAAAACGGTCAACTGTGTCCACGCCTTTACCTAGCTTTTAATTTGTGCGATAAATAATTTTAAAAGAGAGAAGATAAATGGGCGAAGTTTAAACGTATTAAGGATTCTAACTAACTTTGTCAGAGAACGATAGATTAAGCGGAACTAGTATGAACTAAAAAAAAGACCGCTCCGCTAAAGTAGAGGGTCTTTTTTTTCACTCTTAAAAATACAACACGTATTTACCTTTATCTTTCGGGTTTCCGTTTCTCAACGGATTTTAGTGTTTCCATTGAGTACCGAGCAATTTCTTTTTTGTCGCGGTAAATAACAAGGGTGCCTTTGTTAGCAACCTCTACTAATTTTTTAAGTTTCTTATCAGACGGAGCGAGCGGAATGTCCTTGGTTTGAATCGTAGCACCCACTTCATAGAGAAGCTCTAATTTTCCTCGGTCAAAAGAAGAAAAATCCTCTATACCCATGCCTCTTGCTAAACCGTCATGGTTTCCGCTAAACAGGTTCACGCCAATGATTTTTTCAGATGCTTCTTTTAGCTCTTTACTAGGAATAATCTTTGCATCTACTTCTTCATCCGAATCCCCTTTTGTAATAAAGAAGTTGTTCTTTCCGTGCTTTTTCATAACGAATTCATAGTACAACGTTTTTGGGGTGGTATCGACCATTTTCCCCTTTTCATCTTCAACTCCTGTTTCGCCTACTACATCAGGGTCGGTTGTAATTGTAACGTTCATCTTTTTAATTGAAAAATCATCTTCTCTATCCGAAGTTGGCTCGCTTGTACATGCTATTAAGGAGCCTACTAACAGACAACTAAACACCACTAATAACCATTTGTTCCATCTTTTATTCATCATCATCACTCCTATAGGTAATAGTATACATTATAGGAAAATTTATGTGTGTGGTGTATATGTTATATAAGTAAAAAAGACCGTTCTACTAAGTAGAGGGTCTTTTTTTCTCTTTATATAGCTTGTTTATTTTTTTTTGCACCGTTTTATCCAAAATAACGTGTAGGGTGGTCGCCTTTCGTAATGTAATGCTTGTAGCTGTTGTCTTTCATGAGTTCGTTAAACTCAAATACCCTTTCTTTATTCAGTTGACGAACAAGGTATTTTGGCAGTGGAAAAGTATCGTCGTATTCGCTAAATTCAAAAGCAAGTTTGGGTGTGATAGGGAAATAATAACATGTTTTATTCGCGTTATCTTCATACTCACGAACAGGGTTGTCGCTTGTCAAAAATTCTGGACTTTCATTCGGATTTTCTTTGTTTTCAGGAATTTGATAAAGAGTCACACGGAAATGAGTTAAAATGGAACGAGCCTCAACATATAATGGACCTTGTTTATCTAAAAAAAGAAGAAATAACCATAACAACTGGTTGTGTGCAAATTCATCAGCAACCGTCTTTAAATGAGAGAATGACTGGTCTTTTTCATCGAAAACTACTTTAGTAGGGTCAATGTCCTCTCTCCATTTTTTCTTCACCAGTTTCTTAAACTCCATTGGATAGGGTTTAGTCCGCCATTTTAACGAAATCATAAACATGACAATTTGTTCTAAATCGAGAAATTCCGCTTTATGAGATTCGAATGTGTTTGGAAATGATTTTAAATAATTTTCAATATTTTTTAAAACAGTATTCCAGTGGTTTTCGTATTGCTTATTCCATTCAATCTCAATGGTTTTATCTTGGTGCTTAAGAATTTCCTCCTTAAGAGTTTCCTTTGTTGTTTCGTCTACTTTTTTTCCGCTTTCGTCTATTAAAATCCACTCGTAAAATGTTGTGAATCCCTCATTTAAATCAAACGGGTCGGAAACGACATTGTTATCCTCTTTGTCTGCTTCTGTAAAGTAAACTTTATAATTTTGAAGTGGACGAAAGAAAATTTCTACCATTTCTTTTGTTGCAAGATATGAACCTGCTCGGATAGTATGAAAATCTTCAATACCTCCGAAATTGTATTTGTTTTTTCTGCTTCCTGTATCTGATTTTTTATCTACGCCCCAAACAGCATTACCGTCGTATACCCACGGTGACATTGAGACTGCTGGATGTAAATGATGGTACTTCGCTGGATGTTCTTTCATATTTTAACTTCCCTTCGTTTTTTGATATGTGCTCATCGCATGTAAGTAGCCAATGAACGATTTTGTTAATAATAAAACGGTAACGCTTGTCTATTATACATATTTTTAGGAAAATAGGTAGAAAGAAACAGAAATCAGACATAACACAAGTTAAGGATTTTACGTGCGTGTGCAATGAGAAAAAATTGCCGTATCATAAAGTGAAAAAGACCGCTCTAAACTATAGAGGGTCTTTTTTCTCTTTATATAACTTGTTTACTCTTTTGCACCGTTATCACCAAAATAGCGTGAAGGGTGGTCACCTTTCATAATGTAGACTTCGTGACAGTTCTCTTTCATGCGTTTGTTAAAAGAAAATAACTCTTCTTCGCTCGCCTGAGAAACAACATAGCTTTGCGCAATAGAACCATCTTTCGGTTTTTCTCCAAATTTAAAAGCAAGTTTAGGTGTGATAGGAAAATAATAATTCATTTTTCCGTTGTCGTCTTGGTAATGACAAACAGGATTATCACTTGTCAAAAACTCTTTGTCTTCGGGAGCTTGATAAAGAATAGCACTAAAGCTTTCCAAAACATCTTGTGCTTCATTATAAATTGGACCTTGGTTATTTAAAAACGATTTAAACAACCATAAAATTGTATTATGAGCTCGTTCGTCGTAAACGGTTTTCAGGTAGGGAAATGTTCGTTCTTCCTTGGGGATGGTTACCATTTTCTTATCAATACCGTCCTCAGGATTTTTGCTCCATCTGTCGTCCATTATCTCTTGTAACTCTTCTGGAAAAGGCAATGTACGCCATTTTAATGAAACCATAAACATAATTAATTGACCTAAATCTGAGAACTGGACGATGTGAAAGGGCATATCGCTTGAAGAAGCTTTCTCTAAATCGTTAGCAATATTGTCTAAGACACGATTCCATTTGTCTTCATACTGGTAATCCCAACCTGTTTCAATTGACAAGTCTTTGTGTGAATCAATTTCATTTTTAAGTCGATTTTTTGCTTTTTTACCTACTTCTTTTCCTGAAGCATGTTTAATAATCCACTCGTCAAATGTAGGATATGCGCTGTTTAACTCTCGCGGGTCAGATACAGAGTTACCTTGCCTTTCATCTTCATCTGTAAAAAAGACAGTGTAACCTTCGAGTGAGCTAAAGAATGTTTTCGCTTGTTCATCGGACACAAAATAAGAACCTGGGCGAATAGTGTGGTAATGATGAATACCTCCGAAATTATCTCTATTTCGAGGTTCTCCAAAACCTGTTATATAGTTAATGCCCCAAACAGAATTACCTTCATAAACCCACTTCTTCATTGAAACTTTTGGAATTAAATGATGATACTTAGAATTATTATTACTCATGTGTTTTCTCCCTTTCGTTTTTTTAGTGCGTGTTCGTCACGTGTACATCACGTAGGAACGAGTGTGTTGATGGTGTTACGGTCGTGCTTAGGCATTATACTTATTTTTTAAAAGATGGGTTAAAAGAAGAGGGAAAAAATATATGAGTGCTATCGTCCTATTTGTTGATAAATTCGCTTTTAACAAGAAACAACTAAACTAGCGGCATGGCTATTTCGAATTATCGGAGGTTGTTTTGTTATGCTAGTGTGGTCTAAAGAATTCGGGTGTGCATATCGTAATCCTGTAAAATAAATTTTATTTTAGTTAGGAGATTCATAATGGAAAGAATGTATAACATCCAAGGCGTTATCAGAGAACTTCATTGCGGAGAAAGAATAGCAAGAGATGTGCCCGTGTCGTTTATTTATCCTCGGGAGAGACAACTAGATAGGGAAACGATGTGTTACTATCACCGCTATTACGAACACTTAGAGCACGATGACTATGCGTATGTAGATAACTACATTCAAGAAGCCTTTACAGAGAATGAGTTAAAGGAACTGAAGGAATCAGGCTTTTTAGACCAATTCAAACCGCTATTTATCAGCGAATTGATTGTCATTGGCGAAAGAGAAAGTATCAGACTCGACAAATTAAACGGAGTGGATGAAGAGCAAGCAAGACTATTAGCACGTTCGTATTCAGACCATATGGTTGTATCGGGTATTATGACGGCAGGATTAGAAAATGGTGAAGACGTTATTGTGTATGAGGACACGCTAAGTTTCCCTGTTGGTGTGTATTATAACCTTCACCGAGCGAGATTCATTAGTTGAGTACATGAAAAAAAGTACCTTTAATATTAAAGGTACTTTTTCATTTTAAAAAACTATCTACAAATGAGAGTGGGTTATTCTTTCTTACTTTGAAGTGATTTGGTGTACACTTCATCAGGAAACATGAAGCCAGTTGCAACGAGTTGGTCATCATGATTCTCTACTTGATATACTTGTAACCCGCGTTTGGTCTTCCCAACAAACTTCCCCTTTTTAACAGGTTTTGTTGTAGGATGGTCAGGTTGTGTGACATACGTCGCCTTTTTGTACACAATCCCTTGCGATACATATTCAATGGTTCCTTTGTTGAATGTCTGTACGTTTTCTATTTCTTGGAGCGTAGGTGCAAATACGGTATACCGCATATATGTACCTACAACAAACAGAATGATACAAGATACTAGAATAAGAGCAATTTTTGTTGTTCTGCGCATGGGAACTCTCCTCTCAATTTGTGATACTTTCCTATATTAGCACATATATCCAAAAGTTGAGTGTAGACTTCTCTTTCTTTAACGTCCTTATCCCTCATTACACGCAAATTTAGAGAAAGGCGTGTTTGGTTGCAAGCAAATAGAAGGGCCGCTTATACTAGTTATATAGAATATAAAAATATACAACCGAACGGCATATACGTATTTTCAGTGAGGTGAGAACAAAGATTATGAAAAAAATGAGTGGTTTCCGAGAAAACATAAAAAAAGGACGAGTGAAACCTGACAAACTAGCTCTTTTACAAAAAGTCAAAAAGCAAACACCTACCAAAAAGAGTGTAGACGTAGAGACAAAAGAAAACGAGAAAGATTCGGCAGCGCATTGGAAAAAGCTTTATAAGAACCTGAAGTCAGAGTTTGCTACGTTTAAAAAAGAACAAAAGGAAAAAATGAAAGCCAACGATACCGAGAGTAAAGCGGAAAAAGCGCTACAAAAGGAACTGGCGGATAAAAAAGAGGAATTATTTGAAACCAAACAATCTCTTGCTGAAGAAAAACGAAAGCGCAACGAAGCAGAAGTAACCATTCGAAATATGCAGCAAGAACATAAAAAACTGGAACAAGACTATGAGTACTTAAAAGATGTTCATGAAAAGACAGCGGAGCATATGGAATTTATGAAAACCAAAGTCAGCAACTATCGCTCAGAGTGTCAGTCGCTTGAAGACCGCCACCGTAATCTTCTTACAAAACTAGAAGAAACCGAGAAAAACATGTACAAATATAAAAAAAGTCGTGACAAACAAGTTGAAAAAGCTTGGAAATTACAGGCGTATAACAATTCATTTTTGGAGCTACAACCTGATGTTGTCATTTCCTATCTTTATGATTCCATGAGCAAGAAAAACATCTCATTATTTAAGGAATTACCGTTGTTGAACCGTCAACTGCATACCATTCGTTCGGTTGAATATTTAAAACGAACAACATCTAAAGCCAAACGAGAGATGGGTGTCATTGAAACCACGCCTGTATTTGGACACATTACAAAATCAGAACCTGGGTCATCGTACAAATGGCGATTTATTAGCATAGACGGTATCTCTTATGCGGTAGTAAATACCTTGAAACATCCCCTTCAAGAAGGTTCCCCTATCTCAGCTGTCGTGAACCATGAAGATAGCACAGCCATTATGACATGGGTGTACCAAGATGTAGCGGAAATGAAGCGTGATGAAGAACGCCAAAAGCTTCGTGATAAGCGAAGAAAACAAGTCGTACGAGAAGATGACGTTGAGTACCTGCAGATTGAACCTGTGTCCGTATTATTGGTTACAGCTAAAAATGGCATTAAGTATCGCGACCGACTTCGTAAACACGGTGTAAAAGCGGATTGGTTTGACCCTTACGAGAAAAATGAATCGCACTTGCAAAGTGCCGTTTCATCGTATGATTTTGTGTATTTGTTTACCGACCACATGCCTCACAGCGTCAATCGAAGTATTGATAAGCTAGTCAGTGACATGAATGAAGAAAATCAAGAGAAATTTCAATTCTTCCACGCAGAAAATGCCAATACCGTTGTAGCACGTACCCGCTATTTAGTACTACACAGTGAGATAACCGCTAATCGTGAGGAAATAACAGAAGAAGATGATGACCAAGAAATGGGCTCGTTGAATCAATGAGAACATAAAAAACATAGGCAAAGAGAAAAACAAACAGGCTCTTTCTTCCCTTCATTTGTGGATGCTAATACCCAAAAACGCCCCTATATAAAAGAGGGCGTTTTTTGTTTCAAACGTGTGACTCTTATTCCTCTACTGAGACCGCTCAATCAAACACTATAAATAGTGACTATAAGAGTTTTAGGTTTTAATTGGTTGGAAATGTTGTTATAATAGTGGTATCTTGATGAAAAGATTAAATTGAGACAAGGGCTTTGGGCAGCTCGCTTAACATTTATCTTATATAAAAGATAAAAATCCTCTTATGATAGCTCGTCATTGGTGGAAATGATGCACACCTACCTTATCGAAAAGATATAAAACCGTTTAAGATATCGCCTTTTGCGTTCCAAACTTTTTACACTTACCTTGCGAAAAAGATGAAAAACATCGACGTAGAGTTTTAGGGCTTATTCCCAATTCTTGTTTACATCTAACTTATAGAAAAGATAAAAAATCCCAACCTAAAGCGAATTACGGCGTGACATCAATTACACCTACCTTATTGAAAAGATAGAAATGTGATAACGAACAGTTCTATACCTGTCTTACTTTGCTTACAAATACCTTGTCAAAAAGATGAAAAAAAGCCGAACACAATTTATACGTTAAGCGGTAAAATTTAAACCTACCTTATCAAAAGATAAAAATTCCATTGTTAGAGAGAATCTTGATTGTAATTTAACTTTACACCTACCTTATGTAAAAGATGGAAAATTAACATTAGTTGAGGCACGGGTACTGTCTGATTATTTACATCTACCTTATTAAAAAGATGAAATTGGACAAGAGCCTTTTAACATTGCTAAGCGTTCATTTACACCTACCTTGTAGAAAAGATAAAAATTTGATAATAGAAGAAACAAAACCTTCAAATTTTCCATTTACATCTACCTTATCAAAAAGATGAAAAATACATAACGAGTTATGCTCGAATTTTTTTATTATCGCACACCTACCTTAATGAAAAGATAAAAATTTATGAGGTGCAATTATTCTGTATTGTTTTTTTACATTTATCTTATCGAAAAGATGAAAAATCATGAAATGAAATACAGACTCATTGAGCATCTTACTTACACTTACCTTACAATAAAGATAAAAGACCACCCGTACCTATCAAGGTATTGGTGGTCTTTGCTTTTCCTGCGGATACCCTCTGTATTTTCACCAAATATATTGATTCGCGATTATAATAAATAGGAAAATACAGGCAGACTTAGTCTGTCGATTATGAGGTGAAGGAAATGAATCAAAAAATGAATCAACGCTTCCAAGAAAATCAACGTAAAATGCAGTCGAAACCCTCAAAGGCAACGCTACTTCAAAAAGTAAAAGAAACGAAATCTCTACGCTCTGGAACTGTACAAACACCCGTAGAAGAATCTTTACAGGAAACGATTGAACACTACAAAAACCTTTATAAAAATATGAAAGCGGAATGCGAAAAATTAAAAAAAGAACAAAAAAATAAGCCCGCTCAACACAGTAAACAAAACAAAAAAGAAGAAATTTTACAGCAAGAAATCGAAAACAAAAAACAGGAAGTTTTCCTTCTTAGACAAGACCTTACAGATGAACAAAAAAGGAGAAAAGAAACAGAACAATTACTTTCCCAGTGGAAGAAAAAGTACCAAGAGCTTGAAACAGATAACAATGATTTGCAAATTACACACAAAAAGACTAGTGAGCATCTTAAGATAATTACATCAAAAATTGATTCCTATCGTTCTCGTAACGAAAACTTCGAACAAAAACGACGTAAGCTGTCTAAGAGCTTAAAAGAAATGAACGAACGAGTACAAGCGCTTGAGAATAGTAAAAAAAGAGCACTCCTTAAAAATAGCGATATGCAACACTATATTAATTCAATCTTACAACTTCGTCCTGAAGTCATTATTTCTTATTTGTACGACGAACTTAGCTTGAATAATTATGGTAACTATTCAGATATTCCGTTGTTAAATCGACAAGTTCTTACGATGAGTTATGCGCAAAAAATGAAACGTGCTTCGGTTAAGAAAAAAGAGGGAAAGAAAGCCTCAGAGATAACTCCTATTCCTATGTTTGGGTATATCTCTTTAGCAGAGCCTGAGAGTGCTCACAAGTGGCGTTTTGTTTCAATTGACAATGAATCTTATGAAATTATCAACAAAACGAGCTACCCTGTTCAAGAAGGTATGCCAATAGCTGCCGTTGTGAATGAAGAAAATGGCACCGCTATGTTAACGTGGGTATATGGAAATGTAGGAGAAATGAAGCGGGATAAAGAGCGTGAAAGTTTAAGAGAAAAACGAAGACAAGATGTTGTAAAAGAAGAGAAAACGACTTACCTTCAAATGGAACCTGTTTCTGTGTTGCTTTTAACGGCGCATCAAGGTGTGAAATATCGCGACCGCTTGCAAAAACATGGTGTAGAAGTAGAATGGATGGACCCATTTGAAAAAAACATGTCGCATATCCGTGCTAAGGCTTCTTCATATGACTATGTATATTTGTTCATTGACCATACACCTAAAGCACTTAAACAGCAGTTAATGGATGAGTTTGCAGATAATCAAGATAAAATTCAAATATTTTATAGTGGAAACATCCAAACGGTGTTAACTAGAACCCGCTACCTTGCGTTGGCTAAGAGTATGGAAAATACACCAACGTTTAAAAGATTAGAAATAACCATGAAACAAAAACTAACCATGTTTCAGTAAAAAGAAAGAACCACTTATGCGAACATCGCGTGAGTGGTTTTCATTTGTATGAGGTTTTTTTTGCCGTAAATTCGTGTAATTAACAAAAAAAAGAAAACCCTCGTAAACGAGCGTTTTCCTGTCCTTTTAACATTATACTTCTAAATCATCAACAATCCCGTATTTCTTCATAATGGATTGAAGTTGTTCATCTCCTTCAAAAGGCGTTTGTTCGTCTATATCAGCATAAGCATGCTGGACGATTAACTCTGCAGTCATTTGGTCTTTTGAAATGATTTCCGTTGCGTATTCAAAATCTCCTGCGTCATTCCACGCTTTAGCGATTGTTTCTTCGGAATAGTCATTTACATCCATATCAATGAAGTCTACCCATCCTTTTTGAATACCATATTCAGGTCGAGTAATAACAACAACTTGATACTCGCGATTACCTAAATGTTTAATCCAAAAATCTCCGCTAATTACTTGGAATCCGTTATTGCGCACCATATATGCATGCACGTTCTTTTGGTTGATAACATGTCCTTCATTTAGAGCATTGATTTCTTTTGTCATGTGATGGTTCCCCTCTCAAATTTAGCGTTTTTTAGATAGTTGGTAGAATGGAAATGGACTTTGGTGATACGTTTCCCATTTCTCGATTAACGTTGGCGTCGGAAGCGACAGTTTGTACTGACAAATGCTTTCGACAACTTCTAGCTTTTGTTCTCTTGTGGGATGCTCGTGAGCTTGTTTCCATTTCTCAGCGTCCGCTTCTTCACAATTAGTTACAACACTTTCGAAACAAACCTCATATATCCCGTTTAACGTTGTGTAGCGAGACAAGGTACCTGTTCCTTCATGCTTAATAATAAATCGTTGTTGGTTCATGTTGATTCCTTCCTGTTGATGCTTAATACATGTTGCGTTTAGATAATGTAAGTACAAGACAAAACGAGTCTATTATTCTTCTGTATAAAGAGGTAATGTGTCGCAGTCATAGCCGTTAAGAGTGGCAAGATAGTCTGCTAAACTAGTGCTTTTAAACGGATACATAATAGCCTTTTCTTCTTCTGTTAAGTGTTTGTACATATAAATACACTCCCTATTAGTTAGTTGTTTTTTTCGTTGAGTTACGTAGCATGAATTTATGATTTTCAAGTACTTCTTGGACTTTTGGATGGTCCAGTAGGTCTATTTCTTCGAATAGAGAAGGTAAACTGCCTACTGAATTTTCTTCGGGGAACTCCGACAAATGCCATGTTCCGTCGTTTAAATAATAAATAGGGTAATAGTCATTTCCATCGTGAGAACCAAAATGGATTTTCATTTCCTTAAGGTTTGTAGAAAAATGAACGCCTTTAATTGCTTCTATGCCCAATACCCAAAAGATAGAGTGATGTCTAAAGTTGTCATTGTCTTTAAATTGTAAAATATATGTGTGACCGTTATTGGTGATTTGCGTAATGGTTTGCCCTTCTAGTTGTTCAATGTCAGAAAAACGAAAGAAACTAAATGCGTTAAACACTTTTTCCGAGGTGATTGTCAGTTCGGCTCTTGTGTCATCTTCCGTAATAAATACGATGGATGATTTAGTAGGAATGACCTTCTTAATCTGTTTATCTACAAGACTTCCTAAGTTTTCTTTTCCTTCAATTAGTGTAATAGTTGTCATTTTGTAAGCACTCCTTGTGTTTTAGTTGTTAGTTACTTCATAAGTTTAATCTATCTTGTTAAAAAATGGGTAAAAAAAGAGAAGAATGCTCCGATACTTGCTAGTAGAGAGTTCTTCTCTGTTGCTCTTTACTCTTAGTAACTTAAATCATTTGTTTGCTTTAAATACTTGTCTTGGTCAGTGTAATAGAACGCTTGTAAAGAAAAAACGCACACAACTGTGTACGTTATACCTATTTACGAATTCTTATGAAAGTGAACAACAACATCTCTTGTTGCATCTTTCATTACCTCGTTATTGAATAAAGCCTCGCTGTAAGCGTGATAATCAAAATTAAGCTTTATTGTTTCTCGATGTTTCGGATTTGTAATTGAATTGAACAAACCAATATGTTCTGCATATACTTCTCCAAAAGTCTCATCGTCAGGAACATTTTTAAAGATTGTATAGCTCTTCCTAGTATAGGCTGTGTTTGCATATTCAAACGAAGAATCGCATGCACAAAACAAAAATGCAAAATCAGTACTTTCCTGAAGAATAGCAGCTACTTTGTTAATGTTTTCTATTGTACAATTACTCAAGCCTTGGAGAAGAGCTTTATGCTGTGGAGTCAGTTGGTTGTTTTCAGAAAGAATAACGTCTACATAATCGATTTCACATTCATTCTCATTCGGGTTGAATTTAATTAATTTCGAATGCAACTCATCATCTGAAAGTGGCAATGTAAGTTCAATAGACTCCTTTGTATAAAGGTTTACAAGAAGTGCATTTAATGTTTTTTCCATCGTATTTGTTTTATTCATAATATATCCCATCCTTTTTTTGGTCTAGTGCAATGATAAAAACATTATAGGTGAATTCCATTATTTGTGTTAAAAAAACCACTAATTATAGCAAAAGCGACCTTATCTTATAATCATAATCTCTACGAAAGAAGCGAGAATTTGTAGAAATATCCCTTTTTACTTATCCAACTGTTAAGCAGATAAACCGCTCCACACATATGGAGTTCAAACTAACTAAATAAAGAGTGAGTAAATATGAAAAAAACGAACAATGTTTGCAAACATCGTTCGTTTTATCATTTTATTGATATTCTAAATAATTTCCTTTTTCTAGTTTGCACCATCTATTACCGTAAGGCGTTTTAATGTGAAACCAAACATATTCACCCTCTATTACTCTTCGCAAAACTTTGACTGTTTGTGGGCGAAGTATTTCTGGCGTCTGTTTACGCTGTTCGTCGAATAAAAATGTAAAATCTTGAAGTAACTTTAGATTATATTCCCCGATATAGTAGTCTGTCATTGTGTAGGTTGAGTAATTGATTCCGATTAAGGCTGTGAACGAATCACCGTCTCCTTTATTAACCCACAAAGAGTCTTCGTACTCTCTCCCAATATCAAGTGTAGTTCCTTGCGTTCTTTCAAGGTACGGTCTATTAGGTGTTACCAGATACTTAGCCTCATAGCTGAATGGTCTTATCCAAACTTTCCCTAAATAAGATTGAATTTGGAACCAGTCATTGGAACGGGATAAGACATTTACTTCTTGACTAGAAATAGTTCCTCCTAAGGATGAGCCATTTGGTTTGTCGTAAAGGACTGTACTATAATGATTTACTAATTGAAAATCCCCAATTGTGTAATCAGTTGGTGAAATCCATTTAGGTCCTAGATACGTGTTAATTAAAAACCATTTTCCAGCTCTTTTAGTAGCGGTAACCGTTTGTGGTTGAAGTCCGCCGTATGATTGAGTTTTATTCGTATCGCTATAAAGCGTAACATTTGTCGCAAATGTTAGTTTGTAGTTAACTTCTTCTTGATACTGACTTGGTTTAATCCATCTATAGCCTAACCACGTACTAATTTCAAACCAACCTTCTAACTTTGTCCCTTTTAATCCTCTGCGTACAGCTTTAACTGTCTGAGGATTTAAGCTTGCGCCCGTATAATACTTATCATAGGGCAACTCATAAATTTTCGTGCTTTGTGTCAACGTAATTGTTTGTTCTGTAGGAACTCCAACTTCTGCTTGTAGGAAACCATATCCTACATCATTATTTCT
>Ga0207655_1000307_pt1 | contig 73306 bp, 65 predicted proteins | sample KBSM44metaG_FD_184398 | JGI IMG/M metagenome (GOLD analysis project Ga0207655, IMG submission 184398) | Miscanthus rhizosphere microbial communities from Kellogg Biological Station, Michigan, USA - KBS M4-4 metaG (SPAdes) (version 2) | ecosystem: Host-associated > Plants > Roots > Rhizosphere >... | reverse complement strand
AAACGTGAAAGACCCGTCGTTCGCCGGCTTCTGGGCCTGGCCGTGCACCATGTTCAACGTGCCGCCAGGGGCCAACTTCATGACCGTGATCTACGAGTTCCCGGTCGATGCCGAAACCACCCTGCAACACTACGACATCTACTTCCTCAACAAGGACATCACCGAGGAACAGCAGAAGCTGATCGACTGGTACCGCGAAGTGTTCCGCCCAGAAGACCTGCGCCTGGTCGAAAGCGTGCAGAAGGGCCTCAAGTCGCGAGGCTACCGTGGCCAGGGCCGCATCATGGCCGACCGCGAACGCAGCGGTATGAGCGAGCACGGCATTGCCCACTTCCACAACCTGATCGCCGTGGCCCACCTCGACGATTGATGGCAACCGCTCCACGTTTTTTTGCACGTAAAGGTGCGCGGCAGGGCCTGCCGCGCGCCCAGGCAGTCGAGGTGAACCATGGCCAACACTTATGAAATGTTCAGCGTCCGCGTAACCGACGTGGAACAAGCCACGCCGCTGATCAAGCGCTTTACCCTGGCCCGCGAAGACGGCGCGGCGATGCCCGCCTTCACCGGCGGCAGCCATGTCATCGTGCAGATGCAAGGCGCCGACGGCAGCCAGTTCAGCAACGCCTACTCGCTGATGAGCGACCCGCGCGACACCCGCAGCTACCAGATCGGCGTGCGCCTGGAAGAGCAGTCCAAAGGCGGCTCGGCGTTCATGCACCAGCAGGTGGAGGTCGGCACTCGCCTGACCATCTCCTCGCCCAACAACTTGTTCGCCCTCGACCCTTCGGCTGGCCGTCACGTGCTGATTGCCGGCGGCATCGGCATCACCCCGTTCCTGGCGCAATTGCACGAGCTGGAAGGCGGCAGCACCGACTACGAGCTGCACTATGCCTTCCGTGCGCCAGAGCACGGTGCGTTCCAGGACCAGTTGGCCAACGGCCCGCACGCTGCCAACACGCAATTCTACATCGACAGCCTCGACCGCAAGCTTGACCTGGCCGCCTTGTGCGCGGGGCTGGACGCGCAAGCGCACCTGTACGTCTGCGGCCCCAAACCGCTGATCGATGCGGTCATCGCCTGCGCAGCCCAAGCCGGCATCGCCGAACAGCGCGTGCATTGGGAACAGTTCGCCGCCACCCCGGTCTCCGGCAGTGCCTTTACCGTGGTGTTGGCGCAGTCGGGTGTGGAGTTGCAGGTGGAAGAAGGCATGACCATTCTGCAGGCCATCGAGAAGTCCAAGGCCGCCAAGGTCGAGTGCCTGTGCCGCGAAGGCGTGTGCGGTACATGCGAGACGGCCATTCTTGAAGGTGAAGCCGAGCATTACGACCAGTACCTGAGCGACGAAGAAAAAGCCGCGCAGCAGAGCATTATGCTGTGCGTCTCGCGCGCCCGTACGGCGCGGCTTGTGCTTGATCTCTGACAAATGCGGTCCCTGTAGGAGCGGCCTTGTGTCGCGATGGGCCGCACAGCGGCCCCAGGATCTTTGCCCTGGCACACAATTGCCGGGGCCGCTGTGCGGCCCATCGCGACACAAGGCCGCTCCTACAAGGAGTTGCAAATCGCCCAGGGCCGTCAACCCAAAGTTGACAAGTTGCGTATACTGGCAGGCTCTTGGCCCAGATCAGGACACCCTGCCGATGTTGGAAAACAGCTTCGCCTTCCGCCTCAAGGAACTGCTCGAGCATCACAAGCTGACCCTGCAAGCCGTGGGCACGGCCTTGGGTATTTCGCGCACCGCCGTGCACAAATGGACCCGTGGCGGCGAGATCGACTACGACAACCTGCGCAAGCTGGCCGACTTTCTCAAGGTCAACTGGATCTGGCTGCGCTATGGCGACGAGGCACTGCAGAACATCCAGCAACCACAGGTGGTCGAGCTGCCCATGACCGACCTGCGCCGGCGCCTGACCGCCGAGATCATGGAAAGCGAAACACGCATGAAGCTGGCCCAGGAAGGCGCGCGCATCGTCACCTGGGAATGGAACCTGATCAGCGACGAAGTTACCTACTCGCCCAACGTCGAGCAGGTCTATGGCTGGCCGGTCCACCACAACGAAGACTTCTGGAGGCACCTGCCCGACGAAGACGTGCAGCGCATGCAGGGGATGTACGCCGACGCGGTGGCCGACGGCAGTGGCTGCGAATGCGACTTCCGCATCACCCGCCCGGACGGTGAAGTGCGCTGGATTTCTTCCCGCGCCACGGTCGTGCGGGACAGCGCCGGCCGCTCGGTGAAAATGGTCGGCATCAGCATGGACAACACCGAACGCCAGGTCGCCCAGCAGGCGCTGAGCCAAAGCGAGGAGCGCTTTCGGGCGATCTTCGAGCTGGCCTGGGGCGCCCTCGCCTACATCGACCCGGACGGCACCTGGCAGCGGGTCAACAACAGCCTGTGCGAGCTACTGGGCTACCGTGCCGACGAGCTGTATGGCATGACCTTCCAGCAGATCACCCACCCCGACGACCTGGCCCAGAACCTGCAGTTGCTGCAGCGCATGCTGGCCGGCGAAACCGAGCGTTACGAGGTGGAAAAGCGTGTGCGCCACAAGAGCGGCGAGTACATCTGGGTACGCGCGCGCACCTCGCTGCAGCGTCGTGCCAATGGCGAGCCGGAGCACCTGATCAGCGTGTTCGAAGACATCGGCGCCGAGCGCCAGGAGCATGAGCGGCTACAGGCGCACATCGCTGCGCTCGAGGCTCGACTGGCGTCCCGCTAAGCAACCTACAGGACGTCGTCAAAAGCCGAGCGCACAGCGTGCACAACGCGCTCGGCCCGTGCGGCATCCTCCAGCTCCGGGTAAGCCTTTTTCAACTTGCCGGAAACCTGCCAGCCGTTTTCCTTGAGTGAGCGGATAATGCGACTGGCGTCCGGATCGGGCATTTCCAGCACGTCCTTCAGGTGCTCCTGGGCACGCCGGAATACCACCAGCACCCGCGCTTCATCGGCCATCTCCTTGCGCACGGTATGCTCGATGACTCGCGCGGTGTACAACACATGCGCGGTCAAATCCGGGTATCGCCAGGCGACGGCCGCATCATCGTACTCATCGAACATGAAGTTGCTCGAGGTGCCGTCCGTGTAAGTGGTGGCTTTGCCAAACCGATATGACGCCCCATAGCGCTGCATGAACGGCCTGGAAAATACTTCCAGCACCTGGTCGTATCCCACACGAAACGCGATCGAACTGGTGATGGTAGCGGACACCGGCAGGATGACCCCGGCAGGCATGGCCTTGTCGCGAATCAAGGTGTCATTGATGAGAAAACGATGGATGCGGCCATTGCCATCACGCATCGGGTGGATGTACACGAAACCAAATGCCAAAACGGCGGCCCTGGCTAACGACTCGGCACCTCGTGTAGCTGCTTCGAAAGCCTTGAGCCCATCGATCAGCTCCGCGACCTGGCCGTAATGGGGCGCGATGTAGTGCACGATGTCTTCGCGCATGGTCGCCTGCCCGACAAAAACAGGGGACTGCCGCAACCCCAGACCAAGTGCTTCGTGCCCCAATATCCCGGCCTGCAACTTGTGCAGCGATCGCTCGCTCAGCGGTTCTTCGACAGTGCCACAATACCTGGCAATCACGTGCGCAAACCGTTGGATCCTGTCCGCTTGATCGGCTTCTTTCTCGATTAGAAAGCTGGCGCGCGACTCCTTGAAGGTCAACCAGCTGGCGCTGCGCAGCAGAATGTCGGCACCGAAGGCCTGGTCGAGTTCACCCAATGCAGCCGCCAGGTCGAATGCCAAGGCATTTTGAACCTCCTCGGTACGGCGTAGCACCGGGCAGAAACCTGACGTACCCGGCAAGTTGTCGTTTACCCGCCAGCGGCGCACACGCAGTGGCGAGGTACGAACCAAATATTTATGACTGGCGACGGCATCACAGTAGGCACCATTGCCGACATCCGGCACATCCAGTCGGGTGCCTGTGAGCCATTCGTAGAAAAAACCGGTACGGCGGGCAAACTGGCCAAAAGGGGATTGCCTGCACCAGGCCTCGACCGGCTCAGGGCCCACGGCAGCAAACAAGCGCGCAAAGAACTCGAGGTGAATGTCCTCGTATTTGAGGCCGAATTCGAAATGCCCTGCAAAATTGTCCGATGGCCGATAGCTTGGCGGGTATTGATTGCTCACAAGCCCGTCGCTGTCACGGCTCACCCGGGTGGTTCCGATCGTCGATTCGACACGAAGTGGCTGCACCATCGTGATGCCATATCGATCGGCCAACGCCCTGAATCCTACCTGCATTGCTGAATCCTTTACCTTTTGCCCGAAAACGCTATCTACTCAAAGAATTTACGCGAAAACATTAACGCCGCAAGTACGAAATGACTAACGGATCAACGAAAACATTAACAAATGGCGATTTCTGGTGAAAAACGCTAACAGGGTGGCATCAAGCGACTACCACCGCAGTCCCCTGTCGCAACCAGTCGATAAACCGTGCAAACAGCTCCGACTGCGAGTTGATCTCCAGCTTCAGGTACAGGTTCTTGCGGTGCATGCGCACGGTCTCCGGGGAGATACCCAGTTCCAGCGCAGTGGACTTCACCGAATGCCCACGCAAGATCATGTGTGCCACCTCTCGCTCACGGTCGGTCAGCACTTGGCAGCCAAAACTGTCGAACGCCGCCTGCAGGCTGCCGCGCTCGACTGAGGCAGGCTCGGGGTCCAGGTTGTGCCTGGCATAGCGCCCCAGCAGTTCGCGGACCATCGGTTCCAGCGCACGCAACAGGTCGATTTGCCCGGCACTCAGGCGCGTGCCGCTGCAGCCCTGGAACAGGCTCAGCGACAGCTTGCGGCCTGCGCTGAGGTCGACGATGTAGTAGCTGTCTTCACTGCAACCGGTGCCCAGGTAATAGGCCTTGTAGTAGTCGCTGTCGAAGAAGTTGTCGGGGGCGATTTCCTGCAAATGGTAAAAGCCTTCGGCCAGCCCGCTTTGCACGGCCAGGCAGAACGGGTCGAGCAGGTAGCCTGCGCTGAAATAGCGCTCCAGCACTGCGGCGCGGTGCAGCTCGGGAATACCTTGCTGATAGAGCAACTGCGGCGCGCGCCCCTGGCACTCGAGGCTGATCATCATCGACTCCACCTGCACCAGCTGGCCGATGGCAGCGGCCACATATTCCAGTGCATCGGGGGTTTCGCTTTGCGCCAGCGCGCGCTGCAGCGCCGCGTGCCATTGCTGCAGCGCGCCCATCGTGAGGGTAAGCGGGGTGTCGGGAGAGGCCTGGGTCATGCCCGGCAGTCTAGCTTGCCAGGCACGCCCCCGCACAGCCCTTTGCGCCAGGTTCATCGGCCCTGGTACAGGCCAAGCGCAGTCAATTCACGTGCTGTTTCGATGATGCACTGGCGCAGGGTCTCGACGATTTCGTCCACCTGCGCATGGGTGATGATCAACGGTGGCGACATCACGTTCAGGTGCATGATCGGGCGTACCAGCAACCCTTTGGCCTGGGCCTTGCTATGGATGCGCTCACCGATGTTCACCTCGTCCGGGAACAGCGCCTTGCTGGCTTTGTCGGCAACGAACTCGACACAGGCCATCAGCTTCATGCAGCGCACATCTCCCACCAGCGGCAGCTCGCGCAAGTTTTGCAGGCGCTGCTCCAGGTAACTGCCAACGTCCTTGACGTGATCGAGCAGTTGCTCGCGCTCGATGATCTCGATGTTCTTCAGCGCCGCCGTGCAGCACACCGGGTGACCACTGTAGGTGAAACCATGAGTGAAGCAGCGCCCCTTGCCCGGCTCGGCGATCACCTCCCAGATACGCTCGGAGAAGATGCACGCGCCCAGCGGCAAGTAGGCCGAGGTCAGGCCCTTGGCGGTGGTGATGATGTCGGGGGTGACGCCAAACAGTTCTTCACTGGCGAAGAAGGTGCCCAGGCGTCCGAACGAGGTCACCACTTCATCGGCGACGAACAAGATGTCGTAGGTCTGGCACAGTTGCCACATGCGCAGGAAGTAGCCCTCGGGCGGAATGATCACCCCGCCCGAACCCATGATCGGCTCGGCGAAGAACGCCGCCACGTTGTCGGCACCCAGCGACAGGATCTTGTCTTCGAACTCGGCCACCAGGTAGTCGAGGAACTCGGCCTCGTCCATGTCGTCCGGCGCGCGGTACGGGTTGGGGTTGGACACGTGATGGATCAGGTCGTGGTGATAATCGAACTCCGGTACCCGGTCGGCGGCCTTGTTGCCAATCGACATGGTCAGGGTGGTGGAGCCGTGGTAGGCGTTGTAGCGAGCGATGATGTGTTTCTTGTGCGGCTTGCCACGGCAGTTCTGGTAGTACTGGATCAGCCGGTAGGCGGTGTCGACAGCGGTCGAGCCACCGGTGGTGAGGAACACATGGTTAAGGTCGCCCGGCGCCAGTTGCGCAAGCTTCTGGCACAGTTCGATGGCCACGTCGTTGGCCATGTCGGAGAACGGGTTGGAGTACGCCAGCTGGCGCACCTGGTCGGCGATGGCCAGGGCCATTTCCTCGCGGCCCAGGCCGATATTGGTGCACCACATGCCGCCGACGGCATCGAGGAAGCGGTTGCCGTGGGCGTCACGAATGTACGCGCCCTCGCCGGCGACGATGTTCAACGCACCTTGCGCGCGGTGCTCATCGAACACATGGTAGCCGTGCATGTAGTGGGCCTTGTCGGCTTCGACCAGCGGGTCGTGGGCAATGACGAATGCTTTGCTTGGGGTGGCCATGGGCAGCTCCTTGGCGGGAATCGTTGGGCAGTGTTCAGAAACCGGTCTTGACCGTGCTCCAGACCCGGGTGATGGCACGCATGTCCTTCGGGCTCTGGGTTTTCTGCGCGAACAGGCGTTCACGGGTTGACGCGTCCGGGTAGATGGCCGGGTCCTGGCGGATGTCATCACGCACCAGCGCGGTCGCGGCGGCGTTGCTGTTGGCGTAGTGGATGTAGTCGGTGACCTTGGCCATGGTCTGCGGCTGCAGCAAGAACTCGATGAAGCGGTGGGCGTTGGCCGCGTGCGGTGCATCCTTGGGGATGTACAGGTTGTCGAACCAGATCAGCGAACCTTCCTGGGGGATGAAGAACGACAGTTTGATGTCCTTCTTCGCTTCCACCGCGCGAGCCTGGGCGGTGGCGTAGTCACCGGACCAGGTCAGCGCCAGGCAGACATCGCCATTGGGCAGGCTGGTGAGATAATTCACCGAGTCGAACTTGCGAATGTACGGGCGGATGCCCAGCAGCAGCTGTTCGGCCGCCTTGAGGTCAGCCGGCGACGCGCTGCGCGGGTCCTTGCCCAGGTACTGCAGGGCCAGCGGGATCACTTCGGTGGGTGCGTCCATCAGGGTGACGCCGCAGTCGGCAAAGCGCGAGACGATCTTGGGGTCGAACAGCATGGCCAGCGAGCCGATCGGTGCGTCGGGCATGCGCGCCTTGATCTTGTCGACGTTGTAGGTGACCCCCGAGCTGCCCCAGGTGTAGGGCGCCGAGTACTTAAGGCCCGGGTCGTAGCCCTGCAGGTTGTCGACCACCTGTTGGTCGAGGTTGTGCCAGCTGGGCAGTTGCTGCTTGTCCAGCGCCTGGAATACCCCGGCACTGATCAGCGGGGGAACGAGGGAGGCGTTGAGCATGACCAGGTCATAACCGGAGCGGCCGGTGAGCAGTTTGGTCTGTACCGTTTCGTAGCCGTCGAAGGTGTCGTAGATGACCTTGATGCCGGTGGCCTTCTCGAAGTCGGCCAGGGTGGTTTCGCCGATGTAGTCGGTCCAGTTGTACAACCGTAACGTATTGGCGCTGTCCACCTCTGCCGCCTGGGCCAGGCTGGCGCCAGACGCCAGCAGCAGACCACCAATCACCTTCAGTACCTTGCGCATGGCAACTCCATCGTGTGAATGCTCCGGAATCGAGCCGATGGGTTCACTATCGTGGGATTTGCCGAGGGGGGACATACCCCGAATGTGTGGGTGGTCGCTTTTAGTGCCTAGCTGCGTGCGCGCTTTTTTGTAGGAGCGGCATCGTGCCGCTCATACGAGAAACCGCGCACGGCTCAAGGGAGTGGGTATAACGCCTCATCGAACTGTGCCAGGCGCGGGAACACCAATGGCTGGTCGTCCGACAGTTGCTCCAGGCGCTGCCGGTACTGCTGTAGAAAATCCTGCCGCGCCTCATCGCTGATATACGGCACATGCCAGGCCACGAACGGCGGCAGCACCTCGAACCCGACATAGGCCAGCGTGCCCCGCAGAATCGGCCGCAGCATGTCCTCCAGCGGGCCATGAATCGCCCCCTCGCCAAACATGTGCTCGCGCCCACCCAGGGTCACGGTCACCAGCGCCTTCTTGCCGGCCAACCCACCTTGGTCGTAGAAGCGCTTGCCGCCATAGCACACCCCCGACACCAGCACCCGGTCGATCCAGCCCTTGAGCATGGCCGGTGCCGAGAACCAGAAAATCGGGAAGTTCAGCACCAGCAAGTCGGCCCACAACAACTTGTCCAGTTCCTGCTGGATATCTGCGGCAATGCCGCCGCGCTTCACGCCCTGGCGCTGCTCCAGCGCATACACCAGGTATTCAGGGTTCTCACGCTGGGTAAAGTCATCGGCACTGGCCACCGGGTTCCAGCCCATGGCGTACAGGTCGCTGACCTGCACCTGGTGGCCCTGGGCGCGAAAGGTTTCCACGGCCTGGTCACGCAGGGCTGCGGTGAACGATTGCGGCTCGGGGTGAGCATGGACGATCAGTACATTCACAAACACTCTCCTCATACAAAACTGGTTGTCTTGCCGCAGGGGCTCAGCACTGCACCGCTTTGACCTCGACGAACTCCGCCAGGCCCTCCTCGCCCCACTCGCGGCCGTTGCCCGACTGCTTGTAGCCACCGAACGGTGCCTGGTAGTTGAACCCGCCTCCGTTGATGAAGCACTGCCCGGCACGTATCTGCCGCGCCAGGGCAAGGCCCCGCTCGCGGTTGCCGGCCCACACCGCGCTGGACAGGCCGAACGACGAATCATTTGCCAGCGCAAGCGCCTGGGCCTCGTTGGCATAAGGGATCAGGCACAGTACCGGGCCAAAGATTTCTTCCTGGGCAATGCGCATGCGGTTGTCGACGTCGGCGAACAACGTCGGCGCCACGTAGAACCCGCGCTCGAAGCCGCCGTAATCACCGCCGCACACCAAGCGCGCGCCCTCCTCCTGGCCTGCGCGAATGTAGTCGAGCACGGTACGCCGCTGGCCTGCCGAACACATCGGCCCGAGGAAGCTGGCCGGGTCACGCGGGTCGCCCATGACCAGTGCACGGGTTTCGGCCTCGGCAATGTCCAGTGCCTCGGCATAGCGGCTGGCCGGCAACAGCATGCGGGTCAGCGCCGTGCAGGTCTGCCCCGAGTTGATCATCACGTCCTGCACGCCATGGCGCACCGCAGCATGCAAGTCGGCGTCGGCGGTGATCAGCAGCGGCGACTTGCCGCCCAGCTCCAGGCACACACGCTTCACCGTCGGCGCGGCCGCTTGCGCCACCCGCACCCCGGCGCCGGTGGAGCCGGTGAACGACACCATGTCCACCTGTGGGTGTCGGGCCAGCGCCTCGCCGACCTTGGCCCCGGGGCCACTGACCAGGTTGAACACCCCGGCCGGCAAGCCGATGGCATCGACCATTTCAGCCAGCAAAAACGCGTGCAACGGCGTTTCCTGGCTAGGTTTGACCACCACTGTGCAACCTGCAGCCAAGGCTGGCGCCAGCTTGCCGATCATCTGGTGCAGCGGGTAGTTAAAAGGGTTGATGAATGCGCATACGCCAACGGCTTCGCGGTACACCAGCGAGTTGCCGACTTCACGCACTTCATCCATCAGCCCGGCCAGCTCGGCGTACTGCGCCAGCCCGGCAATCGGGCCTTCGACCTGCACCGCCTGGCACCACTGCACCGGCATGCCCAGCTCATCGGTGATGACCGCTGCCATTTCCGCCGCACGGTTTTTCAACTGCGTGGTCAATGCCCGGATATACCCTGCGCGCACATTGGACGGCGTGCGCGACCAGCTATCGAAGGCCCGTCGCGCCGCCATCACCGCCCGCTCGACATCGGCCTCGTCGCCCAGCGGTACACGGCCGATGGCCTGCTCACTGGCCGGGTCGATCACCTCGGCCACGCCCTGCCCGCTCGGCACCTGCCAGGCGCCGTCGATATAAAGCCGCGCATACTCACGCATCGGCCTGCTCCTGCATCAGTTCGCCAGCACAGCGGGCAATGCGCTGGCAGGCGTCGGCCAACGCCTCGCTGCCGAGCACCAGGCCCAGGCGAATGTGCCCGGCGGCGCTGGGGCCAAAGGCCTCACCCGCCAGCACCGACACGCCCTGGCTGTCCAGCAGGCGGTCGGCGAAGGCCTGGGCGCTGAGGCCGGTATCGCGGATATCGACCATCACGAACATGCCGCCGTCGGGCTTGAGCGCCTTGATACCAGGGCGGCCTGCCAACTGCTCGCACACCAGGTCGCGGCGCTGGCGGTAGGCCTCACGCATGGCATCCAGCTCGGGCAGTTGCTGTTCCAGCGCCACCACGGCGGCATCCTGGATAAAGTCCGGCGAGCCGTACAGCATGCACAGGGCGAGGTTTTCCAGGTGCGTGGCCAGCTCGGCCGAACCGACTACCCAGCCCATGCGCCAGCCGGTCATGGCATGCGACTTCGACAGGCTGTTCAGGGTCGCGGTGCGCTCGGCCATGCCCGGCAGGCTGGCGGGGCTGACATGCTCGCCTTCATACAGCAGCTCGCTGTACACCTCGTCAGAAATCAGCCAAAGGTCATGGGCGATGCACAGCTCGGCCAATGCCTCCCAGGTGGCACGCGGCAAGCTCGCCCCCGACGGGTTGTGCGGGCTGTTCAGGGCCAGCGCGCGGGTGCGCGGGGTAATACGCTCGGCAACGTCACGCGGGCACACGCGAAAGCCGTTCTCCGGCTTGACCGGCACCGGCACCACCTTGGCACCACAAGCCCCGAACACCGCCTCGTAGGTGACATACATCGGTTCGGCGACGATCACCTCGTCGCCTGCTTCGAGCACGCATTGGGCCACGCAGTACAGCGCGCACTGGGCCCCCGCCAGCACCGTCACCTGATCGGCGCTTACCGCCTGGCCGCTGCGTTGCCGGTGGCGGTTGGCGATGGCCTGGCGCAGGGCCAGCTTGCCGCGCACATCGGCGTAATGGGTGTGGCCGGCCCGCAGGCTGTCGATGGCCGCCTCGACGATCGGCGCGGGGGTGTCGAAGTCTGGGTCACCCACCGATAGCAGCAGGATATCCTTGCCCTCGGCCTGCAGCGCCAGGGCGCGGTAGTGGATGTCCCAGGCCGCGGCCCCGTCGCCGGCGATGCGTTGAGTGAGCTTGGCGTAGCGCATGGCAATCTCCCTTCAATAGCGGTTTCAGTCGACGAGAATCTTCGGGTTGGAACTGCCCCACACGGTGTACAGATCGGCCAGCAGCGCGCCGTTGATTTCTTCCATCTCGGCCTGGGTGATTTCGCCCCCGGCCTGTTTGCCGAACAGCACCACTTCGTTGCCACCCTTCACGTCGGGGAAGTCGGTGACATCCACCATCAGCGTGTTCATCGACACCTTGCCCACCACCGGCACACGGTGGCCGTTGATCAGCACATGGCCCTTGTTGGTGAACACCCGGCGGTAGCCATCGGAGTACCCGACCGTGATGTTGGCCAGGCGCGAGTCACGGGTCAGGGTAAACGTGCGGTCATAGCCGACGGTGTTGCCGGCCGGGTAGCTGTGCACCGCCGCCACGTGCGACTTGAACTGCATGGCGCGTTTGTACTCGGTACGCTCCGGCACGGTATCGCCGAACAGCGCGCCACCGGTGCGCACCATGTCCAGGCGCGCCTCCGGCACTTCCAGGGTGGCGAACGAGTTGGCCGCATGCAGGGTGAGCTTGCTGCGGTCGAGCTTGGCGTGCTTGATCAGCCAATCGGTCTGCTCATTGAATGCCGCCAGGCCCTTGCGCACATCGTCCTTGTCTTCGACGGCGAAGTGGGTCATCAACGCAACCAGCTCGAGGTGTTTCTGGTCGGTGATCTGCAGCGCTTCGCCACGGCCGGACCAGCTGCCCATTTCCACCCCATTGCGGCTCATACCGCTGGAGTTGAGTGCCATATGGATACGCAAGGTCTTGCCATGGCGCGCGGCGATGGCGTCAACCTGGCGGGCGAACTCGGCGCTACCGACCAGTTCTTCCATGTCGTACTGCAAGGCATCTTCCAGCTCGCTGAGGCTGGCCAGGCGCACCCGCACCAGTTGCCCGGTGAAACCACTGGCGCGGACCACGCGGGCTTCCTCGTTGCTGGCTACCGCCACGCAGGGCACGCCCTGGGCGATGATCGACGGCATCACCAGGCCGATGCCGTGGCCATAGGCATCAGCCTTGAGCACGGCGCACAGTTTGGACTTGCCGGCCAGCTCGGCCTGCAAGGTGCGGATGTTGTGTTGCAGGGCGCTGGCGCTGACTTCGACCCAGGCGTTGCTGTTCTGCACGGTCAGGGCGTTGGTGCCGTTGTCCATCGACAACGGCGGTGCGGCATACAGGGGGGCCTGGCCAGTGATCAGCAGGGCCAGGGATGCGGCCAGAAGGGTGCGGCGAAATGGCATGGTGTTCACTCTGGTTCTTGTCGTTGTGCGCGCCTTAGCAGACGCAGGTGTGTTTGAGTTCGATGAAGGTCACGCCTGGGGTGGCGAAGCCACTGGCCAGGTCGGCCTGCAGCGCGTCCAGGTCGCGTGGCTGGTGCACTGTGCAACCGAAGGCGCGGGCCAGGCCGATGAAGTCCGGGTTGCGTGGCAGCACGCCGACCGGCTCGATATCCAGGCCGAGCATATCGTCGCGGATCTGGCCAAGGGCGTCATTGTTCCACAGCAACACCACCAACGGCCGCTGCAGTTCTTCGACCGCCGTGGCCAGCTCCTGGGCGGTGTAGAGGAAGCCGCCGTCGCCCACCAGCACCAGGCCGGGGCGGTGGTCGGTGGCGAACATGCCGCCGATGCCGGCTGGCAGGCCATAGCCGAGGGTGCCGTAGCCGGTGGGGTGCAGCCAGCTGCGTGGCGCCCGGCTGGCGAAGGCGTAATTGCCGGTGTAGGCCAGCTGGGTCATGTCACTGCTGATGAAGGCATTGTCGGGTAGTACGGCGGCAATGCGGTCCAGAATGGCCTGGTGGGTCGCCTGCAACGGTGCATGCCCATTGCGGATGGCCTGGCGCAGGTTGGCTACCGCCTCGCTGGCCTGGGCAGGGTCGCGCTGGAGTGCTGGCAGGTGCTCCAGCAAGCCGGCCAGGGTTTGCCGGGCGTCTCCCAGCAGGGCAATGGCACAGGGATAGAAATCGTTGAACTTGCGCGGGTCGATGTCCACCCGCAGCAATTCGCCCGTGATCGGCAAGCGTTCGCGCCAGAAGTCGGTGTCGGCCATCTCGGTGCCTACCGCCAGCACCACATCGGCCTGGCTGATCAACTGCCAGCCAGGTTCCACGCACAGGCTGGCCCCCGCATTCAGGGGAGCCTGCGGTGGCAGCAGGCCCTTGCCGGCCACGCTGGTGAACACCGGTGCCGCCAGCCGGGCGCTCAACTGCGCCAACTGCTCGGCCGCGTGCAACGCACCGCCACCGGCGATGATCATGGGCCGCTTGGCCGTGGCCAGTTTCAGGGCAGCCTGGTCGAGGGTTTCGCGGCACGGCTGGCCACGCGCAGGGCGGCGCACCACCTCATCGCTCCAGTCACGGCTGACGCGCGCCGCCAGCACGTCCAGCGGCACCGAGATATGCACCGGGCGTGGCCGTTCGCTGTCGAACACAGCCCAGGCGCGGGCGATCAATTCGGGCAGGTCGTCGCCGCGCAAGGCCACAGCCGAAAACGCGGTGATCGGCGCAGTCATGGCACGCTGGTCCTGGGTTTCATGCAGGCAACCCCAGCCCTTGCCCAGGCTGGCGGTGTGGTTGACGCTCGAAATCACCAGCATTGGCACCGAGTCGGCATAGGCTTGACCGATGGCGGTGGCGGCGTTGGTCACACCCGGGCCGGTGATGACGAAGCACACCCCCGGCTTGCCGCTCACCCGCGCATAGCCGTCAGCCATGAAACCGGCGCCCTGCTCGTGACGGGTCAGCACGTGGCGGATGCCACTGCCCGGCAAGCCTCGGTACAGCTCCAGGGTGTGCACCCCAGGGATGCCGAACACGGTCTGTACGCCGTAGTTGGCCAGCAGGCGCACCAGTGCCTGGCCGGCGGTCAGGGTCAGCTCATTCATGTCGTTCTCCTTGGGCCTGGCCGAGGCGGATCAGCGCATCGACCGCGGTGGTGCCGTGGGCACCGACCATCAATGGGTTCACATCCAGCTCAAGCAGTTGCCCGGCGTTCTCACAGGCGTAGTCAGCCACTGCACGAATGGCCGCGACCAAGGCGTCGAGATCGGCGGCCGGGCGGCCACGGAAGCCTTGCAGCAGGGTGGCACTGCGCAGGTTCAGCAGTGCGGTGCGGATGGCGCTGTCGGTGGTAGGCAGCAACAGGCTGGCACTGTCCTTGAGCAGTTCGACCAGCACGCCGCCGGCGCCGATTACCAGGGCAAGGGCAAAGTCGGGTTCACGCTTGATGCCGACAATCAACTCGGCCAAGGGCGCCTCGGCCATGGGTTCGAGCAACACCTGATCAAACGCGACCTGCGGGGCGTAGGCAGCGATGCGCTGGCGCATCTGCACCAGTGCGGCGTCCAGGGCAGCGGCATCGCGCAGGTTCAGCGCCACCGCACCGGCCTCGGTCTTGTGCGGTAGCTGTGCGCTGACCGCCTTGAGTACCAGCGGGTACCCCACGCCGGCAGCGTCTGCCACGGCACGCTCGGGTGTACTCAGCACACCCGCTGGCACGGGCAAACCGAAGGCGCGCAGGGCTTGCTTGGATTGCCATTCGTCCAGCAGCCGGCTTTCGCCCGCAAGGGCCTGCGGGCACAACGGCATGCGTGCGGCCTCGCCCTGCTCCAGCAAACGCTGGCGGTTGCGTTGGTAGGCGACGATGCGGCCCCAGGCCGCCAGGCCATCTTCCACGCCCTGCAGGGCCGCAATGCCCCGTGCATGCAGGCGCTCGCGCGCGCTGGCAGGCAAAAGTTCGGGGAATGCCGAGGTGACGAAACCGATTTTGCCGTGGCGTTCGAGGGCATCGCTGTACAGCCCCAGCAGCAGGTCGCACTCCTTGCGTTCACCGGTGAACGCCGCCGGGTAGTCCAGCACCAGCATGGCCGCACCCGCTGCGCCGCTCAGGGTGCTGTCGAGCATGCGTTGCAAGGCCGCTTCATCGCCCCAGATGGCAGTGGTGAAATCCAATGGGTTGACCAGGTTGGCATATGCCGGTAGCACCTCGGCCAGCGCCGTCACCTGCCCTTGTTCAAGTTTCGGCAGGTGCAGTTGGTTGCGTTCGGCATAGTCGGCGATCAGGCCAGCATCGCCACCTGAACAGGCCAGCGCGATGAGTTCGCCGTCTGCGGGCAAGCGCCCGCAAGCGGCTGCCTTGAGCGTTTCGACAAAGCTCACCGGGCCGCTGACGCGGATTACACCCAAGCGTTGGAACAGGCTGTCGTACAGGGCGTCGGAGCCGGACAACGAGCTGGTGTGGCTCAGCGCCAGTTCAGCGCCGATCTGCGACACGCCTGTCTTCAGGGCAATGATCGGTATGCCCTGCTGCAACGCCTTGTAGGCGGCGCGGGCAAAACCCGGCACGTTCTTCAAGCCTTCCAGGTGCAGCCCGATGGCCGTTACCCGTGGGTCATCGAGCAGCACGTCCATCAGCTCGGCCACGCCCAGTTGTGCCTGGTTGCCGACCGAGGCCATGTAGGCTACCGGCAGTGAGCGGTCGCTCATGGACAGGTTGTAGGCAAAGTTGCCACTTTGCGTGAGGATCGCCACGCCTTTCTCCACCTGCTGGCCGCCATGCGCGACCGGCCACAGGGCGGCGCCATGCAGGTAGTCGAGCAGGCCGTAGCAGTTGGGGCCGAGCAAGGCCATGTTGCCGGCGGCGTCGAGCAGGCGCTGCTGCAGCTGGCGCCCCTCCTCGCCGCTTTCGGCAAAGCCCGAGGCATAGCAGATGGCGCCACCGGCGCCGCGTGCGGCCAGCTCGGCAACGCACTGCAAGGTCAGTTCGCGGTTGGTGGCGATGAACACAGCGTCCGGGGCATAAGGCAAGTCGGCCACCCGTGCCACGCAGGGGATGCCTTCGAGGCTTTCATGCTGTGGGTTGACCAGAAACAGCTCGCCGCCAAAGCCACCTTCGGCGCAGCGCTTGAGCGCCCGAGCCATGCTGCGCCCGCCGACGAAGGCCAGGTGCCGGGGCGCCAACAGGCGCTTGAGGTTGTCACGAATCGATTGCGACATGGGGTTCTCCAGGCGCTCAGCGCAGCAGCGGGCGCAGCAGTTCGCGGGCGATGATGTGCCGCTGGATTTCCGAGGTGCCCTCCCAGATGCGTTCGATACGCGCATTGCGCCAGATGCGCTCGACCGGCCCTTCGTCCATAAGGCCCATACCGCCAAATATCTGCACGGCTTCGTCGGCCACCTTGCCCAGCACTTCGCTGGCAAACAGCTTGGCCATGCCGGCCTCGCCGTCGGTCATGCTGCCCTGGTCCATCTTCCAGGCAGTGTGCAGGGTGAGCATCTCGGCGGCGCGAATCTGCGTGGCCATGTCGGCCAACTTGAACGACACACCCTGGTAGCTGCCAATGGCCTGGCCGAATTGCTTACGGTCGGCGGCCCATTGCAGCGACAGGTCGAGTGCGCGCTGGGCCTGGCCCACGCAGTTGGCGGCGACCATCACCCGGCCTGCGGTAAGCCAGGCGTTGGCCACTTCCCAGCCCTTGCCAACCTCGCCCAGTACCTTGCTGGCCGGCACCCGGCAGTCGTCGAAGAACAGTTCGTAGGTGTGGTAGCCACGGTTGCTGACGCATTTGGGGCCACGGCGGATGGTCATGCCCGGCGTACCACGGTCCACCAGCAACGCCGTGACCGCATTGCGCTTGCGCCCGTTGTGCTCGTAGGTGTCGGTGACCGCGAAGACAATGGCGAAATCGGCGTGGCCGGCGTGGCTGATGAAGTGCTTGCTGCCGTTGATGACAAAGTCATCGCCCTGGCGCACGGCGCGGGTCTTGATGGCGTTGGCATCGGAGCCGGCGCCCGGTTCGGTGAGGGCGAAACAGTCTGTTTTCTCGCCCTGCACGCAGGGCAGCAGGTAGTCGTTGATCTGCTCATCCTTGCAGGCCATGAGAATTTTCGACGGCCGTGCGACAAATACATGCAGGGCCCAGGACACCTTGGACAGCTCACGCTCGATCAACGCCTGAGACAAGTAGTCCAGGCCGCCGCCACCGACTTCCTCGGGCATGTTGAAGGCATAGAACCCAGCGGCGATGGCCTTGCCGCGGATCTGTGCGGCCAGCTCGGGTGACACGGCATCGGCGCGGTCCACCGCTTCCTCATGGGGCAGCAGCTCTTTGGCGACAAAGCTGCGTACCGCTTCCACCAACATTTCTTGTTCTTGGGTCAGTTGGAAATTCATCTGCAAAGGTCCTGGTCAGGGTCGGTATCGGGTTACTGGCCGATGAAACGGGGGGCGCGGCGTTCAACCGAGGCTTGCAGCGCCTCGACGCCATCCTGGCTGCGGCCGCACAACAGGCCGGCGTGGCGCTCGGCTTCCAGCTGCTCGGCCAGGGTGCGCCGGGCGCCGTCACGCATCAGTTGCTTGGTCTGCGCAAAGGCGAAGGTCGGGCCGCAGGCCAGGCGCCCGGCCAACTCGGCGGCCACGGCGGGCAGTTGCTCGTCGGCACAGACTTCACTGACCAGCCCAGCCGCCAGGGCGCGCTCGGCGCCCCACAGTTCATCGAGGAACAACAAACGCTTGGCCTGCTCGCTGCCGATCAGCCGTGGCAGGTGCCAGCTGGCGCCGGCATCGGGGCTGTAGCCCATGCTGGTGTAGCCGGCCTTGAAACGCGCCGAGGCGGCGGCGATGCGCAGGTCGCAGCACAGGCTGAGGTCCATGCCACCGCCCACGGCGGTGCCGTTGATGGCGGCGATGGTGGGTTTGGCGAGGCTGTGCAGGCGCAACATCAGAGCATGGGCGGTTTCGGTCCAGCCGTAGCTTTCCAGGGTGCCTGCGGCTTCGGCGGCAGCCCATTCGGCCAGGTCGGCGCCGGCGCAGAAACTGCGCCCGCTGCCGGTCAGCACTACCACGCGCACGGCCGGGTCACCGTTATGGCTGTCGAGCAAAGCATGCAGTTGCTTGAGGGTTGGGATATCCAGCGCGTTGCGCTGCTCGGGGCGGTTGAGGGTGATCCAGGCAACGCCGGCTTCGACGTTGCTCAACAGTGACGACGACGGGGTGGTCATGGGGGCCTCGGTGTTGTTGTGATGGTTTGGGGAGGACTTGATGAGGGAGATACTAAACGAGTGTTCAGCAAGACGGCAATTGCCCGAAACTTGGCCTGCAATAGTCCGCGACAACAATATAAGTCATTGTTTTTAATGTATTTATTTGATTTTATGAGGGCAAATCTCGTGGCGGTTGTTACAACTTTGTACAACCGCGAGATTGCCGGGGGCGCTCTGCGCCCCTTTCGCGACACAAGGCCGCTCCTACAGGTTTTTCACAGACTTCAGGTCTGCGCAGTACTTGTAGCAGCGGCCTTGTGTCGCGAAAGGGCCGCAAAGCGGCCCCGACGATCGTGAATCAAACCCCAGGCGCACTCGGCGCAAAGGCGCCCTGGCGGCGACGATTGACGAAGTAGTACGCCGCGTAGCACAGGGCAATGAAGCCAAAGCCCCAGTAAAGCGACGGCCGCTGGGTTTCATCCAATGCCAGGAACACGAACAGCGAGCTGCACAGGGTGATGCACAGCAGCGGCACCAACGGATACAGCGGCGCCCTGTACTTCAGGTCCTGCAACTGCCCACCGTCACGCAGGTAGGCTTTGCGGAAGCGATACTGCGCCAGGGCGATGACGATCCAGGTCACGGTACCGGACATGCCGCTCACCGCCATCAGCACCATGAACAGCGTGTCGGCGGCAATGAAGCTGGTCATCAGCGAGATCAGCGCAAAGCACAGGGTGATGCTCAGCGCCCGCAGCGGCACGCCGCGCTTGCTCAGTGGCGACAGGCTTTTCGGCGCCATGCCGCTCTTGGACATCGCCCAGAGAATGCGCGTAGAGGCATACAGCCCGGAGTTGCCCACCGAAAGAATGGCGGTGAGGATGACGAAGTTCATCACGTCGGCAGCAAACGGGATGCCGACCATGTCGAACACCTGCACGAACGGGCTTTCCATCAGGCCAGCCTGCTCGTACGGCACGATGGCCGACAGCACCGCAATCGCCAGCACGTAGAAGATCAGCACGCGGAACACCACGTTGCGCACCGCCCGCGGGATGCTCTTTTCCGGGTGCTCGGTCTCGCCGGCCGCCACGCCCATGATTTCACAGCCCTGGAAGGCATAGACCACCGTCATCATCACCGCGAACACCGCCGACAGGCCGTGGGGGAACAGCGACTCGCCCACCAGGTTGTCCAGCATCGGCGCCGGCGCCCCGCTGGTCAACGGGATGGCACCGAAGATCACCAGCAGGCCGATGATGATGAAGCCAAGGATGGTCGCCACTTTGATGCCCGAGAACCAGTACTCGGCTTCACCAAACGCGCGAGTGGCCAGGGCATTGAGGCCGAACAGCACCACCACGAACAGTGCCGACCAGTACCAGATCGGCACGTCCGGGAACCAGCGGGTCATCAGCATGCCGGCGGCGGTGAACTCCAGGCCCACCGTAGTGGCCCAACTCATCCAGTACACCCAGCCGATCATGAAGCCGGTGGCCGGGCCGATGAACTTGGTGGCATGGGCCTGGAACGAGCCGGACACCGGCATCTGCACCGACAGTTCGCCCAGGCAGACCATCACCAGGTACATCAGCAAACCCGCGACCAGGTAGGCCAGGATCGCACCCACCGGCCCGCCCTGGTTGATGGTCACGCCCGAGCCCATGAACAGGCCGGTGCCAATCACTCCGCCAAGCGACAGCATGAAGATGTGCCGGCTTTTCAGGGCCCGGGTGAGCTGGATTTTTTCAACGGTATCAGTCATGGCGCACCTCGCCATTGCGGCAGGCACGTGGGGCGGTGCGAAGGAGGGGCTGAGCGCTACGGCATGTCATTATTCTTGTCTCCAATAAGCCTCATGGACCGCGTGCAACACGGTTGCCATGGATTATTGGAAACGGATGTAAGGTGCCGTTGTACGAACGGATCGAAGATGTAAAAAGTCGTAAGTTTTTTGTACGTCAGCTCTGGATCAGCTGTTCCAGCGTGGCGCGGGCCTGACTTAGCTGGGTGGCCAGCGGCCCGTCGAGGGTTTGCATCGCCTCGATGTCCTGTTGCCGGGCCGCCTCTTCCAGGCAATGCAACAGCGCTGCCAGCCCGGCGAACCCCAAGGAATCGCAGCTACCGGCCAGGCGATGGGCCAGGTGCAGCACTTCGGTGAAGTCCTGGGCCGGCAGCGCCTCGGCCAGCGCCGTGGCATGCTGCTCCAGTGATTGGCGCAGCACCTTCAACAGGCCTTGCAGCTTCTGTTCGCCCAGCAGCGAGCGGTGGGTGTCCAGCAGTGACCAGTCCATGTCTGCGTCAGCGCTGGTCACTTCGCCGCAGGCTACTTCGGCCAGCGCCTCGCGCAGGTTGTCCAGCCGCAAGGGCTTGGCCAGTACCCCTTGCATGCCAGCATCCAGGTAGCCCGATACCTGCCCCGGCTGCACGCCAGCCGTCAGTGCCAGGATCCGACTGTGGCGGTTCGGACCAGGCGAGGCACGCAGCTGTCGGCACAACTCCACCCCGCTCATGCCCGGCAAGTGCACGTCAAGCAAGACCAGATCGAAGCGCCGCTGCGCACACGCCTGCAGGGCTTGCCCGGCGTCTTCGGCAAAGCTCACCCGGTGGCCATCGCGCAGCAGCAGGCCACCCGCCACCTCGCGGTTCAGCGCAACGTCCTCGACCACCAGGATATCCAGGCTGAGCAAGGACAAAGGGGCAGGTGAGCCCGCAGGCACGGGCTGCCCGCGCGCCATGTCAAGCTCGAACCAGAAGCAACTGCCCTGCCCTTGCACACTGTCCAGGCCGATGCTGCCGCCCAGTTTTTCCACCAGGTGCTTGCAGATCGCCAGGCCCAGGCCAGTGCCGCCATAGCGACGCGCCACTGTTTCGCTGGCCTGGACGAAGCGGTCGAAGATCTTCGCCTGTACGGCGGGCTCGATGCCGATGCCATTGTCACTGACCGACAACCGCAGGCGCTGCGAGCGTTCGTTGCTGGCCAGCACCTGCACCGTAAGCTGTACCTGGCCGTGCTCGGTGAACTTGATGGCATTGGCCAGCAGGTTGCTCAGCACCTGGCGCAGGTATTGCTCGGCGCCGTGCTGGTGCGCGGCCAACTGCTCATCGACATGCAGTTGCAGGGTGTCGGCGTTTTCCATGGCCATGGGTTCGAGCAACGCCAGCACTTCCTGGCACAACTGGCGCAAGGAAAAACCTACCAGCTCGGCGCGGCTTTCGCCTTCTTCGAGCCGGGCGAAATACAGCACCTCGTTGAGAATCGCCAGCAGGCCCTCGCCGGCTTTGTACAAGGCCTCGACACGCTGGCGGTCGGCCGCCTCCAGGCGCCCGCCGCGCAGCAGTTCGGCCATGCCCAGAATACCGTTGAGCGGCGTGCGCAGTTCATGGCTCATGGTCGCCAGGAAGCGTGACTTGGCCAGGTTGGCAGCCTCGGCCTCGTCCTTGGCGCGGGCCAGGCTGGCCGTACGCCGCTCGACCATGGCCTGCAATTCGTCGCGCTTGCCCTGCAGCTCCAGGCGGTCGCGCTCACGGCGCTCGATATCGCTGAGGATGGCGCGGCGCATATCGTCCAGGGCATTGGCCACCGTGTCGATCTCATCGGGGCGCGCTGAACGGCGGCGCCCCAGGCGCAACGGCTCCTGCCACTGGCCGGCGCCAATACGACGGGCAAATTCGGCCATCACTTGCAGGTGGCGGGTGACCAGGCGGTAGAACAGCCCCGACAGTGCCACTGCCAGGCCGCACAGAAACACGCCCATCCACAGCAGGCTGGCAAGGCCTGTGGCGTACAACCGGCGGTGCACCGCGCCCAGGTCGATGCTGACTTCCAGCTCGCCCAGGTGCCTGGGCGGCCCCGAGGGTGGCTGATAATCAAGGGGGAAGCGCTCGATGCGCAGCGGCCCTGTGGCTTCGGCATCACCGCGCAACAACTGGAAATCATCACTGACCAGGCGCACCCGCGCCACATCGGAAAAGTCCACCAGGCCGCGCAGTTGCACATCCAGCTGCGCCTCGTCCAGGTCCCACAGGCTACGCTCCAGGCTGGCCAGGTAGCCGGCGCGGATCAACGCCATGCGTGCGTCTATGTCACGCATTTCGCGGCGGTACTCGAAGTACAGCTGCACGCCACTGGCCAGCACGGTGAAGCACAGGCTGAACAGCAGGATGAACAGCAGTAGGCGACGCAGCAGGCCGTCGGTGCGCAGGCGTATCATCGGGCATCCGCCGGCAGCTTGATCATGTCGCGGTAGGTGACTTCGCTTTGCTCCAGCCAGCGCTCGATCTCGCCAGCCCGGTTCATGCGCTGCAGCTGCTCGTCGATTTCATCCATGTGCTGGCTCAGGGGGGATTGCCGCGACACAGCTACACGCAGATAGTCCACGCTCAGTGCAGTGGGCAGCACGCGGATGTCCTGCGCGCCGGGCAAGTGTTCGATGAACAGTTGGCCAGTACGCCGCTCCTGGATCACGTAGTCGATGCGGCCGCGGATCAGCTTGCCAAAGTTCTGCTGGCTGGACGACACCCGCTCGATGTTCTGGTGGCGGGCGACGAAGCGGTCGAACTCAGCGCCGTAGCTTTCACCGTATAACAGGCCGCCACGGTAGCCGGCCAGGTCCTCCAGTTGCTGGAACTGCACCGGCCGCTTGCGGTTGTAGAACACGGCCACTTCCTCGCGTAACACCGGCACCGTGGAAAAACGCATGCGCTGGTCGCGCTGGTCGCTGTTGTAGGCCAGCACCACGTCCACCCGCCCGGCGGCGGCGTCCAGCAGGCAGCGCTTCCAGTTGCCCAGTACCACGGTTTGCACCGGGTAGCCCAGGCGTGCGAACAGCTCGCGCACCACGGTTGGGGCTAGCCCACGCACTTGGTGGCCATCGCTCCAGGAAATGGGTGGGTACACCGGGTAGTCGCAATACCGCACCGGCTCGCTGGCATTGGCCTGCGCAACACACAGCGCAAGTGCCGACAGCCAGGCGCAGTGGCTCATGCCGCCACACTGGCGGTGAACAGGTAGCCGGTGCCGTGGATGGTGATGATCAGCTGTGGCTCGGCCGGATCGTCATGCAGCTTGCGGCGCAGGCGCCCGACCAGCACATCGATGGAGCGGTCGTTGGGCACCCACTCGCGGTTGCGAATCTGGTCCATCAGCTGGTCGCGGCTAAGGGTGTGGCCGCTATTGCGCAGAAACACGCTGAGCAGTTGAAACTCGCCGTGGGTCAGCAGGGTTTGCCCGCCACGGGCGTCGATCAGGCGACGGCGATCGGTGTCCAGCGCCCAGTCGGCGAACTGCTTCAGCGATTGCGCGCAGGCCGGGGCCGGGTGTACCTCGCGGGCATGGCGCACGCGGCGGATCAGGTTTTTGGCACGGGACACCAGCTCGCGGGGGTTGAGCGGTTTGATGACATAATCGTCGGCGCCGCATTCCAGGCCGACGATGCGGTCGATGTCGTCATTGCGCCCGGTGATGAGGATGATGCCGACCTCCGAGCGCACCCGTAGCTCGCGGGTCAGGGTGAGGCCGTCCTTGCCAGGCAGGCGGATGTCCAGCAGCACCAGGTCGACATCCTGGCTGCCGAGCAGGGCTTCGGCCTTTTCCGCCGTGTCGGCGCAGTGCACGTCGTAGCCTTCCTGGGACAGATAGGCCTGCAGCAAGTCACGAATAAGCGGATCGTCATCGACGATCAATACCCGAGGCGTCATTGCGTGTCGTCTCTTTTTATTGGTGTTGTTCTACACACTCGCGACAGCAGCGTACTCGTTACTGAACGGGCGATCAACAGCCCTCGGGCAGGCTGAAGCGCCGCCGACCACCGGCCTGCAAGCCATCGACCCAGGCCTCGCAGATGACCACGCCCTGCTCGGGGGTGAAGGTGCCGGGGTTGAGCCCCGACTCCAGCCACAGGCCATCGAGCAAGGCGCTCAGGCTGATGGCCGCCAGGTCGGCATCGAAACCCTGCCAGCCCTCTTCCTCGGCCAGTTTGGCCAGCAGCCGGCTGAGCTCGTTGCGGTACTCGCCGTAAGAGTGGTCGTGTACCTGGTTGATGGCGTCGGCGGTCTTCACCGCACCCCAGAAAGCCAGCCAGGCATCGAGCAATTGCGGGTCGAGCAGCTCGGCGCAGAACGAGGCGCGGAAGAACGCCGACAGCCGCTCGCGGGCATTGGGCGCAGCCTGGGCCATGGCCTCGCGCAGCAGGCCCATCACCCGGCCGGTAACGGCCATGTAGGCCTCGGCCACCAGTTCGTCCTTGCCGGCGTAATGATGGCTGATCAACCCCACCGAAACCCCGGCTTCAGCCGAGATCTTGCGGATCGACGCCCCCTGAAAGCCATGGCGCTTGAGGCACACCAAGGTCGCCTCGACCAGGTTGGCTTTGCGCAGTTCCGGCAGCATGCGGTGGTAGCGGGCTTCCTGAGTCATCGGTGGTTCTCGGGTTAGGGGCTGGACTGAACGACTGTACAACAAGCCGGACAGCGTGATAAACCCTTGCACCTGCCCACAACAATAAAAGCGGCTGCCATGAACGACCTGATCACACGCGACCTGGACCAAGGGCTGCTGACCCTGGCCTTCAACCGCCCCGACAAGCTCAATGCCCTGAACACCGCCATGTACCAACAGCTGGGCGACATGCTGCTGGCGGCGGGTGAAAACCCTGATGTCGACGCCATCATCATCACCGGTGGGCCGCACTGCTTCAGCGCTGGCAACGACCTGCGCGACTTCCTCGACAACCCGCCCAGCGACCTGGACAGCCCGGTGTTCCGCCTGATGCGGGTAGTCATGGGGCTGGACAAGCCGCTGATCGCAGCGGTCAGTGGCGCGGCGATCGGCATCGGGGCCACCCTGTTGCTGCATTGCGACCAGGTGCTGGTCAGCCGCTCGACCAAACTGCGCATGCCCTTCGCGCCATTGGGTGTGTGCCCGGAGTTCGGCTCCAGCCTGTTGCTGCCGCGTTTGCTTGGCCAGGCCCGTGCGGCGCGCTTGCTGCTGGCCAACGCGTTGCTCGATGGCGAACAGATGGTGGCCTGGGGGCTGGCCAATGAACTGCATGAAGACGGCGCGCAGTGCCTGGCGGCTGCCCGCACCCTGGCGCGGCAGCTGCAAGGCTATCCGCAGGCGGCATTGCGCATCAGCAAGCGGTTGCTCAAGGACAGCCAGCGAGCGGAGCTTGAAGACACAGTGGCGCGGGAAAGCCGGTTGTTCATCGAGTGCTTGCGCAGCGAAGATGCACGAGCTGTGCTGCGCGCACTCATCAAGGATTGAACAGGCTGGCGTGGCCCCTTGTAGGAGCGGCCTTGTGTCGCGATCGGGGTGCGAAGCACCCCCAGGATCTTCGAATCGCCCCAACATTGTTGGGGCCGCTTTGCGGCCCTATCGCGACACAAGGCCGCTCCAACAAGGGACCGCGTCATGACCAGACTGACTAATATCCAGTCATCTCCAGATACCCGCGCCCACCCGCGCTCCCGCTCAACCGCACCGGCCCTTCCCAGTAAGGGAATCGCGTCTGCATCCACGCCTGCGGCTCCACGGCATCAACCTGCACATCCACTCCATGCCCAGGCACCTGCACCCGCCACCGTGTCGGCACCTTTTTGCCGTTTTTCTGCGCAGACCAGGCTTGCGCCTGCAGCTGAATCTGCGCTGCGTCCAGCGCCACCACCTCACCCTGCGGCCCAACCCAGGTCCCAGCGCGGTACGCGTCCCCCCGCGCCTCGCGTACCTGAAACAGCATCAGCTTGGCACCACTGTCCAGGTGCAGCGAAAACCAGTCCCAGCCCGTTTGCCCTGACGCCAGCGGTTGGCTGCTCCATTCCCGGTCCAGCCAGGCCTGCCCAGTGACCGCGATGCACTGGCTGCCACGCTGAATGTGCCCCTGCACTTGGTAGAAAGGCTGGCTGTAATAGTACGAAGCCTGCCCCTTGCCAGATTTCTCGCTGTAACCTTGCTCCCCGTGCAGCACCAGAGGGTGATCGCTGTGCAACTGCAAGTCATAGCGAAAACCATCGCCACCGGCGACCATCCGCAGGTTTTCGATACTGCCCCTGCCCTGCAACGACCAGTCATCGATCCACGCTCGGAACGGCTGAGCCTGCACTCCGGCCTGGCCGATACCGCCGCGCGCCAGGGTTTCGCCAGACTGGTGGCCGCCCGGACCGGTCAAGGCCGCGTGCCCCATCCACAGGTTCGGGCTGTTCCAGTCGGTGGTCTCCGGGCCTGGGCGCAGGGCCGAGCGGAACAGCGTCCACTGGGCGCCCCAGTCACGGCCTTGGGCGTCCTTCAGGTTGGCGGTGACATACCACCACTCGATACGAAAACCATCGTGTGGACCGTGGTCCTGTGGAAATGCCAGCCGATGGTCGCGGGTCACCTGGCTGAATTCGCCGGCCTGCTGCCCAAGCCCGGCATAACTCTGTGGTGCTGGTTGATCACAGCCGCACAACAACACGCTGAGCAACAGCCACGCATTACGCTTCATCGGCAAAGGGCCTCAACAGTTCGCGCGGCTGGCGGCGCGCCAGCTGCCACAGCGGCCAGGCGCTGGCCAGCAGACTGGTGAACAACCCCAACATGGCCAACTGCAGCAACTGCACGGGAAAGACATAGAGCGGCAGGCGCCAGCCAAACGCCTGAACATTGACCACCGCGACCAGGCACCAGGCCAGCAGCAACCCCAGCGGGATCGCCATCAACACGGTGAGGCTGCTCAGCATGAGTGTCTGGCCAAGGCCCAGCCAGACCAGTTGCATACGCCGCACACCCAGCGCCCATAGCGGTGCCAGCTGGCCCAGCCGGGACTGGCCCAGGGTCAACAGGTTGATGAACAACGCCACGCCAGCCACGCCAAGGGTGAGGCTGTTGAGGGCAGCGGTGGCGGCAAAGGTGCGGTTGAACACGTCGGTCGACCAGCGCTTCAGGCGCGCCTGCTCGACCACGCGGCTGTCGTCGAGGGCAAAATGCCGTTGCAGAGCGACCTTGAGCGCCGGCACCCGTTCAGCGGCCAAGTCGACGCTCAAGCCGGTCAGGGTTGCCTGTGGCCAGTTTTCGCGCAACCAGCCGGCATTGGCCAGGACATGCCCCTTGGGGTTGCCGTAATCGGCATAGATCCCCACAACAGGCAAGGCCGGCGACGTGTTCGCAGGCAGCTTGAGGTTATCGCCCAGTTGCAGTTTCAACCGCCTGGCCAACTGTTCGCTGAGCATTACAGCCTGCCCGCGGGCCAGTCGCTGCCAGGCATGTGGCTGCTGTTCCAATAGTGGCCAGCGCGTTCGATAAACGGAGTGATCGACAATGCCCTGCACTTGTACCGGCCAACCTTGTAGTTGAATGTCCACGCGCCAGCCGGGCAGCACCACACTGGCCGCAGGCTGCTGCTCAAGCCACTCGACTATCTGCAGGCCTTGGGCTGTATCGCGTGGGGTGACATACAGGTCGGCGGACAGGCGCTGGCCAAGCCAACCGACAAACGTCTTGCGAAAACCCTCGGTCATGCTGCCCACGCCAACACTGGCAGCCAGCGCCAGCAAAAGGGCCATCAACGCCAGGCTCAGGGCCGGCAGTTGCTGGCGGCTGTCGGCAACGAACCATTGCGCCAATGGCCGCTGGCAGCGGCGCGCCAGCCAGGCCAGCACCCGGTCGAGCATGCCCGGTAACAGCAGCGCTGCCGCCAGCAGCAACCCCGCCAGCATGGCGAACGCGCTGGGCAGGCTGGCTCCGAACACGCCACAGCCCAAAGCCAGCAACAGCAGCAAGCCCGCGATCAATGCCTGACGCCTCAGCCATGGCCCCTGCGCCAGCCGCCAGGCTTGAGGTTGCGCCAGCGCCAGCAACGGCAATCGGGCCGCACGCATGACGCTGCCCAGCCCTGCCAGCAATGCCCCGAATACACTCACCAGCACGCCCAGCAGCCACCACCACGCGGGCAGGCTCAGCGTACCCGCCACCTGTGCGCCATAAAGGCCGCGCAAACTGGCGGCCACATCGGGCAGCAGCCACGCGGCCAAGGCATAACCACTGGCCACCCCGGCAAGCCCGCCCAGCACCGCGAACAGGCCCAACTCCAGCAACAGTGCATACAGCAGGGTCTTCAGGCTGATGCCGCTGGCGCGCAAGTTGCGGATCAGCCCACGCCGCTGTTCCAGCGCCAGGCCGATGGCGGCGTGGGCGATGAACAAGCCGACGATGAACGCCAGCAGGCCGAGCGCAGTCAGGTTGAGGTGGAAACTGTCGGTCAGGCGCTGCAAACCGCCATCGTCCTGCTGTGTTTGAAGTTCGAGGAAGGGGGCGATATCTGCCGGCAATGGCCCAGGTGCCCCGGCCAGCAGCAGGCGTGACAACTGCCCAGATGCATGCAGCAACGCCTGCGCGTGGCCGATGTCCACCACCATCACCCCAGGCGCCAACGCGGGCTGCAAAACCAAAGGCGGCAGCAACTGCCCTTCGCTGTCGCGGGCCCGCTGCGCGGGGTTTGCGCTCAACTGACGCAAGGTGTCTGGCCCAACCCAGGCTTGCCCGGGCGTGCCGATAAAAGCCTGCAGGTCGAATGCCTGCAGTTGTACACCGGCAATGCTGCTGGCCGGCGATAGGCTCAATGGCTCGATGCCAATCAGCCGCACGCTGTGCGCCGGCTCGCCCGGCAGGCGCAAGCGCCCTTCCAGCACCGGTGATACCGCCCAGCCCAGCCTGCGCAGTTGCACGTACAAACCCTGGTCGAAGCGCTCGCCAGTGCGCGGCAGCAATTGCGCCTGCAACGGCCCGGCCAAAACCGCGCTGGCCCGGGCATAGTCACTGCGTGCCTGGCTGTTCAGCGCCTGCACCCCGGTCCACAACGCCGTGGCCAGCCACAGGCCAGTGAAGATACTCAAGCACTGCACGCGGTGGCGCCGCCAATGGCTGAGCAACGCCATCAATGCCAGCGACAACAGCCTCATCAGCCCTGCTCGTGCCGCACGCAGCCGGCCTGCAGGTAGCAGCGCTGCTGCAAACGCGCCGCCAACCGTGGGCTGTGAGTCACCATCAACACACCGCTGCCGGCTTCGGCAACCAACTGCAGCAACAGGTTCAGCACCTCGTCGCTGCTGGCCTCATCCAGGCTGCCGGTGGGTTCGTCGGCTAGCAGCCATGCCGGTCGCCCGGCCAGCGCGCGGCCGATGGCGACCCGCTGCTGCTGGCCGCCCGACAAGTGTTCCGGGTAACGCGCAAGCAGGCCCGCCAGGCCCAGACGTTGCGCCAGGTAAGCCGCCCAATGCGGGTCATACCGCCCGGCCAGGCGAGCCTGGAAGGTCAGGTTCAGGCCGACGTCCAGGCTGCTGATCAGGTTGTATTGCTGGAACACCAGGCCAATCCCCTCACGCCGCCACTGTGCCAGAGACGCTTCCGAACGGCCGTCGAGCGCAACGTCGTCGATCAGGATGCGGCCGCTGTCGGCCCGGTCCAGGCCAGCCACCAGGTGCAGCAAGGTGCTCTTGCCGCTGCCCGACTCGCCCATCAGTGCCAGGCTGCTGCCGCGTGCCAGGCGCAGATCGACGCCCTGCAGAACCGGGAGCGGGCCTTGGGGAGTGGGGAATGATTTGTGAAGGTTTTCGATGGCGAGCATCGAGGGGCCTTGGTGTGTGATGTGTCTGCTAAGTAATAGCAGGTACGTGGTCGCAGAGGCGTATTGCGATTCTCATCGCTAGCCGACAATGGATCCACAGAGATCCGATAATCGCACAAAACCTACCATAAACACACAATATAGATTGACCGTGATTTTCTTTAACGGCTCAATGGATCCATTAAATAAAAACAAAACCCCGGAGAGCCTCCCATGTACCCCAAAAACACCTGGTACGTTGCCTGCACCCCCGACGAGATCGCCACCAAGCCCTTGGGCCGGCGGATCTGCGGGGAAAAAATCGTGTTCTACCGTGGCCACGAGAACCGTGTAGCCGCCGTCGAGGATTTCTGCCCGCACCGTGGTGCGCCGTTGTCGCTTGGCTATGTCGAGGACGGCAACCTGGTATGCGGCTACCACGGCCTGGTCATGGGCTGCGATGGCAAGACCGTGTCGATGCCCGGCCAGCGGGTACGGGGCTTTCCCTGCAACAAGACTTTCGCTGCAGTCGAGCGCTATGGCTTTGTCTGGGTATGGCCAGGCGACCAGGCGCAGGCCGACCCGGCGCTGATTCCGCACCTTGAATGGGCGGTGAATGATGAATGGGCCTACGGTGGCGGGCTGTTCCACATCGGTTGCGACTACCGCCTGATGATCGACAACCTGATGGACCTCACCCACGAAACCTACGTGCATGCCTCCAGCATCGGCCAGAAGGAAATCGACGAGGCCCCGCCAGTCACCACCGTCACCGGCGACGAAGTGGTCACCGCCCGGCACATGGAAAACATCATGGCCCCGCCCTTCTGGCGCATGGCCCTGCGTGGCAACGGCCTGGCCGATGATGTACCGGTGGACCGTTGGCAGATCTGCCGCTTCACCCCGCCTAGCCATGTGCTGATCGAAGTGGGTGTGGCGCATGCCGGCAAGGGTGGCTACCACGCCGAGGCGCAGCACAAGGCGTCGAGCATCGTGGTGGATTTCATCACGCCAGAGACCGACACATCGATTTGGTACTTCTGGGGCATGGCACGCAACTTCGCCGCGCATGACCAAACCCTGACCGACAACATCCGCGAAGGCCAAGGCAAGATTTTCAGCGAAGACCTGGAGATGCTCGAACGCCAGCAGCAGAACCTGCTGGCCCACCCCGAGCGCAACCTGCTGAAGCTGAACATCGATGCTGGCGGCGTGCAGTCGCGCAAGGTGCTGGAGCGCATCATCGCCAAAGAGCGTGCGTCACAACCGCAACTGATCGCTACCAGCGCCACCCCTGCCTGAGGAACAGCCGACATGATCGATGCCGTAGTGGTGTCCCGTAACGACGAAGCGCAAGGTATTTGCAGCTTCGAGCTGGCGGCAGCGGATGGCAGCTTGCTGCCGGCGTTCAGCGCTGGCGCGCATATCGACGTGCATTTGCCCGATGGGTTGGTGCGCCAGTATTCGCTGTGCAACCACCCCGAGGAGCGCCACCGTTACCTGATTGGCGTGCTCAACGACCCGGCTTCGCGGGGAGGCTCACGCAGCCTGCACGAGCAAGTGCAGGCCGGCGCACGGCTGCGCATCAGCGCGCCGCGCAACCTGTTCCCGCTGGCCGAGGGGGCGCAGCGCAGCCTGCTGTTTGCCGGTGGCATCGGCATTACCCCGATTCTGTGCATGGCCGAGCAGCTGTCCCACAGCGGCCATGACTTCGAGCTGCACTACTGCGCCCGCTCCAGCGAGCGTGCGGCCTTTGTCGAACGCATTCGCAACGCGCCGTTCGCCGACCGCCTGTTCGTACACTTTGACGAGCAACCGGAAACCGCACTGGATATCGCCCGGGTGCTGGGCAACCCGCAAGAGGATGCGCACCTGTATGTCTGCGGGCCCGGCGGGTTCATGCAGCATGTGCTGGACAGCGCCAAGGGACTGGGCTGGCAGGAGGCCAACCTGCACCGCGAGTATTTTGCCGCAGCGCCGGTGGATGCCAGCAACGACGGTAGCTTCTCGGTGCAGGTGGGCAGCACGGGGCAGGTGTTCGAGGTGCCGGCCGACCAGACCGTGGTGCAGGTGCTGGAACAGCACGGTATCGAGATTGCCATGTCGTGCGAACAGGGTATCTGCGGCACCTGCCTGACGCGCGTGCTGCAGGGTACGCCGGACCACCGCGACATGTTCCTTACCGAAGAGGAGCAGGCGCTGAACGATCAGTTCACGCCCTGCTGCTCGCGCTCGAAAACGCCGCTGCTGGTGCTGGATATCTGAACCGGTTTACGCCGAGGGCAGGATAACCTTCATGCCTGCGTCTGCCGTCGCCCCGCCAAAGGTCTCGGCGTAGCGCAAGGTGGCATTGGCGTGCTCGCGCATGATCGCTTCGGCGCGGGCACCCTGGCGGTTGGTCAGGGCATCGAACACCGCGTGATGCTGCATGTGAGCAAAATTGAAGCGCCGGTATTCGCGGGCCAGGTCATGGCGGTCCACCGCCAGCGCGGTGACCGAGGCGAACGGCAGGTGGTCGTTGCGCGCCAGGGCATCGGCAATGGCCGGGTTGTGGCTGGCTTCGATGATCACCTGGTGAAAGCGCATGTTCAGGTCGTGGTAAGCCTGCAGGTCCTCTTCGGTCACGAAGCCCTTGTCGAACAGCTGGTCGCCATCGACCAGGCACTGCTGCAGCGCCGCGCGTGCTTGCACCGACAAACCACGCTCTGCAGCCTGGCGCGCGGCCAGCCCCTCCAGTACGCCGCGCACCTCGACCGCACCGGCGATGTCATCGGCACTGACTGAGCGCACCTGAAAGCCCCGGCCGCCAAAACGCACCAGCAAGCCTTCCTGCTCAAGGGTACGAAACGCCATGCGCACCGGCATGCGAGAAACGCCGAACAGCTCGGCGGTGGGGACTTCCATCAAGCGCTCGCCGGCCGCCAGCTCGCCCGAGGCGATCATCTTGCGCAACGCGACCAGCACCATTTGACCGGGCTTGCTCATCCAGGCTACTTCCAGGGACATGAGCGGGCATCTTAGCGCAAGGTGAGGGGTTGTTGGTGGCCTGTTAGCTCACATCGCCGGCAGGCCAGCCAACGATTAAGTCGCGGCGTTTACAACGTCAGCGGATAGCTGACAATCAGCCGCGTCTGGTCGAAATCACTGTTGAAGCTGCGCCGGTTGGTCGCATTGTTCAGGCGGATGTTGAGGTTCTTCAACGCCCCGCTCTGGAAGGTGTAGTTCACTTCGGTATCGCGCTCCCACTCCTTGCCATTGCTGCCGGCCGCCGTGGTGGCATTTTCACCATGCCCGTAGCGCACCATGGCCAGCAACCCTGGCACACCCATAGCGGCAAAATTGTAGTCGTAGCGCACTTGCCACGAGCGCTCGTCGGCGTTGCTGAAGTTGCCGTTGAACATGTCGTTGCCCAAGGTCCGCCCGCTACTGCCATACACCGACATCCACGGGCTGTCGCCACTGACCTTCTGCAACCCCAGGTACAGGGTATGGCCACTGTGCGAGGCCGACAGCAAAGCGTAGCCAGTGCGGCTCTGGATATCACCAATGCGCGCCTGTCCATCATCCCGGTCGATGAAGTAGCCAAGGTTGGCCGCCAGTGTCCACTCCCCCAGCCGCTGGCTGTGCAGCAGGTTGAAGTAGCTTTGCTGGTAAATGTCCTCCAGTTGCGAATGCCAGGCGCCGATCTGCGTGCGCTGCTGGTTGAAGCGGTACTCGGCGCCGACATAGTTGAAACCATCCGAAGTCACCCCAGGCGCGGCCCAGGCGGAAAGGTCCTGCATGTCGGAAGAATTGCGCAGGCTCACCTCGCGATACTGGCCGGCCTGCAGGCTCAGGCCTTCGATCTCGCGCGAATCGAGCATTGCCCCGCGGAACGTCTGTGGCAGCAGGCGGCCATCGTCGTAGCGCAGCAGCGGAATATCCGGCAACAGCTCACCGACCTTCAGTTCGGTCGCGCAAATACGCAGCTTGGCCGCCAGACCGGCGCGACCATAGTCGTCGGCCGCACGCCGGTCATCGTGCACCGGCAGCAGTTCGGAGCCGCTGGTACCACGGCCGCTGTCCAGCTTCACGCCGAACATGGCGATGCCGTCCAGGCCAACACCGATCAGCCCCGGTGTGTAGCCAGAGCTGAACTTGAAAATGAAACCCTGGGCCCATTCTTCGACCTTGCTCTTGGCCGCCCCTGCGTCGCGGAAGTCGCGGTTGAAGTAGTAGTTGCGCAGTGTCAGCCCGGCCTTGGCATCTTCAAGGAAGCCGCCCTCCTCGGCCCAGGCCGGCAAACCCAGGCCAAGCGCCAGCGACACCGCCAGGGCCGAACGGGCCAGCGTGCAAGTTGTGTGCATCATTATTATTGTTCTCCGCTTTTCATAGGCGCAGCCAACCGCCCCAGGCCGGTATGGGCTTGGGGCGACGTGCTGCATTCAGGTACCCGGCCAGGCCGGGTTGCACTCAGTGGCTCAGTGCATCGGTAGAGAGGGCGGCCGCTGGCTTGGCCATTGGCCGCAGTAGCAACAGGCAACCTGCGGCCAGCACGAACACGCTGGCGAACACCCCGTACAGGTGCAGCGGTTGCCAGCCGCCATCGAGCAATACGCCAGCCACGGTCGGCGACAGGATCGCGCCCATGCGGCCAATACCGATGCCCCAGCCCACGCCGGTGGCGCGTACCGAGGCGTCATAGACCACTGGCGACAAGGCATACAGGCCGGCCACGCAGCCGTTGGAAAACAGCCCGATCAGCAACCCCAGCGCCAGCGCAGCAGTGACCGAGGCCCCATTGACCACGAACAACACCAGCAGTGCGGCGGTGATGAGCATGAACAACGCCAGTACCCGCGTCAGTGGCCAACGCGATGCCAGCCCGCCGATCAGCGCCGCACCGAGGATGCCGCCGACACTCAACAGCACACCGCCGGTGATGCCCTGCTGGGCCGACAGGCCAGCGGCCACCAGCAGTTTCGGCGTCCAACTCATGACGAAGTAGAAGCCGAACATGACCAGGAAGAACAGCAACCAGATCACCAACGTGGTGCGGCGCATATCCGGCGCCAGCAGTTGCCTGAAACCACGGGTGGTACCCTGCGCCCTCGCCGCCAGTGCCGGCAGTTGCGCCAGTGCCGGCTGACCGAGGTGCACTGCCAGGCGGTTGACCCGGGCCAGGGCATTGGCTGGCCGGCGAGCCAGCAGGAAGTCCAACGACTCCGGCAGCCACAGCAATACCAGCGGGATCACCAGCACGGTGACGATGCCGCCGAACAGGAACACCGAGCGCCAGCCCCAATGCCCCAACAGCCACACCGCGAGCAACCCGCCCAGGGTCGCGCCCAGGGCATAGCCGGTGGACTGCAGGCTCACCGCAAGGCCACGCCAGCGCTTGCTGGCGTACTCGCTGGCGATCACGTTGCTACTGGCCAGGATGCCGCCAATGCCCAGCCCGGTCAGGCCTCGCAACAGCGCCAATTGCAGCGGGGTTTGGCTCAGTGCCGAGAGCAGCATGCCAATGCCCGAAAGCGCCAGGCACAACAGGATCAGTGGGCGTCGACCAAACCGGTCGGCCCACGGCGCGATGAACAAGGACCCGGCCGCCATGCCGAACAGGCCGGCGCTGAGCAGCAGCCCTACCTGTGCGCCGTTCAGGCCCCACTCGGCGGACACCGAGGCGGCGGTGAAGGCCATGACCAGCACGTCGAAGCCATCGATCATGTTGAGGATGATGCAAATACCAATGGCCAGGCACTGGAAGCGGCCCATTGGGTCGTTGTCCAGGCGTTGCTTGAGGTCGGTATTCATGGGGCCACCTGCCGGTTCACAGGTGGGAGAACTGATGCGCACACGCCGGCAAAGCGCATGGAACCTTGACGGTTCCGTACCCTTGGAAAGCCATTCATGACTGGACCCTTTTTGTAATTGTTGTCGCATACGGCAGGAGGGCTCCGGCCGTTGTCAGGCGCTAATCAACCAGATAATGGATCCACAAACAACAAACCAAAGCCAAGCGCTTTGAGAAAACCACCAAAACTCTACGTGACCGATCTACCAATTTTATTTTTTATCTATTTATTTCAATATGTTATCCGCTTAAGCCTCATATGATTTTTCGTTCGTTAATCGAACACGATTCATTTATGGATCCATAATGACGCAAAAAACCAGCATCGAATCCTCCATGCGGCTCAGCCATGAACAAATCTTCATGTTTGCCGCCAGCGCCCTGATCATGGGACACACAGGCGTTATCAGCCTGCGGCCAGCCGCGCCTCGCCTTGAGAGGGCGGGATGTGTTGCGTAGCATCCCCGGCCCGATCGCGCGCCCGCACGGCCAGCGCGATGCCTGTAGGAAAGAGCCCCTGATGCCGCAACCCATCCCTCTCAAGGACCACGAAAAGGAAAAACACCTGGTGAACCGCCGGCTTCTGGCCTGCGCCGCCCTGGTGTTCAGCCTGTGTGCCGTATTGGTGGGCCGGCTCTATGTGCTGCAGGTACTGCAGCACGACCAGCAGACCGCGGTGTCGGAAAACAACCGCGTGCACGTGCTACCCATCGCCCCCGAACGCGGGCTGATCTACGACCGCAATGGCGTGGTGCTGGCCGACAACAAGCCCAGTTTCGACCTGACCATGACCCGTGAGCGGGCCGGCGGCGATTCGGCCAAAGTGCTCGACACCTTGACCCAGGTACTAGGCCTGACCGAAGACGACCGCAAGCAGTTCGACAAAGACCTGCGCCGTGGCCGCAAGCCGTTCGAGCCGGTGACCCTGATGGTGGGCCTGAGCGAAGAGCAGATCGCCCTGGTCGCGGTAAACCAGTTCCGCCTGCCGGGCCTGGAGGTCGAGCCGCAGTTCATCCGCGAGTACCCGCTGGCCGAGCATTTCGCCCATTCGGTCGGCTATGTGGGGCGCATCAACGAGAAAGAAGCCAAGGTCCTCGACAGCACCGAGTACCGCGGCACCCAGTCAATCGGCAAGACCGGCATCGAGCACTTCTACGAGAGCCAGCTGCATGGCCACGTGGGCTATGAAGAGGTCGAGACCAACGCCCAGGGCCGGGTGATGCGCGTGCTCAACCACAAGGACCCAACCCCTGGTCAGGACATTGTCCTGACCCTGGACGCGCACTTGCAGGTGGCCGCGGAAAAGGCCCTGGGCGAGCGCCGTGGCTCGGTGGTGGTGCTGGACCCGGCCAATGGCGACGTACTGGCGATGGTCAGCAACCCCAGCTTCGACCCCAACCTGTTCGTCAAGGGCATCAGTTTCAAGCAGTACGCCGCCCTGCGCGATTCGATCGACCGCCCGTTGTTCAACCGCGTGCTGCGCGGCCTGTATGCGCCCGGCTCGACGGTTAAACCTGAAGTGGCCATCGCCGGCCTCGACAGCGGCGTGATCACCCCTGGCAGCCGGGTGTTCGACCCTGGCTACTATGAGTTGCCCAACTACGACCACAAGTACCGCAACTGGAACCGCAGCGGCGACGGCTGGGTAGACATGTACACCGCCATCATGCGCTCCAACGACACCTACTTCTACGACCTGGCTCATAAACTGGGCATCGACCGCCTGCACGATTACATGGCCGAGTTCGGCCTGGGCCAGAAGGTGTCGCTGGACATGTTCGAGGAGGCCTCGGGGCTGATGCCTTCGGCCGAGTGGAAGCGCGCCACGCGGCGCCAGGCCTGGTTCCCGGGTGAGACACTGATCCTCGGCATTGGCCAAGGCTACATGCAGGTCACCCCGCTACAGCTGGCCCAAGCCACCAGCCTGCTGGCAAGCAAAGGCGTGTGGCATCGCCCGCACCTGGCCATGACCGTGGGCGGCGATGTGCCGGTGGACCCCAACCCGATGCCCAATATCGTGCTGCATGACAAGCACGCCTGGGACCAGGTCAGCCAAGGCATGCAGATGGTCATGCACGACCCGCGCGGCATCGCCCGCGCCGCAGCCGCCGGTGCGCAGTACCGGATTGCAGGCAAGAGCGGTACCGCGCAGGTGGTGGCAATCAAACAGGGTGAGCGCTACAACCGCGACAAGACGCTGGAAAGGCACCGTGACAACGCCCTGTTCGTTGGCTTTGCCCCAGCTGACCACCCGAGCGTGGTGGTGGCCGTGATGATCGAGAACGGCGAGGCTGGGGGCCGAGTGGCCGGGCCGGTGGTGCGGGAGGTGATGGATGCTTACCTGCTGGATGAACAGGGGCATTTGAAACCGGAATTTGCGGGTGGGGTATCCCCTCGCAACGCCCCCCACATCTAGGGTGCTTGGGGCTGCTGGGCAGCACCACGCAGCACCTTGAAGATAAAAATAGAATAATAATATGACTTCTTATTCTTTTTTACCTATTCATTAATCCTCTATAACTCTCCCAACTGTACAGCCGCCAACACCCGGCCAACTGTTTGCAGCGCAACACCTGATCAACACAAAACGCCCGCACGGCAACAGCAGCGCAGCTACTAATACTCGCTAACTCGTTGATCTATAACAACATTAGAACCAGGCACGACGATTGCTCAAGCAAAGTCCCGCTCAACCAGAACCGGAGACTAGCCCATGAGCACCCCACTGAACGTCGTAGCCCTGTCCGGCGGCACTTCCCGCCCTTCGCGCACCCTGGCCCTGACCGAAGCGATCCTCGCCGAACTGGCCGAACACCTGCACATCAAGCCGCACCTGATCGAACTGGGCGAGATCGCCCGGCCACTGGGCAGCGCCCTGTGGCGCAGCGAACTGCCCGACACTGTCGAGCAGCAACTGCGCCTGGTGGAACGGGCCGACCTGCTGGTGGTGACCACACCCGTGTACCGCGGCAGCTTCACCGGCCACTTCAAGCACCTGTTCGACCTGATCGGCCAGGACGCCTTGGTCGACACCCCGGTGTTGCTCGCCGCCACCGGTGGCAGCGAACGCCACGCGCTGGTGCTCGACCACCAGCTGCGCCCGCTGTTCAGCTTCCTGCAGGCCCTGACCCTGCCCATCGGCGTATTCGCCAGCCAGGCGGAAATGGCCGACTACCGTGTCTCCAGCGACGCCCTTGCCGCCCGTATCCGCCTGGCCGCCGAGCGTGCCGTGCCACTGTTCGGCGCCCACCACGCCCTGCGTAAAAGCGCCTGAGGAGCGGCCATGAATGCACCTGTGACTACACCACTGCGCCCGGCCTTGGCGATTGCCCGCGAACTGGCCGGGCAGTTTGCCCAGACCGCTGTGGAACGCGACGAACGCGGTGGCACACCCAAAGCCGAGCGCGACGCTTTGCGTGACAGCGGCTTGCTGTCACTGGCGATCCCACAGGCGTTCGGCGGCCAGGGTGCCAGCTGGCACGACACCTTCGCGGTGGTGCGCGAGTTCGCGCGGGTCGACAGCTCCATCGCCCATGTTTTCGGTTTTCACCACCTGATGCTGGCCACCGTGCGCCTGTTCTCGCGCCCGGACCAATGGCAACCGTGGTTCGAACAGACTGCTCGCAAACAGTGGTTCTGGGGTAATGCCCTGAACCCGCTGGACACCCGCACCGTGGTCAAGCACTTCGACGGCTGGTGCGAGTTTTCGGGCAAGAAGAGTTTCTGCTCCGGCGCCAGCGACTCGGAAATGCTGATTGCCTCGGCAGTGGACGAACGTGCCGGCGGCAAGTTGCTGATTGCCGCCATCCCCAGCGGCCGCACCGGCATCAGTCTGCACAGCGACTGGAACAACATCGGCCAGCGCCAGACCGACAGTGGCAGCGCCACCTTCGAGCGGGTACGGGTCGAGCACAACGAATTGCTGCTCGATCCAGGCCCCTTGAGCACTCCGTTCGCCGCCTTGCGCCCACTGATCGCCCAGCTGCATTTCGCCAACCTGTTCCTCGGCATTGCCGAAGGCGCCTTCGACGAAGCCCGTCAGTACACCCTCAAGGAAAGCCGCCCGTGGTTCCGCTCCAGCGCCGCCAGCAGCGCCGAAGACCCTTACGTACTGCGCCATTACGGCGAGTTCTGGGTTGGCCTGGAAAGCGTGCGCCTGCTGATCGAGCGGGCCGCGCGCCAGCTGGACGCCGCCTGGGTCAAGGAACATGCACTTACCGCTGATGAGCGCGGCGACCTGGCCCTGGCCATCGGCACTGCCAAGGTCGCCGCCAGCCGCCACGGCCTGGACATCTGCAACCGCCTGTTCGAGGTTACCGGTGCCCGCGCCACGCATGCCTCGCTGCGCTTCGACCGGCACTGGCGCAACCTGCGCACGCAAACCCTGCACGACCCGGTGGACTATCGCATCCACGAACTTGGCGAGTGGGCCCTCAACGACAAACGCCCTGCCCCATCCTTCTACTCCTGAGGACTGCCCATGCAACTGCTGACCCTCCCCCCGTCACCGACACTGGCTACCTCGATCCGGGCGACCGCACAGGTCTTCGAAGACCCAAGGTCGCAGGCGCTGCTCGCCCACCTGCAACAGGTCGCCCCCAGCGAGGCCAGCGTCCTGATCATCGGCGAAACCGGCACGGGCAAGGAGCTGGTCGCACGCCACATCCACAACCTCAGCGGTCGGCGCAACGGCCCGTTCGTTGCGGTCAACTGCGGCGCATTTTCCGAGTCGCTGGTGGAAGCCGAACTGTTCGGCCATGAAAAGGGCGCCTTCACCGGCGCCCTTGCGGCCAAGGCCGGCTGGTTCGAAGAGGCCAACGGCGGCACCTTGTTCCTCGACGAAATTGGCGACTTGCCGCTGCCGATCCAGGTCAAGCTGCTGCGTGTACTGCAAGAACGCGAAGTGGTGCGGCTGGGCTCGCGCAAGAGCATCCCGATCAACGTGCGGGTCCTGGCGGCGACCAACGTACAGCTGGAAAAGGCCATCAACGCCGGACATTTCCGTGAAGACCTGTACTACCGGCTGAACGTGGTGACGTTGCAGTTGCACCCGTTGCGCGACCGTCCGGGCGACATCCTGCCACTGGCCCGGCATTTCATCCGCAGTTACAGCGACCGGTTGGGCTACGGGCCGGTGGAACTGAGCCCCAAGGCCCAGGCCAAGCTGGTCGAGTACAGTTGGCCGGGCAACATCCGTGAGCTGGAAAACGTGATTCACCACAGCTTGTTGACCTGTGGCGATGGCACGGTGCAAGCGCAGGACCTGCGTTTGTCCAACTTGCGTATCGAACGGCAAGAGGAGGAGCCGGCAGGCAATGGCGTGGATGACTTGCTACAGCGCGCGTTCAGCCGGCTGTACGAGGAGCAGTCGGGTGATCTTTACGAGAAGGTGGAAAATGCCCTGCTGCGCTCGGCGTACCGGTTCTGCCATTACAACCAGGTGCATACCGCGCAGTTGCTGGGGTTGTCGCGCAACATCACGCGCACCCGGCTGATTGCGATTGGTGAGCTTGTAGTGAACAAGCGGCGGGGACAGGAGCAACAGGTGCTGGACAACCGGGTGGTGCGGTTGTCGATTTGAACCTTGAGCCGCTTCCACAGAGGCCTCACTGAGATCGAGCCCTGCGCTGTACCTGCCCCTCTCGTCATTCCAGCCAGGAAAGGGAACTACCCGCACTCACCTGCTCTCTTAAACACTGAGTGGTTTATTTCCCTGTGCTTCACGCTACTGGAGAACACGACATGCGCCACCTATTCCTCGCCCCTGCGCTGCTGCTCCTGCTGCCTGCCGGTGCTGCCCTGGCCCGCGTCGATGCGGGCGACGTCGCCACCTCGGCCGGTGTTTCCGCCTCGCTGTATTCGACCTTCAAGGATGACAAACGGATCATCCCGGCCCGTGACGAGCTTTCTGCGTTCGTCGCCAGCGGCGGTGCCATCCGCGGCGCCTATGTGGAGTCGGCTTTGGAACAGGCCCGCAAGGACCACCCAGGGCTGCAAGCCAATGATGAAGAGTTGGCCAGGGCAATCCTGTCTCAGGATGACCCTGTGGCTGACCATTGAGTGAACCTGTACCGGCCTGTGCTCGGCATTGTCCGCGAACAGGCCGGTGCGGGGTTACAATTCAACCCCAGCCATCCATGCGCATGGTCGCCCTGACCAAGCGCTGCTCTTCCTGCTCTATCTCTCGCAAACTGTCACGTATCCCGTTGATGTGCTCGCGTGCGGCCCGCTGAGCCTGCTCCGGCAGTTGCTCCATCACTGCGTGATACAACCGCGCATGCTGGCGATCGATCTGGCGTTTCTGCGCAGGCCGGCAGTACAGGTTGTTGACCGAAGCGAACACAGTACTCAGGGTCAGGTCACTGAGCGATTGCAGGGTATGCACCAGCACCGGGTTATGCGACGCCTCGCTGATCGCCCGGTGAAAGGCATGGTCACGGTGGGCATGCTCGCGAGCATCGAGCGCCTGCGCGGTTTCATGGGCAGCCAGCATTTCTTCGTAGCGCCGACGGATCAGCAAACGGTCAACCTCGGTGGCGCGCAAAGCCGCCAGCCGCGCCGACTCCGCCTCCAGCAACGCCCGCACCTCCAGCAAGTCGAACAACGTGCGCGGTTGCGAGCTGAACAGGTGCATCAACGGCGTGCTCCCCACCTGCCCCGTCAGGTCGGCGACGAACGAGCCACGCCCTTGCTCGGTGTCGATGATGCCGCGCCCACGCAGGATGCGCAGGCCCTCCCGCAGAGCCGAGCGCGAACAGCCTAGTTTTTCCACCAGCCGCCGCTCGGACGGCAGCGCCTGGCCCACCTTCAGTACGCCTTCGACGATCAACCGTTCGACCCGTTCGGCGACCTGATCGGCGACCTTGGCCTTGCCTTCAGTACCCATCTCAACGCCCCTACTGGTAGGACCAGTTGCATCACTGGCTTCAATCTAGCCGGACAAAGCCGGTAATAGCCACAGCCTGGCAGAAAAACTGGTAGGACCAGTACCTGCCGCACTCGACCACAGCCGCCGGCACGCGCACGCTGGCAGGGTGATCGCTTTGCCAACAACAACAAAAACCGTTGCCGAGTGAGCCGATGAATATCCTGTACGACGAGCGCGTCGATGGCGCGTTGCCCAACGTGAACCAGGCTGACCTGTTGCAGGCGCTGCGCGATGCCCTGCCAGACCTCGAAATCCTGCACCGCGAAGAAGACCTCAACCCCTACGAATGCGACGGCCTGTCGGCCTACCGCACCGTGCCACTGCTGGTGGTGCTGCCCGAGCGCCTGGAGCAGGTGCAAACACTGCTGAAACTGTGCCACCAACGTGGCGTACCGGTGGTCGCCCGTGGCGCCGGTACCGGCCTGTCGGGCGGTGCCCTGCCGCTGGCGAAGGGCATCCTGCTGGTGATGGCGCGCTTCAATCGTATCCTTGAGGTGAACCCGCAGGGTCGCTACGCCCGTGTGCAGCCGGGCGTGCGCAACCTGGCCATCTCCCAGGCCGCCGCACCTCATGGTATGTACTACGCACCAGACCCCTCCTCGCAAATAGCCTGCTCCATCGGTGGCAACGTCGCCGAAAATGCCGGTGGCGTGCACTGCCTCAAGTACGGCCTGACCGTGCACAACCTGCTCAAGGTGGAAATCCTCACGGTCGAGGGCGAGCACCTGACCCTCGGCAGCGATGCCCTGGACAGCCCAGGTTTCGACCTGCTGGCGCTGTTCACCGGCTCCGAAGGCATGCTGGGTATCGTCACCGAAGTTACCGTCAAGCTGCTACCCAAGCCCCAGGTGGCGCGAGTGCTACTGGCCAGTTTCGACAGCGTCGAGGACGCCGGCCGGGCAGTCGCCGACATCATCGCGGCCGGCATCATCCCCGGCGGCCTGGAGATGATGGACAACCTGGCGATCCGCGCCGCCGAGGACTTCATCCACGCTGGCTACCCGGTGGACGCGGCGGCGATCCTGCTGTGCGAGCTGGATGGCGTGGAGGCCGACGTACACGAGGACTGCGCGCGGGTCGCCGACGTACTGACGCATGCCGGGGCCCGCGAGGTGCGCCTGGCCTGCGACGAAGCCGAGCGCGTGCGCTTCTGGGCCGGGCGCAAGAACGCCTTTCCAGCGGTAGGGCGCATCTCCCCGGACTACTACTGCATGGACGGCACCATCCCGCGCCGCGAACTGCCCCGGGTGCTCAAGGGTATCAGTGACCTGTCCGCTGAATACGGCCTGCGCGTGGCCAATGTGTTCCATGCCGGCGACGGCAACATGCATCCGCTGATCCTGTTCGATGCCAACCGCCCCGGCGAGCTGGAGCGTGCCGAAGCCATCGGCGGCAAGATCCTCGAACTGTGCGTGGCAGTGGGCGGCAGCATCACCGGTGAACATGGCGTGGGCCGCGAGAAGATCAACCAGATGTGCGCGCAGTTCAACAGCGACGAAATCACCCTGTTCCACGCGGTGAAGGCCGCCTTCGACCCGCAGGGCCTGCTCAACCCCGGCAAGAACATTCCCACCTTGCACCGCTGCGCCGAATTCGGCGCCATGCATGTGCACCATGGGCAGCTGCCCTTCCCCGAACTGGAGCGTTTCTGATGAGCATGGACCGCGACATGAGCCAGGCACTGCTGGAACAGGTAAACCAGGCGCTGAACCAACGCACGCCACTGCGTATCCAGGGCAGCAACAGCAAGGCGATGCTCGGCAACCCAGTGGCCGGTGAAGTGCTCGATACCCGCAGCCACCGCGGCATCGTCAGCTACGATCCGACCGAACTGGTGCTCACCGCCCGCGCCGGCACGCCGCTGCGCGAAATCGAGGCGGCCCTGCACGAAGCCGGCCAGATGCTGCCCTGCGAACCACCGCACCTGGGCCCGGAAGCCACGCTGGGAGGGATGGTCGCGGCCGGGTTGTCTGGCCCACGGCGGCCGTGGGCCGGGTCGGTGCGTGACTATGTGCTTGGCACCCGCGTGATCACCGGCCACGGCAAGCTGTTGCGCTTTGGCGGCGAGGTGATGAAGAACGTGGCCGGTTACGATGTATCACGCCTGATGGCGGGCAGCTTCGGCTGCCTGGGGCTGCTGACCGAAGTGTCGCTGAAAGTGCTGCCACGCCCACGTCAATGCCTTGGCCTGCGCCTGCCGATGAGCCGCCATGAAGCCCTGGCGGAGCTGGCCGAATGGGGGCAGCAACCGCTACCGATCAGCGCCGCCTGCCATGACGGCGAAGCACTGTACCTGCGCCTGGAAGGCGGCGAAGGCTCGGTGCAGTCGGCGTACCGGCGGCTGGGTGGCGAAACACTCCACAACCGGTTCTGGAGCGACCTGCGCGAACAACGGCTGCCATTTTTTGCCGGCGCCGCTCCGCTGTGGCGCCTGTCCGTACCCAACGCCTGCGGCGAGCTGGACCTGCCCGGCCAACAGCTGATCGACTGGGGTGGCGCCCAGCGCTGGCTCACAACCGGCGCACCGGTTCAGGCCATTCGCGACCAGGTCGCCAAGGTGGGCGGCCACGCCACCTGCTATGCCCCCGGTGCAGCCAGCAGCCCGCCGCTGTCCGCCGCCCTGATGCGCTACCACCGCGCCCTCAAGCAGCAGCTCGACCCCCAGGGGGTGTTCAACCCCGGTCGCCTGTACCCGGACCTGTGAGGCCAGACCATGCAAACCAACCTCAGCGAAACAGCCCGCCGCCTGGCCCGCGCCGAAGAAGCCGAAAGCATCCTGCGATCCTGCGTGCACTGCGGCTTCTGCACCGCCACCTGCCCCACTTACCAGTTGCTAGGCGATGAACTGGACGGCCCGCGCGGGCGTATCTACCTGATCAAGCAGGTGCTCGAAGGCAAGCCGGTCACCGCCAGCACCCAGTTGCACCTGGACCGCTGCCTGACCTGCCGCAACTGCGAAACCACCTGCCCATCCGGGGTGAAGTACCACGACCTGCTGGACATTGGCCGGGCGGTGGTCGAGCAGCAGGTGCCGCGCCCGCTCGGCCAGCGCCTGCTGCGCCAGGGCCTGTGTGCGGTAGTGCCGCGCCCGGCATTGTTCAAAGCCCTGACCCGCAGCGGCCAGGCGCTGCGCCCGCTGCTGCCGGCCACGCTCAAACGCAAGCTGCCGGCCCGCATCACGCCACCCGGCGACCGCCCCGCGCCACGCCATGCACGCCGGGTGCTGATGCTGGAAGGTTGCGTGCAACCAACCCTGTCACCCAATACCAACGCCGCGGCTGCGCGGCTGCTCGACCGCCTGGGCATCAGCGTGCAACCGATCCAGCAGGCCGGTTGCTGTGGCGCGGTGGACTATCACCTGAATGCTCAGGAGCAGGGCCTGCAGCGGGCACGGCGCAATATCGACGCCTGGTGGCCCGCCATCGAAGCAGGTGCCGAGGCGATCGTACAAACTGCCAGTGGCTGCGGCGCATTTGTCCGCGACTACGGCCACCTGCTGGAAAAAGACCCTCACTACGCTGCCAAGGCCGCGCGGGTCAGCGCACTGTCCCGCGACCTGGTAGAAGTTTTGCGCGATGAACCCGTCGAGCAACTGAGCCTTTGCGCCGAACAGCGTCTGGCCTTCCACTGCCCATGTACACTGCAGCACGCCCTGAAACTGGGCGGTGCGGTAGAAGCATTGCTGACGCGGCTGGGCTTTACCCTGACCTCGGTGCCCGACGGCCACCTGTGCTGCGGCTCGGCGGGCACTTATTCGCTGACCCAGCCTGAATTGTCGCTGCAACTGCGCGACAATCGCCTGAATGCGCTGGAAAGCGGCAAACCGCAAGTCATCGCCACGGCCAACATCGGCTGCCAGGCCCACCTCGACGGGGCTGGGCGCACGCCTGTGCGGCACTGGATCGAAATCGTCGAAGCAGCCTTGAACCCGGAGAACCCCCATGCATAGCAAGTTCGTGATCGGCCAGGCCGAAATTGCCCGCGTACTGAGCGCCGCGCGCCAGGAAGCCCAGGCGCAGCAATGGAACGTGACCATCGCCGTGGTCGACGACGGCGGCCATCCGCTGGCCCTGGAGCGTCTGGACGGCTGCGCGCCCGCCAGTGCTTACATCGCAATGGAAAAGGCGCGCACTGCCGCATTGGGGCGCAAGGAGACGCGGGATTATGAAGAGATGGTCAATAGCGGCCGTACTGCTTTCGTGACCGCGCCGCTGCTGACCAGCCTGGAAGGCGGCGTGCCGCTGCGGGTGGAAGGCCAGGTGGTAGGCGCGATTGGCGTGTCCGGGGTCAAGTCCGAGCAGGATGCCCAGGTGGCCAAGGCTGGGGCCGCCGCGCTCTGAGTCCCGTGCCAACCTCTTCTGGGGCCTTACAGCCTGTTGCTATGCGGTTGGAGCGGGCATGCCCGCGAAGAAGCCAACACAGGTGTTACTGCGGCTCAACCACCACCGCCTCGCCAATCGCATAAAAATGCCCACCCGCGACGTAGTGCAGGCTGCGCCACTGCGGGTCGGCACTTTCATAGGCCCAGTGCCCATCCCGGAACACCCGGTCATCCGCCCAGGCGGCCACCACTTCGCCTATGAACAAGTCATAGGTGTTCTGGTTATGCGGTTCGTCGATCACTCGGCACATCAACCACGCCGAGCAGCCTTGCACCAATGGCGCCGCATGCCCTTCGACCCTCGCCAGCTGCACACCGATGCTGGCCAGTTTGTCGGGCTGGTCGAACAGGCTGCGGGTCCCCACCTGGTGGGTCAGTTGCGCCTGCGCAGCGGTCGGCACCTGGATCACGAACCAGCCACTGCCCTCCACCAACTGCCGGGTGCGGGCGATCTTGTCGAGCACCACGGTTACCTTGGGCGGGTCGAAGTCCAGGGCACAAGCCCAGGCAGCTGCCATGACGTTGTCTACCCCCTCGTGGCTGGCCGACACCAGCACTGTCGGGCCGTGGTTCAACAGGCGATAGGCCTTTTTCAGGTCGACGGGCTGGAAATGGCTGTTCATGGCAATCCTCGGCAAGGCGGGTATCAGACGCCGAATTGTGCCGCAGACACCTGCCTCCCGCCAGTCAGCGGTGGCCTTCTAGCATCCTCAGAAATTTCCCACAAAGTTATAGGACGCGTCTTACTTGCTGCCACTGCGCGCAGAAAACAAGATCGGCACTGGACAACGCAAGGTCGCGATCCAGAGGAGGCTCCGTATGCACCTGTACGCCCGCTCCATTGCCGCACTGCGCAGCAGCCTGCGTGAAATGCTGGCCCACGACATCAGCAACCCCGATGAAGACCCTCACCTGTCGGGGGTGATGTTCTTCTGCGCCACCGACGAACACTCCCGGCAACTGGTCGAACGTATCGAGTTGCTGGCCAGCGAAGTGTTCTTCGACCCGAACGGGCGAGCCATCACAGAGCATCTGAAAGCTGCCGCGGTGGATGGCGTGCGTATCAAGCGCAGCCGCAAGGCACCGGCGGACGAGACAGTCATACGCATTTCACTGGCGGACAAAGGCTTTATCACCGTAAGCACCGCTCGGCTCTGAGTATCGGCATGCAGCCGTGCCTGAAGATATTGCGCACACCCCTGATCCGCTATCCTGAGCACTCCCCTGCTCTGGACCGCCCCATGGAACTGCACATTCGTCTGGAGGGCCGCAAAGGCCTGGCCGATCAGCTTTACCAGCAATTGCGCGACGGTATCGACAGCGGCCACTTGGCCGCCGGCACCCAACTGCCACCTACCCGCCTGCTGGCAGAACAACTGGGCGTCTCGCGCAAGACCGTGGCCGAAGCCTATTCACGGCTAACCTACGACAACCTGCTCAGCGGCGTGGTCGGCCGTGGCACCTTCGTCACCCCGCGCCATCCGCTGCGCAATAACGAAGCAGACACCATCCCCCTGGCCGGCGCCGCCTCCCTCGAGCGCTGGCAGCAACGCGCCACCGTGCTCGGCCAACGCCAGCTGCACGCACCCTCGCGCTATGACTTCGTCGGCGGTGCTTCGAGCAAGGCGCAGTTCCCGTTTGACCAGTGGCGCAGTTGCCTGAACTACGCGCTGCGCCGTAGCCAGCGCCACCCCGAGCGACAATTTCCGGCCCAGGGCCTGCCGGAGCTGCGCGAAGCCATTGCCCACCACATCGCCTACGCGCGCGGTGTGCACTGCAGCGCAGCCGACCTGCTGGTGTGCAACGGCGCCCAGCAGGCACTGGACCTGATCGCCCGGGTGCTGGTCGAGCCAGGCTGCCAGGTGGCGATGGAAGACCCCGGATACCCGCCGGCCCGGCAACTGTTTCTGGCCCTGGGTGCACGGCTGCAGTCGGTTCCGGTGGATGGAGAAGGCCTGTGCGTGGAGCAGATCGCCGACGGCACCCGGCTGATCTACGTGACGCCCTCGCACCAGTTCCCACTCGGCATGCCGATGAGCGAGCCACGCCGGCACGCCCTGCTGGCACGGGCTGCCGAGCTGGGCGCACTGATCATCGAAGACGATTACGACTGCGAATTCCGTTACCACGGGCCGGCCTCGGATGCACTCAAGCGCCTCGACCGCCATGGCCTGGTGGCTTATGTGGGGACTTTTTCCAAGACCTTGCTGCCCGAGCTGAGGCTGGGCTATGCCGTGTTGCCACCCGCCGTGTTGCAGGCCGCTTGCGTGGCCAAGCACCTCAGCGATTGGCACAGCCCGACCTTGCTGCAGTGGGCGCTGGCGCGCTTTCTGGGCGAAGGCCACCTGAACAAGCACATCCGCCGCTGCCACGAAGTCTACAGTGCCCGCCGTGAGCGTATCCTGGCACGCCTGGGCGGCGACCTGGCACCCTGGTTCAGCGCCATCCCCGCCAGCGCCGGCTTCCACCTCAGTGCCCTGGCCTCACCCGGGGTGGATGTGGAGTTGCTGGCCAACCTCGCACGCAAGGTGGAGGTCGGCCTGTATTCGCTGGCGCCGTTCTTCAGCGAAGCGCCGTTGCGCCCTGGGCTATTGCTGGGCTTCGGCGCCATCGAATTGCTGGACATCGACCCAGCACTGGACAGAGTGCGCGATACCCTGCAACGCCTCAGTTGACCGGTGCGGCCTTGCCCACTACCGCCGGGCGGGCGATGGCCGCCGCATAGCCACGCGGGTTGAAGCACACGGTCACCAGCAACATTGCCAGAACAGTCACGGTCAGCAGCGTCCACGAAGCCTGGAAGTCGCCACTGACATCACGCAGCCAGCCGGTGATGTACGGCACGATACCGGTGATGATAAAGCCGATGCCCTGCACGAACGCCGCCAGGCTGCCCGCCTCGGCAGGCGTTTTCAGGTGCTCCAGGGTCAGCGTCAGGCTTTGGCTGAAGCAGGCGCCCAGTCCAAAACCGATCATGGCTACCCACAGCCCCGAAGCCTGCGTAGGTACCAGCAGCAGGCCGAGGAATCCCGCCAGCTGGATTGCCAGCGCCAGCCACAGGCCTGGGCGCCGGTCGGCCCAACGCCGCAACAGCAGCGGCAGGCCGAGCGCACCTGCCACCTGGAACACGGTCATCAGGCCCACCAGATCGGCACCGCCCTGGGCGCTGCCGCCGTGCTCGGTGTGATAAGCCGGCAACCAGGCCACCATGCTGGTGTAGCCGCCATTGATCAGGCCGAAGTACAGGGCCAGCAACCACGCCCGGCGGGTGCCGAACCAATGCCCGCCAGTAGCCCCCGCCAACTTCGGCGCTTCCTGGCGCGGCCGCAGCACGGCCCAGGCCAGCACCGCCAGCACTGCCGGGATCGCCCACAGGCCCAGGCCGGCTTGCCAGTGACCGAAATGGCCGCTGATGTGTGGCCCGAGCACTGCAGCCAGGCCGCCGCCGCTCATCAGCGCGGCCGAATACAAGCCCATCGCCCCAGCCAAACGCCCGGGGAACCAGCGGTTGACCAGGCCCGGCATCATGCCCTGCACCACTGCCACGCCCAGGCCGGCGACCACCGCACTGGCGATCAGCGCCCAGGCACTGTCCAGCTGCAGGCGCCACAGGCAGGCCAGGGCAATCGCGGCCAGGCCCCCGAGCATACCGCCATGTTCGCTGACCCAGCGTCGCAGCCACGGTTGCAGCAACGGCACCAGGCCCATGCACAGCACCGGTAATGCCGTCAGCAAGGCGGCCTGCTGGTAGCCCAGGCCGGTGCTGGCGCGCATGGGTTCGAGTAACGGGCCGATACTGGTCAGGATCGGCCGCAAGTTCAGCGCCAGCAAAATCACCAGCAACAGGTTCAAGGCAGCTCTCATGGTGGATCTTTTCTCTTGTAGCAAGACCTGGCCATTATCCCGGCTTGGCTGGCCCGGCAGAAATAAAGAGATTGGATGCGTGTCAGTGGCCAGCTGAATGGGCGATTGGCCTCCTGATCATGCGAACGATTGGCTATCGGGGTGGCCAATGGTCGGCGCTAAAGTAACGCCATTACCACCCCGCACCTTTGGAGATTGCCATGCACAACCGTATCGAATGGGCCAAACACGCACCCGAGGCCTACAAAGCCATGGTCGGCCTGGAGCAAGCCCTGGCCAAGAGTGGCCTTGAGAGTTCGTTGCTGGAGCTGGTACGCCTGCGCGCTTCGCAGATCAACGGCTGCGCCTACTGCGTCAACCTGCATGCCAACGATGCGCGCAAGGCGGGTGAAACCGAGGCACGTTTGCAGACCTTGTGCGTGTGGCGCGAAACCGCTTACTTCACACCGCGTGAACGTGCGGCGCTGGCCTGGGTCGAAAGCCTGACCCGCCTGCCTGAGCACGGCGCGCCGCAGGGGCAATATGAAGCCTTGCAGGAGCACTTCGAGCCGGCCGAAGTGGCGAACCTGACCTTGGCGATTGCCACCATCAATGCCTGGAACCGCTTCGGGGTCGGGTTTGCCATGGTGCCGGCCTGATCATTCATTGATTGCCTGTACCGGCCAACCGCGCCCGATAGCTGCCGGGGCTGTGGCCGGTCCACTTCTTGAATGCCCGGTGAAACGCGCTGGGCTCTTGAAACCCCGCTTGCTCGGCAATTTCGGCAATGCTCAGCTCGCCTTCGCGCAACCGCTCGAAGGCCATCGCCCGGCGCACCTCATCCTTGATCTGCTGATAGGACCGCCCCTCACGCTCCAACTGCCGGCGGAACGTACTGGCACTGATCCCCTGCTGATGCGCCAGGGCCGTCAACGTCGGCCACTGCCCATAGCGCAGGGCCCGCAGGTGCCGGTACACCTCGGCCACCAGGCCGTTCTGGTTGCGAAAACGGATCACCAGCCCCTGCGGCGCACTGCGCAGAAAGGTCTTCAAGGCCGCCAGGTCCTGCACCACTGGCAGGCGCAGATAGGCGCTGTCGAACTCCACCTCGGTGCGCCCGCTGCCCAGGCGCAGGTCTGGCCCCCACAGCAGCAGGTCGTCCTCCTGGGCCGGGCGTAACTCGGCCAGCTCGGTGCGATCGATGGCGATCCGCCGCCCGGCCAGCCAGCACAGCATGCCGATCATCAGCACCAGGTAGGTTTCCTCGGCATACACCCGAGTCAGCGGGTCGGCAATGTTCGACTGCACACTGATCAGCGCCCGCCCGCCACGTACGGTCAGGCTGCCCTGCAAATCACGCAGGAACAGGCCGAAACCGCCCATGCACTGGCGCAAGGCCTTTTCCAGGTTCGGTTCGAGGATCAAGCCCCGGCAGATCAGGGCAAAACTGCCCAGCGGCATGCCATGGCTGTCGAGGCGGAAAAATTCATCGTCCAGGCGCTGGATCAACGCCAGCCATAGCTGGGCGAACGCCTTGGCCGGCACCCGTGCCTGGGGCTGGTCGAGCAATTGCGGGGCGATGCCCACCGCCAGCAGCTGAGCGTCGCGCTCGGCGGGGCTGTCGCGCAGGGCATGGAGCATGGCGTTGAGGAAGTACACGGCGACCGAATCGCTATCGCGCATGGTGGTTTTCGCTGTCTATGCTGAGTGGCAAAAAGTGCCAGGTTGTTTGAACAGATCCGGCATAGGCTGCCACAGAGCCTTTGCCTAGACTCGGACCCACTCCGGGATATCGTCGGCCATTCTCGCAGAGCCTGGCCCAGTCCCGCCATGCCTTCGCAATCGGAGCCCCTATGAGCAGCGCAGAAATCTACGTCGTCAGTGCCGTCCGTTCAGCCATTGGTGGCTTCGGCGGTTCCCTCAAGGACCTGCCGCTGGCCGACCTGGCCAGTGCCGTGACCCGCGCCGCCATCGAGCGTTCGGGCCTTGCCGCCGAGCAAGTCGGCCACCTGGTGATGGGCACGGTGATCCCTACCGAACCACGTGACGCGTACCTTGCGCGGGTAGCGGCAATGAACGCCGGCATCCCCAAGGAAACCCCGGCATTCAACGTCAATCGCCTGTGCGGCTCTGGCCTGCAGGCCATCGTCTCGGCAGCCCAAGGCTTGCTGTTGGGCGACACCGAGGTGGCCGTGGCGGCCGGCGCCGAATCCATGAGCCGTGGCCCGTACCTGTTGCCACAGGCCCGCTGGGGGGCGCGCATGGGTGACTTGCAAGGCATCGACTACACCGTCGGCGTACTGCATGACCCGTTCCAGCACTTCCACATGGGCATCACCGCCGAAAACGTCTCGGCCAAGCACGGCATCACCCGCGAAATGCAGGACGAACTGGCCCTGACCAGCCAGCGCCGCGCCGCCCGTGCCATTGCCGAAGGCCGCTTCGACAGCCAGATCGTGCCGCTGGAGCTGAAAACCCGCAAAGGCAGTGTGCAGTTCAGTGTCGACGAACACGTACGTGGCGATGTCACCGCCGAACAACTGGCCGGCATGAAGCCGGTGTTCAAGAAAGACGGCACCGTTACCGCCGGCAACGCCAGCGGTATCAACGATGGCGCCGCCGGCCTGGTGCTGGCCACTGGTGACGCGGTGCGCCGCCTGGGCCTGAAGCCGCTGGCACGCCTGGTGGGTTATGCCCACGCCGGTGTCGAGCCCGAATTGATGGGCCTTGGGCCGATCCCGGCCACCCGCAAGGTGCTGGAAAAGACCGGCCTGAAGCTGCAGGACCTGGACGTGATCGAGTCCAACGAAGCTTTCGCCGCCCAGGCCTGCGCCGTGGCCCGCGAGTTGGGCTTCGACCCGGAAAAGGTCAACCCCAACGGCTCGGGCATTTCCCTGGGCCACCCGGTAGGCGCCACTGGCGCGATCATCGCCACCAAGGCCATCCATGAGCTGCAGCGCATCCAGGGCCGCTACGCCCTGGCCACCATGTGCATCGGTGGCGGCCAAGGCATCGCCGTTGTCTTCGAGCGCGTTTGAGGGAGCCTGGTACATGAGCATTGAACAGATCGCCGTGATCGGCGCCGGCACCATGGGCAACGGCATTGCCCAGGTGTGCGCGGTCGCCGGCTACCAGGTGCTGTTGGTGGATGTTTCCGACGCTGCGCTGGAGCGCGGTATGGCCACCTTGAGCAAAAACCTGGAACGCCAGGTCAGCAAGGGCACCCTGGAAGCGGACAAGGCGGTGGCGGCGAAAGCACGCATCCGCACCAGCACCGACTACACCCAGCTCAGCAGTGCGCAGCTGGTGATCGAGGCCGCCACCGAGAACCTGCAGCTCAAGCAGCGCATCCTGCAACAAGTGGCCGCCAACGTCGCCGCCGACTGCCTGATCGCCACCAATACCTCGTCGCTGTCGGTCACCCAGCTGGCCGCCAGCATCGAACACCCCGAGCGCTTCATTGGCGTGCACTTCTTCAACCCGGTGCCAATGATGGCGCTGGTCGAGATCATTCGCGGCCTGCAGACCAGCGACAGCACCTACGCACAGGCGCTGGTGGTGACCGAAAAAGTCGGCAAGACGCCGATCACCGCTGGCAACCGCCCAGGCTTCGTGGTCAACCGCATCCTGGTGCCGATGATCAACGAGGCGATCTTCGTGCGCCAGGAAGGCCTGGCCAGTGCCGAGGACATCGACACCGGCATGCGCCTGGGCTGCAACCAGCCGATCGGCCCTCTGGCCCTGGCCGACCTGATTGGCCTGGATACCCTGCTGGCGATCATGGAGGCCTTCCATGAAGGCTTCAACGACAGCAAGTACCGTCCTGCCCCGCTGCTCAAGGAAATGGTCGCGGCCGGTTGGCTGGGGCGCAAGAGCGGTCGCGGTTTCTTCACTTACTGAGGACAAGGCGCCATGCCCCCGGTCAATGCCGCAATGCGCTGTGCCAACTTTGAAGAGCGACGTGACCGGGCCATGGCGCTGTTTGCCGAAAAGGGCTTTGGCCAGGTCAGCATGCGCGAGCTGGCGGCCCATGTGGGGCTGACCGCCGGCTCGCTGTACCATCACTTCCCCAGTAAGCAGGACCTGTTGTACGACTTGATCGAGGAGTTGTACGAGGAGCTGCAGGCCACCCTGGACCAAGGACGACGGGCCATGGCACGTGGTTCGTCGGCATTGAGCTGCCTGATTGCCGCGCACTGGCAGTTGCATGCCGAGCGCCCGCTGCAGTTTCGCCTGGCCGAGCGCGACCTGTGCTGCCTGAGCGATGACCAGCGGGCACGCCTGGCCTTGTTGCGCAAGCGTTACGAGGCGGGGTTGCTGAGGTTGATCGCGCCGCAGGCGGCGTTGCAGGGGGAGGCTTTGGTGGCCACCGCGCATGTTGTGGCGACGCTGCTGAACCAGTTGCCGGGGATGTTGAAGGCACTCCCCGAGGAACAGGGGCTGGGGTTGATGGAGAGCATGTTGATGGGTGGATTGGAGCGGACCCTGCGTTAGACACGGCCACTGTAGGAGCGGCCTTGTGTCGCGAAAGGGTCGCGAAGCGGCCCCAGGATTTCAGCCTGCAGCCGATGTTGCTGGGGCTGCTGCGCAGCCCTTTCGCGACACAAGGCCGCGCCTACAGGAATAGCGTTTTACCTGCAGGCTTCAGCGCAGCAGTGCCTGGATCTGCTCGTGCAAGGTATCCAGGTCGAATGGCTTGGCCAGGATCGGAGCCTTGCGGGTGATCGGGCTGCCAGACTCGAGAATCTCCGCCGGGTAGCCGCTGATGAAGATGACCTTCAAGTCCGGTCGTAACTTCACGGCGGGCTCGGCAATCTCCACCCCGGAGATACCTCCCGGCAAGCGGAAGTCCGTCACCATCAGGTCCAGGTGCGGTTTGCTGGCCAGGATAGCGAACGCCTGCTCGCCATCTTCGGCCACCAGTACGTGGTACCCCTCGCCCGCCAGGTAGTCGCGCAAAATCATGCGAATCGCCGGTTCATCCTCGACGACCAGAACCACATCTTGTGCATCTTCACTCATGTTAACGCCTTGAAATGCTTACAGTTGGCCATCAGACCCCAGGCTTACGCAGAGGTTGCCCGCGCCTGGTCGTTTTGTTGTTCGTGTTTTGCCAGCGGTAATTGCAAGGTGAAGGTGGCGCCTTTGCCCTCTTCACTTTCGACCTGTATACGCCCGCCGTGGGCCTGGACGATCTGTTCCGAAATATACAGCCCCAACCCCAACCCGCCACTGGCCTGCTGGGCGGCGACCCGCTCGAACTGCTGGAAAATGCGCTGCTGGTTGGCTGCATCAATGCCGATCCCCTGGTCTTGCACCTGCACACACGCCAGGCCGTCCTGTTTGAATACGCGCACCTGCACCGGCTTGCGTTCACCGTAACGCAACGCATTGGACAACAGGTTGGCCACCACTTGCTCAATGCGAAATTCGTCCCACTCGCCTTGCAGCGGTTCGCAGCGTTGCAGCTCCACGTAGGTTTCCAGCGCCGTGGCCTGGGCGGAGAAGTTCTCTACCAGCCCCCGCACCAGTTGCCCCAGGTCGAACACCTTGGGCCGCAGGGACAGTTTGCCGGTTCGGATGCGCGATACATCGAGCATGTCTTCGATCAGGCGTATCAGGCTGTTGATCTGCCGTTCGTCGCGCTCGACCATGGCCTGCAGCTTATCGCCACTGAAGGCAGCGAGGTTGCCGCGCGCCAGGTGCATCTTGCGCAGTTGGGTTTCCAGGATCAGCCCATTGAGTGGGGTGCGCACCTCGTGGGAGACGATCGACATGAAGTCATCACGCATGCGCACGGCATGTTCCAGCTCAACTCGCGTCGTCTGCAGTTGGGTCAGCAGCAGCTCCTGCTCCTGACGGCTGCGCTCCAATGCCTGCAATTGGCGGTCCAGCACTTTACGCTGGCGGTACAGGTCGACGAACACCGACACCTTGCTCTTCACCGCCAGGGTGTCGAGCGGCTTGTACAGGAAGTCCACCGCACCGCTCTCGTAGCCTTTGAAGGCATAGTTCATCTCGCGCCCGGCAGCAGTGACGAAGACGATGGGGATATTGCGGGTTTTTTCCGTGCCGCGCATCAGTTCGGCCAGCTCGAAGCCGTTCATGCCCGGCATCTGCACATCGAGGATGGCCAGGGCGAACTCGTGTTCAAGCAACAGCGACAACGCCGCTTCGGCAGACTGAGCCTGGTGCACCTCGCGGTCTTCTCCCTGGATCAGGGCGGCGAGGGCCAGCAGGTTCTCCGGCAGATCGTCGACGATCAGCAGTTTGGCGATGGTGTGGCTTAGCATGCGCTGGGTTCCAGGGCGGCGAGCAATTGCTCGATGCCACTCAGAGAAAGAATATGGTCGGGCTGGTGCAGGGCCAGGGCGGCCTCCGGCATCAGCGCAACCTGTGCGTCACGAGGGTCCTGGACGAGGGTCCTGCCCCCATTGTTCTTGATATAGGCAAGCCCTTGGGCACCGTCTTCATTGGCACCGGTGAGCAGCACACCAAGCAGGCCGTCGCCATAGGCGTCGGCAGCGGACATGAACAGGTAATCGATTGCCGGCCTGGAAAAATGCACCGGCGGCTCCTGGCTCAACGACAGGGTGAAATCACGCTCCACCGACAGGTGGTAGCCGGGCCCGGCCACGTAGATCAGGCCGGGGCGCAATGGCTCCTTGTCCTGTGCCTCGTGCACCGGCCGGTGCAGACGGCGCTGCAGCACTGCAGCCAACTGACTGTGGCGGTTATCCGGCAAATGCAGCACGCACAGCACAGGGATGGCGAAGCTGGCCGGCAACCCGCCCAGCACCGTGAACAACGCCGTCACGCCGCCTGCCGAGGCACCGATCACCACCGCACGCACGCCGTTCATGATTTACGGTAGATCCGCTCGGGTTTAACCAGCGGCTCAAAACGCTCGCTGTAGGCCGAGAAGTCCACCGACTCCTTGCTGCCCAGCACCAGGAAGCCGCGGTGGCACAACGACTCGTGGAACAACCCGAGGGCGCGATCCTGCAGCTCCTTGTTGAAGTAGATAAGCACGTTGCGGCACGACACCAACTGGGTTTCGGAAAACACGCTGTCGGTGGCCAGGCTGTGGTCGGCAAAGGTCACGTTGTCGCGCAGGGTGCTGTCCATGATGGCGTTGCCGTAGGCCGCCGTGTAGTACTCGGAAAAGTCCCGGCGACCACCGGCCATGCGGTAGTTCTCGGCGTACTCGCGCATGCTCTGCATCGAGTAGATGCCCTGCTTGGCCTTGTCCAGCGAATGCGGGTTGATGTCGGTGGCGTAGATGATGGTGCGTTCCAGCAGGCCCTCTTCACGCAGCAGGATGGCCATCGAATACACCTCCTCGCCCGTGCTGCAGCCGGCAATCCACACCTTGATCGACGGCCAGGTGCGCAGCAGCGGCACCACTTCGTTACGCAACGCCAGGAAGTGCCCCGGGTCGCGAAACATCTCGCTGACAGGGATCGTCAGGTACTGCAGCAACTGCATGAACATGCCGGGGTCGTGCAGCACGCGCTCTTGCAGCGCCGACACCGTCAAGCAGTCGAACTGGCGCAGCGCGTGCAGGATCCGGCGCTTGATCGAAGCGCCGGAATAGTTGCGAAAATCGTAGCTGTACTTGAGGTAGATGGCCTCGATCAGCAAGCGGATTTCGATGTCGGTATTACGTTCGCTAGTCAAATTCGCTCCAGTTGCGGCAACCATACACGGATCAACGAGAACAGACGGTCCAGGTCGATCGGCTTGGCCAGGTAATCATTGGCCCCGGCCTGCAGGCAACGCTGCTGGTCATCCTTCATGGCCTTGGCGGTCACGGCGATGATCGGCAGCTTGCGCCAGCGCGGTTGCTGGCGGATCAGGCGGGTGGCCTCGAAACCGTCCATTTCCGGCATCATCACGTCCATCAGCACCAGGTCGATGTCGTCATGCTGCTCCAGGCGTTCGATGGCCTCACGGCCGTTACGGCCGATCTCGACGATTGCGCCCTTGTGCTCCAGGGCGCTGGTGAGGGCGAAGATGTTACGCACATCATCGTCTACCAGCAGCACCTTGCGCCCCTCGAACACCTTGTCGCGGCTGCGGGCGGTCTTGAGCATGCGCTGGCGCTCGTTGGACAGCTGCGACTCGACCTTGTGCAGGAACAGCGTCACTTCGTCAAGCAGGCGCTCCGGCGAGCGCGCGCCCTTGATGATGATCGAGCGCGAGTACTTGAGCAGGTCGGCTTCTTCTTCGCGGGTCAGGTTGCGCCCGGTGTACACGATCACCGGCGGGAAGGAACGGATATCCTCGGCGGTCATGCGCTTGAGCAGCTCGTTGCCAAGCATGTCCGGCAGCTTCAGGTCGATGATCATGCAGTCGTAGATGTTCTCGCGCAGCAGCGCAAGCGCGTCCTGGGCAAACGCCACGGCGGTGATCTCGACATCGTCGTCGCCGATCAGCCGGGCAATGCTCTCGCGCTGCAGGTCGTCGTCTTCCACCAGCAGGATGTGCTTGAGCTTCTGGGTCAGCTTGGCTTCCAGGCGCGCGAACACTTCCTTGAGCTCTTCGCGGCTGGTGGGCTTGACCGCATAACCGACAGCGCCCATGTGCATGGCGGCCTCGACCCGGTCTTCCACAGAAATGATATGCACCGGAATATGCCGGGTGCCGGCTTGCTCCTTCAGGCGTTGCAGCACGGTCAGGCCGGAATGGTCGGGCAGGCGCATGTCCAGCAGGATCGCATCGGGGATGTACTGGGCGGCCAGCTCGAAGCCTTCGTCGGCGCCCTGCGCCACCAGGCAGCTGTAACCCAGCTCGTGGGCCAGGTCGAAGAGGATGCGGGCAAAGTTCGGTTCGTCTTCGATCACCAGGATGCAGCGGTTGCTGAACGGTGCGCGCTCGCGGTCGTCGACAAATGCCAATGCCGGGCGTTTTGGCGCTGACACCACCGGCACCTGCGGCGCGGGTGGCAACGTATCGACCGCCGGACGCAGGCTGAGCGGCTCGACGTCCTGCGCCAGGCGCTCATAGTGCTCCGGCAGAATCAGACTGAACACGCTGCCCTGGCCGGGGCTGCTGTCGACGTTGATCTGCCCGCCGAGCAAATGCGCCAGGTCTCGGGAAATCGACAGGCCCAGGCCGGTGCCGCCATAACGGCGGTTGCTGGTGCCATCGACCTGATGGAAGGCACCGAAAATCGCCTGCTGCTGGTCGGCCGCAATGCCGATACCAGTATCGCGCACGGCAAACACGATGCCCGTGCCAGGCTGGTAGCCAATGTTCAGGCTGACCTTGCCACGCTCAGTGAACTTGATGGCATTGGACAGCAGGTTCTTGAGGATCTGTTCAAGGCGCTGGCGGTCGGTGAAGAGGGTGGCCGGCACCTGTGCCTCGGCCGTTACCTCGAAGGCCAGGCCCTTGTGCCCGGCCAGCGGTTCGAACATCCCGCGCAGGCCCTCGACCAGGCGCTCCACCTGGGTGCTTTCTGGCCGCACTTCGAGCTTGCCGGCCTCGACCTTGGCGATATCGAGAATATCGTTGATCAAGTTGAGCAGGTCGTTACCAGCCGAGTAGATCGACTCGGCAAACTTCACCTGCTCGTCGCTGAGGTTGCCTTCGGCGTTCTCCGCCAGCAGCTTGGCCAGGATCAGCGAGCTGTTCAGCGGCGTGCGCAGTTCGTGGGACATGTTGGCGAGGAATTCGGACTTGTACTTGCTAGAGCGCTGCAACTCGTCGGCACGTGCCTGCAGTTCTTCCTGGGCCTGGACCAGTTCGTCATTCTTGCGGTCCAGCGCCTCGGTACGCTCGGACAACTGCTCGTTGGTCTGCTCCAGTTCCGCCTGCTGGGTTTCCAGGTGGGCCTGGGACTCCTTGAGCACGCGCGATTGCTCTTCCAGCTCTTCGTTAGCGGTTTTCAGTTCTTCCTGCTGCACTTGCAGCTCTTCGTTCAACTGCTGGGTCTCGGCCAGCACTTCCTGCAAACGCTGACGGTAGCGGGCGCTTTCGATGGAAATGCCCAGGTTGCCGCCCAGTCGCTCCATCAGCTCGTTGTCGCGCGCCTGCAAAGGCCGCAGGAAGCCCAGTTCGACCACGCCGTTGATCCCACCATTGTCGATCGCAGGCATCAGCAAGGCATTACGTGGCAGGCCGCTGCCGAGGCCGGAACTCAGGCGATAGTAGTCTTCGGGCAGGTCTTCAAGGCACAGCAGGCGACCTTCGCGCACCGCTTGTGCCAACAGGCCATCATGATCGCCCTTTACCTGCTCCCGAGCCTGCTCTTCAGCATCCAGGCCATAGGTAGCCACCCGTACCAGGCGGCCATGCTCATCACGCACATACACCGCCCCCACCACACTGCCCATGTAAGCGGCAAAAAAGCGCAGGATGTTGTCACCCAGCATCGGCAGGGTCAGTTGGCCCAGTACCTGTTCGGCCAGCTGGGTCTGCCCGTTGCGCAGCCAGGCCTGGTGCTCCAGGCGCTCGGCCGCACGCTGCTGGGCCTTGGCGTTTTCTTCGTAGCTGCCAGACAGCGCCAGCAGGTCGCGCCGGCCCAGGTAGGCGAGCAAGGCACTCAGGCCGACGATGAACAGCACGAACACCGAAATGGCCGTGACGGTAACGCTGCTGACCTTTTCGTTACGGGCCATGCGCAATTGCTGTTCAGTGCCGATCAGGCCGTCGAACTCCTTGCGGATCTCGTCGGTCAGGCGCTTGCCGCGGCCATTGCCGATCGATGCCTGATAGTCGCCTTGGGTGCGGCGCAGGGCAATCATCTCGCTGCCGAAGGTGTTCCAGGCTTGCTGCAAGGCGATCAGCCGGTCGATACGGTCGACCTGCTGCGGGTTGTCTTCGACCATGCCGCGCAGGCTTTGCAGGCTGCCGAGAATGCGCGGCTTGGCCACCTCGTAGGGGTCAAGGAAACGCTCGTCACCCGTGATCAGGAAACCGCGCATGCCGGTTTCCATGTCGATCGACAGCTTGACCGTTTCGTTGGCATTGCCGATCACCCGGTCGGTGTGCTCGACCCACTGCATGGCTGAGAGCAGGTAGTTGATCACCGCGACGAAGGCCACGGCCCCCAGCAGGCCCACCCCCAGAGGGAGGCCGATGTTGCGGCTCAACAGCTTGCGAAAGCTGCGCTGGTCCATCGAGGCTGATTGAATCATGAGAAAACGCCCGAGCAAGAAAAGTCCATTGAAAAGAGTGGCCGATCAGTCATTGTTGTTATCTGCCACTGCGCCGTCCTGATAAGCGAGTCTAACCAGCTTTGACGGGTCTGGCAGGGCATTTAGCCAGTATTTGAAGGTTGCGTTCGGGAATCGTTCCATCTATTTGCATGGATCGGTATCCTCGGGAACTTCTGATGCCGCGCGGTGCACAGATTAAAGACACTCATTTGTACAGGATCCGAACCATGCACCTTCTGGTAGTCGAAGACGACGACATCGTCCGTATGCTGATGGTCGAAGTGCTCGACGAACTGGGCTACAACGTCATCGAGGCAGAAGACGCCGCGGCCGCCCTGCGGGTACTCGAAGACCCGAACCAGGCGCTGGCACTGATGATGACCGATGTGGGCTTGCCGGACATGCGAGGCGAGTTACTGGCGGGGAAAGCACGCGAACTGCGGCCGCTGTTGCCCGTGCTGTTCGCCAGTGGCTATGCCGACAGCTTCAATGTGCCCGAAGGCATGCACCTGATCGGCAAGCCGTTCAGCATCGACCAGTTGCGGGACAAGGTGGTGGCTATTCTGGGTAACCCTTGATAGGGGTATCGCCAACTACAGCGCCCTGCGCAAGAGGTAGGTGTCCATGATCCACCCCTTGCGCAGCCGCTCCCGCTCACGCACTTGCAGTATTTGCGCCTTCACTGCCTGCAATGGCCCGGCAATCAGTACCTCGTCCTCCGTCCCCAGGTACGCGCCCCAATAGATCATCAACGCCGGGTCATCGAGCAGGGCGAACGCGCTTTGCCCGTCGAGCATCACCACAACATTGTCGATAGGCCCATGCCCGCCCAGTCGCCGCCCCGGCAGCACGGTCAGCGGCTCACCAATGCGGTTGAGCGGCACTTGGTGGCGCGCTGCCAGAGCCTGAACGCTGCTGATGCCAGGGACTACCTGCAGGCGCAGCGCCACGCCGCGCTCGCGGACCAGGTCGAGAATACGCAGGGTGCTGTCATACAGGGTCGGCTCGCCCCACAGCAAAAAGGCGCCAGTCTCCCCGTCGCCAATTTCCTGCTCGATCAGTTGGGCATACAGCACAGCGCGCTGCCGGTGCCAGTCGTGCACCGCGCCCTGGTAGTCATCCGCCTGACCATCGCGCACAGGGTCGGCCACCTGCACCAGGCGGTAACCGCCCTCGGGACGGTAGCGTTGCAGAATTGCCTTGCGCAGTTGCACCAGGTCATCCTTGTCGCGGCCCTTGTCGAGCACGAAGAACACGCAAGCGCTACGCAGCGCGTCGACTGCCTCATAAGTGACCTGGCGCGGGTCACCCGCGCCGATGCCGATCAACAACAGGTCTTTCATTGCCCTGCCCTTTGCGGGAACCAGCAGCCATTGTCAGGCGGCCACCGGTATTTGGCAAAGCGACGGCTTAGAAGATCGAGAAGTTGTAGCTGACAATGACCCGTGTTTCATCCATGTCACGTGCCCACTTTTCATAGTTGCTGCGGTAAGTGGAATTACGCAGGCGCACGCTGACATCCTTGAAAGTGCCACTTTGCACTTGGTACTTGAACTCAGTGTCGCGTTCCCATTCCTTACCTTCGGCACTGCTGCCCGGCACCTTGATGGAGTCGCCATTGATATAACGGGTGAAGAAGGTCAGGCCAGGCACCCCCAGTGCCTTGAAGTCGTAGTCATAGCGCACTTGCCAGGAACGCTCCTGGGCGGCGGCGAAGTCGTTGACCTGGGCATAGTTGACCAGGTATGGGTTGCTGCCATCCAGATACGGCATGGCGCTGTCGCCATACATGCGCTGCCAGCCGGCACTCACCTTGTGGCCACCCAGGCTGTAGCCAAGCATGCCGCTGAACGCGCGGTGGTCGATTGCGCCGGCACGGGCATTGCCGATGTCATCGCTCTTGATCAGGCGCAGGTCGGCAGACAGGCTACCCACTGCCAGCGGCTGGCTGGCCACCAGGCCGAGGAAGTGCTGGCGATAGATGTTTTCCAGCTTGGCGACCTGGTACTGGGCGCTGATCCGCTCGTTGAAACGGTAATCGACACCGGCCAGGTCGAAGTGGTCGGCTTCGGTATCGCAGGCATAGCGCTTGTTCTTGCAGTGCACGCGAATGTCCTGGCGGTCGGTAGAGTCCCGAGCGGTATATTTGTCCAGCCGCGCCACGGTGAACTTCAGGTTGCGCAATTCTTCGGAGGTGAGCATGGCGCCGTGGAACATGGTCGGCAGCAGGCGGCCATCGTTGTACTTGAGCAACGGCACATCCGGCATCATCGAACCGTACTTGAGCACGGTGTTGGAAACCTTGACCTTGGCCGCCAGGCCCATCTTCGCGTACTGGTCGGCAGAGCCGCGCGGATCATGCCCGGAAGACGGCAGCAAACCACTGTTACTGTCGGCAGGGCTGGAATCCAGTTTGAAGCCGAACATGCCCAGCGCATCAACACCAAAGCCTACCGGCCCTTGCGTATAACCCGACTGCACATTGAGGATGAAGCCTTGTGCCCATTCTTCGCGCTTGGACGCGCCCTGGCTGGAACTGCTGTGGCCGTCCCGGAAATCCCGGTTGAAATAGACATTGCGTGCTTCGACCTTGGCACTACTGTCTTCAAGAAAACCGGCGGCCTGGGCGTTGACGCCGGCACACAACAGGAACAGGCCGGCAACACGACGCCCAGGGGCGTGAGGGAAAGGGGCAAACATGCGAGAGAACATCCAGAATGAAGACAAGTTAACAACCTGTGGCGCGCGTTGGCCACGGTACTGCGGGAGCCGAACAATAGCCGACCATCATCTGAAATGATCGCGCAAAGGCTCTGGAACGGGCCATTGGACCATGGTCTAAGCACCTTGAGGGGCAGCCGGAAAAAAGCCGTGAAATAGCGCACGCAAAACTAGGAAAGTTCCCGTATTACTTATAAAAAGTTAGCGGTTTACCCAGTACCCATGAATGACTACACTCGATATCAGCGAACAGCAAATCCCACCCGCGTGGCCGGCGTTTTACGCTTATTCAATGTTCGTCACGCCCTGCCACGACTGACGTACAGGAGTGATTACAGTGTCCAGACTTGCAGAGTTTCGTGCTGCCGAAAAAGCGCTCCAGGAACAGATGGCGCAACTGGAAGCGTTGAAAAAGGATGCCGGCCTCAAACGCGAAATCGAATTCGAGCAGAAACTAGTCGGCCTGATGAAAAGCTATGACAAGAGCCTGCGCGATATCATCGCCATCCTCGACCCCAAGGCAGTAGCCCGCGCTTCCAGCGCAGCGCCCAAGCAACAACGCCGCCCGCGCGTGGTAAAGGTGTACCAGAACCCACACACCGGCGAGCGAATCGAGACCAAAGGCGGCAACCACCGCGGCCTCAAGGCCTGGAAAGAACAGTACGGGGCCGCCACCGTGGAAAGCTGGGTACGCTGATGAAACGTCCACACCTGCTTCACACTTTTTTCACAAAGGCTGGCTCAGTATCGAGACAGCTAAAGGACTAGCGACCCCATCACGCGCCCGCACATGCGGGCCTCTAATTCCAGCGCCCTGCCTTGTGCAGGGCGCTTTCATTTGCGCAATCGGCGCACTGCCGTATCATGGCCAGCCTGTCTGTTTTGCCGGCGCCCTGCGCCCGGCCCCGTCTCAGGAGTTCCCATGAGCCTGCACGATCTGCAAACCCTGCCTGGCGTCACCGCGCAACCTGACGCCGCCACCGCCCAGTTCGTCTTCAACCACACCATGCTGCGGGTGAAGGACATCGAGAAGTCGCTGGACTTCTACACCCGCGTCCTGGGCTTCCGCCTGGTCGACAAGCGTGACTTCCCAGAAGCCGCGTTCAGCCTTTACTTCCTGGCCTTGGTCGATCCGGCGCAGATTCCCGCCGATGACACCGCACGCCACCAATGGATGAAGTCGATCCCTGGCGTGCTGGAGCTGACCCACAACCACGGCACCGAAAACGATGCCGAGTTTGCCTACCACAACGGCAACACCGACCCGCGCGGTTTTGGCCACATCTGCATTTCGGTGCCCGACGTACGCGCCGCTTGCGCGCGCTTCGAAGCACTGGATGTACCGTTCCAGAAACGCCTGCAGGATGGGCGTATGAACCACCTGGCGTTCGTCAAGGACCCGGACGGTTACTGGGTCGAAGTGATCCAGCCAACCGAACTCAAAGGGTAAGCGTTCGTCGCGGCTCGCTCGTCGGGCCGGGAACTCCCGGCCCCTTGCTGTGGTATATGAAGGTAACCGCTTCACATGCCACAGCGAGGTAAGGACGATGCAATCTCTTCACTGTGAATACCGCGAGCACACCATCACCGCCAGCGTGATGCCCCATCCTGACTCCCCCCTGCCCTATGCCGCCGGCTGCCTGATCACCACACCCGACGGGCACACCAGCAAGCGTCTGTCGATGCCGATGCAGTTTTTCTCCGACCTTGAAAATGCTCAGCATGTGTCGCTGGCCCATGGCCGGGCGTTGGTCGACCATCAGTTGGATGACGGGCACAAGGTGTTCTGACCCTGTCTTATCCTGTACTGGCCCTTTCGCGGCTAAAGCTGCGAAAGGGCCAGTACAGCAATAATCAGATATCCCGGGCGTACGCCACCGCAGCGTCTACCTGCGCCCGCGTCGGCCTTACCCCGGTGTACAGCACAAACTGCTCCAGCGCCTGCAGCGCAATGACCTCCAGCCCAGTGATCACCGGCTTGCCCAACGCTTGGGCCTGGCGGATCAGCGGCGTTTGCGCCGGCATCGCTACCACATCGAATACCCGCTCCGCTGCCGCAATGGCCTGCTCGGAAAACGCCAGCACATCTGCCTCTGGCCCGCCCGCCATACCGATCGGTGTCACGTTCACCAGCATTGGCGGGCAGATGTCGCCCAGCTGTGGCAACCAGCGGTAACCGCACACATCCGCCAGCTGCCGCCCGGCCTGCTCGTTGCGCGCAACGATGATGCCTTCGGCAAACCCGGCATCGCGCAGGGCACTGGCCACGGCCTTGGCCATCCCCCCACTGCCACGCAGGGCAAACGCGGTGCCTGGGTCGACCTGGTGCTGCGCCAGCAACTGACGCACAGCCAGGTAATCGGTGTTGTAAGCCTTCAAGTGGCCATTGCTGTTGACCAGGGTATTGACCGATTCAATGGCTTGCGCTGACGGGTCGATTTCATCGACCAAGGCCATGCAGGCCTCCTTGTATGGCATCGACACCCCACAGCCGCGAATACCCAGCGCGCGGATACCCGCCACCGCCGCCGGCAGGTCATCGGTGCGCATGGCCTTGTAGTAAAAGTCCAAACCCAGCTGCTGGTAGAGGTGGTTGTGAAAGCGCACGCCGAAGGTACCAGGGCGGCCGGCCAAGGAAATGCACAGCACGGTATCTCTGCTGGGAGTTGTCGACATAACCTGCTCCATAGTCATAACTGAAACGTTTGTTCAGCGTAACAGAGGCAACCACTGGTCGTCCCTTACACAACCTTTACCGTTCCCCTGTGCTCAGCTGACGGAGACTGGAGTCATAGTAATAAGGCCCCAAGCGTGGGGTTTTCCTGCGAGGTTGTTTTATGAACCGTCACATTCCCGGAATCGCCCTGCTGGTCGGTGCCTTGGCCATCAGCGGGCCTGCTGCAGCCCACGGCGGTTATGGCCATGGCGGCGGTGGTTGGTATGGGCCAGGCCCCCTGCTAGGTGCTGCCGTGGTCGGTGCCGTGGTTGGGGCGACGGTTTATGGCGGGCGTGACCGCACCGTGTACGTCGAACGCCAGCCAGTCTATTACGCGCCTCCCCCGGTGTACGTGCAACCGCCACCACAGCCGGTGTACTACCAGCCGTACTACGCACCCGCGCCACCGCCCCCAGGCTACCGCCCTTATTACGGCCCGCCACCGGTGTACTACGGCCCGCCACGCTGGTAACGGTTGATAGAACTAATGACCACTATCGAGGAAGTTGATTTCAAAGCGTTCCGGCTGCTGCGTATGGTAGAGCCATGTTTCACAGGAGGTCCTCATGGCCACTATTCAGATCATGTCCGTTGTCGGTAGCGCCGTCCCCGTTTCACTGCGTGAACAGGGCCTGTTGGCATGCTGGTACCTGGTGCGTAACGGTGAGGCCGTGAGCGGCCCGATGCCGACGCTTGCCTCGGCCCAGGCCCTGGTTGAGCAGTTGCAACCCGGCACCCTGGTCGCCTGACCCGAATTTGTTGTGCGTTGCTCCCTACGCCCTTGTGCCCGCCAATCTGGCGGGCTTTTTTTTGCTTGGGCCACCCTCAGGGATGAGGGCTGCGACCAGACTGGTTGGTCAGGGCCATGACCTTGCCTTGCAGCCGCCCCACGGTCATCACCAGTTCGTTTCGCTCCTTGGCGAGCTGATCAGCTTTAGCCTCTGCCTCTCTTCGGGCGTCCCGTTCGATGTCCAGCAGTTCTGTCAGGCGGTGGATGACCGCAATATCCGCACTGTCCATCGCGCGGTCGACCGCATCCCTGGACAACCACTTGCGCAGCCACAGAAATGCACCCAGCAAAACAGTACCCGTACCGCTCAGCCAAGTGACTGTGCCCGGGCCGAGGTCGGTCGGATCCATGTGAACCTCATTACAGATGATGATGTGATAAGCCTTGGAGAAAATTGCCTCGGTGGCTTTCCTTGTTCGCCCATTTAATTTAGCCTACAGCTAACATTGCCACAAGGGCCAATTTAGCCATGCGCATATTTAGCAGCCAGCTAAACACTGGCATGCTTCACCCCATGGATATTTACGAAATTCGCAAGCTCAACCTGATCAAGCTGATCGGTAGCCAGAGGAAAGGATCCTGCGCAGAGCGCTGGGGGATGGCGCCTGCCCATCTGAGCCAGATCCTTTCCGACAAGACCGCGAAGAACCTGGGTGATGACGTGGCCCGTCGCATCGAGGGCATCGAAGGTTTGCCACGGGGTTGGTTCGATGCGGTGACGCCAGGCGAGCACACGCAAGTTGGCGTCGAGGTGGCTGACAGCAAGCTTTCTGCAGCCGACCTGGTCAAGCAGATGCTGGCAAGAAGCGGTAAAGGTATCCCCGAAGAAACCCGGCAACGGTTGCTGGCCGCTGCGCAAGAGCCAGCAGATACCCCACTGGTGAAGGCTGAGCGGGTTCGCCCTGGCCTGGTCGGTGATGAAGTGTGGATTGCCCATTACGACGTGCGGGCAGCCATGGGTGGCGGCCAGATCCCCCACGATTACCCCGAGATGTTCAAGGACATTCGCGTCAGCCCCAGCCACCTGCGCGAACTGGGCGTAGCGTTCAGTGAGCACCACCATCTGAAAATGGTAACGGGCTGGGGCCAGTCGATGGAGCCAACCATCAAGCACCGCGACCCGCTGATCGTCGATGTCAGCATCCGCGAGTTCGTTGGCGATGGCATCTATTTCTTCTCCTGGGGCGACCACATCTACATCAAGCGGCTGCAAATCGCGGATGAGGAGCATTTCGAGATGATCTCCGACAACTCGCGACACAAAGACCGCATGATTCGCCAGGAAGAGACTTACATACAGGCCAGGGTGCTACTGGTGTGGAATGCCCACCTTGTGTAAAGCGAAGCCCGCCCTCCACGGCGGGCTTTTTCTGATGCTCAGAAAGGTGCCGCCTCCTCGACCTGCTGCTCGCTGTCCTGCTCAACCAAGAAATCGTCACGCTCTTCCACGCTGCTGCGCTCCCAGCGCACTGTCACACTCTCGTCATCGTTGAAGGTCAGGTCCAGTTCGGGTGTTTCCGACAGCAGGCCCATTACCTCCTCCCACTCCCTGTCACCGTCAGTATCCAGGCGATGCACCACAACCCAGCGCTGAGTCTGCGCAAGCGGGTGGTTGATCATTGACGACACCCGCAGGCTAAGCCGCTCTATTCCGGTCATCTCCTGGCGCAGCTGGGGCTCTGACTTCATGTGCTTGGACATATTCCCATCCTGAAGGCTGTATGTTTGTACAGTATTAAAGGAAAGCTTATCTCACTGCCAAATCCAGCGTAAAGCCCCATTGCGGAAAAATTTCGCCCGCGGGTAATTATTCTTCAAGCGAAATTTATTTAGCCAAAAGCTATTGACTGATATTTAGCTTATGGCTAACTTTGGCGTCGGCAACCACTTCCCGGTCGCCAGATCACTCCACCATTCAACCCCAGCTTTTTCTAAGGAGCAGCCCCATGGCCGTAGACATCAGCAAGCTCACCATTGCCACCCCGATAGCGGTTTCCTCAACCAATCCGGTTGCCCTGGAAGTCAACAGCGCCGAAGCAATTGCCCGCTTCCCGAGCATCGTGAAGGTGCTCAGCGATGGTTCGATCCAGTTTTCAGCCCCCACCAAAGGGGCTTCGAGCAAAAGCACTCACAGGACCCGCTGCGAGTGGACAGAAACGGAAGACTGGACGCTGGCCAGCGCCCAGGATCACTGGAATCGCCAGACAATGACGCTGACCAAGGTAAACGCGGCGCAGAAGGTGGTCATCGCCCAGATGCACGTGCGTGGGGATGACAGCCCGCCGGTGAAAGTGTTCTGGAACAAGGGCAACATCACCCTGGGCTTTCGACGCACCTACAACCAGACAGACCCTGTGAACTCAACGGTTTTGAAGGGGGTGCCGCTAGGGGAGAAGTTCAACATCAGCATCCACACCACGGCTGACGGCGTGGTCAATGTGACAGCCAAATGCAATGGGGTATCCGGCACATCGGGCGATTTACAGCTCGACAGTACCTGGGCTTCACGCCTGTTCGAGTTCCACGGCGGGGTCTACAACCAGGTCGACTACACCGCTGCAACGCCCGCCGACGAAGGCTCGATCTGCATCATCAGCGAGCTCTCGCTCATCCATCGCTGAGCGCCGAGCGCCGGCAAGACATTCCGATGCGCCTCCCCCATCACACGGGTTGCATCGGGATGCCAGCCATCCCTCAGTTCATGGCGGATAGCCGTGACACGCCACGCCATTGATTAGTCTCGATGAGTCATATTGTTGCCTTCCCGCTCTCAGACTAATAATTAGATATCTGCCTGGGGAGGCGCGTGACATGCAACCAAGATTCGTTATCGTTCCTGCTGTGCCGGTGGAAGGCGAGTCCTTCCGCATCGGCAACCGGTTCTACGCCGCGACCACTTCGGGCGGCTTCGACCTCTACGACAACCAGGAAAAACAACGGCTCAAGCACGGCTTTATAAACAAGTCACAAGCTGCGGCTGCGTGCGACCTGATGAACAGCGAATCACGCAATCCGCTAGAACTGTTCCCGATACTGCGTACAGATTGATACGCCTGCAGCCTGGAACATGGCCGCGCCGGTCGGCCATTCAGTCAGGGGCTCGCAAAACAGCCCCACGCGCCTCTGCGGGCCCAGTACTTCATTGTTTGCCGTTCGGCACCGTCATCAAGCTACCAACGATGAGTACGGCAGCAGGTCCGATGAGCCAACTGACGCTCGTTCCTGGGCTGACAACCGGCACGATAACAGTCACTGTGAACAGGGCCATGCCTGACCAGAACCGCCTCTGTGGTGTAAGCCACGCTCGAATCCTTTCCAGCCCTCTGCCCATTCTCGCTCTCCTTATCTGTGGGTGGCGAAGCATAACCTTGCCTTTGTTTGTCAGCCAGACGCTTCGCCACCACACTGAATCGGCGATCAGCCAGAACAAGACGGCTTCACACCGCCGCGCTGCGCTCGCGCAGATCAATGTTCAATATACGGTCGTTATCGCTGTAGTCGACCGGACAATCAATCACGTGCACCCCTGGGTTGGAGACACAGTGGTCAAGCAGCGGAATCAACGAGTCGGCACTTTCTACGCGATACCCATTGGCGCCATAAGCTTCGGCGTATTTGACGAAGTCCGGGTTGCCGTAGTCCAGGCCGAAATCGGTGAAGCCCATGTTGGCCTGCTTCCAGCGGATCATGCCATAGCCGTCGTCACGCAGGATCACCACGGTGATGTGCATGCCCAGACGTACCGCCGTTTCCAGCTCCTGGCTGTTCATCATGAAGCCACCGTCACCGCACACCGAAATCACCGGGCGGTCCGGGTGCACCAGGTGCGCGGCCATCGCCGATGGCAAGCCGGCGCCCATGGTCGCCAGGGCGTTGTCCAGCAGCACGGTGTTGGGCTTGTGCGCCTTGTAGTTACGGGCGAACCAGATCTTGTAGATGCCGTTGTCCAGGGCAACGATGCCTTCGGACGGCAGTACACGACGGATGTCGGCCACCAGGCGCTGCGGGTAGACCGGGAAGCGGTTATCGTCGGCACCTTCGGCGATCTGTGCTTCGTTGGCTTCACGAATGGCCATCAGGCGGGTGAAGTCCCAGTGCGACGTGTCGTTCAGCGCTTCGCTGATCTGCCACACAGCGTTGGCAATGTCGCCGATCACTTCAACCTGCGGGAAGTACACGGCATCGACTTCAGCGGAGCGGAAGTTGATGTGGATGACCTCGGTGCCGCCACGGACCATGAAGAATGGCGGCTTCTCGATCACGTCGTGGCCGATGTTGATGATCAGGTCGGCCGCTTCGACGGCGCGGTGAACGAAGTCACCCGACGACAGCGCGGCGTTGCCCAGGAAGCGCGGGTGGCGCTCGTCGACCACACCTTTACCCATCTGGGTGGTGATGAACGGGATGCCGGTCTTGTCGATCAGTTGCTTGAGGACCTTGGCGGTCATCTTGCGGTTGGCGCCTGCGCCGATCACCAGGATCGGGTTACGGGCGTTCAGCAGTTTCTCGACGGCTGCTTCGATGGCCACGTGCTCGGCCAGCGGGCGGCGGTGCAGGCTGCGCGGGATCGGCAGTGCATCAGTCTGCTCGGCGGCGATGTCTTCTGGCAGTTCCAGGTGTACCGCCCCCGGCTTTTCTTCTTCGGCCAGGCGGAAGGCTTCGCGCATGCGCGACGGGATGTTGTCGGCCGAGGCGAACTGGTGGGTGTACTTGGTGATGGGGTCCATCATGCCGCACACGTCAATGATCTGGAAGCGGCCCTGCTTGGACTTCTTGATCGGCTTCTGCCCGGTGATCATCATCATCGGCATGCCGCCCAGGTAGGCATAGGCGCTGGCGGTGACCAGGTTGGTGGCGCCAGGGCCGAGGGTCGACAGGCTGACGCCGGTCTTGCCGGTCAGGCGGCCGTAGGTGGCAGCCATGAAACCTGCAGACTGCTCGTGACGGGTCAGTACCAGCTTGATCTTCGACTTGCGCAGGGATTCGAGCAGGTCGAGGTTTTCCTC
>Ga0207655_1000305_pt1 | contig 73826 bp, 75 predicted proteins | sample KBSM44metaG_FD_184398 | JGI IMG/M metagenome (GOLD analysis project Ga0207655, IMG submission 184398) | Miscanthus rhizosphere microbial communities from Kellogg Biological Station, Michigan, USA - KBS M4-4 metaG (SPAdes) (version 2) | ecosystem: Host-associated > Plants > Roots > Rhizosphere >... | reverse complement strand
ATGGACAATGCCAATACAAAGCTGGAATTTGACATTGTCACAGTTGGCGATTTATTTTGAAGGCCGCCTCGATAAAGTGATGACGTTGTAGTGATTTTTAACGTGACACAGAATTATGAATGCTCTCGACTAAATGGTTTGTCATCGATAATTACGATGCTTCACGTTCTGCAAGTTTGGAGTTACTGGCATAAGGGACTTTTCCAGAAGGTACAACCTTTGCTGCTGCGATCAAATGCACATCCTGATCTTCAAAGAAAATGTGTGGTTTAAACGCTTTTAGAACTTTTTTCTCTACACCGCCAAGAAAAAAAACCTCATCAACATATACTCCCAGTTTCTCAGCGTTTTAATGACGCGCATTTCCGAAGGGCTGTTTCGGGCCTTCACCAACGCAATGCAAACAGGCGAATATTAAACGTAGGTCTGTAATCGATCCTAAAGTTTGACTATTTTTTTAGCAGAATGGCAGAAGCAGGGGTATTCCTTCCTAGCCTCTACCAACCCTAATTCTGCTACAGCTACAGCTACAGCTACAGCATACTACCAGTATTTTACGCACTAAAAAGATAATTAGTTTGATACAGATTGCCAAATCTTACCAAATTCTAACTGGTAGCTACCGATAGTAGATTTATCTGAGTTTCGCCGAATATACCCATTTTTTAAAATCCATCAGAAAAAGCTTTTTGGTTGAGTGTGTTAAATAGCGGGATAACCTCTTTCAACCCCGTCATGGAATTTGAACGTATTTTTTGAATGGAATTTAGCTTCCTCATAAATTCCATTTGGAGGTCATCTGGCGGACAGATAATTGGGAAATCTTCAATATGTTCCTTATTTAGTTGTCTTTTATCTATTCCACCAACACAAACCTCACGAATATGTTCACGATATTCATTCGAAGTCAAAATATATACAATAAATTCATGCAAAATCCCTGGTTTTAGTCTTATTAAATAAACATGACCATTGACATTTGCACTGTTGTCTTTTCCCAAAAACAAAGCTGCACGACCAAGGCTACTGTTTTCTGTATTGAACCGCCCCGTTTTAGTCATCAATATATCTTTATTTTTTAAACTGCTTTTTTTTAGGCTACTATGGGTTTTTTCATCAATGTACGCGACATCATCTAGCCTAATATCATTTTTCCAAACATTTTGGCTTCTAAAAAATGTAATACCTTTATCAACATAAACCTTGCTCCCACCTTTAGGTGTAGAACCACTAGCTATTTTTACAGAGAGTTCTTTTAAAGGTTTTACCTTCCACCCCTTTGGATTGGACACAGGATCGCCAAACATCTCCAAAAACGTAGCACGTAAAAAATCATCAGCCAGTTTGATGGCTTGTTCGCGTTTTTGGCGTATAGCATCAGCTTTATCAAGAATGCTTGCGATACGCTTTTGTTCTTCTAATGGAGGAAGGGGAATTTCGAGTTCACGTAAATTTCCAAGTGATATGAATTTCTGGGTTCCCCCCCTTTCTTTTCGTTTTAACTGACGTTCAGCTAATGAGCTGTTGAGGAAGTGATATATATACTTATTAAAGACACAGTCATTTGAACACTTAAATAGCGCCACATTTTTTATTGAAAACTCTCTTGTCTTATTAACAATTACAGGATTTCCAATTGTCCCAATCATTGCGTATAGGATATCACCATTATCTACCTTGGAACGTTTCGATATTGACAGATGATCCTCTTCACTAATAAAACTACAGGTAGAAAAGTCTAAAAACCCACCTATCAAATTTTTAGAGGTTACAAGAGGAATCCCTTCTGAGACAGGCTTAGGAGAATCATGTGTTCCATCTCTCACATCCATGCAATCCTGAGCTTTCACCCAGCGCCAATTGGCTGGCAAAGAATCATTCCATCCATGTTTAGTCACAGCATACCCTCCAGTTCACCCAGATCCGCCAGAATCTCTTTCTCTAAGTCCTTCAGACGCTTCAGTATCACCTTCGGATCTTCATACTCCTTGGCCTGATACACTACCTCTTTATAACTATTGATAGAGAGGTCGTATTTCTGCGCCGCAATATCCCCTTTCGGCACCACAAACGCCACCTGTGTGCGGTCTTTGAAATCAACACCAGCATCAATCCCTTCCGGGTACTTCTGCTTCAGCAACGAAGCAAATTTCTCACCCATAAAGTTATCTACCGGCAAACCACGTAAAGCACGGTAGTGCTTCCAGCTCGCCAGCAAATGCGGCAGATCGTTGTCTTTTATCGGGTTACGCTTGTCATCTAGGCTGTAGCCGTCATTGTGCAGATCGTAGAACCAGACCTCATCCGTCTGACCACCTTTGGTAAAAATCAGGATCGCCGTCACCACTCCCGCGTAAGGTTTAAATACGCCGGAAGGAAGGTTGATCACCGCTTCCAGTTGGTTATTTTCGACCAGTGCCTGACGCAGAGACTGATGCGCCTTGCTGGAGCCAAATAGCACGCCCTGTGGCACAATGGTCGCACTGCGTCCGCCCACTTTCAGCATTTGCAGAATCCGCGCCAGGAACAGTAGCTCGGTTTTCTTGGTTTTCACCATTGCCGACAGCGTGGAGTCGATATCTTCCTCATCCAGTGAACCGGTAAACGGCGGGTTCGCCAGGATCAAGTTAAAGGCGTTTTTGCTGGCCTGTGGAAAGTTGGTGCTGAAGCTCTGGCTCATGGTGTCCTGATAGTGGATATCCGGCTCTTCCACGCCGTGCATAATCAGGTTCATCGCGGCAATACGCAGCATGGTGGTATCGAAGTCGTAGCCATGGAACATATTGTTATCCACATGGTCACGCCACGGCGTCAGCAGATCGCCAGTAAAGATTTTTTGCTCTTCCAGCTCACCGCGTTCGTTGCTGCCAATCTCGGTATGAATGGATTCCAGCGAGCTGTATTTTTCCAGCAGATATTCATAGCTGGCTGCCAGAAAACCACCAGTGCCACAGGCCGGATCGCAAATCGTTTCACCACGGGCCGGGTTAGGTTCCATCATCTCAACCATGGTACGGATGATGTGACGCGGGGTGCGGAACTGGCCGTTGATTCCGGCGGTAGTCAGCTTGCTTAACAGGTATTCGTAAAGGTCGCCTTTGGTGTCGCCACGATCCAGCGGCAGGTTTTTAATGACCTCTACCGCTTTGGTCAGCAACGAAGGCTTGACGATCTCCAGTCGGGCATCTTTCATAAAGTTGCCCAGCAGCGTGGCCTTCGTTTTATCCGCCTGCCCAAGCTGACGGAAATGCTGGAATACGCCATCGCGCACCACTTCCATCATCTCATCCGAGCCAAGGTTGCTATAGTGACTGAAACGGAACTCCTGCTGTTCTGGCGTAAAGCGCGGTTTAAAATCAATACCCGCGATTTGTTTACGCTTCTCGTCTCGCTGTTCCTGGGTATCCAGCATCCGGGAGTACATCAGGTAAGTGATTTGTTCGATTACGGTCAGAGGGTTAGTGATGCCACCTACCCAGAAATCTTCCCATAGTCCGTCGATTCTACTTTTTAAGTCACCGGTAATCATTGTTAACGTCTATACCCTGTTAAAATACAAAAGCCCCGCTGCCGGGGCTTAACATGTGTGTATTATACCGTCGCTGCGTCGGTCACAACACCTAACTCTTCGACTATCTTTTGCAATCGGGCTATTTGTGCCACGTCTGGGAATACGCCCGCGACGCCACCTTGGTGAATATGCGTGAATGGCTGTTCAAAGAGTTGCTTCATCTCGATAGTGCCGCAATCACGGATATGATTTTTCAGCAGCGAGAGGAAACGCAATTGCGGGCTGCTCAGGCTGTTATCGGCAGCGAATTGTGAAAAACGCACCTCCACCGCGTCGCTGTCCATCCCGATGATAGTACGCAAAAGTTTATCCAGGCTGGCGGTTGCCTGCGGATAGAACTCTTTCAACGCACGAATATCAACGTTGGGGTTCTGGATCAGTACCAGCTTCGCCAGTTCATCCAGCTCGTTTTGCGTGACTGGCTCGCCGTTGCGGATTTTCTTCAGTACCGGATTTTGCTGGAACAGCGGCTCCAGCGCCCCCTGAACCTGCTGGCGATAGAGCTTGAAATCAATCGAGCGGATATTAGTTTTGCGGGTCTCTGTCTGGATCAGGTTCGCATCTTCGGTAATATCCACCTGTATCGAACCAAATTTCGGTGTCGCGTCTTTTTCCATCAGGTGCATGATACCGCGCAGATGAATACGGATATCCTCCAGCTCTTCCAGGCTGGCTTGCTTCCACCAGCCTAAATCACGAAGCTGATTAATCCGTTGTCCCTGTTGCTGCACCTGAGTCAGATGCGGCGGCAGACGTTCCACTTTCTCGATGATGACCGGCCAGAGCACATCCAGTTCTTCCGGGTTGGTATAACGGGCAGTTTGCGCTGCCAGAATATCCATATCAAAATGCATGGCATCGCTCTGCCCGCGCACATCCAGCCACTGCATCAGCGGGGCCAGGACAGATAGTAGATCCTGCTGTGTTTTCGGGGAAAGCTGGCGGAGTACTTTTTCATCGCTGTACTGTGCTTTTTGCTGCCACTTCTCTTGCACGGCAATCGACTTTTCATCCAACGCGTTGATCTGCTCACGGAGCTGGTGAGCGACTAAATCCACCGCCTGTTTGTCGAACTTACGCTGCGCAGCGGCTCCTAGCGCGATCCACGCCTCGAAGCGTTTTTGCGCCAGCGATTTTGTCGCTGTGACTTCGGCCTCTTCGGTATGCAGCTCGTGATACTCAAAATTGCCCCAGTGATCGAAGATGCGGAATTTCTGTTTATCCAGCGGTTTGCCGTTTTCATCGTTGCCGTATAGCCCCGAACAGAGGCGTGTACCACGGCCAATCATCTGCCAGAACTTCACTTTTGATTTGACCGGTTTGGCAAAGACCAGATTCACAATTTCCGGGACATCAATGCCGGTATCGAGCATGTCAACAGAGATAGCGATGGTCAGCTCTTTGTTGGTGCTTTCATCCAGCCCTTTAAAATCGTCAATCAGTTGTTCGGCGCGGGGATCGTAGTTGTCGATGACCTGGCAGAAGCGTCCGGCAAACTGCGGGTACATGTCGTCGAACAATTCATTCAACAACAGTGCGTGTTTGTGGTTACGGGCGAAAATGATGGTTTTACCTGGCAGTTGGCCGTCCCGATCTTTCAGGCCATTTTCCATCAGGTTACGCAGGATATAGCGGTTGGTGTCCTTGTTATAGATCGCCTCATCCAGCGCCTTGCCATCAAATTCTAGCGTATTGGGATCTATACCCTGTTCTTCCAGCTCGCGGATTTGTGCGTCGCTTAATTTCTCCCGTTTGATACCGTCGCGTAGGAATTCTGTGGTGTGCGTGACAACCTCATAGGGAACCAGGTTGTTATCGGCGATGGCATCTTCCAGGCTGTAGTTGGCGGTAGGGATACGTCCTTCACAACCAAACAGGCCGAAAGTCGTTTTACTCACCATGTCGATCGGCGTGGCCGTCAGGCCAATCTGGAGGGCATCAAAATACTTAAACAGATCGCCGTAGACGTTGTAGATAGAGCGGTGGGATTCATCGGCGATGATCAGATCGAAATAACCAACATCGAAATGGTCCATGATTTTCATCATACCGGGATAGGTAGCGATGTAGATTCTGGCATTTTGCCTGTCTGCTTTTTTCGATTTCCCAACTACATACAACGGCTCATTGGTGAATTGATTAAAGGCATTTGCCGCCTGTTTACGTAGCTCTTTGCGGTCACAAAGAAACAGGACGCGTTTTACCCAGCGGGCATCAATCATCAGTTTGCTTAGTGCAATCGCTACGCGGGTTTTGCCTGTACCAGTAGCCTGAACAATTAACGATTGCCGGTACTTGTTGGTAAACCGTTCGCTGACGCGGGCAATGGTTTCAAGCTGATACAAACGTCCGGCAACGGCCTTACCTTCGTGATCTTTAACATGCGTCACACTGTTCAGCGGTAGACGGGTTTCACGCTGCTGAATAAGGTATTGCAGGCTTTCCTTGCTGTAGAAGCCAAATACCCGACGCGGAGGGTAACCATGAGTTTTATGGTCGTCCCACAGCCAGATATCGTAGCCGTTTGTGTAGAAGATGACCGGACGCTGACCATATTCTTTTTCCAGCCAGTCTGCATACAATCGGGCCTGAATTCGTCCTTGTTCGGCATTGACGCTGGTTTTTTTTGCTTCCACCACCGCCAGCGGTTTGTGTGCCTCATCCCACAAGACATAGTCCGCATAACCATCACCGGTTGCGGTAGGCTGCTCTTTAACTGGGTGTTCCTGTGTAACCTGCTCTGTATTATTAAGTTCTTCGCCTACATTCCAGTCAGCAGCAAGCAGGCGGGAGTCAATCAGGCGGCGGCGGGTTTCCGCTTCATCAATAGATAGGATATCGGCAACATGCTGGTTACGCGCTCTGGCTTCATTCAGGCGCTGAGTGAGGTGTTCGGCCTTTTCCTGCTCCTGCTGTAGTGCACGTTGTAACGCCAGTTCGCGCTCACGGCTTTCATCTTGAGCCCTGATTGCATCTTCTAGACGTTTTTCATCCGCACGACCTGAAGATTGCGTTAACGGAGGAAGAGAAAATTTGGGACAGTTATCAACATTTCCGTGGGCGTAGCGAACATACAGCCAAACTCCCAGTAAATACGCTTCCTTTAACAGCCAGTAAGTATCTTTAGCTTTGATACGTCCACCGTGCGCGGCGCGGTTACCGTGGATACGCAGTGCATCCATTTTCATGATGATGGCTTCCGGCATCATGCTGGTGAAGACATCGGCGCTCATTAAATCATACAGATTTGCTTTGATGCCTTCAGGCAGCCGCTCCTGCCGGTATAACCAACGCACCATCAATTCGGTGTAGTTGCGCAGTTTAACCAGACTGCTTTCTGGGTCGGAGTGAACGTAACGTTCCGCCATACACGCGAGGTCCGCCAGTTCCGGCCACTGGCTGCGCAACATTTCAAAATTGAGAGACTGCTCCATCAATCATCGCCTTATGTCGTCGATACAACAGGATTTCTGGAAATAATATCACACTAAATTGGCCGACGAAGTGAGCCGGATGGCATATGGGGGCTATGAATTGGCTGCCGTAACAACTTTAAAGAGATCAAGCATCTATTAATTACAGTCATTAGCGTGATTTTTTTATACCGTGGGCACAGAATAGCCCTAAATACAGTAACGGTTCAGGAGCATTTCACCTTTATGACTACTCTCGTTTTTTCCTATTCTCATGCGGATGAAGCACAACGCAATGAGCTAGAGAAACATCTGTCCCCGTTGAAGCGAATGGGGAAAATCACCACATGGCACGATCGCCGAATCGTTCCTGGGCAAGAGTTTGAACATCAGATCGACCACTATTTTTCGCAGGCAGATATTATCCTATTGCTAATTAGCAGTGATTTCATCGCTTCTGACTATTGTTATCAGGTGGAGATGACCAACGCACTGGAGCGGCATAAAAAAGGCGAGGCGGTGGTCATTCCGGTGATTTTAAGAGAGTGTGCCTGGCATCATTTGCCATTCGGCAGCATTATGGCGGCGACAATTGACGGTAAAGCCATAAGCAGGTTTGCCAGTCACGATGAGGGTTACGTTCAGGTCGCCGATGCTGTCTCCCGAGCCATTGCCAATTTGGAAGCGAAAAAGCCGCAGCAGATTGTGCACGCCCCAGCTCCGGCTAATCCGATGCTTCAGGCAATGGATACCGTCTTTACACCGCGTTCGAGTAATCTTTCTCTACCAAAGAGTTTTACTGACCTTGATAAAGATCGTGCCCGTCGCGAGGGTTTTGAGTATGTCGCTCGTTACTTTGCAAACTCGCTGGACGAACTCAAAAAGCGCAATGCAGGGCTAGACGTTGATTTCCACCGACCTGATAACGATTCCTTCACATGTGCCGTGTATATCAACGGTGGCAAGGTTGGTCAGTGCGGAATCTGGTGTGGCAGTCGTAATATGGGATTCGGGGATATCTGCTACAGTCAAAGCGGTGTGACTCGCAATAGTTGCAATGAAAGTCTTAGTGTTGCGGATAATGGGCAAATACTTGGGTTCCGTACCTTGATGGGATTGGGTTACAGCAATTCAAGGGATTCGTTGCTGACTAACGAAGGCATGGCAGAACATCTATGGGATATGTTCTTTAGCCCGATTCAACAGCGTAATCGATAAATGTAGTCCGTATCACTAAAACTGATACGGACGATGCTGATGATCAGCCAAAGCCCAACTCGGTTAAGGTAATGGCACAATCCTATATTCTGCCTCGGACAGCTATTCGTCGTATTTCTTGATAATGTTATCTGCATGATATAAAAATTGATGTTGGTTCCATTGAATATGGAATGCTGGTTTTAATTTATGCTCGGGACTCATAAATACGACAATACAACCATTCTTCCAGATCGCTTTTTAACCAACGGGAAGCTCTGCCCAGCTTGATCGGCTTCGGGAATAAGCCATCCTGTATTAGTTTGTAAAACCATTTATCGCTCAGCCCGGTAATCTGGGTAATGAATTTCATATCAATGAATTGATCTTCAAGTAGTGCAGGTTTTGTATACATGATGATGTGTTCCGGTTAAGGATGAATAACCGGAGCCGTTAGTAAATTGATTTTACTGCCAGCTCCTCCACATCAATGGCTTCTGTTGTAAAAATATGCAGGGGTGATAATCTCCTGCATTGAATACTTCGTTTACACGTTTCTTGGGCGGCCTAATCCACTTGGTGGCGGTACCTCATTACAGGCGTAAATATTCATGCCATTCTTTTGTTCCTGCTTGGCAAGGTAGCTGATGATATATCTCAAGCCATGGATATAATCGGTATCCCGATGGTTAATAGTTTTGTTGATGTCAGCTTTATAACTCTCCTTGTATTCACATCGATGATATTTACCTTCCCCTTGAGTTATTTCCTTCCAAAAAGCACCTATGCGTTCTGCTATCGGGAATGCTTTACGTATTTTTTGCCCATCCAGATACACAACCGAGTGAGAATGAAATCTACTGTCCTCACCATATTCAATCACCCAGAAAAATCCAGCTACACCTGTAAGCATACCTGTTTTAGTTCCACACACTTTTTGAGAGTTCCGGTTTTTTGATCCCTTCCCAATATCGATGCCAGGTTAAATCAGTGATTCCGGTCTTTTTGCAGACTTCGGATAAATTCCTCCGGAGTCTGATTATTTAACGATGAATGTGGTCTTTGCTGGTTATATTCCTGTCGCCAGCACTCGATCTTCTCCTGAGCATCTTCCAGTGACAGGAACCAGTGAACATTCAGACATTCATCACGCAGACTGCCGTTGAATGACTCGACCAGTGCATTGTCTGTGGGTTTTCCCGGCCGCGAAAAGTCCATCGTCACCTTATTTTCATACGCCCATCTGTCCAGCGATTTAGAGATAAATTCGCTGCCATTATCCGTCTGCAACCGGTGTGGCACACGCTGCTTCATTCGCTTCAGGCGCTCCATAACGGCAACCACATCATCTCCCCGCAGCCCCTGACCAACCTCTATCGCCAGGCATTCACGACTAAAATTATCCACTACAGTCAGGGCACGGATCCGACGTCCATTGAACAGATTATCAGCAACAAAATCCATGCTCCAGCACTGATCTACAGCACTGACTTCCGGACGGACGTGTCGGTGCCTGGCAGTGACATGCCGACGGGGACGTTTTGTCCGCAGATTCAGTCCTTCCAGACAATAAATTCGGTGTGTTTTCTTATGGTTTACTAACCAGCCTTCACGGCGCAAAAGAATATGAATACGCTGACAGCCATAGCGGACACGCGCCTCAGCAATCTCTCTTATCCGGTGAGTCAGGGCCCTGTCATCACGGCAGCTGCGATAGTTGTATACCGTGCGACTTTGCATCATCAAACGGCAACCACGGCGCAGACCAATACGATACGCGTCCAGTAGGTAAGTCACCGCTTCCCGCTTCTGGACGGGCCTCAGAACTTTTTTCGAATGACATCCTGGAGCATTTCCTTGTCCAGACTGAGGTCTGCCACCAGACGACGGAGTCGTTGGTTTTCATCCTCCATTTGCCGCAAACGACGCAGTTCCGTCACGCCCATCCCGCCAAATTTTTTCTTCCAGTTGTAAAAAGTGGCTTCAGAAATGCCCATCTTTCTGCACACTTCCTCCACTCTGGTGCCGGTTTCGGCCTGTTTCAGCGCAAATGCAATCTGTTCTTCGGTATAACGGGTCTTTTTCATGGCGATGTGCCTCTTTGTGAGATGAAAGAAAGACCGGATACTTCAGTTTAGACTGGTACTGTTTACAGGGGGGAGATCACGTGATCTGATCCTTTAACTCAGCAAAAGTTCGATTTATTCAACAAAGCCGTGGAAAATTAGAAATTTAATTAATTCTGACTTGTTTATTCTCTGAATAAATATATCGAAACTTATCACCATATATGGATTCAATATCCAGAATAAAATCCAACCTAGATGATTCTAACGTCGCTAACATTAACATCAGAGAATCAAGTGAACAGCTCTTATCTGTTCCCCTTGCCTCAATCAGAAACGTTTCGTCCCCAACTCTGAAGGAGTCATTTGGTCGTGGGCCACCAACGACGAAACACTTTGCATTTAGTCCAAGAGAGCTCACTGCACCAAGAAATACATTGTTATTGATAGGATTAACCTTTTTTCCATCGACAGTGACAGAAATGGCAGAAACAAATGCTGTTCCCATCCCATTATTGATGATGTAAACACCCGATTTGTTAATTCGGCCATCATTGGCAAAGTAGGCATTAACTCGTGGTTCGACAGAAATATGGTTGTGTCGAATTTGTTCCTTTCCTTGCCAGATTGTGAAAAAAAGAGAACCGATAGCAATAATAATTCCCGCTGATGCCAGAACTGTATCTCTATATTCTTTAAAAAACGCTCTTATATCCATAACCACCTTCCCTTTATTAATTTAACTAATCACTCACGCGATTAAGGATCCTTTCCAGGTATTCCTCGAGCTGATGTTTATGCAACAAGGCTCCAACGTCTCGCGCCCAGGATTCCCCCTCGCCGAGAATAGCCCGACTGTGAGTTGAAGCGTACAGATAGCGGGTATCATAAAGATTAATCAACGTCTGGTTCACCCCATCAACGCTACATTCAGGGTTTTTACGCTGTTGTTGCTCCAGCGCCCGGACAATACGAGCCTGATGTTCAGGATCTGACGGAAACTCCCTTTCATTCAGTTCACTGAGCACCAGAAACAGAGGCGGGATACCTTCTTCAATCGCCGCCTGAAGACGATAATGACCATCCAGGATCACAAACGATGCCAGCCCGGCAATGTACCAGACCAGCACAGGTGGTAACGTCCCCTCACGGCATTTTTTACGCCACCATTTTAGCCGCCCGGCATCGGTTTTTATCGAGTAACGCCCTAGCAGCAAATTACCGCCCCACCACCAGTCCACCAACCTGACTTTTTGCGGATCCGTTAAATCAGGGAAATCTTCGCCATAGAGAGTCCAATCACAGCCAATATTTCCCGTACTGGCTGGCGAATTAAAACACCAGTGTGCAACTGGTACAGTCTGTTGGCAGGAGTATGGCGCAGTACGGTTGACCAAATCCATTGGTCTCAATAACCAACGGCGCGCGGGTAACAATGGTTTAGGTGCATCCATCAGTTGCCGGGCAAAATAGCGACACCATTCACTTATCCATGTCTGCTTATTAACTGACTCCACATCATCCGATGTCACAGGAGGCAACAAGCTCTGCTGAGCTGGATGATCGGCATTAAATACCAGCCAAACGCCAGAATGATCTTTAAGCATTGAAGCCCAGAACAATGTCTCTCCCTGAAGCTGAAGCACCATACGCCCATGGTGACCACTTAGCATCTCCATCGCCTGGCCGGAGTGTTGCTCACCCCGGACCATTAACTCCAGTCCCTGCCAGGCGTTATTCCTATCAAGTAAATCTTTCCACCAATATTGCGCCATTTGCCATTCCCTGTGACTTATTTGCGAACAGTTTAAGGTAGCCAAAGAGCGTTACATAATGAAGAAATTTATCAAGCATGATTTCTCATTCGCATTGGCTTTGTTGAATAAATCGAACTTTTGCTGAGTTAAAGGATCAGATCACGCATCATCCGGCAACACTGGCCGTCCCATGGCAAAGCAGAAGTTTAAAGTCACCAACTGGCGCAATTACAACAAAGCCCTCATCAACCGCGGCTCCGTCACTTTCTGGCTTGATGACGAGGCTATTCAGGCCTGGTATGAGCCCGCCACACGCACATCGCGGGGACGGCCTCAGCGCTATTCTGATCTCGCCATCACCACCGTCCTGGTCGTTAAACGTGTATTCCGCCTGACCCTGCGGCCGCACAGGGCTTTATTGATTCCATTTTTGCCATGATGGATGTTCCTCTTAGCTGTCCGGATTACACCAGTGTCAGCAAGCGGGCAAAGTCGGTTAACGTCAGTTTTAAAACGCCCACCCGGGGTGAAATTGCGCATCTGGTGATTGATTCCACAGGGCTGAAAGCCTTCGGTGAAGGTGAGTGGAAAGTCAAAAAGCACGGCAAAGAGCGTCGTCGTATCTGGCGAAAACTGCATCTGGCTGTTGATGCGAGTACGCATGAAGTCATCTGCGCGGACCTGTCGCTGAACAACGTCACGGACGCTGAGGCTTTCCCGGGGCTTATCCGGCAGACCCACCGAAAAATCAGGTCAGCGGCGGCGGACGGTGCTTACGATACGCGACGATGTCATGACGAACTGCGTCGCAAGAGAATCAGCGCGCTCATTCCTCCCCGAAAGGGGGCGGGCTACTGGCCAGGTGAGTATGCAGACCGCAATCGTGCTGTTGCGAATCAACGGCTGAGCGGGAGCAATGCACGGTGGAAATGGACAACAGATGACAACCGTCGGTCGATAGCGGAAACGGCGATGTACAGAGTAAAGCAGTTGTTGGGTGGTTCGCTGACGTTGCGTGACTACGATGGTCAGGTTGCAGAGGCTCTGGCCATGGTGCGTGCGCTGAACAAAATGACGAAGGCAGGTATGCCAGAAAGCGTGCGTATTATCTGACAACTGCAACCGGCTACGAAGAAGCTTGCCCCAAATCTGATTTATTCAACAAAGCTTCATCATGTGCAAAACGTGCCAACACACAGCGGTGTTCGCATTCGATTTCGGCGCATTGATAATCAGTCCGGCCTGAAAAGGTCGGGGAGCTGATTATCGGATGATTACATTCTCCAGCATCAAAGCCTCGGGTTGAGTTGATAGGTATTTACGCGGCGAAGGATAACACCTGATTTTTGTATGTGAATAGCCGGAGGGCCAAAGTGTGATCCCTACACACCACTTATCCCACCAGTTCCACCCCATTCCCGTCCGGGTCGACGATCACCGCTTCGTAGTAGCCATCCCCGGTCATCCGCGGGCCGCTTTTCAAAATCCCTTCTGCGCGGGCCTTATCCGCCAACGCATCCACGGTCTGACGGTCGCCGACGTTGATGGCGATATGCGCCCAGCCGCAGAACTCGCGGTTCTCGGGGGCGTCTGGCAGGTTAGGGAGGGTCATCAACTCAATCGTTGGGCCATCAGCGAGGGTAATAAAATGCGAGGCAAAACCCGGTCGGTTTTTGCTGAGATACTTCTCGTTGGCTTTCCCGCCAAAATATCGCTGCCAGAAGGCGGCCTGTGCCTCCAGGTCGCGGGTCCACAGGGCTACGTGCGCAATCTTCATGGTTATCTCCTTGAATGCAATCTCTCGATTATGCATCCACTGACGCCGGGCCGATATCGCCCGCTGTTCAGGATGTGATCGCGATGGGGAGGAATGCTACTCTGCCTGTCCGCTAACTTCATTATGGATACCACGCGATGCTCACCGGCCTGAACCATCTCACGCTTGCGGTCACCGACCTTGCCCGCAGCATTGATTTTTATCAGCAGCAGTTGGGGCTGCGGCTGCATGCCCGTTGGAATAGCGGGGCGTATTTTAGCTGCGGAGCGCTGTGGCTGTGCCTGTCGGTCGATACGCAGGTGTCGGATAAGCGCGATTACACCCACTATGCCTTCAGCATTGCCGTCTCGGAATTTACAGGGTTCGTGGCACGTCTTGAAGCGCAAGGCGCGGTGATGTGGAAGGACAATAAAAGCGAAGGGGAGTCGTTCTATTTTCTCGATCCTGACGGCCATCGGCTGGAACTCCACGTCGGGGATTTAGCCCAGCGTGTGGCGGCCTGTCGCGAGAAACCCTATGCCGGGATGGTGTTTTTTGACTGAATAGTAAAGTTCATATCACCGTCGCCTTCATCCCCTCAGTCGACTCAGGCTTGGCAAACATATAGCCCTGCACCCAGGCGATGCCAATATCCCGAATGGGGGTCCAACGCTATTTCCTTCCGATCGTTAACAAATTAACGCGATCGTACTCGCAACGTGGACAATGATTAACCATGTGTTGCGTTTATATTAACGAAATCAATAGTTTTACTTAAGTCATGGGATGGGAAATGGACAGGAATACTCAGAGATTCGCATCATACTGGCGTAACTCGTTAGCTGATACTGAATCTGGGAAAGGGGCATTTTCGCAGAAGGATGAGGATTTATTCACCCAGTGGATGAATATCACCACAGGAAGGCTAGATGAAGAGATCGTACGCGCGTTTTTTAAAGATGAAGATGATGCGGTTAAGACCGTTGAGGTACTTTTACGGCCTAAGGTATGGATCCTTTTAATAAAGCATGCGCCAGTTCAATTAATAGCGCTATTCACTTTGAAGGGGATCGGCGTTCTTCACTGAGACGTCGAACCCCATCTCACACCTTCACTTCCAACTCCTCAATCGATGCCGCATTGATTTTTCTCCAGCACCCGACACATCTCGTCAATCGGCAGCGGTCGCCAGAATAAGAAGCCCTGCGCCAGATCGATGCCCACCGAGCGCACCAGCGTCATCTCGTGTTCGGTCTCAATCCCTTCGATCAGGATCTGGCGCAGCTCATCTTCGGTCTCTACCCCTTCAATCACCACGTGGCATTCGGTCAGCCGACAGAGTTTGGTGACCTGATTTAAGAACTGCAGACCGCCTTTTTTGGACAAGCCCTGTACCAGCGAGCGGTCGAGCTTAATTTTGTCCAGCGGGTAGCGCGTCAGGTAGTTAAGCGTCGAATAACCCGCCCCAAAGTCATCCAGCGCAATTTTTATCCCGTGCTGCTTGAGCTGGCCGAGAATAAACGACACCTGTTCCGGGTTGGTTAGCGCCTGAGACTCGGTAATCTCCATCTCCAGCGTCCAGCCTGCGGGCAGCGGTTCACTCAGAATGCGCGAGATAACGTTGAACAGCCGCGGGTCATGCAGCGTCTGCGGGGAAACGTTTACCGACAGCGTCATGTCGCGGTAGTCGCTCAGGTGTTCACGCAGGTAGCCCACGGCCTGTTCCATCACCCAGAAGTCGATATCGGCCATCGCGTTCAGGCGGTTGTAATCGTCTAAAAAGTAGGGCGGGGTGAGGGTGCCGTCGTTGCCCTGATGGCGAATAAGCGCCTCCATACCGATGATTCGTCGGTCGCTCAGGCGCACCTGCGGCTGGAAGTAGAGGACGAAATGGCCGCTGGATTGCAGGGCATACACGCGGTCCAGCGCCTCCAGATAAGCTTTCTCTTCGGTCAGCGCGCGGTGATCGGGGACCAGCTCCAGATTGGTGGGTTGCATGAACAGATGCTGATCCGGGGCGTTCTTTTTGCTGAGGGTCCAGCGCTGAATGAAGGGCGCATAAATCATCGCCCCGACCACGATAATCAGCAGGTTCAGCGCGATGGCCGCCAGAGATCCATTGGTGCCAATCCAGGTGCTGATGATTGGCGGCACACTCCAGCTCACCGTCTCGGAAATGGTGGGCACCAGATGCCATGCGGTGGCGGTGTAGGCGATGATATAGGAGACCGCAGGCACCAGCACGAAAGGGATGATCAGCAGCGGGTTCATGACGATCGGCAGGCCGAAGATCAGCGGTTCGTTGATGTTGAATATCGCCAGCGGCAGCGACGGGCCAAGAATATGGCGATGCGAATTATCTTTGCTGAACAATATGCACAGCAGCAGGCTGAGGGTATTGCCGGTGCCGCCCATGGTGCACCAGATGTTGTAAAACTCCGGACTCAAAATATTGAGCGATTCCTGGCCCGCGTGCCAGGCGGTAATATTGGCCTGTGCCTGGGCGATGAAATGGCTGTCGATATCGCTAAAGATGAAATAACCGTGGATGCCGAACAGCCACGGAATGCAGCGCAAAACGATATACAGCAACCCGGTAGCGAAGCTCTGCGGATAACTCTGCTCCAGGGTGTGACGAATAATCGGTGCCAGTGGGTTCACTATTTCCTGCATCAGGGTATTCACCACAAAGGCGAAAACGGAAATCATCACCACGGAAAACAGAAACAGGGCGAAGTGTTTCTTGTTGCGCGTTTGCAGGCGGGGCTGCTTATCCACGGCACCAATCACCCGGTCTAATAATGTATTGACCACCAGGCCGGATAACAGCGCGACCGGAATCGAAATATCCATAAAAAACAGCCGATCGTGGCTGATGGCGCAGCTGATAAACAGCAGGCTACAGAAATTGACCGTCAAAAAATGCACCACCGAACGGTGATTACGAATCGCCCAATGCAGCGCCATAAAGGCGTTCATCAGGATCGGCATAAAATCCATCAGCGTTTGCTGGAGCTGTTCCAGCCAGCTGGCAAAAGTGACCCATCCCAGATGGGCGGCAATAACGGAACTCACCAGAAGCAGCGCGCGAATAATGACGAAGGGAACAATGGCTAACGAACTGGCGACGATGGCGCGGATAATGTTGTTGTTAAACAGCACCGCCTTACTGGTGTTTAATTGATAAATAAAATTGTTGTGTAGCCATGTCTTCACCATCGGGATAACCACCGTTTGACAGGTTTGCCAGATATTTTAGATATATTTCGATTCGCTGTTTCGGAATGCGGCGGGAACAGTCTGATCGCCTGAATAATGGGGTGCAGGGTATTCAGCGACGGGCTGAATATAACCATATAACGGTATTGTCGATCAATAGAGAATAATTAATAGGTTTTCTTGATAGGGCTCGGTGATCAATTGCAGGGCAGCGATCGGTGTAAGCTATTGATGTGTTGCTATTTTTGTGGGTTATGTGTGAGTTGTGTGTTATTTGTTTAAATTATGTTTGTGGCGTCCTGAGCCGTCAATTTACCCGGTATTCCACCGTAATCTGATTACTCAGCACCCCCAGCGGGGGATACAGCGGCCCGCGTGCGACGGAGAGATATTCAAAGCGGTACGGGCCCGCCGCCGGGTATCCGGCAGGCAGGGTGATTTCCCCGCGCAGGCCGGGCAGCGCCACGCAGCGATGGCCACTGCAAATCTGGATACGAAAGCCCACGGGCGTCGGGCCATCCGGGGTGATTTTCCACGAGAGTCGCGTGGCAACGGCCCCTTTTGGCAGGGCAGAGGCCGCCTGAATGGGGCGGCTTTTTAAGGTCTGCTGCCCACGGGTCAACGTGCCGCCAAAGCTCTGGCTGGTCCAGGAGCCGTTCGCCGCCTGTGCGACCGGGGCGACGAACAGCAGGGCGAGAATACCTGCGCGGATCATGCTTTCCCGCCTATCACCCACGTCATGCGCACGTTGCGCTGGGTGTTAATCTCCTGGCTGGAGAGTACCGCCATCTGCGGGAAGATACGGCGCAGGTAGCGCGACAGCATCAGGCGCAGGGAAGGATTGACCAGCAGCACCGGCGGCGCACCGAGGCCCTCCTGGTGCAGCAGCGCCTGTTCGGTCTGCTTCATCAGGTTCTCGGCAATGCCTGGTTCGATGGCGCTCCCGCTCTGGGTGGCCTGTACCAGCAGCTGTTCCAGCGACAAATCGAGGCCTATCACCTGAATATCGTCTTCCCCCGGGAACCACTGCTGGGTGATGGCGCGCGCCAGACGGGCACGCACCCGGGCGGTGAGGTCGTCGGCATCGCTGTGGCTGGTGGCAAACTCTGCCAGGGTGTCGATGATGGTGCGCATATCGCGGATCGGCACCCGTTCGGACAGCAGGTTTTGCAGCACCTTATGCAGCGTGGTCAGGCTAATGACCGCCGGGATCAGATCTTCGACCAGCTTCGGCGAGTGTTTGGTGAGCTGATCCAGCAGCTGCTGCGCCTCGTGGCGGCCAAACAGTTCGTCGGTGTGGGTGGCAATCAGATGGTTCAGGTGCGTCGCCACTACCGAACTGGGGTCAACCACGGTATAGCCCAGGGTCTGCGCCAGCTCGCGATGCACTTCATCAATCCACAGCGCGGGCAGGCCGAACGTCGGCTCGGCGCACGGCGTGCCCGGCACTTCGCCTTCGGCGCAGCCTGGGTTAATCGCCATCCAGCGATCGGGCTGGATCTCACCGTGGCCGATCTCCACGCCCTTGAGCAGGATCCGGTAGCGCGTCGGCGGCAGATCAAGGTTGTCGCGAATATGTACCGCCGGGGGCAGGAAGCCCATCTGCTGGGCGAACTTCTTGCGGATGCCGCGCACGCGGGTCAGGAGCTGGCCCTGCTGCTCGTGGTCAACCATTGGGATCAGCCGATAGCCCACTTCCAGCCCAAGGGTGTCTTCCATCTGCACGTCAGACCAGGTCGCTTCGTTGACCTGCGCCGCTTCGGCTTCCGCCATTGCCGGGTCATCGCTGCCAGGGCGAGCCGCCCCCGGCGCTTTTTGTTCGGCCTCGCGACCGCGCAGCCACCAGGCCAACGCCAGCAGTGAGACGGTAAACAGCAGGAATACAAAGTTCGGCATCCCTGGGATCAGGCCGAGCAGGCCAATCACCCCCGCCGCCAGCGCAATCACGCGCGGGGAGGAAAACAGCTGGCCGACCATCTGCTCGCCGACGTCCTGATCGTTGACCACGCGGGTCACCACCACGCCCGCAGCGGTGGAGATAACCAGGCCTGGGATCTGCGCCACCAGACCGTCGCCGATGGTCAGCAGGGTGTAAGTCTCGCCCGCCATGCTCGCCGACATGTCATGCTGCATCACGCCGATGATCAGCCCGCCGATGATGTTGATCGCCATGATCATCAGCCCGGCAATCGCATCGCCGCGCACGAATTTACTCGCCCCGTCCATCGATCCGTAAAAATCGGCTTCCTGGGTGACTTCTTTCCGGCGGCGTTTGGCTTCCTCTTCGCCAATCAGCCCGGCGTTGAGATCGGCGTCGATCGCCATCTGTTTGCCCGGCATCCCGTCGAGGGTAAATCGCGCCCCCACTTCGGCGATACGCCCGGCCCCCTTGGTGATCACCATGAAGTTGATGATTATCAGGATAATGAACACGATGATGCCGATGGCGAAGTTGCCGCCGACCAGGAAGTGGCCGAAGGCTTCAACCACCTGTCCCGCCGCGCCCGCGCCGGTGTGGCCGTTCATCAGGATAACCCGGGTCGAGGCGACGTTAAGCGCCAGCCGCAGCAGGGTGGAGAACAGCAGCACCGTCGGGAAGGCGGAGAAATCCAGGGTGTTCTGACTGAACATCGCCACCAGCAGGATCATGATCGACAGCACGATGTTAAAGGTAAACAGCAGGTCCAGCACGAAGGTGGGCAGCGGCAGGATCATCATCGCGAGGATGGTCATGATCAGCACCGGACCCGCCAGCACCTGCCACTGAGTCTCCTTCATGTTTGGTAATCGTAATTTGGTGGCGATATTGGCCATCACTCTCTACTCTCTTGTGCAAAATCCAGCCCTTCGGGCACCGGAATATTTTTCGGGGCCAGCGGGCGTAAGCCGTAGCCTTTACGCCAGCGGCGCAGGCCATAAACCCAGGCCAGCACTTCCGCCACGGCGTTGTACAGTTCGGTTGGCACCGGGGTGCCAGGTTCACAGTGGCGATACAGCGCCCGGGCCAGCGGAGGCGCTTCCAGCATCGGCACGCGGTTCTCTTCGGCAAGCTCACGAATACGCAGGGCGACGAGGCCCGTACCTTTCGCCACCACCATCGGCGCACCCATGCTGCCTTCCTGGTACTTCAGCGCCACCGAGAAGTGGGTCGGGTTGTTGACCACCACGTCGGCGGTCGGCACGTCGGTCATCATCCGGCTCTGTGCCATCTGGCGTTGCAGCTGGCGTATACGGCCTTTGAGCTGCGGGTCACCTTCCTGATTTTTGAACTCGTCCTTCACTTCCTGCCGGCTCATACGCAGCTTCTTCAGGTTGCTCCAGATCTGGTAAATCACATCGAAGGCCACCATCGGGATCAGCGACAGGATGATCACCAGCATGCAGTTAATCAGCAGCTGGCTGATGTCGCTCAGCGCCATGCCGAGCGGCTCAAACATCAGGCCAATAAAGGTGTTTTTGTTGAGCAGTAAAAACAGCGTGCCGCCGATACCGGCCAGCAGCACTTTCAAAATCGCTTTCACCATCTCCGACACCATCTGGGCGGAGAACATGCGCTTGATGCCGCTCAACGGGTTGAGCTTTTTGCCGTTGAACTTGATGGCCTTGCCGCTCAGGTTCAGGCCGCCAATCATCATCGGCGCGCTGACGGCGGTAAGAAACAGGCCGCCGACGAACGGTAAAATTGCCAGAAACGCCATCCCGATAAGCGACGAAGCGTGATGCAGCATCTGTTGGGGGTCGCTCACCAGTAACCGGTCAAACGTCAGGCCGTTATGCAGCAGGTGCATCAACCGGATGCTCAGATAGTCGCCCCCCGCGACGATCAGCCCCCAGCCGACCAGCAGCATCGCCAGGGTGGTGAGTTCACGGGAGCGCGGAACCTGCCCCTCTTCTCGCGCCTTCTGTTTTCGGTGCGGTGTGGGGTCTTCCGTTTTTTCGTTATCGCTTTCCTGGGACATGGCGCACGCCTGGCTTCATCAGAAGCCGAGGGACTCCAGCAGGTCATCTACCTGCTCCTGAGAGGCGACAATCCCGTCCACGGTGGTGTTAATCTGCGGGCCATTTTTCAGGTTGGCGTCGCTTTCTTCCGCGCTGGCGTCACGTTCACGCATGTTCTCCACCAGCACGCTGATTAGCTCTTTTTCGACGGTTTCAATCACCAGCATCAGGCTTTGCAGCACTTGCCCGGTGAGATCCTGGAAGTCCTGCGCCATCATGATTTCGGTCAGCTGACGGTTAGTCTGCTGGGTGACGTCCGGCACCTGGTGCAGAAACGCGCGGGTGGCTTTCACCAGGTCGCGGGCATCGTCCAGCGGCTGAGGCTCGGCGAACCATGCATCCCACCGGCCGCTCAGTTCGCTGGCGCTGTCGCTCAGGCCGTCCTGTAACGGACGGGCGGCCTCGACGCTGGTCAGGGCGCGATCGGCGGCCTGCGAGGTTTTGCCGACCACGTAGTTCAAGCGGTCGCGGGTGTTGGGGAAGGCGTCGGCCACTTCCATGATCGCTTGTTCAAGGCCGAGGTTGGCCATGCTGTTACGCAGCAGGCGGGTCAGTTGCCCGATGCGTAAAAAGAGATCTTTGGTGTTTTCAGCAGATTGCGGATTGTTGTGCATCGTCCTCGCCCTTATCCCAGCTTTTCAAAGATTTTGCCGAGCTTCTCTTCCAGCGTGGCGGCAGTAAACGGCTTCACAATGTAGCCATTGGCCCCGGCCTGAGCGGCGGCAATGATGTTTTCGCGCTTGGCTTCGGCGGTGACCATCAGCACCGGCAGTTTGGCCATCACCGGGTCCACGCGAATGGTTTTCAGCAGCTCGAGGCCGTCGATGTTCGGCATGTTCCAGTCGCTGACCACGAAATCAAATTCGCCCGCGCGCAGTTTGTTCAGCGCATCCTGACCGTCTTCGGCTTCTTCGATGTGCTTGTAGCCCAGATCCTGCAGCAGATTACGTACGATGCGTCGCATGGTGGCAAAGTCGTCCACCACCAGAAAACGCAAATTTTTATCCGACATGGGGTTTATCTCCTGAACGTCGTGAGTCGGGTTTATCTCGTTGTTTGCTATCGCTAAAACTGTCCAGCAACCGCTGGCTGATATCGTCCAGGTCGACCACCTGGTGCGCCGCGCCCAGCGCAATCGCTTCGCGCGGCATGCCAAACACCACGCAGGTGGCCTCGCTTTGTGCCAGGGTGTACGCCCCGGCGTGGCGTAAGCGTAAAAGTCCCCGCGCCCCGTCGCCGCCCATGCCGGTCAGAATGGCGGCGCTGGCGTGGCGGCCCGCATGTTGGGCCACCGCGTCAAACAGCACGTCCACCGACGGGCGATGCCGATTGACCGGCGGGGCGTCGCTGAGTCTGACCAGGTAGCCCTTGCCGTGCCGCACGATGTGCATATGTCTGTCGCCGGGGGCGATCAGCGCGGTGCCCGGCTGCACCGGCTCCCCGTCTTCGCCTTCGCGCACCCGAATCTGGCACAACGAATCGAGGCGCTGGGCGAACGAGCGGGTGAAGCCCGACGGCATATGCTGAGCAATCACAATCCCCGGGCAGCTCAGCGGGAGCGGCATCAACACCCGGCGCAACGCTTCGGTGCCGCCGGTTGAAGAGCCGATGGCGATAATGTTCTGCTGGCTAAAGGTCCCCGCGCGCAGCGGCGCTCTGACCGGCTCCACGCTTGGCAGGCGATGCAAACGGGCGTGGGTGGCGGCACGAATTTTCTCGGCTACCAGCACGCTCCAGTGCTCCAGATCGCCCGCCACGCGCTGATCCGGCTTCGGCAGAAAATCCACTGCGCCGTGTTCCAGCGCGGTCAGCGTGGCCTTTGAGCCCCGGGTGGTCATTGAGGAGATCATCACCACCGGCATCGGGCGCAGGCGCATCAGACGCGCGAGAAACTCCAGGCCGTCCATCTTCGGCATGTCGATATCCAGCGTCAGCACGTCCGGGTTGAGCTTTTTAATCATCTCCCGGGCGATCAGCGGATCGGGCGCGGTGCCCACCATCTCCATATCGGGCTGCTGATTGATGACCGCACTCAGCAGGTTGCGCATCAACGCCGAGTCATCCACCGCCAGCACGCGTATCCGCTTCAACGCGCCGTCTCCGTCAGTTCATACACTGACTGCCCGCGCAGGCGCAGCGGCAGGTGCGAGTGGCTGAAATGCTCCGAATGGCCGACAAACAGCAGGCCGCCCGGCTTGAGCAAGCGGGCAAAGCGTTCCAGCAGGCGCACCTGAGTCGGCGCATCGAAATAAATCATCACGTTGCGGCAAAAAATCGCATCGAACGGCCCCGGCACAGACCAGGTAGCGTCGAGCAAATTGAGCGGCTGGTAGTGAATACCTGCCAGCAGTTCGCGTTTCACTTTCACCCGTTCGCTGTTCTCGCCGGAGCCGCGCAGAAAATAGTGGCGCTTTTGCGCCAGCGTCAGCGACTGCAAATCGCTCAGGCGATACACCCCCGCTTCGGCTTTGCTTAGCACGTCGGTATCAATATCGGTGGCCCAGACGCGCGGCCCGCCAATCGCCGCCCCGAGACATTCATCAAGGGTAATGGCTATCGAGCACGGCTCTTCCCCGGTCGAGGCCGCCGTACACCACACCCGGTAGCCAGCCCCACGCTGACGCGCGTGCGCGGCGAGCGTGGGAAAGTGATACGACTCGCGGAAAAACGAGGTCAGGTTGGTGGTCAGCGCATTGATAAACGTCTGCCACTCCGGGTGGTCCGGATGGGATTCAAGGATCCCCACATATTCGCTGAACGTATTCAGCGCCAGTTCGCGTACCCGGCGTGAGAGGCGATTAAAAATCATCTCCCGTTTTTGGGCGTTAACCACAATGCCCGCCCGGCGATATATTAATTTCGCGATCCGCTGTAATTCACTGTCGGTTAATACCAGGCTATGGCGCGATAAGCGCGCAGAGGTGACGTTAATTTCACTCATAGAACAACGTTGCACCTTATACCGGGGTATTCATTATTTCCTGATAAGCACTCAGCATTTTATTGCGGGCCTGCATACCAAAGCTGAAAGAAATAGAAGATTTCTGCATCGACAGCATCACGTCGTTCAGACCAATATCGCTACTGCCGGACATCCACTGTTGCGTGGTATTTTTGGCGTCCAGCTGGGTTTTATTTATTTCGTTAATGCTGTTAAATAAAACGTCAGAAAACGACGGCGTCTTTCCCGCGGCTGCCGGGGCAGGGCGCGATACGCCGGACAGTTGCTGGGCCTGGCTTTGGATCTGATCGAGGACCCCACGCATTAATGTTGCTGACATATTCACTTCCTGCATTAATAAAGAAAACGCTGCATGTTATTGCACATCTTTTAAACGCCGACAGCTTACCATGCGAGTAAATCCGGCAGAAAATCCGATAAGCGGACAGAACTTTGAGCTTATTTATCCTTAAAAAAAACGGCTTCCGGTCGATAATGCCCACCTGAAAAATTCTCTCAAATTTCTACACGTTGATATTGGCTCACGGTAATACGTCAGCCGACACGCGTATTCCCTGCGTGCTATTTCTTACAGGATGACGGCATGAGTGCCACATTAAATGGTTTAACGAACAATCCGACAGAGCGAATGAAAGCCGCCATGTCATGGCTGCGCACCAGCCCCAAGCTGGTGCTGGTCATTTGCGCGGCGGCGGCAATGTCGGTTTTCATTGCGTTGATGTTCTGGGCAAAGGAGCCGGGTTACCGGGTTCTGTTCAGCAATATCACCGACGAAGACGGCGGGGCGATTGTCGCCCAGCTAACGCAGATGAACGTGCCTTACCGCATCGATACGCCGGGTGGCGTGATTATGGTGCCGGAAGCGCAGGTGCATGAGGCGCGGATGAAGCTGGCCCAACAGGGGCTGCCGAAGGGCGGCTCGGTAGGCTTTGAACTGCTGGACCAGGAAAAATTTGGTATCAGCCAGTTCAGCGAACAGGTCAACTACCAGCGTGCGCTGGAAGGTGAACTGTCGCGCACCATCGAAAATCTGGGGCCGATCCAGAGCGCCCGCGTGCATCTGGCGGTGCCGAAACCGTCGATGTTTGTCCGCGAGCAGAAGCTGCCGACCGCCTCGGTGACCGTCAACCTGATTCAGGGCCGCACCCTCGATGAAGGCCAGGTGGTGGCCATTACCCATCTGATTTCCAGCGCCGTCACCGGGCTGCCCGCTGAGAACGTGACTATCGTCGATCAGCGCGGCAACCTGCTGACCCAGAGCGGGGTGCGCGGGCTGCAAACCTCACAGCTGAAATATACCAGCGAGCTGGAAAGCGATTATCAGCAGCGCATCCAGCGCATTCTGGCCCCGCTGGTGGGCGAGAGCAACATCCGCGCCCAGGTCACCGCGCAGGTTGATTTCACCCAGCAGGAGCAAACCCTGGAGCAGTATCAGCCCAATTCTGATCCGCAGAAAATGGCGATCCGCAGCCGTCAGGCCAGCCTTGCCGAACAGGGTAACGGCCGCAGCACCGGCGGTGTGCCGGGCGCGCTGAGCAATACGCCTCCGGCCCCGGCCACCGCGCCGGTAACCCAGCCGCTGAATACGCCAGCAGCCGCCACTGGCGCTGCGACAGCCGATACCAAACGCACCACCACCGTGGGCGGGCGGGAAACCGCGCAGCCGTACAACAACCGCAGCGACGAAACCACCAACTTTGAGGTCGACCGCACCCTGACCCACACCAAATCCAACGCGGGCCGGATCGAGCGCCTGTCGGTGGCGGTGGTGATCAACCATCTGCCACAGGGCGAGGAGGGCAAAACCGGGCCGATGAACGAGGCCGAGCTGGCGCGGGTCAACGCCCTGGTGAAAGAGGCGATTGGCTTCAGCGCTCAGCGGGGCGACAGCGTCAACATCATGAATTCGCCGTTTAACGGCGTGGTCGATGAGCCACTGCCGCCGTTCTGGCAACAGGAAAGTTTCTATTCCCTGCTGATGTCGATTGCCCGCTATCTGGTGATTGCGATTATCGCCTGGGTGATGTGGCGCAAGCTGGTACAGCCAGCCTGGGCACGCCATCAGGAAACGACTCTCCGGCGCATGGAGATGGAAAAAGAGGCACGCGAGGAACAGCAGGCCGAGAAGAAACGCGCCTCGGAAAAAGATGCCCGCGAACGCGCCCAGCAGCGGGTCGACACCGAGCTCAATACGCAGCAGCTGCGTGAGCTGGCCGAGCAGGAGCCTCGGGTGATTGCGCTGGTGATGCGCCAGTGGATGAATAAGGATCTCAAATCATGAATGCCGCTGAAAAAAGTGCCATCGTCATGCTGACGCTGGGTGATGAGCTGGCCGCCGAGGTGTTCAAGCACCTCAACGCCCACGAGGTCAAACAGATCAGTAGCTCAATGGTCAACATGGCCGGATTCACCCATGACCAGATGGCGGCGGTGTTGCAGGAGTTTAAAACCGACTCCAACGAGTACGCGGCGCTGAGCCTCAATACCAATGATTATCTGCGCAGTGTGCTGATCAAGGCGCTGGGCGAAGAGCGCGCCTCGTCGCTGCTGGAGGATTTGCTCGATACCCATCAGGGCACCAACGGCATCGAAACGCTCAACTTTATGGAGCCGCAGTCGGTGTTTGACCTGATCCGCGAAGAACATCCGCAGATCATCGCCACCATCCTGGTACACCTCAAGCGTAATCAGGCGGCGGACGTACTCGGTAAATTCGACGAGCGCGAGCGGAACGACATCATGCTGCGTATCGCCACCTTTGGCGGCGTGCAGCCCGCAGCGTTGCAGGAGCTGACCGAAGTGCTCAACAACCTGTTGCACGGCCAGAACCTCAAGCGCAGCAAAATGGGCGGGGTGCGTCCGGCGGCGGAGATCCTCAACCTGATGAAATCGCAGCAGGAAGAGGCCGCCATCGAAGCGGTACGCGATTTCGACGGCGAACTGGCGCAGAAGATCATCGACGAAATGTTCCTGTTCGAAAACCTGGTGGATGTCGAAGACCGGTCGATCCAGCGTCTGTTGCAGGAAGTGGAAAGCGAGACGCTGATCATCGCCCTGAAAGGCGCCGATCAGCCGCTGCGCGACAAGTTCTTCCGCAATATGTCGCGTCGTCAGTCGGATCTGATGACCGAAGATCTGGCCTCGCGTGGCCCGGTACGCCTGTCGCAGGTGGAAGCCGAGCAGAAGACGATCCTCAATGTGGTGCGTCGCCTGGCCGAAGCGGGCGAGATCCTGATTGGAGGCAGCGACGATGCCTACGTTTGATGATAACGCCCAGCCGCAGTGGCGCAGCTGGCAGCCGGAGAATCTGCTGAACGATACCCCGGAGGCCCCGTTGCCGAGCCTCGATTCCGCCCAGTCGGATGAACAGCTCAAAGCCGAACTGGCACGCCTGCGGCAGCAGGCTGAAAAACAGGGCTATGCCCAGGGCTTAAGCCGGGGGCAGGAAGAGGGCCGCCAGCAGGGCTATGAAGCCGGACAGCGCGAAGGGCATGAAGCCGGGCTAGCGCAGGGTATCGCCCAGGCGGGGCAGGAGCAACAGGCCCTGCTGCGTCAGGCCCAGGGCTGGGTGAATAACTTTCAGCTGACGCTGGAGAATCTCGACAGCCTGATCCCCGGTCGGCTGGTACAGCTGGCGCTGGCGGCGGTGCAGCAGCTGTACGGCTCGGTCAGCATGGTGGACAACGCCGCGCTGGTGAAGCAAATCCGCACCCTGATGAAACAAGATGCGCTGCTGCACGGCAGCATTCAGCTGCACGTCCATCCTGACGAGCGGGCGCAGGTCGCCGCTGCGTTAGGCGACACCCTGACTGCCGCGGGCTGGGAGCTTCACAGCGACCCGCAGCTGGTGCCGGGCGGCTGTCGCCTGGTCTCGCCGGATGTCGAGTTTGATGCCTCTCTGGAAACCCGTTGGCAGACGTTATGCCAGCTGGCGCGTGAGGAGCTGTCGCAATGAGCCAGCGTCTGAAAGCATGGCTGGCGGCGATTGATCGGGTCGAAGAACGTTTCACGGAGATGCCCGATTTTCGTCAGTACGGCAAACTGACCCGCGCCACTGGGCTGGTGATGGAGGCGGTCGGGCTGAAGCTGCCGATTGGTGCGCTGTGCATCGTCGAACGCCAGACCAGCCAGGGGATTTCCGCCGTCGAGAGTGAAGTGGTCGGGTTTAACGGTCAGACCCTGTTCCTGATGCCGCTCGAGCACGTGGATGGCATCCTGCCCGGCGCACGGGTGTACGCCCCGGAAGCCGACAGCCATGACGGCAAACAGCTCCCGGTCGGGCCGCATCTGCTCGGGCGGGTGCTCGATGCGCAAGGCCGACCGCTGGACGGGCGTCCGGCCCCGGGCAAACCCGCCGCCGGGCTGTTCACCCCGACGCTGAACCCGTTGCATCGTGACCCGATTAAAACCGTGCTCGACGTCGGGGTTCGCGCCATCAACGGCCTGCTGACGGTCGGACGCGGTCAGCGTATGGGCCTGTTCGCCGGGTCCGGGGTCGGCAAAAGCGTGCTGCTCGGCATGATGGCCCGCTTCACCACCGCCGATGTGATTGTGGTCGGGCTGATTGGCGAGCGTGGCCGCGAAGTGAAAGATTTCATTGAAAATATCCTCGGGGAGGAAGGCCGCGAGCGGGCGGTAGTGGTGGCGGCCCCGGCGGACGTGTCGCCGATCCTGCGAATGCAGGGCGCGGTGTATGCCACGCGCATCGCCGAGGATTTTCGCGATCGTGGGATGAACGTGCTGCTGATCATGGATTCCCTGACCCGCTATGCGATGGCGCAGCGTGAAGTGGCGCTGGCCATCGGCGAACCGCCCGCCACCAAAGGCTATCCGCCGTCGGTCTTTGCCCGCCTGCCTGCGTTGGTGGAACGTGCCGGAAACGGGATGCCGGGCGGCGGATCGATCACTGCGTTTTATACCGTGCTGACCGAGGGCGACGATCAGCAGGATCCGATCGCCGACTCTGCCAGGGCGATCCTCGACGGTCATATCGTGCTGTCGCGCCGTCTGGCGGAGGCAGGGCACTATCCGGCGATCGACATTGAAGCCTCGATCAGCCGCGCGATGACCGAGCTTATCCCGCACGAACAGTATCGCAAGGTGCAGCGCTTCAAGCAGCTGTTGTCGACGTATCAGCGCAACCGTGACCTGGTCAGCGTCGGGGCCTATGTGAAGGGCAGCGATCCGCTGCTCGATCAGGCCATTCAAGACTATCCGGCACTGGAAGCGTTCCTGCTTCAGGCTATTCACGAGCGCAGCCGCTACGAAGACGCGATTGCCGGTCTGACGGGCCTGTTCCCAACGATCAACCCATAAGGGCCAGCCAATGAAGGTCAAAAACCCGATGGTGATGCTGCGCGACATGGCGGAGGAGAAGCTGACCGAAACCACCCGCACGCTCGGCACGATGCAGCAGACGTGGCAGGAGGCGGTCAACCAGCATCAGCAATTACAGAATTACGAGCAGGAGTACCAGCAGTCGCTGCGCCGTGGGATGACCGGGCGCGGGATGTCGGTGGCGGATCTGGTCAATCACCAGTCGTTTATTTTGTCGCTCAATCAGGTGGTGAAGCAGCATGCAGGCCACGTGAACACCTGCGAAAAAGCGGTGGATCGGGCGAAAGCGAGCTGGATCTCCGACAAGCAGCGCCTCAACGCCTTTGAAACCCTGATCGTGCGCCGCGAGACGGCCCAGGCGCAGGTGGAAAGCCGAGCCGAGCAAAAAATGATGGACGAGTTCGCCCAGCGTGCCGGACAAAAAAGAGAGAGATTATGAACATAGATATCACCCGGCTGCTGACGGGCGGCGCGGAGGGGCTGCCCCTTACGAGCGGTGAGTTGACCAGCGCGTTGACCGGCAAGGATTTTGGTATTCAGCTGGATGAAAAGTTAGTGGAACTGGGGCTGGTGGGGCTGCCGATTGTGGCAGAACTGCTGGCGCAGAAGCCTGAGAACATACCCGTTGTCACCGGGGAGCGTGACGGGGAGAGTCTGACAGAGACAGCCCGGGCGGAAGAGATGCTGGCGGCGCTGACGACCGAGGGGGCGCAAGAGAGTCCGCAGTGGCAGCTACAGCAGCTGGTGGCGCGTAATGCGGCGGTGACAACGGGGGCCGAAGTGGTGCCTTTGGAAGCCATCAAGCCTTCTGCACGCCAAAGCATGGCTGACGTTGTGGCGGCGGTGGTCGGGAAAGCGGTGAAAGCCGACAAACCGCAGGCAACGTTAGCGGGTGTGAACGGCAGCGCGGGAATGGTGCAGGCCAGCGTTCAGCCGGTGCTCACGGTTGAGGCAGGCGCACCTGAAAACAGCGCGCAGCCGATCGGTGTCAGCCCCATTACCCTGCCTGCGGCGACGCGTCCGGCCATCAGCCCGGCACCTGTCCCGGTGGCGACGGTGAGCTACCCGCCGGAAGCCCCGGAGTGGAAGCATTCGGTCAGCCAGCAGATTGTGATGTTCAGCCGGAACGGCATCCACAATGCGGAAATTCGTTTGCACCCTGAGGAGCTGGGGTCGCTGCATATCACTCTGCGTCTGCATCAGGAGCAGGCCCAGGTGCATATCGTTAGCGAACATGCGCAGGTGCGTCAGGCGATGGAACAGGCGATGCCACAGCTGCGCACGGCGATGGCGGAGTCCGGTATTCAGCTGGGGCAAGCCAGCGTAGGGGCCGAAAACCCTCACGCCGGGGCGGATGCGCAGGGGGAACACGCCCGCGCGGAGTCAGAGGGCAGTGAGGAGGCAACCGAAGCGCAAAGTGTGCCGCAGCTGTTAACTACCGCGCCGGGGAATGTCTACGGGATTAATACCTTTGCCTGATGTACTGAATTAGCGACAGGAATGAAATTTTATCCCCTGATTATTCAGCTCATTAAATGGACTACAATACCTGCCTATTAAATCGGGAGGGCTGAGGATCGGCGCTCCCTTATTACAGAGTTAACTGTCATGAGTAACAAAAATAAAAAGTCCGCCTCTGGCGGAGGGTCTCGTTCGCTTCTGACAACCCTGATGTTTCTGATTGCGGTCACCGCCTGCGGACTTGCCGGCTATATGTTCTGGGAAATGAAATACGCTCAGCCAGCGGCGACTACCGGGCAGGATACGGCCCAGCAAGGGAAGCCGCAGGTCGTCAGCCCTGACCCACTCTATCTGGCGATGAACACTTTTACCGTCAGCCTGAAGCCGACGGCGAATGAATCTGACCGCGTGTTGTTCCTCGGTATTTCGGTGCGTCTGGCCGACCGCCAGTCATTAGCCACCCTTGAAAAATATTTACCCGAATACCGCAGCCGTCTTTTTTTGCTGCTGACCCAACAAACTTATGAAGGTTTATCGACCGATGAAGGTAAGGCTCAATTTATTGCCAGTATTAAGAATGAACTGAGCAAACCGCTGACGCAGCATCAGGCGATTCAACCCATTGATGTCTTAATTAATGAATTTATTCTGCGGTAAATATTATGGCTGACAGCTTCTTATCACAGGATGAAATCGATCGCCTGCTCAACGCCGACAACGAGAGCAGCGACGATCGCCACGGCGGGAGTCCGGACGCGGGGATTAAACCCTACGATCCGCATACCCAACGTCGGGTGATCCGCGAACGTCTTCATTCGCTGGAAATTATTAACGAACGCTTTGCCCGCCAGTTTCGGATGGGGCTGTTTAACCTGCTGCGCCGTAGCCCGGATATCACCGCGGGCAATATTAAAATTCAGCCGTACCATGAGTTTGCCCGCAATTTACCGGTGCCAACCAACCTGAATTTATTGCACCTGAATCCGCTGCGCGGCACCTCGCTGATGGCGTTTTCACCGGGGCTGGTCTTTATGGCGGTGGATAACCTGTTCGGTGGCGATGGCCGTTTTCCGACCAAAGCCGACGGACGGGAATTTACCCCGACCGAGCAACGGGTTATCCACCGCATGCTGAGCATGGCGCGGGAAGCCTATGAATTTGCCTGGAGCTCGATTTACAAAATCAAAACGGAATACATCCGTTCTGAAATTCAGGTCAAGTTTACCAATATCACCTCGTCACCCAATGACGTGGTGGTCACCACGCCTTTTTCGGTGGAAATCGGCTCACATCGCGGGGAGTTCAATATCTGTATTCCCTTCAGCTCGATTGAGCCGTTGCGGGAGGTGTTAAGCAATCCACCGATGGACAACTCCCGCCACGAGGACTCTCACTGGCGCGGAATGCTGGCCAGCCAGATGCGGGAAACCGAGCTGGAACTGGTGGCGCGCTTTGCCGATGTGAACACCCGTCTTTCCAACGTGATGCAGATGAAAAAAGGCGATGTTATCGGATTAGACAAACAGGAGTTTATTGCAGCGAGTGTCGGTGGAGTACCGGTATTCACAGCGAAATATGGCTCTGTAAACAATCAATATGCTCTGAAGGTCGAGCAGATGATTCAACCTGCAATACACTCATTACACAAGGAGTAATGCCCCCATGAGCGACATGAATACCTCGTCGGGCCCGGAAGATCAGTCCATCGATAATCTTTGGGGGGACGCACTGAGCGAACAACACGCGGCGGGAAATACCGGCGGTACGGCGGTGCCCCAATTCTCTGAAGAGATGAACCTGATTCTGGATATTCCGGTCAAGATGACCGTGGAATTAGGTCGCACCAAGATGACCATTAAAGAGCTGCTGCGCTTAAGCCAGGGGTCGGTGGTGTCGCTGGATGGTCTGGCGGGTGAGCCGCTGGATATCCTGATCAACGGATACTTAATTGCCCAGGGCGAAGTGGTGGTGGTGTCGGATAAATTCGGCATTCGCATAACCGATATCATTACGCCGTCCGAGCGCATGCACCGTCTGAGCCGCTAATGAACCGTTCTTCGTCTCTCCATGCCGTTAACGGCCCGGCCGACGTCCTGGCGTCCGACTCCGTGCTGATGACGGTAATGGGCGCGCTGGCGCTGGTGGTCTTGCTGCTGATGGCGCTGGCGTGGGTGGTGCGTCGCAGCGGCCTGGCACGCCGCCTGAATGACGGCAGCGGCGTAATGACCGTGGTCGCCAGCAAATCCCTTGGCGCGCGTGAACGTCTGGTGCTGGTGGACGTGGGCGAGCAGCGTCTGGTGCTCGGCGTGACCGCCAGCCAGATTACCTGCCTCACCACCCAGCCCCGGCCTGTGACCCCGGTGAACGCCGCCGCGCCTGCGCCTCAATCATTTTCCGCGTTGCTGAACAAGCTGCGTGATCAACATCGTCAGGACCCAGACACATGATCCCCCGTCGTCTACTTGGGCGCTCTCTACTGGGCGCCGGACTGCTGCTGTCCGCGTTCGGCGCACTGGCGGCGAACAGCGACATCACGATAGCCAAACCGATGGGCGAAGCGGGCTGGTCACTGCCGGTGCAAACCCTGGTGCTGCTGAGCGGCTTCACCTTTATCCCCGGCGTGCTGCTGATGATGACCGGATTCACCCGCATCATTATCGTGCTCGGCCTGCTGCGCAATGCACTCGGCACCCCGACCGCGCCGCCGAATCAGGTGCTGGTCGGGCTGGCGCTGTTTCTGACCTTTTTCGTGATGTCCCCGGTGTTCAGCCAGATTTATGACAAAGCCTGGCTGCCGTTACAGGAAGATAAAATCACGATGGAAGTCGCGCTGGCGGAAGGCGTCAAGCCGCTGCGGGGCTTTATGCTCGACCAAACCCGCGAGAGCGATCTGGCGATGTTTGCCCGGATTGCCAAAGCCGAGGCTATCGACGGCCCGGAAGCCGTACCCTTGAGCATTCTGGTTCCGGCATTTGTCACCAGCGAGCTGAAAACCGCGTTCCAGATTGGTTTCACCATTTTCATTCCGTTCCTGATTATCGATCTGGTGGTCGCCAGTATCCTGATGGCGCTGGGGATGATGATGGTGCCCCCGACCACCATTGCCCTGCCGTTCAAACTGATGCTGTTTGTGCTGGTTGATGGCTGGCAGCTGCTGATGGGCTCTCTGGCCCAAAGCTTTTACAGTTAGGAGCGCACCATGACCCCTGAAAGCGTGATGATGATGGGCATGCAGGCGATCAAGGTTGGGCTGATGGTCGCCGGACCGCTGCTGCTGGTGGCGCTGGCGACGGGCCTGATAATCAGTATTTTGCAGGCCGCGACTCAGATAAACGAAATGACCATGACCTTTATTCCGAAGATCCTGATGATCGTCGGGGTGGCGGTGATCCTCGGCCCGTGGATGATGAAAATCTTCATCGAATACACCCGCACGCTGTTACTCAACATTCCCTTCGCGATCGGCTAATGGCGTTCGGCATCCCCCTCGAGCAGTTTTACGCGCACATCAGCCATACCTTTTTCATCATGGTGCGTATCGCAGCGCTGTTACAGGTTGCGCCGATTTTTAGCGAGCGCAGCGTTAGCGCCCGGCTGCGTGCCGGGCTGGCGTTACTGACCGCCTTGCTGATCGGGAGCAGCGTGCCGGATGCCGGAGTGGGATTGTACTCATGGACCGGCGTGTGGGTGCTCGCCAGACAGGTGGTGATCGGCGCGGCGATGGGGCTGACGCTACAGTTTATCTTCGCCGCGGTGCGTCTCGCTGGTGAGCTCATCGGTATGCAGATGGGACTCTCTTTTGCGACCTTTTTTGACCCCGGGGTCGGTAATAGCCCGGTGATTTCTCGCTTCCTCAATCTGCTGGTGACGCTGCTGTTTCTGGTGTTTAACGGCCATCTGTGGCTGCTGGCGCTGGTCGCCGAGACTTTCCATTCGTTGCCGGTCAGCGCCGCACCGTTGCACGCGGGTGGCTTTATGTATCTGGTCAGCCACGCCGGGTTGATTTTCAGCCAGGGGCTGATGCTCGGGCTGCCGATTATTGCCTTGCTGCTGTGTATTAACTTCATTCTTGGCTTGCTCAACCGCCTCACGCCGCAGCTCTCTATTTTCGTGGTCGGCTTCCCGCTGACGCTCAGCGTGGGGATGGTGGCACTGTTTTTGTTGGCCCAGACCCTGGCCCCGTTCTTCGAACATCTGATGGCGCGGATTTTCGATAATCTGGCGGAGCTGATCCTGTCCTTTTCCTGATACTTTTTTCGCAGAGAAAATTGCTCAAATTATCAACTGCGTCTACATCTTAATCATAAAAAATCGATCAAGATGCAGGTGCTTCAATGTCGAGACTTGCCCTTTTTCCGATTGTCAGGACGCTCTCCCCCCTCGCCGCCAGCCTTTCGTCGGGGCACAGTATGAAAGCACGGCATTGGAGATTGGCGTCGGCACGCTGGGAGTCCGGATTAACGGGTAAGGCGTGGCCCCTGATGGAGTATCAGAGGCCGGGGCGATTAATTGATGCAAAGAACCCGCGGGGTAATTTCTGTGCCCGTTGCGACCGCTTTGCCTTCAAGCAGATACAACGACGTCACCCCGGTTTCACCGGGGTGGATCTGCGGGAAGATATAATCCTGCACGTCGCGATCGCTGCTCTGATCTCCCAGTCGACGGTGATGCCCGGTGATGGTCATCAGCAACAAATCACCGGAAAAGTTGGCGTTAAACATCACTTCTCGCTGGACCGGAATGGGCCGCCCCACCATTTTATCGTCCACAAAATGGCGGATGTTGCCGGTGAAGGTGACGCGTCCTTTATCGATCCCGGACCGAAAGGAGCGGTATACCCCACGGGTTAATACCACATCGTTATCGTCCTTAACCGCATACAGTGATACTGGAGCAATACACTGGGATTTCAGTGGGCTGGCATATATCGAGTACAGCACGCAGGCGGCAAATGCGACAATAAAACCACACACAAACACCAGCACCCATGGCCATTTAATAAATCCGAAAATAGTACGATTCACAGTCATTGTTTGCATCCTGAAGCGGTTGTACGCAGGCGATCAGCCCCAAATGGTTTTTGGTGCGGGCATCCGCGAGCGTGAGATACAGCACCTGGGCGGGCGTTTCCCCAGGCCGCTTATCCAGTACGTGTTGCTGATAGATACGAAGGGTCGCGTCTATCATTTTTTGCTGATGCTCTTTGCCTTTGGGCACCATCACTTCGGTTCCCGCAGGCACGTCTGGCCCCGTCCAGCGGACAAAGTCCATCGTTGTCGGGGTGGCGATAAAGAGCAGATGCATAAGAAAGGCGACCACCAGCCCGGCTGCAATGCCGCTCAGGCCCGCCAGCAGATAGCGGCGCACCCTGGAAGGCTTTACCTGTGCGGGGGCGACGTAGGCGGCCTGGCTGACGTGAGGCTCTGCCGGGGCAGGTGCCGCGGCATGTTCTGCGGCGGCAGCGATGGGGGGCGCCGCCATCGACGGCTGTGGCTCTGGCGCCGGGATGTCGTCGCGCACAATCAGGCGATAGCCGCTGCGGGTCACCGCCAGCAGGGTGATATTGTCCTGAAGCTGCAGCGTGTTCAGGGCACGCCGCAGTTTATTGATCATCACCCGCACGCTGTTATCGGTGACTTCCACCCCGGCACTGCGCCAACCAATATCCATTAGCTGATCCTGAGACAACACGTCTCCCTGCGCCTCGACCAGGGCCCTCAAACACAGGCAGGCCGATGCGGGTAAGGTGACGCTTTCCCCATCCCGCGTCCGGGTGAGCGTCCGTGTCTGCGTATCCAGCGTCACTGACGATCCAATTACGATGTTGTTGAGCATAGTTATTGATTCTTCTGATTAAATATTCTTAGTGTTCAGATGATATTGATTTTATTAACGCTGGTTATTGGTCCTTGTTAACAATGGAAAAAGCGTGCCAGCTTTTTATGTCCTGCGGCGTTTTTTTTCAACCACTGCGAATGAGTTGTTGCAACATCATTAAGGTTATTAACGCCAGCGATAGCGCATTTTGTTCATCCAGACACCGCAAATTTAGTCGTTAATAAAGTTAACACCCGGCCTGGAGGATGTACATCTGCCGACGGTACCTCTATTTTTCATCAGGATAATCCCGGTCTGAGAGTTGTAATCACTATAGCTGACATTGACTTAGCGTGCTGTCGCGGGATCGGCGCGGTGTCTGGCTTTGAACGCATCATAGGCGAGGCGTTTTGTGGTTCGGGAAGGTTTTTTCAATGCGTTTCATTTTCATTCTCACGGCGGCTGCTTGCGGCTTTAATATAATTTAATAAATACCTCTTTAATAACTGTGGTTATTTATGTGCTTAATAACGCTAAAAAAGCCATTGTTAAAAACCCTACCGCCTGAAAGGTATTCCCGCGTCTGGCAATGTATAACCCTTGCTTAAGTATCTTTGGCAAAAGTGCGCTGTTATTGGCCGTTTAACTGCCGCCTTTATCGCCCTGCGCATAATAAAATAACCGGGGAGTGGCAGCGTTGTGCTGCCGTTGTTTTTACAGGCGTTTATTCAATGTTACTCACAGTTATCTTGGTTTTTGTCTGCATCACTCTGCTGGCCGTTATTCAGTACTACGTGATGCCACATGTCATTAAATCCGAGGGCGACAGGCTCCGCCATCAGGTGGATTCGCTGGCTAATCAGCTGCGCGAACAGCTCGACCGGGTGGAGGCTCAACAGCGCTCCATGACCGAAAACGTGGTGACCCTCAAAAGTTATGCGCTGGACAAATCGCTGCCCGGCGGTGACGTTGATGCCCAGGGCGGGCAGGATCGTAACTTCTTTAACGCCCTGGTGAAGGAGTTGGGGGACAGGCTCGGGGGACGGGTATGGATCGTTGACCTCGAGGGGCGCATTGTCGGCGAAGCGGCCGGGGCGACCAGTTTACCGTCGCAAAACGATATCGATTTGCCGATGGCTGTCCCCCTGCGAACCCTGCTGGCGCAGCGCGGCGAGGGCCTGCGTCAGACCCGTTTTCGTACCGCCAGCGGGGAGCACACGCTGGTTGTCCAGCCTTTACACGACACCGACTGGCTGTTGGCTATTGATATCCCGACCCGCCATCTGGGCGAACGTCCAACGGTGGTGCTGCACAAGCCCTGGCCGCTGGCGACGCTGGTGCTGGTGTCAACGCTGACCTTGGTGCGCAGCCTGAAACAGCATCTGGCCCGACTCAATGAGGAGCTGCCCTCGCAGCTGAAACAGGAGGCGACCGCCCTGCGTGAACAGCATGCGCATTTGCCGCCGTTGGTGAATGACATCGGCGAACAGGCCAGTATCATCGCCCGCGCCGCGACGGCGATCGCGCAAAAAAACGAGCTACTGCTGCACGTCCCGGAGGAGAACGCCAACCGCGTAGCAATGCTGGTGGAAAGCGTTGTGAGCGTAGTGCAGGCGATGCATGCCCTGCATCAGGCGGCGTTAGAAATTGCAGACAGCGCCGGGACGCTGGTCCAGCTTTCCAGCCGGGCATACAGTTATTCACTGCATGATGAAGAAGGCGTATTTGCCGTTGAGGCGCGCAATCTGGCGCAGCGCAGCGCCCGATCGTCGAAAGAGCTGCGGGCCCTGGTCACCGATGCGGTGATGCAGACACAAAGCGGTTCCCCCTCTGCGGGTCAAAGTCATAACGTGTTGATTGAAGAAGTCTACACCGTGGCCAATGCGCTGATTCAGCGCAGTCCTCGTTAGCGAGCAGAGACAAAAAAGCCCTCCGTTCGGAGGGCAATAGATTAGCGTTGCCAATGAAGAGGCAGCCTGGATTAACGCAGCAGGCTCAGCACGTTCTGTGGCACTTGATTAGCCTGAGACAGCACGGAGATACCGGCCTGTTGCAGGATGTTGGCGCGGCTCATGGCGGAGACTTCCACTGAGAAGTCGGCATCCTGAATACGGGAACGCGCTTCGGTGGTGTTGATAACCGTGGTGTTCAGGTTGGCGATGATCGAACCAAAACGGTTCTGTACCGCACCGAGGTCGGCCTGGAAGTTGGTGACTTCGGTCAGGGCGGCGTCGAGGTTTTCCAGCAGGCTGTCACCCGCAGCTTTAGCGACCACGTGCGCGTCACGCACTGGCGCGATACCGTTGTCGGTTACGCCACCCGCTGGGGTGAGCTCGAAGGACTTCACATCACCGTCGCTGTTGATGGCGTAATAGATGCCTGTCGCAGCACCGGTGGCAGAGTAGATACGCATCCCGGAGGTGGCTGCGTCGCCGTTGAACAGCTCCTGAGAGATCTGTTCCTTTTTGTCAGCGGTCAGCTCAACTTCGCCGCCTCCGGTATCGGCGAGTTTGTCACCCAGTTTCTGCGCCACCGGTTTGCTGAGGGCGCTTGGACCGTTGAGCAGGACGTCAGCATCCAGCGCACTCAGTTTATCACCCGGCACTGCGTCGCCATCAATTACAGTCGCACCGCCGTTTTCCTTGAAGGTGATGTTCATTTCTTCAGCTTCGCCTGTCGCGGTCTTGACGGCGAAGAAACGGACCTTACCATCGGCTTCGGTGTAGGTATGAAGTTCGTTGGCACCGGTTAAGGTTGATTTATCCATTACCGCGGTGATGTCTGCATCGGTGAGCTTGTACTTTTCGTCCAGACCGACGTCAATTTCGTCGTTGTTTCTGCCCTTAGTACCCTTGGTCGTGAACTGCGAATCTTTCAGTGCGCCGTCGGTGATTTTATCGAAGTCCGCAGAGAACTTGTCGAGGCCCAGAGATTCGATATCCAGTTTTTTCAGATCGATATCAATGGTCTGGCCGTCTTTGTCGCCGATCTGAATGGTCAGCTTGTCTTTCGAGCCGTCCAGTACGTTCACGCCGTTGAAATTGGTGGTCTCGGAGATACGCTTGATCTCGTCCAGACGGGCGGTGATCTCTTTCTGGATGGACGCGCGGTCATCGCCGGAGTTGGTGCCGTTTTTCGCCTGTACGGTCAGTTCGCGGATACGCTGTAAGTTTTCGGTGACTTCTTCCAGTGCGCCTTCAGTGGTCTGCGCCAGGGAGATACCGTCGTTAGCGTTACGCGCCGCCTGGGTCAGGCCACGGATAGACGAAGTAAAGCGGTTAGAAATCGCCAGGCCCGCGGCATCGTCTTTGGCGCTGTTGATACGCATCCCGGAAGAGAGACGCTCGATGGCGGTGCCCAGAGAGGTCTGGGATTTGTTGAGGTTGTTCTGAGCCATCAGGCTCAGTGAGTTGGTATTAATGACCTGGGCCATAATCAATATCCTTTTAATGAGTGAATATACACCGACGGTTTACGCCGGAATATGCGATGGGATTGCGCATACCTTATTCATCGGGGAAAGTGAAAATCGCTGAAATTTTTTTAGAAAAATTTGGAGGTTTTTTGGAAATAAAAAAGCCCTCGACAGGAGGGCAAAGAAGGGACCCGGACAGCGGCCCCGAAATGAGGTGGTAAGACGTCGTTATATTTGATTAATTCGGGTTGCTTCGAGGCGTAGCCAACAAAGAGGCAGCCTGGATTAACGCAGCAGGCTCAGCACGTTCTGTGGCACCTGATTAGCCTGAGACAGCACGGAGATACCAGCCTGTTGCAGGATGTTGGCGCGGCTCATGGCGGAGACTTCCACCGAGAAGTCGGCATCCTGAATACGGGAACGCGCTTCGGTAGTGTTGATAACCGTGGTGTTCAGGTTAGCGATGATCGAACCAAAACGGTTCTGCACTGCACCGAGGTCGGCCTGGAAGTTGGTGACTTCGGTCAGGGCGACATCGAGTTTGCTCAGCAGATCGTCGGCTATTCCAGGATAGCCTGGTGCGGCAGTGGCTGACCATGCTTGCAGGAGTTTGTAGTTATCGGCCGGGGAGGGATCAGGCAGAGCGGTGACTGCATTGCCGGCTGCGTTATCAAGTTCAAAGGCTTTGACATTCCCATCTTTATCAACAGCATAGTGTGCATTACCTACTGAGAATAGCTCCATCTCCAGCTCTGCGGCCGTTGCGTCTGTGCCGAACAAACCCGCAATCTCATTCATCTGATCTTCAGTCAGGTCGACAGTAGTACCCACTTTATTGGTGATACTGGCGACACCATTGGTAATGGTGGCTGGGCTAAAGTCTTTGGCACTGGCGCCATTGGCAAAGATATCCATCTCAAGTGCGGTCAGTTCCTCTCCCACTACGACATCAGATATTTCCATCGCGTTACCAGCGCCGTTTACCGTGAAGTTTCCGCTAAAGGTATAAACTTTATCTTCGTTGGGATCGCCGTTTTTGATATTTTTCACCACAAGCTGTGAGTTTTCACCGGTTCCCACTTGATAGATTTCAATCTCATCTTTATCCAGCCCGCCCGCCATTGCGGCCGCGACCGTAGTTAATTCTGCCTCCGTCGCTTTCCACAGTTGTGCTTCGCCTACATCAACATTCCCATCAGTATCTATTTTGGTACCAGCATCCGATATGCGCGATTTTTCAATCGGCGGCTTATCTGCCGCCATTTTAATTTTGGCAAACTCATCGCTAAAGTCTTCCAGGCCCAGGGCTTCGATATCCAGTTTTTTCAGGTCGATATCGATGGTCTGGCCGTCTTTGTCGCCGATCTGAATGGTCAGCTTGTCTTTCGAGCCGTCCAGTACGTTCACGCCGTTGAAGTTGGTGGTCTCGGAGATACGCTTGATCTCGTCCAGACGGGCGGTGATCTCTTTCTGGATGGATGCGCGGTCATCGCTGGAGTTGGTGCCGTTTTTCGCCTGAACGGTCAGCTCACGAATACGCTGTAAGTTTTCGGTGACTTCTTCCAGCGCGCCTTCAGTGGTCTGTGCCAGGGAGATGCCGTCGTTGGCATTACGCGCCGCCTGGGTCAGGCCACGGATGGAGGAAGTAAAGCGGTTAGAAATCGCCAGGCCAGCGGCATCGTCTTTGGCGCTGTTGATACGCATCCCGGAAGAGAGACGCTCGATGGCGGTGCCCAGCGAGGTCTGGGATTTGTTGAGGTTGTTCTGAGCCATCAGGCTCAGTGAGTTGGTATTAATGACCTGGGCCATATTAATATCCTTTTATAATGAGAACGAACGGAAAGAGTCATTATGCGAATTAGGTGGCGCATACCTCATTCATCGGTGACAGAGCAAAATCACTGAAATATTTTTTTTGGTTTTTTTTAAAGGTTATAAATAGCGGAAGAAGTGACGGCTATTTTCTCAATCAGAATATTCGATGGCGTAATAAGCGTGACTCTGTGTATTTACGCCCCTCTGACGTTGTTGCCGGAAATGTAAAAAATTAAACTTAACGCCATTCCCACCGATGGGTCTCAGTGAAGACTCTTATTTAATTAACAGGAACCCACATTATGGCGTCATTCGCTGTTCCGGGCCTTGGTGGATCCGGGCTTGATATTCCTTCTATGCTGTCGCAGCTGCGGGTAGCTGAAAATCAAAAACTCAATCCGTACCTGCAAAAGCAAAGCAGTTTCAACGGGCAGGTGTCGTCGTGGGGCAAGATCTCCAGCTCCCTGGATGCCATCAAATCGAACATGGAAAAGTTGCAGGATGAAGGCTTCAACGGCGTCAGCGTTGGGGATAACAAAGCGTTCAAAGCCACCGCCGGAAAAGGTGCCATCCCGAACAGCTATTCGATGGTCGTTAAACAGCTGGCAAAGTCGCATAAAATCGGTACCGAGCCGCAGACCAGCAACGACAAAGAACTCGGCGGGAGTGAGACCAACCGTAAAGTCAGCATCACGCTCGGCGACGGTAAGCCGATGGACGTCGATCTGAAAAAAGATGAAACCTCGCTGACGCAGATTGCCAAGAAAATCAATGAAAAGAATGGCGACGTCACGGCCGAAGTGATGTCGGCGGGCGGCGGGAAATTCAAGCTGGTTGTGACGTCGAAAAAGACCGGCAGCGACGGTGAAATCACCGTTAACGTTGACGGGGACAGCACGCTGGCTGAAGTGCTGAACTTTGATCCGAAAGGTTCAAGCAAAATGACCGAAATCACCGCCGCGCAGAATGCGCTGATTGAGATTGACGGGGAGGAGGTTGAGCGCAGTTCGAACACCATCGCCGATGCGATCACCGGTATTACCCTCGAGCTGCGTGAAGTGTCGGAGGTGGTGGCGGAGGGGCCACCAAAGGAATACAAATCTGAAACCCTCTCGGTGACGGCTGATACCTCACAGGTGAAAACCCTGATTGAGGAATTCGTTAAAAACTACAACGCTTTCCTGAATCTGTCGGCCAGCGTCAGCGCGTATACCGCCCCGGACAAAAACGCAGATCCGACCCAGCCGAACACCGGCAACGGCGCGCTGTTTGGCGACGGTACGCTGCGCCGCCTGACCAGCCAGATGAAATCCACCGCCGTCGGCAACTACGGCGAAGCCAGCGAACTGTACCAGTCGTTGGCCACCCTCGGCATCACCGTGAAGTTTGATGACGTCAATCCGGGTGAAGAGCGTACTGGCACCATCGGGCTGCTGTCGATCGACAGCAAAAAGCTCGACGAAGCGTTGAAAAATAATCCGAAAGAAGTCGAAGCCCTGTTCCTCGGTAAAGACGGGGCGGATGGCCTGAAAGGCCGGATGGAAGATGTATTCAAAATCTATCTCGGTGACAGCGACAGCACGCCGAAAACCGAAGGGGCAATCACCACTGCGGTCAAAGGGTTGAAAGAGCAGGAGTCGCGCATCGCGAAGCAGATCACCCGAGTGGAGATGCGCATTGAGGACAGCCTTAAGCGTAGCGAGAAAGAGTTTTTACGGCTCGATAAAGCGATGACCGAAATGAACAGTCTGAGCCAGTCGCTGCAGGCCGCGCTGCTCGGCCTGATGAAAGAATAACCCCTCAACATTCCCGGGCAGTACGGCTGCCCGGCAGGATTTAACGATGTACACCAAAACAGGTAACAGCGCCTATTCCGCTGTCTCTCTTGATAGCCAGATTGTCGGTGCTACGCCGCATCAGCTGATTGTCTTACTGTTTGACGGGGCGATTAACGCGATGCGTCGGGCAGAGATCTACTTCCAGTCCGGTAATATCGCCCGTCGCGGGGAGATGATCTCCCGGGCTATCAATATTATCGATAATGGCCTGCGCGCCGGGCTGAACCATGAAATTGGCGGCAAGATTGCCGACGATCTGGAAAGTCTGTACGAATACGTTTCGCGTAATTTGCTCGAAGCAAATCTCAATAAAACGGGCGAAAAGTTGCCGCACCTGATTTCCCTGATGGTCGACCTGTCCGAGACCTGGAAAGCTATCGACCCACAGAACAAGCAGGTCAAACATGGATAACACAACGCTGGTTCAGCTAGAAGACCTGTTGGCGCGTAACCATGCGCTGCTGACCCTTGCCGGGCAGGAAGCCTGGGACGCGTTTGCTGACGATGTGGAAGTCTATTCTACGCAGCTAAAAGCGATGGTAGATGTTGATTTCAATGAGCTGGAAAGCACGGAGCGTGAAATGGCCGTGCAGCTGCTTGAGGCTCTGTTGATACAGGACTCGCGGCTGATGCAGTGCATCCAGGCCCGGCTCAATAACCTCAGCGGGGAGATGTCCTCCCTGCGGCAATCCCGCCGTTCTGCGCAAGCCTATACCGCCGTTTAACGGCGGTTTTTTTTGCCCGGTAAACGCACTGCCGCCGGGCGTTTTCTGCGGGCCAAAAAAAAGCTCGCCACCAGGGCGAGCAAACGTTGAGGCAACGAACGCGTTAACATTAAATCGTGATGTTGTATTTGCGACCGGTTGGCGCGAGGCTCGACTCTCCCGCCGGGCCGTACAGAGTATTGGCATGTCCAACGTGGTCGACCACCTTCTGCAGATGCTGGTTTTTATGCATATGTCTTTGCAGAAGCACTTCCACTTTCAGGTTGAGCATCCGGGTATCGCGAACTTTCTCATCAATCTGCTGCCAGCAGACGGACAGCTTACCCTGCGTAGGATAGGGGGCAACGAATGCCGACACCTGCTCCTGCTGGCGACGCATCTCATCGTAATACTGAATGGTCGACAGCAGCTGGCTTTTGTTATCAGCCAGCACCTGGAGGGAAACCGGATTGATTTGCCCCCGGTTGAGCTGGTTGACCTCTTCAATCATGATCGCCTCCAGTTCATCCAGAGACGTTTTCATCTGCGCGAGTATCGGGTACAGCTTATCCATATCTAAAAAAAATCCTGCGATTAGTGAAACTGAAACATATCCTGCACCAGCGCCTGGGCGATTTTTTCGGGCTCCAGAGGGAGTTCCCCGGCGGCCAGCGCGGCACGAATTTCGGCGACGCGGGCGTGATTCACATCGCGGCTGTCGTCGGTCTGAATCTGGCGAGTCAAGGCGCTCAGGGTGACGGCGGTTTTGTTTTCCCCGGTTGCATCGCCTGGGGTCGTGCTGTGGTCCTGCGCCGTGGTACGTGTACGCATCTCGGTAGCGGAGGGGAGGCTGCTAACCGGAGTCGTGGGTTGAGTGCTGTCTATGCTCATCGTGGTCCTCGCAGGTAAAAGGTTTTTTCGTCGGTCTATACATTGCTCATCGGTGTTTGGCGAAAAAACTAAAATTATTGTCGTAAAAAAATCATCACCTCACCGTCCGCCCCTACTTTCCCGCTGACGGTTTGCCCGTTGGCGGTCTGAACTTTCAGCATCTCATCGACTGCGGCGTTACCCAGCGCTTTGCCCTGACCGCGAATGCGAAAGCCTGCGCCGGAGGTGACTAAATCCACCGTTTGCCCGGCATGCAGTCGCCATTGCTGGCGCAGCTGGTTTTGCAAGACGGGTTTACCGACGGTGACTGCCCGGGTCAGGCGCTGACCGATAATGTCATCCGGTCTGAAGATAAGTCCGCTGGGCTGCCCGTCAATGCTGCCGGTGATCGGTTCGATATCACCCCGCTGAACAATCGTCCCATTGGGCAGGCTTTGGCTGGCGACCCACCAGGTCCCCTGCGCGCTGACGCGGACCGGCAAATAGTGTTTGCGCGCACCACAGCGAGCGCTCACGGTGCGTTTTCCGGTTAACCGCGTATCGTGCCCGGTGATGCTGAGTTCAGGCGCATCACAAACGGCGGCAATCTGCTGCGGAGTGGCAAGCAACTCAACGGTGCGCACAATCTCACCCTCGGCGTTACCGGGCTGGAACAGCGCATTCAGTTTGAGCAACAGTCGCTGTTCGGCGCTCGGCAGCGACGGCACGCTGGCGTACAGTGGCGCAGAGCCGAATGCGGCCAGCATGACCGCGAGGAATAAAGGGAGTTTCATCTTGTTGCCTTGTTTAAATAAGCGTAGAGTCTTCTGGAATAATATCCATGGTTAAATTATATACGTATCGCAAATGCTTTTATTGGGCTAAATGCTGACACTTTTGCAGCCATTTAAATTCATCAGTCATTCCTCGAAAAAATATCTTCCTCGAATTCGTTAAAAGCGCTTATTTCTGTCGGGTCTTCGCAGTGTGATATTTCATCAGCGCTGTCTACACTATCGCACTCTGGATAATGCGAGGCAGGAGCCCCTCTTTATGGTCAATAAACTTGATGATGCGTTTCGCTTTCAACAGCAGGCGTTGAGTCTGCTCACGCGCCGTCAGGACGTGCTGGCATCGAACATTGCCAATGCCGACACGCCGGGCTACCTGGCGCGTGATCTGGATTTTTCTCAGCAGTTAAAAAGCGCCATGAGCAATACGTCTATGGCGAAAACATCGGTCTCACTTTCATTAACGTCGAACCGTCATATTGAGGGGCAGGCAATGCCATTTGATGACCCTCAGTTGTTATATCGGGTGCCCGATCAGCCCAGTGCCGACGGTAATACCGTGGACATGGACAGGGAACGCGTGAATTTTGCGGATAACGCCGTGAAATACCAGTCCGGCCTGACATTCCTCGGTGCGGATATTAAGAAAATGATGACCGTACTCAGTCAGGGATAATTTCGATGTCGTTATTTAGCGTTTTTGATATTTCAGGCTCGGCGATGGCCGCGCAGTCTCGCCGCCTTAACGTCAGCGCCAGCAATATGGCCAATGCCGACAGCGTGGCGGGGCCGGACGGCCAGCCTTATCGCGCCCGTCAGGTCATGTTCGAAGTCGATGCTGCCGCAGGTGATGCCATCGGCGGGGTGAAGGTGAGCGACGTGGTGGAAAGCAGTGCCCCGGACCGGCTGGTGTATGAGCCCGGCAACCCGCTGGCGGATGAACAGGGCTACGTGCGGATGCCCAACGTTAACGTGGTCAACGAAATGGTGAACACGATCTCCGCTTCCCGCAGCTATCAGGCCAACGTCGAAGTGATGAACTCCGCCAAAACCCTGATGCTAAAAACCCTGACCCTCGGTCAGTAAGGACAATAGATGGCAGTCTCTCAGGTCAATAACAGCGGCAGCGGCACGGAGTACGGCACGGGTAACAGCGCCGGCGATCTCAGCCAACACTTTATGGAATTGCTGGTCGCGCAAATGAAAAACCAGGATCCGACTAACCCGATGGATAACAACCAGCTCACCGCGCAGCTGGCGCAGTTCAATACCGCAGCGGGCGTTGAGAAGCTCAATACCTCGGTGGCCAGCATGCACGGCCTGGTTAACCAACTGGGCAGCATGAGTGCCGCCTCGTGGGTGGGGCGTTCGGTGCTTATTGAGGGCGATCCGAAAGTGACGACCGGGTCCGGCCTGGGCATTCAGCAAGACGGGGTGGAGGGGGCCGACAAGTTCAGCTTCCTGCTGGGCGGCGATGCGGACACGGTCACCGTCACGCTTGATGACGGTAACGGTGGTGCCTACACCGCTGAACTGAAAAACGTTAAGGCCGGGGTCAAGACCTTCAGCCTTGATGATTTGCAGAACTTCAAGCCAGAACCTGGCCCGGCGCCAGATACCGAATACACGCTCACCTTCGAAGCGAAAAGCGCCGAAGGCGAGAAGCTGGAAGTGTCGGGGCTGATGCAGGCGCTGGTGGAAGGCGTGACCATGACCGGCAACGGAGCCGTCCTTCACCTGCGCGATCACGACCCGATTGGCATGGGCGACGTGGTCGTTATCCAAAAATAATTCACTCTCACTTACTGGAATCAGAATATGGGTTTTTCACAAGGTCTTAGCGGCCTCAACGCCGCAGCAAAAGCGCTGGATGTGGTGGGCAACAACATTGCCAACTCCCAGACCTTCGGTTTTAAGTCTGGCTCGGTTGCGTTTGCGGATATGTTTTCCGGCGCAACAGGACTGGGAGTCCAGGTGGCGGGCGTGACCCAAAACTTCGCCGATGGCGGGCCGACAGCGACGGGACGTAATCTGGATATGGCCCTTTCAGGGCGCGGTTTTTTCCGTATGGTCAACGAAGGCGGCAGCGTGTTTTATGGCCGTAACGGCCAGTTTGACCTGGACGTTAACGGCAATATCTACAACAAAACCAACAATCTGTTTTTGACCGGCTATCAGGCGACCGGTACGCCGCCGGTGATTGCCCCGGGCGCGCCGATTGGCCCGATTCAGATCCCGACCGGTGACATGCCGCCGGTGGCATCGACCTCCGGCTCACTGGCCGGCAATCTGAAAGGCGACTCTACCGACTTTCACGAAAAAGATAAGTTCGACTATGAGGATGATAAAACCTACAACTACACCAGCCAGGTTGAAGCCACTGACAGTCTCGGTAACACCCACATTATTAAGCTCTATTTCGTGCAGACCGAAGCCGGGAAATGGACGGCGTATGCCCGCGATGAAACCTCGCCCGCTGCCGGTAATGATGAAGTTGTCGAATTGGATTTAGAGTTCAATCCGGATGGAAGCCTGAAAGGCCCAAACACTCGCCTTGCAGTCAAAGGCGCGTCATTCAACGGATCTGCCGCCCTGAATGTTTCTTTGGATCTGTCTGACATCACCCAGGTGAAGGGTGACAGCACCATGAAGCTTAACGAAATCGACGGTCAGGCACCGGGCAAATACCAGACCTTCGTGGTGGGTGAGAACGGTGAAATTGTCGCAACTTACAGTAACGGCAAGCGTCAGACCGTGGCGCAGGTGGTATTGGCTGACTTCGCCAACAGCGGCGGACTGGCGGCACAGGGCAGCAACGTGTGGGCGGAAACGCCGCAGTCCGGGCAGCCGTTCTTTGGCGCGTCGGGCACCGGTAGCTTTGGCAATCTGAGCGGCGGTCAGCTTGAGCAATCGAACGTCGATATGGGCCAGGAGATGGTCAATATGATCGTCTACCAGCGCAACTACCAGTCTAACTCTCAAACCATCAAAACCCAGTCTGAGCTTCTGCAGACGCTGGTTAACCTGCGTTAAGGATAGCCGACGATGGATCGCGCAATTTATACCGCCATGAGCGCCGCCAACGCGGCGCTCAATCGCCAGGCGGTGACCTCGAACAATCTGGCGAACAGCTCTACGGCGGGTTTTCGTGCCCAGCTCACCGCACATCGCGCCGTGCCCATTGACGGGGAAACCCTGCGCACCCGCGCACTGGTCGCCGAGTCAACGCCATTTCATGACAGCAGCATGGGGCCGGTGACGCACACCGGGCGCAGCCTCGACGTGGCCCTGCCGCAGAACGGCTGGCTGGCGGTGGCGCTCCCGGACGGCAGCGAAGGCTACACCCGCAACGGTGGCATAGAGGTGGACAGCGAAGGGGCATTGAGCGTCAACGGTAAACCGCTGATGGGGGACGGTGCCCCGCTCACCGTACCGCCGCAAAGCGAAATTACTATTGCCTCTGACGGCACCCTTTCGGCGCTGGGCTCGGGCGATGACCCGACGGCTCTGGCCCCGGTCGGACGCCTGAAAATGGTCAACGCCACCCAGGATCAGCTCTATCACGGTGACGACGGTGTATTCCGCCCGCTTGCCGGTGGGGCGCTGGCGCAGGACGAAACCCTGCGCCTCAACCCGCAGGCACTGGAAGGCAGCAACGTCAGCCCGGTGAAAGCCATGACCGAAATGATCGCCGTCTCGCGCGGCTTTGAGATGAACATGAAGGTCATCCGCACCGCTGATGAAAATGCTCAGAAGGCTAATCAGCTATTAAGCGTGGGCTAATGCCGCGCCAAGGAGTCATACCATGATCCGTTCTTTATGGATTGCCAAAACCGGGCTAGAAGCACAGCAGCTCAATATGGACGTTATTTCCAATAACCTGGCGAACGTCAATACCAACGGTTTTAAACGCCAGCGCGCGGTGTTCCAGGACCTGCTGTATCAAACTATGCGCCAGCCGGGGGCTCAGGCCTCTGAGCAAACCACCTTGCCAAGCGGCCTGCAATTGGGCACCGGCGTACGTCCGGTTGCCACCCAGCGGGTACACACCCAGGGCGGTTTTAACCAGACCGGAAACGAGCTGGACGTCGCGATTGAAGGCAAAGGCTTTTTCCCGGTGCAACTGCCGGACGGCAGCACCGCCTACACCCGTGATGGTCACTTCGACAAAAACGAAAATGGTCAGTTGGTGAATGCCGACGGGCATCCGATCCAGCCTGGTATTACCGTGCCGCAGGATGCCAAAAAGCTGGAAATCAGCCCAGATGGGATCGTCAGCGCCACCGTTCCGGGTCAGGCCCAGCCGCAGCAAATCGGCCAGCTGGTGCTGGCGACCTTCGTCAACGAAGCGGGCCTCGAAAGCATCGGCGGCAACCTGTATCGCGAAACCCAGGCCTCCGGCGCACCGAACGAGCTGAACCCAGGGCTCGAAGATGCAGGCACCCTGAAGCAGAGCTACATCGAAACCTCCAACGTTAACGTGGCGGAAGAGTTGGTGAGCATGATTCAGGTGCAGCGTGCCTACGAGATCAACAGCAAGGCGGTGTCAGCCTCTGACCAGATGCTGCAACGCCTTTCCCAGCTGTAATGTCCTCTCTCTGACCGCCCCGGTTAGCGACGGCGGTCAGACTTTTATCGACACTCAAATGAAAACACTTTTGAATTTTTCCTTGTCCCACGCGCCACGTGTCGTGTTGCTGGTAAGCGGGCTGCTGCTCGGTGGCTGCGCGCATATTATGCAGACCCCGCTGGTGGACGGACCCACCTCCGCCGAACCCTTACCGATGGCTCCGGTAGCTACCGGGGGCTCGCTGTTTATGGCCGGGCAGGGCATGAACTACGGCTATCAGCCGATGTTCGAAGACCGCCGTCCGCGCAACGTCGGCGACACGCTGACTATCCTGTTGCAGGAAAACGTTAGCGCCAGCAAGAGCTCCTCTGCCAGTGCCAACCGTAATGGATCGGCGGGGATGGGGCTTATCGCCGTGCCGACCAAGCTGGACAGCTGGCTGGGGGATGGCAAAGCCGATTTCGAAGCCGAAGGCAAAAATGACTTCGCAGGCAAAGGCGGCGCGGCGGCGCGAAACACCTTCACCGGCACCATCACCGTGACGGTCAACCAACTGCTGCCTAACGGCAACCTGCGGGTCGTCGGTGAGAAACAGATTGCCATCAACCAGGGCACCGAGTTCATCCGTTTTTCCGGGGTGGTTAACCCCCGCACCATCAGCGGCAGCAACACCGTGCCGTCGACGCAGGTGGCGGATGCGCGCATCGAATATGTCGGCAACGGCTATATCAACGAAGCGCAGACCATGGGCTGGATGCAGCGCCTGTTCCTGAACCTTTCACCATTCTGATATCGCCATGAAAAAAGAATTTGTCCTGTTTTTTATCAGCATGATGGTTTACGCCACCATGCTCAGTGTGCCGAAGCTGGCCCAGGCGGAGCGCATTCGCGATCTCGTCTCGGTGCAGGGCGTACGCTCCAACTCCTTAATGGGCTATGGCCTGGTGGTGGGCCTGGACGGCACAGGCGACCAGACCATGCAGGCCCCGTTCACCGGGCAGAGCCTGAACAACATGCTCTCGCAGCTCGGCATCACCGTGCCACCGGGCACCAACATGCAGCTGAAAAATATCGCGGCGGTGATGGTGACCGCCGAACTGCCGCCGTTTGCCCGCTCCGGCGACAAAATCGACATCGTGGTCTCCTCGCTGGGTAATGCCAAAAGCCTGCGCGGCGGCACGCTGTTGATGACTCCGCTGAAAGCCGCGGATAACCAGATTTATGCCATGGCGCAGGGTAACGTGCTGATTTCCGGCGCGGGCGCACAGGCGGGCGGCAGCCGAGTGCAGGTCAATCAGCTTAACGGCGGGCGTATCAGCGGCGGGGCGACGGTGGAGCGTGAAGTGCCGAACGATTTCGCCGCCCAGAGCGTGGTGCGTTTACAGCTGAATGAATCCGACTTCTCGCTGGCGCAGCAGATCAGCGATGAGATCAACCGCCGCTACAGCGGTGGGGCCGCTATTGCGGAAGATGCGCGTACCGTGCGTCTGTTTGCTCCGGCAGACGCGCCGTCACGGGTGCGTTTCCTCGCCAACATTCAGGACATTCCCCTGCGGGTCAGCGTTCAGGATGCAAAAGTCATCGTCAATTCGCGTACCGGTTCGGTCGTGATGAACCGCCATGTGTCGCTTGATACCTGCGCCGTGGCGCACGGTTCGCTGACCGTGGAAGTGACACAGAACAACGTGATAAGCCAGCCGGACACGCCGTTTGGCGGTGGCGAAACGGTGGTGGTGCCGCAGACCGATATCTCCATTCGCGATCGTGGCGGCTCGTTACAGAACGTGCGCAGCAGTGCCGACCTGAACACCGTGGTGCGGGCGCTGAATAACCTGGGCGCGACGCCGAACGAGCTGATGTCGATTCTGCAGGCGATGAAAAACGCGGGCTGTCTGCGGGCGAAGCTGGAGGTTAACTGATGAAGGCGCTTGATCGTTTCGACCGGCCTGCATTCGACGTGCGATCGCTGGACGTCCTTAAGCGTGAGGCCGGGCGCGCGTCACCCGGCGCGCTGAAGGCGGCGGCCCAGCAGATGGAGGGTATTTTCGTGCAGATGATGATGAAAAGCATGCGCGATGCCAGCTTCAAAGGCGACCTGATGAGTAGCCAGTCCTCAGAGATGTTCACCGCGATGCACGATCAGCAGGTGGCGCAGAATATCGCCGGCAGCGGGCAGCTCGGGTTTGCCAATCTGATCGTTCGCCAGTTGGGAGGCGACAGCGACACTCAGTTAACCGCCTCAGCGCCCGGTCGTGACCCGCTTGCACTGCCGGGCGAATCACTTTCTGCGTCCCGCAGCGTTACCGGACCGCAGCGTGTCCCGGCCCCGGTGACGCGGGCTCAGCCCGTGGAAGGGGCGCATCCGTTCATTAGCCGGTTGATGGGTCCTGCGCAGGCAGTGGCCCGGCTCAGCGGGTTACATCCACAGCTGATCCTTGCCCAGGCGGCGCTGGAGTCCGGCTGGGGACGGCGGGAGATTCCGGCGGCGGACGGCACACCGAGCCACAACCTGTTTGGCATCAAAGCTACCGGCGACTGGCAGGGGAAAACCACCGAAATCACCACCACCGAATACCTCAACGGCGTGAAACGCAAGGTCAAAGCGGCATTCCGGGTGTACGACTCCTATGAACACGCCCTGAGCGATTACGCCAGGCTGCTGACCAAAAATCCACGCTATAGCAACGTGGTGCAGTCCAGCACGCCGGAGCAGGGGGCTAAAGCCCTACAGGCGGGCGGCTACGCCACCGATCCGGCCTATGCCACGAAGCTGATTACCATTATTCAGAAGGTAAAAGGCGATATCCAGCAAGGGGTTGCCGCCTATCAGAACGATCTTTCGAAACTTTTTTAGCAAAGTTGTTTTAGTGAATGGCGCAATCACCGATGAAAGAAACAGAACACTGATTTTTTTGATCGGCGCAGACGCCGCTCATTAACAACGGAACCTGTTGGACCCTTATGAATAACCTCTTTAGTTTAGCGAAAAGCGGTTTGAGTACCGCACAATTGGCCCTGAGCGTGGTCGGTAGCAACCTGACCAACTCGATGTCTTCTAACTACAGCCGCCGCGATATTATTATCGGTGAGTCCGGTGGCCTCGCTACCCCACAGGGTTTTTACGGCTTCGGTGCACAGGTTTTCGGCGTGCAGCGCGCCTACGATGCGTTTGCCAACAGCCAGCTGCGGGGCTCCATTTCGAGCTGGTCGTCGTTGACCGGGCGTCATGAGCAACTCACTGAAATCGACGATATGCTCGGCAACGAGTCGGATAACGTTTCGGTGTCGCTGAATAACCTGTTTAAGGCGCTGGCGACCCTGGAAGGTAATGCCGAAGACGGGCCTTCTCGTTCGGCGGTGTATAACTCGCTCGGGGCGCTGACTCAACGTTTCAATGAAAGCGGCAAGCGCCTGGCCGGGCTGGAAAAAAGCACCAATACCCACATTGAACAGAGCGCCAAAGACATTAACAGCGCGACGGAACAACTGGCGGAAATCAATAAACAGCTGGAACGCATTCAGGCACAAAACGGTACGCCCCCGGCTGATTTACTCGATCAGCGCGATGCGCTGCTGGAAGGGCTGAGCGAGCAGATTGGCATTGAGGTCAGCGAAAACAAAATCACTGGCCGGGTGGACATCACCCTGACCGATGGACGCCCGCTGGTCTCGGGCGATCGTGCCTATAAGCTGGAAACTTCTCCTTCTGCCAGCGATCCGGACAAAATCATCGTTTCCTACGTCGGTAGCGACGGTAAAGCTTCGCCAATCAATGAGAGCAGCATCCGCAGCGGTCGTCTCGCGGGATTGTTCAAGTTCCGCAGTGAAGATTTGGAAGTCGCCCGCAATGAGCTGAATCAGATTGCGTTCCAGATGGCGACGCGCTTCAACGAACAGCATGAGATGGGCTTCGACCTGAAGGGAAATCCGGGAGAACCGCTGTTCTCGCTGCCGGAGATCAAAGCCATTGCCAACAGCGGCAATACCGGAACCGGTAAGCTGGAAAACATCAAGGTGGCGGATCCCTCAACGGTGCGTGCGGAAGACTACGTCATCAGCTTCGACGGGGCGAACTGGACGGTCACCGGGGCTGATGGACGTGAGGTTGATGCCAGCGTAATGCCGGGCAATCCCGCGACGTTGGCGTTTGACGGTGTCAGTATGGAACTGCCGAGTGGCGTCAACGCCGGGGACAGTTTCTCGCTCAATCCGCTGGATGGGATGGCGGAAGGTATTGGTCGTGCGATTGACAGCGCCGACAAAATTGCCGCCGCAGAGAATAAAGATGGAGGGCCGGGCGATCACGGCAACCTGTCCCTGTTGCTGAAAATTCAGGAAGAGAAGCTGATTGGCGAAAATACCCTGACCGGGGCGTACACCAAACTGGTCGGGACTATTGGCGCTAATGCCCGCGAGGTTCAATCGGGGCTGAAGTCCGCAGAAATCGATCTCGATACCAAATACAACACCAAGCAGGCATTGTCCGGCGTGGATTCGTATGAGGAAAATGTCAATCTGCAGATGTTTATGCAGTATTACCAGGCGAATACCCAAATCCTGAAAACCGCGACTGAAATATTCGACACGCTGCTGTCAATTAGATAAAGGAGGACAGAATGCGAATAAGTACGCTTTATATGTTTAAACAAAGCGCGGAGAGCATGTCGAAGCGCGTCAGTGATAATAACGATGTGTATATGCGTCTCTCGGCAGGTAAATCATTGCTGAGAGCTTCGGATGATCCAAAAGCGGCGACCGATGCGGTGAAATATCAGGATGCGCTGGCAAAGCTCGAAATGTTCCGCAGCGCGCGCAGCGATGCGCGGAGCGCCCTTGAGCATGAGGATAATATCCTGAGCTCGGTCGGCAACCTGCTGACCACCAATCTGACCGAAAAAATCGTCGCCGCCAAAAGCGATACCTGGTCTGACGAAGACCGGGCGGCGCTGGGCAAAGAGATTGCCGGGATCCGCGCTAACCTGCTGGATTTAGCCAACACCCGCGACGGCAACGGGCGCTATATCTTTTCCGGATTCAAGACCGATACCCCTGCGTTTACCGACGCGGGCGTGTATCAGGGCGGCAGTCAGGTGCGTAAGCAAACCATCGCTGACGACAGCGACATGCCGGTCAGTCATTTGGGGAACGAGGTGTTTGGCGATATCTTTTCCATCCTCGATAAAGCGGTGGAAGAGCTGACGCGGGATCCAATTGTGAAGGAGGATCTGGATGACGCCCTGAGCGCAGCGAGTCTGGCGGTAGAAGACGGAATTAAACGTCTGGGTAAAACACAGGCTGAACTCGGAACCAACATGCAGCAGCTGGATGCGCTCGATTTGACCGGCGATACGCTGATCAATGACACCATCGTTAAGGTGCAAAACGCCATCGGGTCTGACTACGGCACCATGACCTCGTTAATCATGGATTCGAAAATGTCGGAATATGCGCTGAATGCGTCGATGCTAGTATTCCAGTCGATGCAGAAAATGAACCTGTTTGCCAAGTAAGACATTTTTTCTTCTCTTTTAATGTAAAGGCGCTCGCAGCGCACAGCCTTGTGCTGCCTGCTGCGAGCGACAACGGTCATGCTAAATAAACTAAAAATCTATACCGCGGTAAGCCTGGTTATCAGCCTGTTTGCCATTATTCTCCTCGGGGTAACGGTTTTTTCCGTTTCTAATTCCATCTCTAATAACGGTAATTTCAAACGTATTCTGGTGGCTTCAGAAAATAACGACCAGATGCGTGACACGGCTTATAACATCAGCGCCACGCTGGCGAACATCAATGGCATGATGCTGATGTCGTCCCTGGGACATTCCCTGCCACCCGCGTTGGTATCGCACACACAGGATGTGCTGAAATCTGCCCACAGTAATATGGAGCAGTTTATCGCTTCGCCCTTCAATACCCCCGAAGAAGAGAGTGCCGCAGCCCAGGTGAAGAGCGCATTTGATGCCGTTCATAAGGTGGCGCTGGCGCGAATGGATTACCTGCAACGTCCGCAGGAATACACCGGATCGCTGGAGAGCGAGATGGCAATGCGCACGACGCTGCGCGATAAAATTGAACGCTACAGTGACCTGACGGCCAGCCAGAGCAAACGCTACATCGACTCGGCGGAAACCGATTATCAGCGCATGATTAGCGTTGGCCTGGTGGTGCTTATCCTGGCGATTGCGATGCTGATAGCCGTGCGTTTCTGGTTACGTAAAACGCTTGTGCGGCGTATGGAAATGACCGTCGAGGTGCTGAAGAAAATCGCCGCGGGGGATCTCAGCAACGCCGTCGAAACAGGCAGTGATAATGAAATCGGCAAGATGCTTAACGAAATGGAGCAGATGCGGACCTCGCTGACTGGCACTATCCTGGGCATCCGCCAGAGCGTGCAGCATATTCATACCAACGCTCAGGAAATAGCCCACGGCAATAACGATCTCTCTTCCCGTACCGAAGAGCAGGCGGCGGCATTGCAGGAAACTGCCGCCAGCATGGAGCAGATAAAAACCACCGTCCGTCAGAATGCTGATAACGCCCATGCCGCGCGCCAGTTGGCAGAAAGCGCCAGCAGCAACGCCGAACACGGCGGGGAAGCCATGCAGAGTCTGGAACATATCATGGCGCAAATCAGCGAAAGCTCGCGTCAGATTGCCGATATCAATAGCGTTATCGACAGCATCGCCAACCAGACTAACATTCTGGCGCTGAATGCCGCCGTCGAAGCAGCGCGCGCCGGTGAGCAGGGGCGTGGCTTTGCGGTGGTGGCCGAAGAAGTGCGTAACCTGGCCAAACGCAGCGCCGATGCGGCGAAAGAGATTAACCAACTGATCACGGTGTGTGTCAGCAATATGGATACCGGTTCGCGCCAGGTGAATCAGGCCAGCGTAGTGATGCAGGAGATAGTCAGTTCGGTAGCGCAGGTGACACAGATTATGGGTGAGATAACCTCTGCTTCTGACGAGCAGAGCGCGGGCATCAATCAGATTTCTCAGGCCGTGAATGAGATGGATCTGGTCACCCAGCAAAATGCCGCCATGGTCGAAGAAGCGGCGATGGCGGCCGGAGATCTGGAGGCGCAGTCCGATGCGCTGGAAAAACTGGTCGCGCAGTTTGTCCTGAGCACCGAAAGTGAACGAGTCAATAAACCCATGCTGGATGAGCGTATTACCCAGCGCCATCCTGTTATCAACGACAAAGATAACGCGCAGTGGGAAACGTTTTAATCCTGAGTCATACATTTAATTACCGTCAGGTTTGCGGCTAATTAGCTTCATCAAAATTAGCCGCGCCTGAAGTAACAGATTGGGCATTTTTATAAAAGCTTATTGCACTATTTGAATGCTCATTTTCACCGGATAATTCTTACTGAGAATATTGGGTGGAAAGGAACGTGGACGGGATATACACGGCTGAAGGCCTTGAAGATAAAGCGGCACTGTGGTCGAAATTTCATAGCATCGTCCGGCAGGAAGCTTTGCGCTTGCAAAAACGCCTGCCCGCCAGTGTTGAACTGGACGACCTTATTCAGGCCGGGGCGATGGGTTTTTTAGGGGCGATTGAAAATTTCGATCCTAAAAAAGGGGTAACGCTCAGTGCATGGATTACGCAACGGGTACGCTGGTCATTATTAGATGAATTACGTGAGCGTGACTGGGTGCCTCGTCGGGTGCGAACGCACACCCGTGAAATAAGTGCCATTATCCAGCAAATAGAACAGGAGAAAGGAAGGGAGGCGACCGAGTCCGATATTGCGGAAAGAATGGGCGTGTCGCTGAAAGAGTTTCAGCAGATGCTGGCGGATAATAACAGCAGTCAGATGTATTCGATGGATGAGTTGCAGGAAAATTTTGCTGACGTGTGGGAAAACAACGGTGAAGAAAATGCGGCACTGAATCCAGTGAATGACGCTATCCAACAAAATCTGATAGAGAATATTTCTGAACATATTCGGGTGATCCCTGAACGTGAGCAACGGATTTTGCAGTTGTACTATCAGCAAGATTTAAACATGAAAGAGATTGGTCTGGTACTGGGTATTACTGAGACACGTGTCAGTCAGTTGCACAGCCTGGCTGTCAAAAGGTTACGGAGTCGTATGGATTACGAGGCCGGAACGTAACAACTATCTAACATAAACAATATTAATATTGTTTATGATTAAGGACTTAGGTTAAAACTCGGAGAATTAAGAACGTTTAATAACGCTTATTGATCAATTGAATCAGGTGGTTACACGTTTAACGGTTGACCAGGACATTTCCGATGCGTTGTGCGGAAAATTCTTAGTGGATATGATTTGCTCAGCTTCACGGTGCAGTCATCCTTTGGCATTGAATTGAAAATTATATAATTGACTGAGTTATTCTCTAACGCGACTCAGGCATCTCAATGCCAAAAGATCCTCTGCATCAGTCCAGTAACGAAAGTTACGTATGTTGACTCCGCCAGCGCATGGTTGATGAATAATGAGGTCTTTCTTGTGTCCAACTTTGATGAGTACTTACAACAGATCCACGATATTAACTTGTCCTATCTTCTGCTGGCTCAGCAGTTAATTCGACAGGATAAATTTGCCGCAGGTTTTCGCCTGGGATTAGCAGAGGGTACGATTGATAATCTGAAAGAACTGTCGCTTCCACAATTAATGAAGCTGGCGGCAACCAATCAACTGATTTGCCGACTGCGCGTTGACGATGAAGTGGTGATTGAGAATTTGACTAAAGATTCACGTATTGAGGCGTTACAGCAAATTCATACCGGAATTATTTTATCGACTAATTTGCTGAACTCACTGACTGAAGAACCGGTTGCCGTTGAACGAGGTGGCTGGAATGTCTGAGAAAAGCCTGCTGCAAGAAATTGAAGAAGTGAACATCGCGATGGGATTAATTTCTCTTGGCGCACGAATGCAGGTTCTGGAATCAGAAACCTCGTTAAGCCGTCGTCGCCTGTTACGCTTATATAAAGAACTGCGCGGCTGTCCGCCGCCGAAAGGGATGTTACCGTTTTCCGAAGACTGGTTTATGTCCTGGGAACAGAATATTCACTCGTCGATGTTTTATAACATCTATCTCTATTTAAAACAGACGAGTCAAGGCCGTCCGATTGAAACGCTGATGAAGACCTATCGGTTATATCTCGAACAGTGCAGTCCTTCGGCTGACGAGAAACCGGTATTGGGCCTGACGCGTGCCTGGACATTATTACGTTTTATTGACTGCGGCATTATTTCCCGCAAAGCCTGCAACGTCTGTCAGGGCGGCTTTGTGGTGACCACGGAGTTCATTAAAAACCCGTTTACCTGCAGCCTGTGTAGCCCACCTTCGCGTGCGTTCAAGAAGTCACAGGTCAGTCGCGGCGGGCGACCGAACCCGTTTGCCGTTCCGCTGAGAATGTCGGTGATCGCCTGATCCCCTGCGCGGTTGCGGGCACAGGATGGCATGTAGACGATGCCGCTTCAGGCGGCATCGGAGAGGAAATAAAAAGGAGTAGTTGTGTTAGTTATCTTTGGCTATCTTGTTGTTATCGTAACCGTTTTCGGTGGGTTTGTGCTGGCTGGTGGCCAAATGGCGGCCCTGTTCCAGCCAGTAGAGCTGTTGATCATCGGCGGAGCCGGGGTCGGGGCGTTTATCGTCGGCAATAACGTCAAGTCACTGAAAGCGACCGGTCGGGCGCTGGTGAAGCTGTTTGTTGGCCGTCGCTATAACAAAGCGGTGTACATGGATCTGATGGCGCTGCTGTTTTTACTGCTCTCCAAAAGCCGCGTACAGGGCCTGATGTCGCTGGAAAAGGACATTGAAGACCCACAGAACAGCGACATTTTCAGCGCTTATCCGCGCCTGATGACGGACCCGATGCTCAGCAACTTCGTGCTCGATTACTTCCGCCTGATGATTGGCGGCAGCATGAACTCGCATGAAATCGAAGCCCTGATGGACGAAGAGATTGAAACCTGCGAAGAAGAACTCGAAGTCCCGGCGCACAGCCTGAACACGGTGGGCGATGCCTTCCCGGCTTTCGGGATCGTGGCGGCGGTGATGGGCGTGGTCAATGCACTCGGGGCAGCCGATCGCCCGGCGGCGGAGCTGGGGATGCTGATCGCGCACGCGATGGTCGGCACCTTCCTCGGCATTCTTATCGCCTACGGATTCGTTCTGCCGCTGGCGACCCTGCTGCGCCAGAAGAGCACCGATCAGGTCAAAATCCTGCAATGTATCAAGGTGACGCTGCTCTCCAGCCTCAACGGCTATGCACCGCAAATCGCGGTCGAGTTTGGCCGTAAAACCATTTTCACCAGCGAACGCCCGTCGTTTGAGGAGCTGGAAGATCATGTGCGTGAGGTGAAATCCAACGCCAGTAATAAAACCAAAGCCACGGAAGCTGCCGCATGAAAACGGGATCTCCGGTGATCATCTCGCGTAAGCGTAAAAAGAAAAAACGCGAACACCACGGCGGGACCTGGAAAATTGCCTACGCCGACTTTATGACCGCGATGATGGCGTTTTTCCTGGTGATGTGGCTGCTTTCCCAGTCTACCGACATGCAGCGGGAGCTTATCGCCGACTACTTCCGCATGCCGCTGAAACCGTCTATGGCGAACGGCGACAAAACCAGCCTGAGTGACAGCATCATTCCCGGCGGCGGCGACTATCCGATTAAACAAAAGGGCGAAGTCTATAAGGGCAAGCTCGACAGTATGGACAGGCAAAAACGGGTGCAGAGCCTGCGCCAGGCCAAAGAGAAGCTGCAGGCGATGATCGAAACCGATCCGCGTCTCAACAATTTTAAATCGAACATCCTGCTGACCCTGACCAACGACGGCCTGCTGATCCAGATTACGGATACTGAGGACAGGCCGATGTTCAAGGTCGGCAGTGAGCGTCCCGAGCAGTACATGAACGGTATCTTGCAGGCGCTGGTGCCGCTGCTCAATGAACTTCCCAACACGCTGAGCCTGACCGGGCATACCGATTCCCTGCCTTATGCCGGGGGCGATGGGGGCTACAGTAACTGGGAGCTGTCATCCGGACGGGCCAACGCCGCGCGCCGGGTGCTGGTCAGCGCCGGGCTCAGCGATGAACGTTTCCTGCGGGTGATCGGCACCGCCAGCCGGATGCCGTTGGCCGATGTCACGGCGGATAACCCGAAGAACCGTCGAATCAGCATTCTGGTGCTCAGCAAACCCAAAGAGCAGGAGATCCTGATGGAGAACACGCCGTCGCCGCAGCCAGAGCTGCGGGTGCCGAACACCACGCTGCAACCGGTACAGGGTTATACCGATGGACATGAATGATTTTTCAGAGATTTTCTTTACCGAAGCGGAGGAACTGCTGGCCGAAATGGAACAGCAGCTGCTCGGGTTGGATATCAGCACGCCGGATAAAGAACAGCTTAATGCCATCTTTCGCGCGGCTCACTCGCTGAAAGGCGGTGCCGGGACGTTTGGTTTTGTCGCCCTGCAGGAGACCACGCACCTGCTGGAAAACCTGCTCGATCAGGCTCGCAGCGACGAGCTTCAACTCAACCGGGCGATCATTAACTTATTTTTGGAAAGTAAGGACATTATGCAAGCGCAGCTGGAGGCCTACCAGACGTCTCAGGATCCCGACGAGGCGAGTTTCCGCTACATCTGTGAAGCGCTGCGGGACATCGCATTACAGGAACAGGGGGCTGTCGCGCCCGTTATATCTGACGTTACCCCGCAGGTTGTGGCTGTCAGCCAGAACGGCGGCAGCACCGACGGCGAAACGTTACTCAGCGTAACGCTCAACAACGTTGAGGGCGACGAGCAGGGGCTGCTGCGCGAAGAGTTGGCGCACCTGGGCGATATTCAGCAGATTGAAACCTCGGCCAACAGTATGACGGTCGCCCTGTCGACGACCGCCACGGCGGACGATATTACCGCCGTGCTCTGTTTTGTTCTCGATGCCGCGCAGATTGTGATTCAGCCCTGTCCCTCCGTGGACGCCGCTTCAACAGAAGCTGACCCCGTTCCGGCACCGACACCAACCCCCGCGCGCCCGGCTAGCGCACCGCGCGCGGCGAATCAGGAGTCGGGCAGCATTCGGGTGGCGGTCAGTAAGGTCGATCAAATTATCAACCAGGTCGGGGAGCTGATCATCACCCAGGCGATGCTCTCCCAACTGACCCATACCCTTGAACCCGCCAGTCACGACATGCTGTTGAACTGTGTCGCGCAGATGGAACGCAATACGCGTGAGCTCCAGGAGTCGGTGATGTCGATTCGCATGATGCCAATGGACTACGTCTTCAGCCGCTTCCCGCGGCTGGTGCATGACCTCGGTTCGCGCCTCAATAAAGAGGTCGAATTGACGCTGCAGGGCGGTTCCGCCGAGCTGGATAAGAGCCTGATTGAGCGCATTATCGATCCGCTGACCCACCTGGTGCGCAACAGTCTCGACCACGGCTTTGAGTCCAAAGAGACGCGCCTCGCTAATGGCAAATCGGCCGTCGGTCATCTGACGCTGTCGGCAGAGCATCACGGGGGCAACATCGTGATTGAAGTCACCGACGATGGCGCCGGTCTGAACCGGGAAAAAATCCTCGCTAAGGCCCGCTCGAAAGGGATGAACGTGAGCGATACCCTGAGCGATGACGAAGTGTGGATGCTGATTTTCGCCGCCGGTTTCTCGACCGCCGAGAGCGTGACCGATGTCTCCGGGCGTGGGGTGGGGATGGATGTGGTCCGGCGTAATATCCTGGCGATGGGCGGTCATGTGGACGTGCTGTCGACCCCGGGCCAGGGCACCACCGTGCGCATTATTCTGCCGCTGACGCTGGCTATTCTCGACGGGATGTTGGTGAAAGTGGGCGAGGAGATTTATGTCCTGCCATTGGGGGCGGTGATGGAGTCCCTGCGGCCGACCGAAGCGATGCTGTGTCGCTTTGTCGGCGAAGAGCGCTTACTGCACGTGCGTGGGGAATACCTGCCGCTGGTGATGGTGCGCGAGCGTCTTTCCGTTCCGGGGGAAGGGCCGGGCGACGAGGGGATCGTGGTGATCGTCCAGAGCGCGGGCTGTCGCTATGCGCTGTCGGTCGATCAGCTCATCGGGCAGCAGCAGGTAGTGGTGAAAAATCTCGAACAAAACTACCGCAAAGTGCCAGGCGTCTCGGCGGCGACGATCCTCGGCGACGGCAGCGTGGCGCTGATCCTCGACGTCGTGGAAATGGCCAATCTTAATCATCAGCACAGTAATCATGTCGGCGCTGAGTCCGGCATCGAAGGAGTAACAGCATGACGTATGCAACCGCGGTTAAATCCGTCAGCGCCGACGCAGCGGCGCAGGAATATCTGGTGTTTCGTCTCGGGCAGGAGCAGTACGGGATTGAGATCCTCAAGGTGCAGGAAATTCGCGGCTGCGATCGGGTGACCCGTATTCCCAACGCCCATGATTTCATCACCGGCGTTACCAACCTGCGTGGCGTGATCGTTCCGATCGTTGATCTGCGCGTGCGTTTTCAGCTGCCGGTGGTGGAAAACGATGAGAACACGGTGGTTATCGTGCTCAATCTCAACGATCGGGTGGTGGGGATCGTGGTCGATGGGGTGGTGGACGTGTTGTCGTTGGAGCCTGAGCAGGTGAAACCGACCCCGGACGTCGCCTCGGTGCTATCGAGCCGCTACCTGCTGGGGCTGGGGGTCATCGACAGCCGGATGATTATTCTGGTCAACATTGAGAAACTGCTCAGCCGCGAAGAGATGGCGCTAATGGATTCATTGACCGAAAGCTACGCTGAGTAATCCCGCTGCCCGATGGCGCTGACGCTTATCGGGCCTACGGTTTGTAGGCCGGGCGCTACGTCAGCATTCACTCCATTGCCACATGGATAGCCTCGCCGAGTTTTTCCATCACCTCGCGGTGCTTGTCGCTGGTCGGCAGGGCGCAGTTGATGCGCAGGCAGTTGCGGTACTTGCCGGACGCGGAAAATAGCGACCCCGGTGCGACCTGTATTTTCAGCTCACACAACTGCTTCGCCACACACACCATATCGACGATTTCCGGTAATTCCACCCACAGCATAAACCCGCCCTCGGGCCGGGTGACGCAGATCCCGCAGGGAAAATACTGGCGCAGCCAGCAGGTGTAGGTCTCCATATTGCTCTGATAAATCTGGCGCATTTTGCGTAAATGGCGGTGGTAGTGGCCTTCGCGTATGAACGCTGCGACCGCCAGTTGGGTCGTGGGCACGTTGGTGCCGCTGGCTGCATATTTCATGTGCAGCACCCGGTCATGATAGCGGCCAGGCACTATCCAGCCGACGCGCAGGCCGGGGGCGATGGTTTTGGTAAACGAGCTGCACAGCAGCACCCGGCCGTCGATATCCCAGGATTTAATGGTGCGCGGGCGCGGGTAGTCGTTCGCCAGCTCGCCATACACATCGTCTTCGAAAATCACAATATCGTGGCGTTGGGCCAGCGCCAGCACCGCGCGTTTGCGGGCATCCGGCATGATAAAACCGAGCGGGTTGTTGCAGTTAGGGACGAGGATCACCCCTTTGATTGGCCACTGCTCGAGCGCCAGTTCGAGGGCTTCCACGCTGATCCCGGTTTGCGGATCGGTGGGGATCTCGATGGCTTTAATATCGAAGCCGCGCAACAGCTGCATGGTGCCGTAAAACGACGGCGATTCGATGGCCACGATATCGCCCGGTTTGCACACTGACAGCAGGGCAATCGCCAGCGCCGCGTGGCAGCCGCTAGTGATGATGATGTCGTCGGCGCTGACCGCCGCTTCGCTGTCGAGCATCAGACGGGCTATCTGTTCGCGCAGTTCCCGACGGCCCGCCAGCTCGTCATAGCTGAAGATCTCGGCACTGTTGTGCTGTACCAGGCGGCTCATCTCGCGCCAGAGTGGTTTCAGCCCCGGCTGCGTGACGTCCGGCGAACCGCCGCCAAAAGGAATAATCGATTTATCATGGCGAGCATCCAGCAGGGTTAAAATTTGATCCCAGTGGCTGACATCCACCGGACGCTGAACCGGGCGCGACATCGCCGGAACCGGCGGCTGGGCTTTGCGCGGAGCAATAAAATAGCCGGAGCGTGGCTGCGGCGTGACCAGCTGTAGCGTTTCCAGCGTCTGGTAAGCCTGCTGGACGGTGCTGATACTGACGCCGTGTTCCTGACTGAGACTGCGCACCGACGGCAGTTTTTCGCCCTGACGATACAGCCCTTGTTCGATCCGGTCGGCGATAATATTCGCCAGATGCTGGTAACGCGTCATTGCTGTATCCCCATTTCTCACCATACAGATGATTAAACCAGTACAGATCGGCGCGAAAAACGCCGTGCAGATACCGTTTTAGCCAATCTGTATGTTAAAGAAAAGTAGAATTTGAATCTGTATTGTAAAGGCTGCTCCCGGCGATGATAGGGCATCGACAGCGTGGGGAGGTGCAGGATGGAATTTCATGAAAATCGCGCGAAAGCGCCATTCCAGATTTTTGTATTGATTGGCCGCTGGGCGCTACAAAGCTGGCGGGTCTGGCAAACGCGCCGCATGTTAGACCGCCTGAGCGACGAGCAACTGAAAGACGTCGGCCTGCGGCGCGACGACTACTGCTAAGGGTTCAACCCGGCCATCGTGCCGGGTTTTTTGTTTCACATTCCATGCTCTTTGACCAGGACGTTTCTTGATACTTATCAGGGTAAGTATTAATCTCTGGCCACGTTGTCAGGGGGACGCTATGACTGAAGAAGCTTTGTTCGCCCGCCGTCCGATGGGGATGCGCATGGCGATGGTGGTGCGCCAGTGGCGTGGGATTATCGATAATGCGATGACCGATACCGGCTTGACGCAGTCGAGCTGGACCACGCTCATGCAGCTCCAGCAGTCGGGCGATAATATATCCGTCAGCGAACTGGCTGAAATGCAGGGCATTGAACTGCCGCCGCTGATGCGCACCCTGGTTCACCTTGAAGAACAGGGCTATTTGCTGCGTACGATATCGCCGTACGACAAGCGATGCCGCCTGTTAACGCTGACCCCGAAAGGCCGTGACGTTCTGCAACGGCTCACCAACGTGATTGAAGCCTGCCAACAGCGGGTGACGGAAAACATTCCTGCCGACGTCATGGACGCCTTTAGCGACACGCTTAACCAACTCGCCTGCAATCTGCGGAACATCCGCGACGACATAAATAAGATCTAAAAAAAATGATGAGCCCCGAACAAAAATTTGCCCGCTGGGTTAGGGTCAGTATTGCCTCTTTCCTGCTGATGTTTATTTACTTTATTGTGGCCGATATCTGGATCCCGCTGACGCCGGATTCCACAGTGATGCGCGTGGTCACGCCGGTATCGGCCCGCGTCTCTGGCTATGTTTCACAGGTGTATGTCCATAACAACAGCCAGGTGAAAAAGGGCGATGTGCTGTACGAGCTGGACCCGACGCCGTTTATCAATAAGGTGGAAGCCGCACAAATCGCGCTGGAACAGGCGAAGCTCACCAATCAGCAGTTGGATGCACAAATCGCCGCCCAGCTCGCCAATCTCAAGACCGCGCAGATAACCGCCCGCAATAATCAGGCGACGTTCAGCCGCTATCAGCGCCTGGCGACGATGCAGAACGTGTCGCAGCAGGATCTGGATAACGTGCGCACCGCCTGGCAGAACAGTCAGCAATCGGTCAGTTCGTTAAATGCGAGCATTGATAATCTGCGGATCCAGCGCGGCGAACGCGACGACGATCGCAACGTTACGCTGCAAAAATACCGCAATGCGCTGGAACAGGCGCAGCTCGATTTGGGCTGGACCAAAATCCGCGCCGAGGCCGACGGGACGGTGAGTAACCTGCAACTCAGCCCTGGCTTGTATACCAGTGCAGGCAACGCGCTGCTGGCGCTGGTCAATCACGACACTGATATCGTGGCTGATTTTCGGGAAAAAAGCCTCCGCCATACCCACGCCGGAACCGCTGCCGCGGTGGTGTTTGATGCACTGCCGGGAAAAGTGTTCCGCGCACATGTGACCAGCAGCGATGCGGGGATCCTGGCCGGGCAACAGGCGGTCAACGGGCAGCTTTCCCAGCCGGAAGTATCAAACCGTTGGGTGCGTGATGCCCAGCGGATGCGCATTCACATCGAACCGGATGAGGCCATTGATAAAACGCTGCCGACCGGGTCGCGGGCGACCGTTCAGCTGTATAACAGCGAGGGGATCTTTGCCCGATTTTTCTCCGGGCTGCAAATCCGTCTGGTGAGCTGGCTGCATTATGTCTATTAATACCCTGGCGCGCGTTTTCACCCCACACGACAACATCGTCTACACCGCCAACGACTTTCGGCAGACGTTGCGGATAGTGTTCGCCGGGATGATTGCGCTCAGCATTTCGACTTTTTACAACGTGCAATACGGCGTCTTTTTCGTGGTCTATCCCCTGATGCTGCTCTCGCTGGTGCCGGTGTTTAATCGCCATGTGGCCACCCAGTTTGTGTTCAGCGCGGCACTGAACTGCGTTGAAATGGTACTGATCATCGGCTATCTGTCGCAATGGCCGATGGTGATGACGCTGGTGGTGTTTGCGCTGTATGTGATGCGCTTTCGCTTTATGAGCCAGGGGCCGCTATTTTTGTTCGGTTCGATGGGCGTGGTGTGCCAGAGCGTGATGCTCAATTTTATGAGTTATTCCACCAACAGCTGGCACACCCTGATGTTTTCCAATATCGAGGCCAGCATTATGGCGGTGGCGTTAAGCGCGCTGATGCATTTTCTGCTGCCCGACGTGGAGCCGCGTCAGCCGCCGCCGCGCATTGAAAAAAATGCGGCGCGCGTTCGCCATGAATCTCTGCTTTCCGGCACCGTGGCGACGATTATCTTTGTGATATTTCAGGTTTGCGATCTGAGCGATTCGCTCTCGGCGTTAATGGCGGGCGTGCTTATTCTGTTTCCGATGCATTATCGCGGAGCGGTGCTGAGTTCGCTCTGGCGCGTGGTCGGGGTGGTACTCTCCTGCCTGTATATCCTGCTGGTGCAGCTGGTGCTTTACGATCACAGTAGCCACATGTTGCTGATGATGCCGTTGATTGGCCTCGGACTGGCGTTCAGCGCCCGTCTGCACGTCATGGAAAAAGTCGGGGCCGGGGTCGGGTTCGCCAGCATCACCACCATTGGCATCATGTTTGGGCAAAACCTGCACCCGGAACAGGACCTGGTGTTCAGCGATCTGTACCGCGTGGTCTCGGTGACGGTCTCGCTGCTGGCCACGCTGACGATGGTCTTTCTGCTGCACCTGATCCTCAACCGCTTCGCCGCCACCCGATTTGTGGTGAATAACCCGAATGCGTGACGGGTTTTTTTGCCCGATGGTGCTGGCGCTTATCAGGCCTATAAAGCCCTAGGCCGGGCGCTAGCCTCAATGAATCAACGGCATCACCAGCGCCGGGAGCTGGGACAGGAGCCATAAAATCAAGCCGATGGTGCCGCCGACCAGCGTGCCGTTAATGCGGATAAACTGCAGATCCTTGCCGATGTTCAGCTCAATCTGGCGCGACATGTCCCGTGCATCCCAGCTTTTGACCGTATCGCTGATGTGACGGGTGAGGAATCTGGCAAAGTCAGGTGCCACCCGGCGAGCGGCCTGTTCGAGATGGCCGTTGAGCGAGGCGCGCAGGGCGCTGTCGGCTACCAGCGTTTCACCGAACCATTGCCCGGCTTCGGCAATTCGCTTCTGCGTCCGGGAATCCTCGTTTTGCATATCATCCTTCAGCCACTGGCGTAAATCGGCCCACATTTCGCCGAGATAGCGATTAAACGCCTCATCGTCTTTCAGATAGCGTTTGATATTGTCGGCTTTAACGGCCATCTCCGGGTCGGATTTCAGGTTGTCGATGAGCTTGCGTACCGCGTTATCAAAGGCGTGACGCACCTGATGGGCGCTGTCCTGGCTGACGTCATCCAGCAGGGTATTCACCGCCTCGGTGACCATTTCGGCGCTGTGTTCGCCCAGCCATTCGGTCGGCAACAGTTTGGCTTTCAGCGGATGCTCTTTCTCCAGCCAGTGAATAATTTGCCGGGCAATAAACTCACGGCTACTTTCCCGCTGGAGCAGGGCGATCAACTGGGCAATCAGCGCGTCGAGCAGCTTCTGATGGCGGTTGTTTTTGGTCATACTCTCCAGCATCACTGCGCTGGTGCCGGTCAAATCGACCTTATCAATCGCTTTATGCACCGCGCGTTTGAGCAATCCCTGAATCCGTGAGTCGTCGGTCAGTTCGAGAAAACCGCTCATTACCTTGATCAAATGCTGGCCTACGCGCTGCGCGTTATCAGGCTGCTTAAACCAGTTCCCAATCATCAGCGCCGGTTCATGTTTCTGAATTAAATTCACCAGCGACTGGGTATCCAGAAATTTTTCCTGCACGAAATGCCCGAGATTGTCGCCAATCCGGTCTTTATTGCGCGGGATAATCGCCGTATGACGGGAAATGAACGGCAGCGGCACGCGGCGAAATAAGGCCACTACCGCAAACCAGTCGGCCAATGCGCCAACCATTGCCGCCTCCGATATCGCCTTCAGCGCCCCGACCCACGGGACAGGCGGCAAGAATAGCGTGGTGACGAAAATGGCGGCTGCAATCAGCAGCAATGAGAGCGCCAGCAGTTTGGCGCGTTTGAGTTCAGCTAATTTATCCATAGGTATAAGCATAGAGCGGGACGGCGGTGGATGGCAAAATGTTGCACTAAATCGCTACCCGGCCTCGGACTGAATGTCGTGCCCTATGGCGAAAGGGGTCTATTCGTCGCGCAACGCCTGTAAAAAGTGGGTGAACAGCGTCGGCAATGGTTCGTCGTACCACAGAGCATACAGATCGGCGGGGATCGTCTCGTCGAGTTTGAGAAACACCACCCCGGGCCAGTGGATCAATGCGCAGGATTCAGGCAGGAGCGACACGCCGTTGCCGGTGCTGACCAGCGCCAGCGCGGTTTGCGGCTCAAACACCTGATGGGTTATCAACGGTGAAACGCCCCGTTCCAGACAGTGGTCATACACCTGACGAGCAAAATCGCTGTGGGTGAAGGAGAGCGAGATAAAGGCGCGATCGGCCAGATCTTTCAGAGATACCGTCCCGCGCTGGCACAGTGGATCGTTTTCATGCACTGCCACCCGCATCGCTTCCCGGGCGATCAACTGGCAGCGGATCCGACTCTCAACGTGCGGAATGACGTTACGGTTGATGGCAATATCAATGGTGCGGGCGCGCAACGCCTCAATTTGTTCCTGCTGGCCGAGTTCGTGCAGGGTCCAGTTGACGTCCGGATTCGCTTCACGAAAGGCTTTCATCCGCGTCAGCAGGGGGCCCCACATCGCGCTGCCGATTACCCCGATGTTGATATGCTGCTTCTGGCTGCGGCCAATCTGGCGCACATAGTTTAGTGACTGCTCGGTGGCGCTGAGCAGCCTGTCCACTTCCGCTTTCAGCACTTTTCCGGCGTGGGTTAAGGCGACCTTACGGCTGGAGCGTTCGAATAACTCCACCCCGAGGATCGCTTCCAGCTCTTTGATTTGCACGCTGAGCGGCGGCTGAGAGATGTTGAGCTTCGCGGCGGCACGACCAAAATGCAGCTCGTCGGCGAGGATCTGAAAGTAGCGCAGCATCCGCAAGCGGACGCGGCTGTTGGCCTGGGGATCGAGCATACCGGGCACCGTAAAGAAGGAGGGTGGCGGTATGATGCAACCCTCCCGGAAGGCTGTCAAACCGCGACCGCCTCGCCCTGATGCAGGCGTTCTGCTTTGCTACAGGCGATGGCCGCCAGCAGCGTCACCATCAACAGTGCGTAGGCACAGGTTGAGGCATTCACCGCGCCGTGCAGGCCGTAGCGGCTGTTGACCAGGGATGAGACGGTGGCAAACAGCAGGGTGCCGACGGTGCCACAGGTCAGCAGCGCGGAGATAAGCGTCGGCGAACTGCGGCTGACCTGCAACGACCCGTAGCTCATCAGGCCGGAGAACAGCCCGGAGTTGAAGAAGCCGAATGCCCCGCAGGCAATCAGGATGAGCGTGGTGTTGGCGCTGTTGCTGATAAGTGCGATGGCGACCAGCCCCACGGCGGTACAAATCAGCAGGAAAGTACGCAGCTTCATCCATTTGACGGTGAACTGATTCAGGAACAGCCCGATCGCTTTTGCCACCCAGTATACGGTGGTGAACAGCGCGGCCTGTTCCGGCAACAGCGTAAAGCGCCATTGCAGATAGCCCGGCGTCCACAGGGTAAATATCGGTTCGGCCAGCAGGAACAGGAACAGCGCGCCGCACAGCAGCCACACCGAACGGCCCCAGGGTTCACTGCGGGTAACGTCCTGATGGGTGTCGACTGGCGCTTCGGTGGCCGGATAACGGCTGCGCAGGGTGAGAATAAGCATCACTACGCCAAGACCGCCCATAATGGCGTACATCGCTATCCAGCTCGCGCCCAGTTTAAACAGCCACGCCAGCAGGAACGAGAGGGTGGCCCCCGCCAGGCTGAAGAAGAAGTCGGTGAAGATCAGGCTCGACGAACGGCTTTTTTCGTCCGGATTGATGCGCACCACCAGATAGCTGCCGATGGTCATGAAGATGCCGCCGCAGGCACCAATAATGGCGACGGCGATACTGAACATGGTCAGCGTCGGGGTGACGAACAGCAGGGCGCTGATGAGAATGGTCAGTGCGGCGGCAATCACCAGCGGCTTTTGCAGCCCCCATTTTTTCATCAGAATGCCGCCGAGCATGATCGGCACAAACATGCCGATATTCATGAGGGTGAACACCTGGCCGATAAAGCTCGGATCTTTATTAAAGGCGGCGCACAGCGGGCCGAGGACGATGCCAAGCGTTGAGACCAGCGCGCCGACGAAGTAATAGCTCAGATACGAAATCGCATTCAGACTGCCGCGAGAGTAATTTTCTGACATCTGCATTTCTCCTGGCGGGCAGTGCGCCCGCCGCTGGACGGGAACTTAGCGACAGTTCTTCACGAACTGGCTAATCAGGCGAATGAAATCGTCGGTGACCATCGCCGCGCATTTCAGGGTTTGTTCGTGGGACAGTTCCACGTCGCTCAGGCCTTCCGCCATGTTGGTTATGGCCGACACCGCCAGCACTTTCAGGCCGCAGTGGCGGGCGACAATCACTTCCGGCACCACCGACATGCCGACCACGTCGCCACCGATTTTTTGCATCATGCGGATTTCCGCCGCGGTTTCGAAGTTCGGCCCTGGATAGGAGACGAACACCCCTTCGTGCAGCGGCAGGCCGAGGCTTTCCGCGGTGTGGTGCAGCTTCGCGCGCAGGTCCTGGTCATAGGCATTAGCGAGGCTAAAGAAACGCGGCCCGAAGCGGTCATCGTTCGGGCCAACCAGCGGCGTGGACGGCATGGTGTTGATGTGGTCGTTCAGTGCCACCAGGCTCCCGGCCGGAATAGCAGGATTCAGCGAACCAGCGGCGTTGGTGCAGAACATAAACTCACAGCCGAGCAGCTTAAAGGTGCGCACCGCATGGGTCATGATGCCCATCCCGACGCCCTCGTAAAAATGCCCGCGCCCCTTCATGCAGATCAAGTCCACCCCGTGCAGCGAGCCCATCACCACTTCGCCCGCGTGCCCAATCACGGTGCTGACCGGGAACCCCGGCAGTTTTTCGTAAGAGATAACGGTTTTGTTTTCCAGCTTATCGGCCAGCACGCCGAGGCCAGAACCGAGGATAAACGCAATGCGCGGCGTAAAACCGGGCTTCGCGGCCTTGAGGACTTCAACCGCTTCAAATGGGGTGTCGTTAATCACGGAATGAGACATACATAGCTCCTGAATGCGTTGGGTATGTGCCCATTCTGAGAAGCGAGCGATGGGGAATCCAATTGGATATAAGCAGGTATTGATTCGATTTTTCGAATAGATAGAAAAGGCGAGATGAGGGATGTGTGGGATTTCAGTGGGTTAGAGATGGTGGGGTGTAGGCGTGATATCGGGTTCACTAGTGGGAAATGCGACATGGAGTCATTTTTTGATTCAACGTGAGGTATAGAGACTCCACACTGAATAACAGGGAGATGTTATGGCTGGTGGTTTTTTATTTTTCACCAAGATATTTGGAGTATTAGAAAACTACCGTAGACGAACGTAATATCTGTATATAAAAAATGAGGGAGTGTTAGAAATTCTGTGTCATTCCAGTAATATACAATCAAAAAGGAATGACACATGTCCCAACCCTTTGATTTCGATAAAGCCCTGAAAGCACTTCAGGATGGTCAGGCGCTGACAGGGAAAG